>Ga0082212_10007307_pt1 | contig 14643 bp, 9 predicted proteins | sample TergutNt197P3_FD_71548 | JGI IMG/M metagenome (GOLD analysis project Ga0082212, IMG submission 71548) | Neocapritermes taracua P3 segment gut microbial communities from Petit-Saut dam, French Guiana - Nt197 P3 | ecosystem: Host-associated > Arthropoda: Insects > Digestive system > Gut ... | reverse complement strand
TAACGGGTCGTTCTCTCGGTCAGCTTTAAATCCCGCGCCGCCTTTTCCGCCAGCTGTTTACGTTTTGCGGCATGCATACGCAGATGCAATAGTTTGGATAAAGCAGCTGCTTGTGTTTTTTCCAATTCGGCTACCAGTTTTTCATTTTCCTCCAACAATTGTAAGTATCCATCCTGGTTACGAATATCCAGTGGCATTACAAAATCAGCGGGTTCATATTGGTCGTCGCCATATATCTGCATGAACCACACTGCCAGGGTATGGGACATTTGCAGCAGAGTTTCGCATACCTCAAATGACTCATATCCCTCATGTACTGCTTCGTTGCGTTTTATCCTGATAATATAAAGAATATCATTGATTTCTTTGGGCAATATGCCTTCGCGTTGCAGAACTATTATTCTATTAGCATGGGTATTGTTTGAGGCAGGCGGTTTATAGCCATCCAGCTCGAAAATGTAGTTGACAATTGTTTCCGCCAGCGAACCCATTTTATATAAGCAAGCGTTGGGGTCGGAGAATAGATAAGCCTCGGCCAGGCTGCCCATTTTTTCCAGTGCCGGAAAATGCTCTTGTAAAAACATGAAATTGGTATTCAATATACTTACCACCTTTCTTGTTTATGTGATATATATGTATAGTCCCTGATTAACAGATTATATCACATGCTCTGGCGCAAATCCAGAATAATCTAGCAAAGAAAAAAAATAATTGACTTAAGCTTGAGGTTAAGGTAAAATATGACTTGCGGCAAAGAATAAACATGCGCCCGTAGCTCAGTGGATAGAGCACCGGCCTCCGGAGCCGGGAGCGTGGGTTCGATCCCCGTCGGGCGTACCAAACTTGCCGTTGGCAAGAGTTAAAAGTGAAGAGTTAAAAGTGAAGAGTTAAAAGTGAAGAGTTAAAAGTGAAGAGTGAAGGAAAATTCGCTTGCGCGAATTAATTACAAAAAGGCAAGTTTGTACTTTTCTCTTTTCTCTCTTCGCTTTTCACTGTTTTATGCCAGTACTCAAATATACAAAATCACCTATTGAGCCAATAGCGATGAGACATTTAAGCAAGGCGTTAAGGGAGACCAAATTTGGTCTCCCTTCGCTGGTACAGCAGCAGATTTACTTGAGCGACGGGACACTTGGGAAACCAATTAATGGATATGACACACGCAATGGTGCTTACTCATGGTTGCCCTGCCGCTGCCAATGCTGCCGCTGGCAATCAGCAAATCAGCCCAGAATCCGTTTACATGCTCGGTACGGGAATGCTCGTTGGTAAAATCAATGCCGATCATGCCCCTGCCACCACGGTCTGTGCCAGCCGCAATTTCAGCAACTCGCGCCGATGTGACCAAACCAATACCGTCACTGGTATTATTATTATATGCATTATCCGATCTGGCTACGTTTGCGTAATTACGGGTAAGCACATCATGGTCGGTCATGGCCAAGATGTCAAAGCCTTTTGTGTAGTGGTCTTCAACCATCTGCGCCGTGGTATTGGCGCCGTCCGAGTTGGTGGAGTGGGCATGGAAGTTGGCTTTGTATTGGCCATTAGAACTCCAGTTGACATTGGCATAGGGATTGATGATAGTGTAAATTATTTTTTCTAAATTCAGGTTCAAAGCTTCACCAGGCGCTGTTGAAAATGTCTTTACAGTGCTTGCCGGGGTTACTATCAATGAAGCGAAGTTAAGGTTGGTTAGAAAGCTTTCCGTGTCAAAACCATCTTTTACTGTAAACTTAAGAGTCGCAACCCGTATTGTATCCGTGCAGGGTATACCGGTTATCATGTTCGAAGATGCCATGTTGCGCACTACAACATTGTCGGAATTTACTTGATTGACACTAGCTACCCAGCCATTCGAATATGTATAGCTTTCATATTGCAGAACTTTGGAATCAAAGCTGATTTGTGCAGCTACCTGGGTATAATTGATATCGCCCTTGAGCATTACGTCCACCTCAAAGGTTTCACCGACTTTGTAGGCATCTTTTTTTGTTTCCAAGGAAACGTTGAAATTATATACCGGTTTTTTGTAGAGCGTAAAGGCGTCTACAACACTCATATCGGTTAAACGATAGGTGGTCACGGTCATTGAAGTGTCGGTTATATCGACATTGGTAATATTAGCGACATTTTCCTGATTTTTAACAGCGGTAAATGGCTGTTCAGTATTGCTAAGAGCCACAAAGATATTACCGGTGATTGAGTTGGTGTTAACATAGATTACCTGCTCTTTGGGGAGGTTCGTATATGATGAGATATTCCCATTAGCTGGGAGAACCGGTGTTAAGCCGTTCATAGTGTGGGTTCTGACATAGGAATGGTCATGACCGGCTAAAACGATATCTATACCAAGTTCTGAGATTATCGGTACCAAGGCATTGCGCAGTGGACGGGTAATGTTCCAATAACCGCTATTGGTGGCTTGTTCAAATAGCAGGGTAAAGTGTACGGTTAGCACTGTCCACTTAACATCCGGGTTGGCGGCTATGGTTTCCATCATGAATTGTTTATGCTGCTCAACATCGGTGTTAACGAGGTTCAGCGACATAAACAGCGTGTTATTGTAGACGTACCAGTAATTTCCATCGCCACTGTTAGCACTGGTGTTACCCAAAGCAGACATGTTAGGCATATTGAAATGAGGAGCGTACAAGGGGCTGGGCACATCGTGGTTTCCGGCAACAACAGCCAAGGGTATTGTTTTAAGAACAGCCGGACTTAGAAGGGCATCGTAGTGAGCTTCATTGAACTCGTTGGCTACCTGATCGCCTAAAGTAACGAGGAAGCTTGCATTGGAGAATGTTGAGAGTGATTTTTCCAGGCTTTCTGTCCATTGAGCGGTTTCCAGCGTTAAGTTTCTATACCCTACCTGCGGATCGCCGCCGGTTAAGAAACTGAAGGAACCGTCAAAAGACTGTGTATTGAAGCTATAAATGTCAGACCAAGTGCTGCCGTTTCCAACACGGTAAACGTAAGCAGAATTAGCGGCTAAGCCGGTAGCGGTTGACTTAAAGGAAGAGAATCCCTGCGGCACGCCAACTGTGCTTGAAGTAGCGTCAAATTGCGAGTAATTAGCGGGGAACTCACTGCCAGCCATGGCAGATTTTAATGCTACCTGTACATAACCCTGAGTGGTTGCATCGCTATACCAAACGAAGTTGCGTTGTGTCGGATCGGCGCCGATCTGCAAAGAGACGTTCTTTATTTCCGGTGTTTTTTTTATAATAGTGTATTCATCAATAACAGCCATGGTATCTGTGCGGTAGGTTTTGAAGGTTACGCTGTCAGCAGCGACATCAACTGTGGAGAATTGCGGCACTTTAACCTGTATGCCCACATTGGTGTACCAAGGTTTGCCGGTGAAGGTGATGTTGTTTCTTCCTTCGTAGTATAAGCCAGTGATATCATATACCCAAACTGGGTTGCCGCTGGTGTTGTTATTGGGAAAATCGTAGTATTTTAAGCCACTGGAGCTGTTTAGGGTTAAATAGAGGGTACCGTCAGGGTTGGTCACAGTATTTTTACTGTAATCTATATTTTCAACTTTAGCGCCATCCTTAATAAACCAGCTTCTGGAATAAACATGGTCATGTCCGGCCAATACAAAATCCACATTGTATTTGTCCATGAGGGCATTGAATACCGGTGTCCAAACCCTGACATCTGAATCGTTTTGATGTGAGGCCGGGGCGGCGGTGGATTTGTGATGCTGTACAAACAGCCACTTGGCGTCCGCATTGGCTTCGGTTGCTATTTTTAGCGTGGCATCGAATTGCGCGATGTAATTACCGACAGTTGTGGCATTGGGGGAAGCTGAGGTGTTAAGAACTACGATCAGCGCGTCATTGGCTCTGAACCAATAGTTGCCGAATACATCCACACCGCTCATAATAGCACCGGCGCCATTAGGCGTTATATTGGGCAGATTGTAATGCCAATCAAAATTATTGTGTCGATCATGATTACCCATGGCGGGAGCTAGCGGTATGCCGCGCAACTCGGCAGGGGCAAACAAATTGGCATATTCCGTTTCATTGCCGCCGCTGGCATCAACCTGGTCGCCACAACTCATAATGAAGGCAGCGTGGGCAAACTGTGTGGCGAATTTACTTACAGTTGTAGCCCAGCCAGCTTTGGTTGTGGTTATAGGCCAAGGCCAAATGCTATCGGTATCCTGATTGCCTGTTGTTACCTGAATATCACCAACGGCGATAAAGGTGAAATCTCCTGCCGGGCCAGTCTTAAACTCATATACAACACTGAAGATGTTTTTGTCGTTAGAGACTTGATAAACATATTCCGTATTGTAGTCCAAGCCGGTAACAGATACTTTATGCCAGCTTTTACCAGCGGAAGCATCGCCAACCGTACCTTCAATAATGATGGCGTCAGCGGGGAATACACCATCTGTCACAGTTGCTTTTTTAGCAATCTGTACAACAGCAGCCGTATTGTTATCTCTGTCACTGTACCAGGCAAAATTTATGTTGCGGGTATTGGATCCGGGCTGCAAGGTAAGATTTTCAGCCTCAAAGAATGCCGTACCACCGGCTGTAAATTTTGTTGATAAATAATTTGTGCTCACCTGGTCAAAGGTATCAACAGCGTATATCCGCAATTCATAGTTTGCACCCTTGGTCAGTGCGCGTGCTGCTCCTGTATTGGTAATGGTGAGGGTAGCGGGCATCGGTGTAACGTGGAAATGAGAGGGGTTAAGGAAAGTTACTTGGGTATTTCCGGTAGCCAGATTAATAAAATCGTAGCGATACAAGCGTACTATATTACCGGTCGGATCATCTTGCGGTATATATGCCTGGTCAAAATTAACAGTAACTGTGGTATCGGTAATGCTTTCTACACGAAGCTTGGCGCTGTCGGCGAACAAAGGCATCTTTGCTGCAGCCAGGCGTTTTTCAGTAGTATAAGGGAAGGGCTCGGTGGTATCGAAAGTCCAAGTCTGATTTATCCACCTGTCAGCGTAGAAATCGTAGTTTTTGATTTCAACTTTATTGCCTGCTACATTGACCAACATTCCCTGGGCAAAATCAGCACGATCGGGAGGGTTAGCGCCCCATAAAGTGCCGCTCTCCAAAGCTACATAAGAAGTCGTGGCGGTATTTATCGCGGTATAGCCGCCTTCAGCTTGCCAGAGGCTGGTGGTTAAATTGTTGGGTGTATGCATGTGGCCGGAGAAGGAAACAACGCGGGGATGGCCTTTTAGAACGCCTGTTAGACCTATTGCTTCGTCATAAGAGGCGACAGTGCGGTAATAGGTGCCTAGAGGAACATGGTGATGGAAAACGAAAATAGGCTTGGTGGGGTCGGCAGCTTCCGCTTCTGCAACCTTTTCCAGCAGCCAGTCTACTACATAGGCATAAGTTTGTGTGCCGTTACCCGTGGCTCTTCCGGTTTCCCTATCAACAGCTCCACTACCTGGGCTTACGGTGATAAAGTAATAACCGTTTATGATGTTAACATCATTGGCTTTGCAGCCGGTGGCAGTTTCAAAATTTTGCCAGAGATTAAATTCATGGTTGCCCATACTGGCGAGCAGCGGTATCGTTAGGGCCTCATTTTTGATATTTGTGAAAGTATTCCATTCGGCTACAGTACCGTTATCGGTCTCGTCTCCAACGATAACCATTAGGTCAGCTTCTTTGCTGAAAAAATCAAAGACTTTTCTTAGGCGGTTCTGCTCAGCAGTTTTTGACGCTGTCACATGGGTGTCGGAAACAACACCGAAGCTGATGCTGTCTTCTTCTGGTTCGCTGCTGACTTCCACAACAAAAAGTGGCTGATTGACTTCTACATCTTCGATTACCGGCAATTCATTTATCAGTAAATCTTCAACCCGTAAATCTTCAATTTCAAGTGCTTCTTCAACTAGTACTTCATATGTGGTTTGTGGGTGATTGCCTTCATAGAACGGAGTTAACCAGGCTGCCGCAGCCCTAAAGGGCGAAATAGCGGAACCGCCGCTTGCTTGCGCTGCCATCGCAGTACCCGCAAGCAATAAAACAATCAGCAAAGTAGAAAAAATCATTAAAATAGTTTTTTTACTGGTCTTTTTAAACATTTTTCTTTGCTCCTTTTTTGTTTTTATTTATTCCGATTTTATCCAAATCTATTTGAGCAAACCGCATCGTAATATCTACGCCCTACAGTTTGTTGTTTTCGCGGGAAGATCTTTTCAATCACAATTTTATTATTATCCAATAAAAGTTGAAAGTAATGTTTCGTAAAACCATAGTAAAACTTTTGTTAAGTTCGAAGTACAATTATCATCCTCAGAAAAGTTCGTTTGCTATGCCGACCAACCCTGAAAATTGTAAGAGCCTGCTGAATAAACACTCAACAGACTCTTGTTATGAAAAAACCCCAGACTCTTTTTTGAACAAACTGATAAGTGGAATAGGAAGGTGTAGCAGTTCACTACACCTTTGCCCCCGTCCGCAGATTAAACACAGCAGCGAATATTTGCTTGTTCAGGCAATGCCAAAGATGTGGGACTACTCCCTGAAGGGACTCGCTAAAATCAGCAAGGGCGGCGATGAAAGCATCGGCACGGCTTTACAGGAACTGGAGAGGCAAGGCTACCTTACCCGCCGCTTGCGCTACTAATTTGACAGTCGCAGATTCCACCACCATGACACCACCTTCGATTCTGATTTACTATGCTCTGTATTGACAACGCTGTTGTGGGTGAATATAATAAGAGTACCAAGGTGGGTTATGCCCACAACCCAAAACTCTGTAGCGGCATAGCCCAGCGGCTAGTGGCTAGTGAAGGACAAAAACAAGAGTAGCATGAGCCGCTCCCCAAAAAAGAAAATCCAAGAAGCAAAGATGGATTTTATTTCAAAATACGGTTTACTCGGATTTATGACCGCCCTTCCAACCACCCCGCATTTTATGGATTATGATACGGCATACTTGCCGAAAAACCACTTTATTAAGGAAGAATCTATGCCCGCTGATAAATATGCTGAATTGTTCTTCCCATTTATAAAGTTAGATTATATAAAATCAAAAGATCAAACAGTTTTTAATGTTAGCGGTGATAGGGAAATTCTTGCCCTTGCCATGACCTTCGGCGATAGCCCGATGGCGCTTAATATGAGTTTTCAAAGGGAATACGCAGAGCGTTATGACTGGCTGACAACATTATTCAAAGATTTGGCGTTTTCCTTTATGTCCAGCTTTCTTTATTATACCGATTTTGATAATATAGACGAGCCTACACGCGATATATACCGCAGAGGAATGGCAGCTTTCGGCGGTATCGCGCCTACATATCACATCTCACTGCTTGATAAGCCCACAATCGTCTGGGATTTTCATTCGCTGCTGCTTGGCGTTCAGATGATGTTTAGTTTTATGCTGACGGACGAAACAAAGCCGTTGCGCTGCTGCAAGCATTGTTCAATGGCGTTTGCCGCCACGCATCCTAATGCCTTGTTTTGTTCGGCGCGGTGCAAGAACCAGTTTAATGTTTATAAGAGCAGAGGCAAAAAGCAATAATGCTTTTAGCTAATGCTTTCAGTCGATTAGCTTTTAAAAACGTCTGCTTGCATTTTTATTGCAAAGAGGTATAATATCATTAAAAACCCGGAATATGATACAATGTTTACGCTGATTAATGGGGGTAACAACCAAAATGGCAAGCAACAAAAAGAAGAAAATTGAAAACGGCGCTTTGATTCCTGCCGAGCATAATAATGGACTTATAGATGAAACCATGTTGTTTGAGTGTGTTGCGGCTATTATTGAAAACCGCAAATATCGAGCCTATGCTCACGCTAATAACGAGACTACGCGGATGTTTTGGGAAGTTGGTCAATATATTAATTCGGCTGTACTCGGCAATAAACGTGCTGCTTATGGAAAACAGATTTTGACGACACTGTCGGCAAAATTGGTATCAAAATACGGAAAAAGTTTTGCGGCACGAAATATATATCGCATGTCGCAATTTGCTGAGCGATTTCCCAATATTGAAATTTTGTCGTCGCTGACTACAAAATTGAGTTGGACGCATTTTATTGAGTTATTAACACTAAAATCTGACGAAGCATGGTTGTTTTACGCGAATGACGCGGCAGAACGAAATTACAGCATAAAAGAACTCCGCCATCAAATATCACGCAAAGCGTATGAACGACGTGAGATTGCGAATACTGAACTCTCTGAGCAGTCGGCTGTTCCGTTTAATGTATTTAAAGATCCATATTTGCTCGACATATTAGACCTAAAAGAGAATTATCTTGAAGCGGATTTAGAAAAAGCTATACTTGCAGATATCGAGGCTTTCATACTCGAATTTGGTCACGGCTTTTCATTTGTGGAACGGCAAAAACGTATGATTTTAGATGGTGAAGATATCGTCTTGGACTTGTTGTTTTATCACAGAATTTTAAAGCGACTTGTTGCTATTGAATTAAAACTTGGTATATTCAAAGCAGCTTATGCCGGGCAAATGCTGCTATATTTGAAATGGCTTGACAGATACGAGCGTCAATCGGGTGAGGAGGCTCCGATTGGGATAATTCTTTGTGCGACGGCTAACCGTAAAAAGGTTGAACTTCTCGAAATGGATAAAGCAGGCATAGCCGTTGCTGAATATTGGACACATTTACCACCAAAAGCAGAATTTGAAGCAAAGATCAAAGCGATTATGATTGAAGCCAAAGAAAGACTGGAACGGCGCAAATCTTTTGTAAAAAGTGATATTCAAAAAGAAATTGATTTTTTTATCGAGCCTAAAGGTGAGTATGACGAATAATTATGTGGGACAAATATAATTTAGCCGCCATAGCGGATTTGTGTTATCACCCCCAATCCCGAAAACGCACCTTTTCACTGCAAATGAGCCGGTCTGCCTTGCTTTTTAGTAGTGGTATCAGAACCACCCTTTTCCGCAATATCGCTCTGGCTGATGAACTCGGCTCCGGTGTTAAAAAGCTGTTTAAATACGTTCTCCGTTATTCCGGCAAAGAACCACAATTATTTGATGGCGATGTTTTTCGGACTATTGTTCCGCTGGATGATAATTATTCGTATGACGCGCATCTCGGTGAAGCAAAAGTCAAAACCCCAAACAAAACCTCAAAACCTCAAAAAGAAAAAGACCGTGCTTTGATTGAGGTTTTGATAGTTGATCATGTAAAAACGAATCCGCAAGTAACGCAAAAAGAAATCATCGATGCCAGCGGTAAATCAAAGCGTACCATCCAAGAGGGATTTGCCAGCTTGCAAGAAAAAGGTGTCCTTGTGCGTGAGGGAGCAAGAATGAACGGCGTTTGGATCGTTAAAGAAAATAACAAATGATGATCGATTGAACATGGATGCCGAAGTATCTACCGACAAGGGCAGGGTAGACGCCATCCTGGAGCTTTCCGACAAGATTTATGTGATGGAGTTCAAATATGTAGACTGCGAGCCTGACGCCTCTGCCGAAGATAAACAAAAGCTGTTTGAGAATGCTCTACAAGAGGGCATGGGGCAGATAAAGGAGCGTGGCTATCATGAGAAATATCTAGGAGGCGGTAATACGATATATCTGGTAGTTTTTGCTTTCTTGGGCAGGGACGATATTGAGATGGAAATGTATATTGTATAATAAGGCGGGCAAAATGGAAAAACAAATATTAAGCATCAAAGGGATGCACTGTGCGGCTTGCGCCGAACGCATAGAGCGGATCGTAAAAAAGCTCCCCGGCATTACAGAGGCTTCAGTCAATTTAGCGAGTGAAAAACTATTTGTAGCCTACGACGCTGTCTTTTTGCTTACTTCCATCAAGGAAGCAGTGACAGAGATCGGTTTTCAGGTAGTAGAAAATATAGATAAAACAAATACCGCAGCTAAAGAAAGAGTGAACAAACAAAAAGAAATCCAGGCGCTCTGGACAAAATTTATCGTGGCAGCGGCTTTCACCATACCATTACTCTATCTGGCGATGGCGCCGATGATTACTGTTTTGCGCTTACCCTTCCCTGCGGCGCTTGACATGATGAACTACCCTGTGAATTATGCTTTGGCACAGTTGTTTTTTACCTTGCCGGTAATAGGCGTAGGTTACAGGTTTTACACGGTCGGCTTTACATCGCTGATACGGCGTAGCCCGAATATGGATTCCCTAATTGCCTTGGGCACAACAGCTGCTGTGTTGTATAGCCTTTATAATACTATTCAAATCGCCAACGGTCATTTTATGGCAGTAGAATACCTCTATTATGAATCAGCGGGCGTAATTATCACCTTGATCCTGTTCGGAAAATCGCTGGAGGCTGTAGCTAAAGGAAAGACGGGCGAAGCGATCCAGAAATTGCTGGGTCTTGCGCCAAAAACCACTACCATCATCCAAAATGGTGAAGAAAAAGAAATCCCCCTAGACGAGGTGAAAATAGGCGATATTGTTATAATAAAGCCGGGAGCGAAAATACCGGTGGACGGTATTGTTACAGACGGGTATAGCGCCATTGACGAATCCATGCTGACCGGCGAGAGTTTGCCTGTCGACAAAAAGGCTGGTGATTCGGTATATGCCGCCACACTAAATACTACGGGGACACTTCAATTCAGAGCAGAAAAAATAGGGGCGGACACAGCGCTTGCCCAGATTATTAAACTGGTGGAAGAGGCGCAGGGCAGCAAAGCCCCGATTGCGGCGCTGGCGGACAAGGTATCCGGTGTATTTGTGCCAATTGTCTGCCTAATAGCTGTAGCAGCGGGGATTGCCTGGTATGGCGGAACGGGCGGTGATCTAAAATTCGCGCTTACTATCTTCATCTCTGTGCTGGTAATTGCTTGCCCTTGCGCTTTAGGCTTGGCTACGCCTACGGCAATAATGGTAGGTACCGGCCAAGGCGCGCGCAAAGGAATCTTAATAAAAAGCGGCCAAGCGCTAGAATCTGCCCATGAAATCACTACCATCGTGTTTGACAAAACCGGTACGTTAACCGAGGGTAAACCTTCTGTTACAGATGTTATAGTAGCTGATAACACTGAAGCCGACATGTTCTTATGCTTAGCCGCTTCAGCGGAAAAAAACTCCCAACACCCACTTGGGCAGGCTATAGTCGCAAAAGCGCAAGATAAAGGCTTAGAGTTATGGAAAACAGATAGCTTCAATTCCCTCACTGGGCGCGGTATTGAGGCAAGGATAGGTGGGCAGGCTGTACTCGCCGGAAACCGCAAACTGATGAATGAGCGCGGGATTTCGCTTGCAACATGGGAATTAACCGCCAACAGACTAGCTAAGATGAGTAAAACGCCGATGTATGTCGCCATTGACGGCAGGCTTATGGGCATAATAGCTGTGGCCGACATTCTTAAAGCTTCGAGTAAATCAGCCATTGCGCAGCTACACAGCATGGGCATTGAAACCATAATGATAACAGGCGACAATCATCAGACGGCAAATGCCATCGCCGCGCAAGCAGGGATTAGCCGCGTACTGGCTGAAGTGCTGCCACAAGAAAAAACAGGCGAGTTGAAAAAGATTCAAATTGAAGGGAAGAAGACTGCCATGGTTGGCGACGGGATAAACGATGCGCCCGCCCTGGTACAAGCCGATGTCGGCATTGCCATTGGTTTGGGCACGGATGTAGCGATTGAAGCAGCGGATATCGTGCTGATGCGTTCCGACTTAATGGATGTCCCCACAGCCATACTGCTTAGTAAGCGGACAATGCGTACAATAAGGCAGAACCTCTTTTGGGCATTCGCCTATAATATAATCGGCATTCCCATAGCAGCGGGGCTGCTCCACCTATTCGGCGGCCCCTTGCTCAACCCCATGTTAGCGGCGGCGGCTATGAGCCTAAGCTCGGTTTCTGTATTAACAAATGCATTGCGTCTGAAGCGGTTTAAATATTGTGTGACAAGCAATAAGACGCATAAGAATAAAGACAGTAATTTTTTCATGAACCTCATCTCCTTACTATTATCCTAAACCAGGTTTTGCGAAATTGCCAGTTTCAATAAATCCACCCTTTGTGCATAAATGTATAAATTATTTATAAAACTCCTGAGCTGTAGATATTTGACAATTGCCATAAAATGAGATATGATGACTATAGCAAATCGTGGCGGGGCAGGGTTTTTGTAATCAAGGATTAATAATAAGGTACCATTTGGCAAGCAGCCATAATGGAGGGCAGAAAATGAAGAAATTACCGCTCGGCATACAGAATTTTCGTAAAATAATAGAAGGCGATTATGTCTATGTGGATAAAACACACTATGTCTATGATATAATCAACAATGAGAGCTATTATTTTCTCTCCCGCCCCAGAAGATTTGGCAAGTCCCTCTTGCTTGATACAATAGGCGAGGCTTTTTCCGGCGACAAGGAATTATTCAGGGGACTCTATATTTATGATACGGATTATGATTTTGCTAAGTATCCGGTTCTTAGGCTTGATATGAGCAATATATCAAACGAAACCCCGGAAACACTAAAAAGTTCTCTGTTTGCTGCTTTACAAAAGCGAGTAGCCGCCGAAGGGTTTAGTATTAACTCTGACATCCCTTCAGACATTTTTAAAACACTGATAGAAGATTTGAATGATAAATACCAGCACAGGGTAGTGGTTTTAATTGATGAGTACGATAAACCTATCCTTGATCATTTTGACGACATTAAAACCGCTGAAGCTAATAGAAAAATACTGCGGGGTTTTTATGGCATACTAAAATCTATGGATCCCTTTCTTAAACTCTCCTTTATTACGGGTGTAACTAAGTTTACCAAAACCTCTATTTTCTCAGGCTTAAACAATTTACGCGATATTACTTTGACGAAAAAATATGCAAACATCTGTGGCATCACCTTAGAGGATCTTGAAAAATATTTTGGGGAACATATCAGAAACTTGGCTGTTAATAATGATGATTTAAAGCAAGTCGCTGATTTGCAAAGTGATATACTGGCCTGGTACAATGGCTACTCCTGGGATGGCAAGAACCGGGTAATAAACCCCTATTCACTGCTTAGTTTTTTAAGCGAAGAAAGGTTCGCGGGATTTTGGTACTCAAGCGGTACACCGAAGTTCCTAATTGACTTAATAAAAAAAGACCCTGAAATTTATATTGATTTACAGGAATTGGTTATAAGCGAGTATATGCTTGATTCAGCGGAATTCGCTAACCTGGAAGCCGAACCCTTATTGTTTCAGACAGGCTATTTGACGGTCAAAGAGGTGCTTTTAAGCTCAGGCGCTGCCGATTATCTTTTAGATATGCCAAATTATGAAGTGCGCGAAGCTTTTAATTTAAATATTATAGCGGCCTTTACCGGCAAAAGCCAAATCCGCGTCAAACAAAGCAAAACAAAAATAGCCGAGGCGTTCAAAGACGGCGATACGCAAAAATTGCTGGAATTGCTAAAAGGCCTCTTCGCCTCCATCCCTTATCAACTGCATGTTAACCGCGAGGCATACTATCATTCGATATTTTACGCGGTCATGAATGTGCTGGGTTTTGATATGAAAGCTGAAGTATCTACCGCCAAGGGCAGGGTAGACGCCATCCTGGAACTTTCCGACAAGGTTTATGTGATGGAGTTCAAATATGTGGGCTGTGAGCCTGACGCCTCTGCCGAGGATAAACAAATGCTGTTTGAGGCGGCTTTACAAGAGGGCATGGGGCAGATAAAGGAGCGGGGTTATGGTAAGAAATACCTGGGCAGCGGTAAGGAGATATATCAAGTGGCTTTTGCTTTCTTGGGGCGGGACGATATTGAGATGGAAATGTGTATTATGTAATACTTGCATTGTGTAATACTTGCATTGTCTATTGCCGAAGACGGTGAAATTCTTGTAGGCGAGCTACCTCACCCCCTGAATATCTCAGTTTGTATTGATAAATAGTACTGCAAATGATATTATAACCTCAGAAAGAGGTGATAATAATTGGCTAGTGTGGAAAAAATAATTGAGAAGATGAAACGGCAGCCTAATGGTATAATTATGCTAGAAGCCGATAAAGTATTGATCGCAAATGGATACCGTTTTGCAAGACAGAAAGGCTCTCATTGCCACTACATTAATGCAAGTGGCGATGTCGTCACTATAAAAAAAGACAACCCACTCAAGGCTGTTTATGTTAAAGATATATTAAGCCGCATATTGTAAGGAGGTTATTATTATTAATATTCAAGAGTATTTGAAACTCCCGTATAACTACATAATTAAGCTCATGCAGGATGAAAGCGGTATATACTTTCATGCGTCTGTGCTGGAACTTGATGGTTGCCAAAGTACTGGAGACACTTTTAATGAAGCCTATGGTAACCTTATGGAAGCAATGGAAGGCTGGCTTGAAACAAAATTGGAAAATGGCTTATCTATCCCTGAGCCAATAGCAGATGAAAAATATAGCGGTAAATTTGTTCTACGTATTCCAAAGTCTTTGCACAGACATCTTGTAATTGAAGCTGAAAAGGAAGGTGTTTCTCTTAATCAGTATGCGTTATACAAACTTGCACATTGATTTGCGGCGGTGGGTTATTTGATAATTGCCATAAAATGAGATATGATGACTATAGCAAATCGTGGCGGGGCAGGGTTTTTGTAATCAAGGATTAATAATAAGGTACCATTTGGCAAGCAGCCATAATGGAGGGCAGAAAATGAAGA
>Ga0082212_10000270_pt2 | contig 14649 bp, 11 predicted proteins | sample TergutNt197P3_FD_71548 | JGI IMG/M metagenome (GOLD analysis project Ga0082212, IMG submission 71548) | Neocapritermes taracua P3 segment gut microbial communities from Petit-Saut dam, French Guiana - Nt197 P3 | ecosystem: Host-associated > Arthropoda: Insects > Digestive system > Gut ... | reverse complement strand
AACACCTTTAAATTCCGTCAGGCTGGCGCAGAAAACATATTCTTTCTCGTTTACCGTGTCAAAATAGCCAACATTGACCGAATACACTTTTTTGATGTCATACAGCCGGCCGCTTGACACCTGCTCGACAACCGCCTTGCAAACATTAAACAGAATCTTGCCAAAAAAATCTATCTGATCGTAGAACTGAAACTCGAAAACGGCTATTTCCCCGCCATCGATTCTCGCTTTCATATCCAGACGGTTTACCTTGCCCTGCGATTGCTCGGCGTTTCCTTCGCTTTCCAGGATTTCATCAACAACGACCTTTCTGCCAAGCAGTTCGGTCAGGAATCCGCTCAAAATAGCAAAGTTGGCTTTGTCGCGCAACACATTTTTGATGGCGTAATCTAATGATATTATCGTTCGATCCATACTTTTTTTTAAATGGTAGTGCAAATATACATAATTATTTTACTGAACCCCTCTTTCTTCTGAAAAAATATCAAAAAAATTTGACGGATAAGAAATTAATAGGTACTTTTGGCGCGTATAAAAAAACACGATGGAGATAAAAAAAGTATTTGTCCTGCTTATTACAACATTCACCGTAACCGGTTGCATAACGGAATTTCATGCCACCCTCGCGCCCGATGAATCGTCCATGTTATTTGTAGAAGGGAACATCGTGGAAAATACGGAAGCGGTTTTTTTCTTGAGCCGGAATTTCCCCATGGATTCCGCGACAGCGCCGGATGAAAGTCTTGACATTCAGGCAGAATTATATATTATCGACAGTAACGGGAATAAAAGCCAGCCGGCGTCGTATCTGGGAATGGGCGCCTATCAGGCATCCGTTGGTGCGCTGGATGACAATGTGGAATACGGCATTCAAATAGCATATTACGGGGAAATCTATCAATCAACGCTTTCAAAGCCGCTCTTTACGCCGGAAATCGACAGTCTTTCGTGGTTGCAAACGGAAGAAAAAGGGCCTGTTTCCATCCGCATTTCCACGCATCACGATACAGACGGAGAAAATTTTTTTCTGTGGACCTACGATGAAGACTGGGAATATACGGTTGATTTTCCGACTACGGTTTTTTACGATACGCTTACCCGGAACTATTACGAGATTTGGCCGGCGCCCTATCAATACTGCTGGAGAAGTTTTCAGGGCAACAGCTATTTTATGGGTTCAATGGACAAACACACGCAACAGCGAATCGTCAATAAGGAACTTTACCAAATTGAATCGCGCGACGAGCGTCTAAGCGTGCTTTACAGCGTGCATGTAGTGCAGCAAGCGATTAGCAGGAAAGCATTCGAATATTATCACAGTTTCAAGGAACTGAATGAAGCGATGGGCGGACTGTTCACGCCTCAGCCTACCAGCATCGACGGAAATTTCACGTGTGTTACCAACCCCGCGAAAAGAGTGGTCGGGTATGTTGAAGTCATGAAAAACATGACGCAAAAAAGACTGTTTGTTGATCGAAATCATTTAACGCGTCCGTTATATTATGACGATTGCGACGAACACTACGCTAACAGATTAGCGGATGTTGTGTCATTACCCGAGTTTTATAAAAGCGGATACCGGCCGGCAACGAATATTGAAACCTTTTTTTGGGCATATACCAAATGTACGGATTGCAGGCGAAAGGGAGGCTCAAAGGAAAAGCCGGATTTCTGGCCCAACAGTCATCAATAGTTAATTAATTATATATCAAATGAATACATTCAATCAAATGATCATGACAAGCCTGTTGGCGCTTGCATTTTCGGGCGTCGGCATGAACGCCGGCGCACAGACCGGCCATTTACCGGACAGAGATATTCCGCTGAAAGTTGTCAACAAACGGGGACGTCCGGTAAGCAATGTGATGCTACATTCCAGCCTGACAAACAAGACGGGCGTTACCGACCGCGCGGGACTGTTTGTTTTCAGCGACATGGCCGACAGCGATACAATCAACATGATTTTCCCAAAATCGGGCAGCGCCCAAATCCCTGTCGCCGGGTTGGATGCCGTTGTGATTACGATGCGGTCGTCGAATCAGTACATCGTTAATGATAATCACAGTCAGGTTTATATTGTTCAACAAGACAGGATTAGTCCGGGCTCGCTGATGGATGTGCAGGCGATCTTGCGCAATACGCCGTGCAAGACGCTTGCCGAACTGCTCAATGGCCGCGTGGCAGGGTTGTCGATTGACACGAATGGCATCGCAACCATGCGAGGCGCCTCCTCGATTAATTTTAACAATCAACCCTTGGTGGTGGTCGACGGGATGGCATTAGGGCCTTTCAGCGAGGCTAATAGAAGTGTGAATGTACTGCTTATCAATTCCATCGAAATACAGAAAGACGGGGCGGGATGGGGGTCGACCGGCGCAGGCGGCGTGATTTTGATATCGACCATCAAATAATATAATGACGAAACGCGTATTTGCTTATTTATCAGTCTTATATTTGACAACCGTCTGTAATACGGGCATCCATGCGCAGGACAATCCCGTCGCGAGCTACCTTCAGCAGGCGGGAGGCCATGCCGAAATATACAATGGAAAAATGGAAACGTTATACAACCTTGCCCAGTATAAAAACCTGCCCTATTTTATGACTGACGAGTATGCGGAAACAATGATCACGTATCGAAAAAACAACTATCCGGGGCAACGGGCGCGTCTGGATTTATACAGGGAACAGTTGATATTGCTGGCGCCTGAAAAACGGTACGGAATCGTTGTCGACCCTCAACTTGTCGATGAGTTCACGATGCACCATCGCACTTTCATCTGGTTTACGCCTCCGAAAGACAGCAAACTGAAAACAGGGTATTATGTCCGGTTATTGGGTTCTACCTGACCTGTAACGGCCAATGCTATCAGGTAAAAAACGCAAGTTCGTTTTCAAAGATTTTCCCGCAGCATAAAAAGCAAATCAATGCGTTTGTGCGTTCCAGCTTGTTGGATTTCAAGCGTGTGCAAGAATATGGGCTGGGGGCATTGGCAAGGTATTGTGACGAGATTATTGATAAATTATGAAACGATTGCTATTCACGGGGTTCCTCATTTTGAATATCGGCCTGTCAGCCGAGACGGGCGCGCAGCAAACGCTTGCCGCGGCGCTTCGCGACAGTATCGACATCGAAGCGCTGTTCGCACTGATAGAAGACAATTCGCCTTGCCGTATCTATTCGGACATCGAGCCATCGTTCAAGGTCTTTGTTGAAGCAAAGGACGTCCCGCCGGAAACGGGGAAAGATAGTACAGTCAGACATCCTGAAACGACAGATCAATCGTCCCCCTATCAGGAGGTTTGGGGCGGACTTATCCGGCAGGCGCTTGCCGGAACGCCCTATCATGTTTCCGTTTACGAAAACAGCATCTTCGTCCTAAAAGGGAAAAGTCTGGAGACCGCGCTTTCTTCAGCCCTGTTTCACACGCAGAATCAAGCGGATACGATACATGGGGACATGACGCAGGCGGTAAAAACGGAATCATCCACCCTGGCGACGTCCGAGAACTTAGTCTACATGATTGGCGACCCCCGCAACAAGGATATCCCCGTCGAGGTAACGCTTCGGGGCAAAATCGTTGACGCCCGGAGCGGTTCCGGTTTGCCGGGCGTCAACCTCGTACTGGCAGCGCCCTACGCCGGAGCTACGACCGACGAACAGGGAAACTACACAATCAGGCTGCCGTCCGGTCGCGTCCGGTTAGACATCAGCGGCATGAACATCCAGGCGTCGCGCCGCCAGTTGATGCTTTACGACCACGGGACGCTAAACATTGAAATCTACGACGAGACCTATCTGCTGGATGAAGTGATCGTCACAGCCCGGCGGGCCGATCAGGTCAAGAGCATCCAGCTGGGAGCCGAAACGGTGCAGATACCCAAAGTGAAAAATATCCCCATGGTATTTGGCGAGGTTGACATACTGAAAGTGGTGCAGTCGCTGCCGGGCGTGAAAACCGTGGGCGAGGCATCGACGGGCTACAACGTGCGCGGCGGCGCCACCGACCAGAATCTCATCCTGCTGAACAACGGGACGTCCTATAACCCCAACCACCTGTTCGGCTTTTTTACGGCCTTCAACTCCGACATGCTGAAGGAAGCCGAACTGTTCAAAAGCAGTATCCCCGCACAGTACGGCGGCAGGATATCGTCCGTGCTTGATATCACGTCGAAGGAGGCCGATAAGAAAGCGTTCAAAGGCTCCGCCGGACTGGGGGTCGTCACCAGCCGGCTGATGCTTGAAATACCCGTTATCGAAGACAGGACATCCGTCCTGCTCTGCGGCAGAACGACCTATTCCGACTGGATATTAAGGCAGCTACCCGAAAAAAGCGGCTTCAACAACGGATGGCAGGCTTTTACGACATCGGTACCGTCATCAGCCACCAGGTGAACGAAAGAAACGCGCTGAATGTTTACGGATACTACAGTCACGACCGTTTTGCTTTCAGCGACAAACAGCGGTACGCCTACAACAGCGCGAACGCCTCCCTCAAATGGAGGCAGCTGATTGGCGACAACGGCATGGGCAATTACACGGTCGGATACGATCATTATGATTATGAGAACAAAGACGCCATGAACGAATCCGAAGCCTATAAACTGTCGTTCAACATAAGCCAGCTGTTTGCCAAAGCCCATTTCATGTTCCCGATGGAGCAGCATGCGTTCAATTTCGGCTTTAAATCCATGCTGTACGATGTCAATCCGGGCAACTACGAACCGACGGGCGACAGTTCGCTTGTGCGGCTCGACCGTTTGCAAAACGAAAAGGCCCTGGAATCGGCGCTTTATGTGGAAGACCAGTGGGACATCACCTCCCGGTTTTCCGTCACCGCAGGTCTTCGCTTTGCACTATATAACGCCGTCGGCCCCCGTACCTATTACGCCTACATGCCGGGCATGCTGCCTTACGAACATTCCATCACCGACACCCTGCGGGCAAAGGGCGGCATATACAAAACCTACGCGGGACCCGAATACCGGCTGTCGGCACGTTACCTGCTCAGCGACAACCTCTCCGTGAAAGCCGGCTTCAACACCATGCAGCAGTTCATCCACAAGCTGTCGAACACCGTCATCATGTCGCCCACCGACACCTGGAAACTGAGCGACGTCCATGTACGCCCCCAAAAAGGCTGGCAGGTGGCAACAGGCCTGTATTACAACACGCCTGCGAAAGTGTGGCTTACATCCTTGGAAGTCTACTATAAAAAAATGAACAGTTACCTCGATTACCGGAGCGGCGCCCGGCTCCTGATGAATCACCACATCGAAACCGACGTGATCAACACCGAAGGCTATGCCTACGGCATCGAACTGTCCGTGAAAAAGGAGACGGGCGCGCTGAACGGCTGGGCCAACTATACGTATTCGCGCACGCTGCTCCGCCAAAGCGACAAGCTGATAACCAATCCGGTCAATAACGGGAACTGGTATCCGGCCAATCACGACAAACCGCATGACGTGAATATTGCCGCCAATTATAAGTTCACGCAACGGTACAGCTTCTCGGTCAACCTTGACTACGGTACCGGACGGCCTACCACCATACCCGCAGGCAAACTGTACAATCATACACTGAACACCATGCAGGTATATTTCACGGACAGAAACACGTACCGTATTCCGGACTATTTCCGCATGGACTTGTCCATTAACATAGAGCCGAGCCACAAGCTGACGCTGCTGACGCACAGTTCCGTCTCGTTCGGCGTGTACAACCTGACGGGAAGGAGCAATGCCTATTCCATTTATTACGTTTCGGAAAACGGCGGCATCAAGGGATACAAACTGTCCATTTTCGGCATGCCCATTCCGTTTTTAACCTATAACATTAAATTCTGACCGTATGAATCTGAAGAAAATAATCGCCCTGATTATCATTGCCTTAACGCTGGCGGGCTGCATCACGGAATTTAATGCCCTGCTGCCGCCCGACCAGTCGACGGTGTTGTTTGTGGAAGGTGACGTTATTGAAAATACGGATGCGATTTTTCACTTAAGCCGTAACTTCAGCATGGATTCCGTGCATGTCCCGGAGGAAAGCTTAGACGTCAGCGCCGAATTGTATCTTATCGACAGTAACGGGAATAAAAGTCAGCCTGCGCTGTCTCTGGGTCGCGGCGCCTATCAGCTGGCGGTCGGGCCGTTAGACGACAACGTGGGATACGGCCTTCAAATAGAATATGACGGACATACCTATCAATCCCAACTTTCGAAGCCGCTTCATACGCCCGAAATCGACAGCGTTTCCTGGACGCAGCCCGAACGTCTGGGGCCTGTTTATTTCCATGTCTCCACACACAGTGATGCGGAAGGCGAGGATTTTTTCCTGTGGACATATCAGGAAGACTGGGAGATTTCCGTCAAATATCCGACCGGCGTTTTTTATGACGTGAATACCGACCGGCTATACGAGGTTTTTCCGGAGCCTAATATCTATTGCTGGAAGAAATTTTCAGGCAACAGCTATCTGCTGGGGTCAATGGAGGCGCACAGTCAAAAAAAAATCGTCAACAGGGAACTCTACCGGAAAGACGCCGGCGACGATCGTTTTGAAATGCTGTACAGTGTAAATATAACGCAAAGGGCGATAAGCAGGAGCGCTTTTGAGTATTATCAAAACTTCAAGGAGATGAACGAAGGCATGGGGGGCCTGTTTACGCCCCAGCCTACCGAAATTGTTGGCAATATCGCCTGTGTCACCCATCCCGACAGGAAGGTAACAGGATACGTTGAGGTAATCAGGAATATTACGCAAAAAAGACTGTTCGTATACCGGCATGAAGTGACGCGTCCTGTTATTACGGAGGATTGCCGTGAGATTTCCGAAGAAGAACTGTCGATGCAGATTTTTTCATTGACCGAGCTTTACCGGATAGGATACAGGCCGGCAACGTATATCGGCTCCCTTAACTTTTGCTGGGCATTGCGCAAATGTACGGATTGCACGGCAAAAGGCGGCACAAAAGACAAACCGGATTTCTGGCCCAATGCACATTATTAATTTTGTTAAAAATGAAACTTTTACAACCTACCCTGCCGATGGCTGCCAGTGACGTTTTGTGTCGCGCGTCATTGCGAGGAACGAAGCAATCCAGAAAACACTTTAATGCCTTGTTTATCATTGGATTGCTTCGCAAGCTCGCAATGACGGATGGGCGGGACGTCATTGGTAGGAACGAAGCAATCCAGAAAACGCTATAATGCCTTGTTTTTCATGCTGTTTTTTTCCTGTTTATTGATCCATGCGATCCATGCGGAAGATTTTTCGCGTGAGCGCGTCCATGTCCATACAGACAGGGACTGTTACATGGCCGGAGAGGACGTCCTGTTTAAATTTTATGCCGTCGACGGCCATTTTCAACCCTCGTCGCTGAGCAAGGTCGGCTACATCGAAATATGCGATACCGAAAAGCCGCATGTCCAAATGATGACGGCTTTGGAAAACGGAAGCGGCGCCGGCAGGATGACCCTCCCCGACGATCTGCCCACAGGCGCCTATCTGCTGACAGGCTACACGCGCTACATGCGAAACGAAGGCGCAACTGTTTTATTCAAAAAACAGATTGCCGTTGTCAATGCCCGGCAGCGGGCGCTTCAACCGAAACGGTTCGAGTTAGTCGAATCGTACGAAAAACTGCCGGGGAACGGCGGGAAACAATCCAACCTACAAGAGACTGTCGCACTGATGATTAGTACCGACAAAAACGAATACGTCACGCGGGAGCGGGTTGCGCTGACGATCGGGAACCTTCCGGTCAATACAGCCGATCTGGTTATTTCTGTCACGGCGGACGATTCGTTAGCCAGGGTTCTGGAAGTTGACGGACAGCAATGGCTGGCGTCGGCTACGGCGCCGGCTACGTCTACGGCTACGGCGTCGGCTACGGCTACGGCGCCGGCTACGGCTACGGCGTCGGCTACAGCTACGGCGCCGACAGCTGGTTTTTCCGGTCAGTGGCTGCCCGAATATGAAGGGCACATCATTACCGGAACCGTCGTCCCAAAACCGCCGGATCAACGGCAACTCTCCGGCAGCATTGCCTTTGTCGGAAAGGACATTCAATATTTCAACGGACAAAACGACCCGCAGAACGGAACGGTAAATTTCTATACGGCAGGCGTCTACGGCAGGCGGCAGCTCGTGACGTCGGTCGCGCTGCCGTCGGGCGACAGCCATCCGTACCGGATGGATTTGGTCAGTCCGTTTTGTGAATTTTTGCCCGACAGCCTGCCTGTCCTGCAAATCTTTCCCGACGAAAAGCGGTTGACGGAAAGATATTTGGGCGTTCAGATGCGGCAAACGACCGGCGATGACGCTTCCGGCGATCCCGCTCCGGCTTTCAGTTACAAATCGTTTGCTCCCGTTGCCGGTTATGACCTGGACGAATATACGCGGTTTCCGACGATTGCCGAAACGATCCTTGAATATGTTACGCGGCTTCGCGTCAGCCGCGTGGACGACCGGCGGGTGATCACCGTATATTTTGAAGAGGAACAACAGTTTATGCAAAAAAACACGCTTGTGCTGCTCGACGGCGTCCCGATCCCCGAACGCGATCACGAAGAACTGCTGCTCGCCTTCAACCCGGCCTACATCAAGTACCTTAACATTTACGAAGGACGATATGTGATCGGCGGAAACACTTACAACTGTATCGTATCGTTTGTTACCTTTCAAGGCGATTTGCCCTTTATCAAGCTGAACAGCCAGATGCAGCTGTTCAACTATGACTGCCCGCAGCCTGCCGTTCCGTTCCAATCGCCCGACCATTCCGTACATTCCCGCAAGCCCGACTTCCGCCACACGCTGTACTGGAACCCGTTTGCGGAATACGGTAACGGTGGCGGTCAACCTGCAACCTTTTCATTCCATACATCCGACGTGTGCGGCACATTCAAAGTCACCGTTGAAGGCATCACGACCGATGGAAAAATGGTAAGGAGCGTTACCCGTTTCCGGGTTGCAGCGCCGTTGCAGGCTATTGCCGGCGCGGGTCTGTGATTGTGGTGCTTTTTATTCCATATCGTCATTGCGAATGGAGATGGGTATGCCGTCAAACAACCGAAAATGTCTGAGATGCGAATAACCGCCTGGATGCTATTCCGGATAAAACAAATCGTCCAACAGGACTTCGCTTTGTATGTGACCCCGATATTCGTTATGTTTTATGCCATAAGTCGTTATCATTGTTATATGTACAGATTTTTTTGTATTGCTTTCCTCCATAAAAGCGCCGCGCTTGTTGCGCATATTTTCATCATATTTTTTTGTGATTATAAATTCTTTAGTCGTATATTTCATTTCGAAAAGGTTAATAATATGGTCGTTTCTGTCAATAAGCAAGTCTATTTGCGCTCCCGTTTCCGTATCTTTGCTTCGCCAACCCGAAATATATGAAGTCACACCGCCAATGCTTAACGCTCTCCTAATCTGAGAAATATGTGTCCGACATAATAATTCAAAAGAATATCCCGCCCACGCTTTATGCGTTGCATTGTCGATTAAACTGCTCCAGTAATCGCTGTTTGTACGTTTATTGTCTTTTACAAAATTGAGATAAAACAATGAATAAAAGTCGGTTAGCTGATACAGTTGAAGATTCTTTTTCGTGGTAAAATTATAATTTGCCAAAATAAACCCGCAAAGTTCCAACTCTTCGAGTATGGCTGTCAGGCCGCCCCCGTTGGAAATGTTTGAAAACTTTACTATTTCATCACGGGTTAAGCCTTTGCGTTTTTTTGCCAGCGCTTCGACGATTTGCATATATTTTTCGGGTGATTTGAAAAGCGAGGCATAGAGTTTTGAATATTCATCCCGTAACATTGCATTTTTTTTAAAAAACAAATTATCAATATTTTGCGACAAGCTCAAAGATTTTTCCAACTGATCCAGATAATAAGGTATTCCACCCATAATCATATAACATTCAGCAATTTGAAAACGGGAAAATGATATTTTTTTTGATTTCAAAAACTGTTCTGTTTCATTCAACGTAAACGGCTCTAAAAATAGCTGGCGTGTTACCCGATTATGCAAACCGCCTCGATTTTTAATGATTTTGTTTCTAATCCAGGATGTAGCTGAACCGCAAATGACAAGAAAAATATCTTTTTGCCAAGAAGCATACGTATTCCAAAAATATTCAAATGCCGACAAAAAACCCGACTTCGCATTGTCTAACCAGGGTAATTCGTCAATAAAAATCACTTTTCTGCCTTTGGTTTTAACTTTCCGTATATATTGTTCCAACTGCACAAAAGCGCTTTGCCAGTTATCAACAACAGGATTTATCACCCCGCTGTATGCGTTTAGGGCGGCAGTGAAATTAAAGAGCTGTTGTTTTTTACCCGCGTTTTCCGCCCCCGAAAAATAGAAAGTGAAATTATCATTGAAAAAATGTCTTATCAAAAATGTCTTTCCTACTCTACGCCTTCCGGAAACAACAAGCAACTCGGCTTTTTCTGATTTTACAAATTCAGACAACCTTTTAATCTCTAATTTTCTACCAATTACATCTTTCATAAATCCAATTATTTTTCGCTGCAAATATACGTGAAATATTTGAAATAGCAAATAATTTTAATATTATTCGCTAAAATATATGATTTTCCAATATTTTTAGCAGCATATTTAAGGCGGAAGGATTGATTTTATTCGATGCGCTTGGAAAATCCAAATTTTTCATGTACGTTTGCAACTTGAAAAGTGTAACATCCGAAAAACGAGAAAGTCATGGCGAGAAAGAAGAAAGAAGACATCGAGCAAATCGAAGGCATCGAAATAGCGAATCCGCTGTACGATGTGGTGTTCAAGCATCTCATGGAGAACCAGCGTGTTGCCGGTTACTTTATCGAATCGTTTATTGGCGAGAAGATTGAGAACCTCACCATGCTCGCGAAAGAAAGCACGCTGTTCAAATGGCTGAAAAAGTACGAAAAGCTCAATTTGACGCCGGAGGACAAAATACGGCTGAAAGACCTGACCGTCATCCGGCTGGATTTTGTCGCCACCATCCGTACGGTTGATGGCGAGTACAAAAAAGTGCTGATTGAAATCCAGAAAGCACGCGAAGATTCTGACGTGCTGCGTTTCAGGACGTATCTTGCCGAACATTACAAGCGCAAGGACACGGTAATGGTGAATGGCAAAGACACCGCCGCCCCGTTGCCCATCATTACCATTTACCTGCTCGGCTTCAATCTGCCCGGTACGGATGCAGTCGTCATTCGTGCCAAGCACGACATGTATGATATAATCGCCAATAAGGCCATGAAAGTCAAGATACCGTTCCTCGAATACCTGACGCACGACAGTTACCTGATTCAGTTAAGTCGCATCACCGGTAAAATGCAGACGCGTCTGGAGAAGGTACTGAGCGTTTTCGAACAACGCTATTTCATAGATTCCGAAACGAAGATAGCGAAGAAATATCCGTACAGGACAGAAGACAAAATTGTCCGCCTGATGCTGGAGATACTTGAGCATGTCAACACCGACCCCAAACACCGCAGAGAAATAGAAATGGAATGGGCGTCGTACAACATCCTGAACGGATTAGTTATCGACAAAAACAAGGAAATCAAACGGTTGGGCAAGGCGTACCAAAAAGCCATTGTGGAAAGAGAAAAAGCGATTGCAAAAAAAGATGAAGCGATTGCAAAAAGAGACGAGACCATCGCAAAAAAAGACGAAGCGCTGCAAAAAGCATACGCGGAAATTGCCAAGTTAAAGAAAAAGTGACATCCTTCCCCCAATCGAAAAGTCACAAACAGCCGTAAAAAAAGTTATGAGTTGCCGCCAATGGCGACAACTCATAACGAACATGTCTTTTAAAACAACCGTACAACAGTTAATCTTTCCTCATCCGTCCAAGACTGGCTACTTCCGAATCCAGCAGACATCTGTCCCATATCGCCAGATTGGCGATGGTAACTTCATTGACGTTGTTGCGGTTGGCCGCATCGGTAAAGAGCACGATACCGTCTAACGGCCATGCGCGACCGTCCCAGTCGGTCGATCCGACAGCTGTGGTTGCATACAATGAACCGTCCCTGAAATTCTTGATGACATTGCCGAAATCAACGCAGATGACGAGCCTGTACCAGTTATCCCTTAACACCAAGTTACTGGGGGATTCCGCGCCGTTAATCCCGAATCGTCCGTCATTTCGAATATAAAGTCCGGCATCCGCCCAGGCAATTTTCGAAGTCGGGTAAAATTTCGAATTGATTATCGCGCGATCGCCGCCGCCAGCCTGCACATAGATATCCATCATGATGGTAAACTGGTTCACCAAATCCCCGCCGCCATTGGCCGAAAAACCGTGATTCAGGAAAAAGTGGTTGATCCACTCGCCTGCGTCATTCCGGTCGCTGGTGGGAACATACAGGGCTTTCTTATCCGAGTTGAAACCTTCCACCTGTTTGAAACCAGAACCTATCGGCTCAAGACTGTTGGCGCCGATGGAGGGTTTGAAAAGGTTGTTGGCATCCTCAAACTCAAACAAATATTTCACGCCGAACGCTGAAAGCCTTTCCGACAGCGGCGGGTCGTAAACATCTACCTTAATCTGCTTGGATACGCTTCCGCTGCTGACGGTAATGTTACAGTCACCAAAAGCATTCGCCGTCACCCTGCCGAAGTCGTCAACAGTGGCAATGTCCGTATCCGACGACGTCCATGTAAATGTATAGTCCGTGCAGTCCCAGGGTACAGGATAAGCCTTTGCCCGCGATGTTTCGTCGATAATGACCCTGACTATCGGATCGACCTCAATGTCTTTCAGTTTTACGCCTTCGCCAAACCTCTTTTCGCAGCCTGTCAGTGCGATAATACACAAGGCAATAAAACCAATCTTGTTTATTAATATCGTTTTCATATTTCTTACGGTTTAATCAAATTTAACTTATTGTTATCGGCTTCGGCCAGCGTGCGTACCATCCTTTTATCGGGAGCGGGATAGGTCGCATACATTTTGGTGTCCGTCCACGGTTCAACAGGACCGTACAGTTCGCGCAGAGATGCGACCGGAGTGCCATCTTCCATGATGGTATATTTCAGGTCCAAATCCTGATAACGCTTGCGCAATTCATAGTGGTCCTTTAAGCGGAACATACGGTGCTGGTCGGAATAGCGCGAGGCAATACTCGGATACCAGCAGGCCACTTCCCAGCCGTGCTCGTTGTAGGCATGTTCGGCCAGCGCGGTTGCGCCCATACTGGCATTATAGATATCCCTGGCGGGGTCGAGGCTGCCATTGGCACGGTTGCGAACCTTGTTCAGCAGTTCAACCGCCTTCGCATCAACGGTACCCTGACGGAACATGGCTTCCGCATAAAACAGATATACTTCGGAAATACGCATCAACTGGCGTATCTGCAATGACCATCCGCCCGACTGATCGCCGTAGGCCATCCAGTGGTTGTATTCATTGCCTCCATTGGCAGCATTGTCCCACTGCGTGAAAGCCGATTTACGGCTGGTCGGCTGGCGTTCCAGCGGCGGTATCTTTTCGTGCCACCACGGGAAAGCTTCATTTTCGTTTCGCACGAAAGTAACGGGCGCATACGTCCATTCCTTGCGGTCGCCATCGGGAAAATCAATCCAGTACCCTATCTCGGCGACAACGTCGTTATAACCGCCGCTACAGTCGTGAATGTCATTGATGGAGCCGCGCGCCGACTGGCTGGCGTCGCCTGTTCCGGTAATCTCGCTGTAGGGAACATAAACGATGACTTCCTGGTTGCGCCAGTTTTCCTGACGGGAATGGATCAGCCAGTACTCGTCGTACATCTTATAATAGTAGGTTCCGTTATCGCAACCGTCAATCACTTCCTTCGCCTTGTCGGCGCAAAGTTTGTAATATTCGTTACCGTAGTTCAGCGGCCATCCCGCCATGCTCATGTAGACGCTCGACAGGGTGGCCTGCGCAGCGCCCTTGTTCGGCAACACATTCGTACCGTTCAGCGCCCAGGGCGAAACGGTGTAACGGGTAGGCAGCAGCGATTCGGCTGTCTTCAAATCCGACACAATCTGGTCGTAAACTTCGGCTACGGTATACACCTTGCTTTCGAGGTCCATTTCGTCGCTGTCTAATACGAGCGGTAGCGGACCCCAAACGCGGACTAAATAATAATAACAGTACGCGCGCCAATAGTAACCCACGCCCTTGGCGGCGTCAACATCGGCCTGCGGCGCACCCAATGCAATGGCCCTGTCGGCATAGTTGATATTGTAGTTCGACGCCTTGATTACTTTCCATAGATTCGTCCAGTTACCTGTATTTTCGTTCACCATGTATGCATTCTGGTCGGATACCGTCATCACGTCGAACTCGCGCATGGCCCACTTGTTGGAAGCCGAATGGGTAGCGACGTCATCGCCTGCAAACATGGGAATAAACGTGAGCGCATGTTTGGTTAACATGATGAGGCGCTCCTGAAGTGCATATTGCGCGGAGTACAGGTCCTCCTTCTTGGTAAATACCATTTCCGAAGTCATTTTCCCGTTGGGAATTTCTTTCAGAAAGTCGCTGCACGAAGTCGTACCAAAAGTTACGATTATCGCAATAATTGCTATCTTATTTAAAAAAGTTTTCATATTCAATTTATAATTATTAAAATTAAACATATCGGTTA
>Ga0082212_10007306_pt1 | contig 14650 bp, 15 predicted proteins | sample TergutNt197P3_FD_71548 | JGI IMG/M metagenome (GOLD analysis project Ga0082212, IMG submission 71548) | Neocapritermes taracua P3 segment gut microbial communities from Petit-Saut dam, French Guiana - Nt197 P3 | ecosystem: Host-associated > Arthropoda: Insects > Digestive system > Gut ... | reverse complement strand
TAAAATGTCTGCTTCGTGGCTTATGCAGGCTGCGGGGTGCCGCTACAATCGCTAACGCACAACAATAGAACGGACTGTCGTTTTGCAGTACGGGGTTGCGAGACGTCTCGTATTTGTTTTACCCCGACCTGCGCTACGCTTGGTCAGGGTTATTACAAGTTTATCGCCTACGGCGATTTGCAAAAATTAATATCCCTTGATTTTGGGTGTCTTTCGCACAAAACAGGAAAACAGAGCGGCTGTGAGTACGGCGGCACAACGGCAGTGCGCATAGTTTGGAACAAGCCGCCGCCGCACTCTTTTGATAAAGCAAAGGCATCATTCCGAACGCAGCGTAGCAAGTGAGGAATCTTAACCAAAAAAAAACTTACCCCTATTATTAAAAAGGAGATATAAAGTCATTAAAACTTATAGCCTGCCAATCTTTATCTGTTACGATTGGATTTTCGATATTCCAGTTGATATTCAAAATTTTATCATTAAATAAAATACTTCTTTCCGAATCTTTATGGTAGATGTTCGAGCATTTGTATGCGAAAACCGTATCTTCTTCCAATGCGGCAAAACCGTGTGCAAATCCCACAGGGATATAAAATTGCAGATTGTTTTCTTCATTTAATAAAACCGAGAAATGTTGTCCGTATGTGGCGCTCTCTTTTCTTAAGTCCACCGCCACGTCTAACGCTGCGCCTTTCATAACGCGTACCAACTTTGCCTGCGCAAACGGCGGTACTTGAAAATGTAATCCTCTGATAACATTTTTTTTAGAATATGATTGATTATCCTGCACAAAAACATCGGGAATGCCTAAATTTTTAAATGTTTCAAAATTATAACTTTCAAAAAAGTACCCGCGTGTATCATTAAAGATGTCGGGTTGAAGCACTTTCAGTCCGGAAATTGGAGGTAATTTTGTTATTTGCATTATAGTTATTTATTAAAAGTTGATTTTTATTGAATAATTACTTAATGTTAGTTTAATTTTTGCAGTGCGAAAGCATAAGCGCCGAGCGAAGTGGCTACATCTGCCCCTAACTTTGATACGGCAATTCCGATTCGTTTCTGCGGGTCGTAAATTACCTCTTTTTGAGAACCAAAAACACTGATGGTGTGTGGGTCGCCTTTGGCAAATTGCAAGAACTCATCATCATTTTGCAGGTTGTACACAGCGCTTTGTACTCGTGCCACTTGCTCGCCGGATAGAGTAGCAAAGTGCGAGCGCATCTCTTTGAGTAGCGCGGGCATAAAGTATTTCTCGGCTTTGGTTAAGCCGCCGCCAATTACAATAATTCCATCCAATAAAGAGGCGCAGATAGCGATGACATTGCCGGCTACTTCGCCCATTACGGCAAATGCTCTTTGCGCGGCTTCGCGGTTGCCGGTTTTAATACCTTCTGCAATTTGAAAAATATCAAAAGGCTCCAAATTCTGTGCAGATTCGCCGGTAAGTTCTTCATACACTCTTTTTACCGCCCGAACCGACACGCCGTCTTCCACAATAGTATTGGGCAAATGTTTGTGTGGCAGGCAAAAAATCTCCGAGCAACTGTTATCACCCACATACATATTTCCATTTACAGATACTCCAAAACCGAAGCCGGTGCCGAAAGTAAATCCGATGAGGTTGCGGTATTGTTTGACGCTTCCGAGCTGTTCCAATTTTTGGTTTATTTCGGGCAAAACGCCGGCAATGGCTTCGCCGTAGGTAAAAAGGTCGGCATCGTTGTTGATAAACACCGGCAGTTTCAATTTTTCCTGTAAAAAATCGGATAGCGCCACGCCGTTTCTAAAAGAGGGGAAGTTGGGCAAATAGCCTCCAATGATTCCGTTAGGATAATCTGCCGGACCCGGAAAGGCAAAACTGACTGCCACCGGCGGCTCCGGCAACTGTTGTATCACTTCCGTAAACCCTTCTACTAAGGTTTTTAGGCACTCTTCCAAAACTTCTGAGTTGGATTTTTTTGTAATAGGTTTTACGATAAATTGATTTGCCCGAATAGCGCCAAAAACAAAGTTGGTGCCACCGGCATCCAAAGTAACCACAGTGCGCGGGTCGTGATAAAAAGCAGGATTCATATTTTATGATGTATTTACGAAAAGAACTGGCGTACTCTATTGAAAAACGATTTTTCGTTTTTGGCGGGTTTTGGGGTAAAATTATCGGAATGGATAAATTTCTCAATGGCTTCCCGTTCTTCTCGGGATAGGTTTTTGGGTGTCCAAACATTGACATTTACAATCAAATCTCCTTTTCTGTGAGAATGCAGTTCGGGCAGTCCTTTTCCTTGCAGGCGCAGCACTTGTCCGCCTTGCGTACCGGTAGCCAATTTCACGCGCGCTTTTCCGTCTAAGGTAGGAATATCCACGCTACCACCCAGCGCCGCCTGCGGAAATGAAATGTAATAGTTTAAATACAGATTATTGCCGTCTCGTTCAAAAGTGTCGTGAGGAAGCTCTTCAATTAATACAATCAAATCGCCGTTAATGCCACCTCTTTGCGCGGCATTTCCTTTTTCGGGCATGGAAAGTTGCATGCCATCCTGAACGCCTGCGGGAATTGAAATAGTAACCACCTCTTCGCCTTTCACAACCCCTGTTCCTGAGCAGTGGGCACAGGGATTTTTAATTACCGTACCTTCTCCATGACATTGGTCGCACACTACCGCTTGTTGCATAATTCCAAACATACTGCGTTGTTGCAGTACCACATGCCCGGAACCGTTACATTTGGGACAAGTAACAATATCTGCTTTATTTTTAACACCTTGTCCGTTGCATTGGGGGCATGGTATCTGTTTATTAATTTTGAGTTTTTTTTCGGTATTTGTGGTAATCTCTTCCAAAGATAATTTTACCGTAACCCGCAAGTTTGCTCCTTTTCTTACACGTTTCTGTTGTTGTCTTCTTCCGCCGCCACCGCCAAATCCGCTTACAAAATCACTGAACCCTCCGCCGCCAAAGTGTCCGCCGAACAGGTCGCCGAACCGTTCAAAGATGGTATTCAAGTCAAAATTAATATCAAATCCGCCACCACCGGAGGCGCCACCCATACCGGCGTGCCCAAACTGGTCATAACGAGCGCGTTTTTCGGGAGTACTTAACACATCATACGCCTCAGCAGCCTCTTTAAATTTTTCTTCGGCTTCTTTGTTTCCCGGATTTCTATCGGGGTGATAATCCATTGCTTTTTTTCGGTAGGCTTTTTTCAGTTCCTCTGCCGATGCATTTTTCTCTACGCCAAGAATTTCGTAATAATCTCGTTTCATTATTCATTATTCATTGTTCATTAATTAGCTACTACCACTTTGGAATAGCGGATCACTTTGTCTTTCAATTTATATCCTTTCTCTGTTACATCTATTATTTTTCCGGTATCTTCTTCGTTTTGAGCCGGAATATGAGTTACGGCTTCGTGCAAATCTGTATCAAATGTTTCCCCTACTGCCATAATCTCTTCTACTTCAAAACGTTTTAGCAGCGCCAGTAATTTATTGTAAATAAGTTCAAAACCTTCTTTAAGCACAGAGAGGTCTTCTATATTTTGATTGTGTTTGATAGCTCTTTCAAAATCATCAATAACAGGAAGTAATCCCAATATTACTCTTTCGGAGGCTGTTTCAACAAGGTCAATTTTTTCCTTATTGGTTCGTTTTTTATAATTTTCAAATTCGGAATAGAGGCGCAGAAAACGGTCGTTCAATTCCTCTTTTTCTTTTAATAATGCTTCTACTTCGGCTTCTTTGGGGTTCTTTTTTTTATTCATATTAAACAGATAAGCGCGGATTATTTGCAAAAATGTTGCCAAAAATAACATTTAATACAAAAAAATCTGCCGTTACCAATGCTGCCATTGCTTCTACTACGGGTAATACTCTGGGAACCACACACCTATCGTTTCGGTTATTGCCTTTGCAGGTAATAGGATTGCCGTCAAAATCAATGGTTTGCTGTTCCATTTGTAGCGTAGGTATCGGTTTGAAAGCCACAGAGAAATACACTTCTTGTCCGTTGGTTATTCCGGCTTGTACACCGCCATCGTTATTACTTTGAAACGAGCCATCGGAGTTTTGAATGTCATTGTATTCAGAGCCATTCATCGTAGCGGCAGTAAATCCTTTTCCAATTTCAAAGCCCTTACAAGCGTTAATAGAAAGCATGGCGTAAGCCAATCGTGCATCAAACTTGTCATACACAGGTTCCCCCAAGCCGGCAGGCAGATTTTTTATTATCCCATGTACCAAAGCGCCGGCAGTATCGCCCTCTTTTGCGAGTGTAAAATTATCTTCTTTCATTCCGTTAAGCGGAGTTTGTAATTTTGCTTTTGCATCTTCCCAAGCAACAACCTCTATTCCAAACTTTTTAAGATATAGTTTTGCGATTGCGCCGCCCACAACCCTGCATGCAGTTTGCCTTGCAGAGGCTCTGCCAATACCCGAATTATCCGTAATTCCGTATTTCATCTTGTAGGTGTAGGAGGCGTGCGATGGCTTCATTATGTGCAACATCGCTTCATTGGGGTGCGCATCTTCATTGGGGATTCTAAATTCGATGGGAGCGCCTGTAGTTTTACCGTTTTCAATGCCCGACAAAAACGTTACTTTATCTGTTTCACGGCGTTGGGTAGAGTGCGGGTGTTGCGAGGGGGCGCGGCAGGCTAATTCACACTGTATAAACTCAAAATCAATATCCACACCGGCAGGGCAGCCGGTAATCGTGCCGCCAATGTGCGTATCGTAAGCGCCGCCATAATCGCTAAGAATAAAAGATGTACCGAAAGAGTTCATTTTAGATATTAATATTAAATAAACGTTTTTTTGATATTTTATTTCATTTTTTTTCTTCTTTTGCGCCGTCAAAAATAAATATAATGAAAAAGATTGCTATCATTGGTGCGGGACATTTTGGGTCTGCTATCGCAACAGCCCTCTCTCAAAAAGGTGCAGAAGTATTAGTGATTGATGACGATATAAACGTCATTCAAAATATTGCCGATGACGTGGCGTTTGCGGTGTGCACCAACGCTACCAACAAACGCGCGCTGCTCGCCGAAAACATCTTAGATTACGACGTGGTTGTGATTGCTATAGGAAACGATTTTGTTGCCCGACTGCTGTGCGCAGCAAATTTGTTAGATATTGGCGTTAAGCGAATCATTAGCAGAACTATGGGCGAAAGCCAAAAAATCATTCTCGAAAAAATGGGGATTACCGAATTTCTCTCTCCGGAAGATGAAATCGGGCAAATTGTCGCCGATAAACTCATGAACCCCAATTTAATTACCTACCTACAATTACCTGATGAATACAAAGTTGCCGAAATCCTTGTTCCGGAATCTATTGTAGGACTTAAAATAAACGAAGTAAAATTTCGCGAAAACTATAAAATGAGTTTAATTACCATTCGGCGAAAATTAGAAGAAGGGGAAGAAAAAACAAAAAATGGGAAAAACGAACAAATTGTGGGCGTTCCGGACTATAATGATATCATTGAACAAGACGACATTTTGGTGGTGTTCGCCAAATCTAAAGATATTGATGTTTTTATCAAAGCCAACTCTTAACTCTAAATGACTAAATTTCATCGTTTTAATATTGGTTTTCAACGCCATATAATGGAAAATTCCGCGAAAGTATCACGCATCTTGGGTATTTCGAGTGTGATCATTGCTTTGGCTACTTTAGTTTCACTGTTTTATTATCATGGATTTTACATCCCTAAATCACACGAAATAATTATCATTATTTTTACGCTATGCAGTTTGCTTTTTTTTGTATTAAAATACTTATTTCTATGTTTTTATGCAGAAAACAAAAAACATTATTTGAGAAAACATCTTGTGGAAGGATTGTTTTTATTAGGATTCATAGTCAATTTTCTTGTCTTTTATTGCTGGAATCGCAACGTGGATATCTTCCACTCCGGTTCTTTTCAAAATTATTATATTCTTTTTCTGCAACTTTATTTTTTGGTAATCTCTTTATTGGAGCTGGCACACGCAAGCGAATTTTTATCTAAAATTTCACTTACACCACCGGGGTTAATGATTCTATCCTTTTTTATTTTAATATGTATTGGAACAATATTGTTGATGATGCCACGAATGACATGCAACGGAATATCTTTTGTGGATGCGCTGTTTACTTCTACCAGTGCAAGCTGTGTTACCGGATTAACAGTACTGAATACCGGAATGGATTTTACATTTCGAGGACAATTTGTCATTATGCTGCTCATGCAACTCGGAGGAATTAGCATTTTGGCTTTTGCTACTTTCTTTGCCGCTTTCTTCGCCTCCTCAAGAATCGGCGTTAAACAACAGCACTTACTGAAAGATTTTTTCTCTACTTCCACTATTACCGATTCCATCTCTATGTTGCGAGAAATTGTGCTGGCAACTATTCTCATTGAAACGATTGGGGTGGTTTTGCTTTACTTCCATTGGAAATCGGCAGGCTTATTCGCAAGTAATTCGGAAAATCTTTTCTATTCCTTTTTCCATGCTATATCGGCTTTTACCAATGCCGGATTTTGTTTGTGGGATAAAAATTTTATGCACGAAGCCATTGCGAACAACTACTTTACTCAAATCACAGTCATTAGTTTGGTAGTAATCGGGGGTATGGGATTTATCTTTTTGCATGATGTATTCAGCCCTACGCAAATTAGGGAGCGACATATTCATAAATGGAAAAGAGTAAGTCCGAGCACTAAAATTGTGCTTTATACCACTTTAGTGATCATTATTTGTGGTACAATAGTTTTCTTTTTATTAGAAAGACAAGGTGTTTTGATAAATTTTCAAAATTTTGGAAAATCTGTGTTATCTGCGGTATTTCAAATTACAAGTTGTCGTTCTGCAGGATTTAATACCATAGATATCAGTGCAGTGTCTGTACCTACTCTACTGCTTATCATGTTGGTGATGTTTATTGGCGCCTCGCCCGGCTCTACCGGAGGCGGAATTAAAACCACCACCGCTTTTGTGATTTTTAAATCGGTTGCCGCTACTATTCGTGGAAAAAACAGCATTGAATTTCAAAAGAAAACGATCCCTTTTGAAATTGTAGATAAAGCATATTCCATTGTGGTAATGTCCATTCTCATTATTTTGCTATCCGTATTTGCTTTGGCAATTGTGGAGCCCAATTTCTCTTTTATTATGCTACTTTTTGAATCTGTTTCCGCCTTTTCAATTTGCGGGTTATCCATGGGTTGCACACCGGAACTGAGCGAAGCCGGAAAAATAATTCTAATTACAAATATGTATATCGGACGTATTGGAACGTTATCTATTGCATTTGCGTTGGCAAGGCGCGTAAAACAGGCTCACCACCAATACCCCAATACCCATTTTATGGTGGGGTAAAAAATGTGCCCCACGGCAAAATACCCACATTTGATTATTAAAACGGTTTCCCGTTATTCTTGGTTGTCGGTAAACCACAATATTTAAGAAACTATATCTTTGCACCCAAAATAGATTCAAAGCATGATGGCAAATTAAGATATGACCATAGATCAATTTTTTCCCATTAAAGGCACCGCAGAAGATTGTGCATGTTTTGCAAAAAACATTCGTGAACACGCACAAAACTATATTCAAGAACATACATTGCAGTCGTTGGTGTTGGGTGTTTCGGGCGGAATTGACAGTGCATTGTGCGCTGCCTTGCTGAAGCCCGTTTGCGAAGCCTGTAAAATTCCACTCATTGGGCGCTCTATTACCATTGAAACCAATCCGCCGGATGAAATTGCGCGCTCACTCAAAATTGGCGAACAGTTCTGTCATGATTTTAAACATTTTGATGTAACGGAAACGTTTTTAGAAAACAAGAAAAATCTACCGAATTTGGATGATTCTATGCTCTCAAAATTACGTCAAGGTAATTTGAAAGCCAGAATGCGCATGATCCTTTTGTACGATTTGGCGCAACTGCACCGAGGCATTGTGATAGCTACCGACAATTTTACCGAATATCTTACCGGCTTTTGGACGCTGCACGGCGACGTAGGCGATTATGCGCCTATTTTGCACCTGTGGAAAACGGAAGTGTTCGCCCTTGCCACATACCTGCTTTCAGAATGTAGTGAAAAGCAGAAACAGGCGTTGCAACTTTGTATTGATGCCGTACCGATAGATGGGCTGGGCATCAGCTCCTGCGATTGCGAACAGTTAGGGGTTACCGATTATTTTGAAGCAGACCGGTTGTTTACACGCTATTTTCAAGGCGAGAATGAATTGGAAATACATCCGTTAATTAAACGTTATCATCAATCGCATTACAAAAGGAACAACCCCGTAAACATAACCCGATAACCGCTTACCGCTACTCGTAGCGTAGCGCTTCTATCGGTTTTATTTTCACAGCCTTGCGTGCCGGAAAATAACCGGCTAATACGCCTGCAATCACTAATACAACGGTAGAGGCTGCGGCAATTCCCAAATCAACAGTAGGGTTGGTAAACATTCTAAATTCGGTATCGCTTCCCATGGCGGCTTTTACCATCACATAGTTAATAAGTTCTGTAATTCCGATTCCGGCAACCATGCCAATATAGCCGAATAGAGCGGTAATACAAAGCGCTTCCAGTACAATTTGGCGAAGAATAACACTTGGTTTAGCCCCCAGCGCTTTTAGAATGCCGAACTCTTTGGTGCGTTCACGAACCGTGATTAGCATAATATTACCAACGCCCACTACACCGGCAATGAGCGTACCAATCCCTATTATCCAAACAAAAAGGGTAATGGCATTAAAAATTTGCATGGTTTGAAGGTATTGTTCCAAAGTATTCCAAATGTAGAGTGCATTCCTGTCTTCGGGATCAAATTCATGTTTTTTGCTCATGCGTTGGCGCAAATTCTCATTAAAAGCATTATTGGCTTCCAATGTCTCTAAACCGGTTACCGTAAAAACAAACTCATCTAATTTTCCGGAAGGGTTAAAAATGGCGCTTAAAGTAGAAAACGGAACATAGATATCATTCCTCCAACGTCCTCCACCGGCTTTATATACCCCTACTATCGTAAATGCTATGCCCTGACAATTAATGGATTTACTTAAAGGATCATCGTTATCAAACAGTACTAAAGCATCTTTTTCGGCAAGAACAGCTACTTTCCGTTGTTCTCTCATGTCAATATCATTGATAAATCTTCCGGAAACCATTGTAATATTTTCAAATTTTTGATATTTAGGCAATACCGCCATGAGCGAGGAATTAACACTTCTCTTTTTATAAGAAATAGGATTGCCCCAAACGCTGTAAGATGGGATAATATCTTCCACTTCCAATAAACTGTTCAGAAAGGCAGAATCGGTAGCATCAAATCGTATTCTTTGCCACTTTTGTTTGCCCGGAAGAGGTTTTGAAACCCAGCCGGCATACATGGTTATTTTATTTTTTGATTCAGACTGAAAGTTACCGGTAACTCCGTTTTTCAGTCCGTTTCCCGCGCCCAACAAAATCATCAACATAAATATTCCCCACGCAATAGAAAAACCGGTCAAAAAAGTTCTCAACTTGTTTCTACTCAATGTAAGCCCGATTTCTCTAAATAATTCTATCATTTGCTAATCAATTATGCCATCAGAAATTCGGATTACCCTGTGCGTTGCATCTGCCACAAACTGTTCATGAGTAACTACTATAATTGTCATACCGGTTTGGTTTACTTCTTTTAAAAGGTCAATGACCTCGAATGAGGTTTTGCTGTCTAATGCGCCGGTGGGTTCGTCGGCAAGTATCAGTTTTGGTTCTGTAATCAGCGCTCTTGCGATTGCCACCCTCTGTTTTTGCCCGCCGCTCAACTGATTGGGAAAATGGTGCGACCAAGAACCTAACCCTACTTTCTCTAAATATTCCATAGCTAAATGATTTCTTTTTCGGCGCGACATGTTTCTATAAAAAAGAGGTAATGCTACATTTTCTAACGCCGTTTTATAACCGATGAGGTTAAAATTTTGAAAAATAAAACCGATATACTTGTTTCTAAACTCTGCGGCTTTGGTTTCCGAGAGGTTTTTTATTAATGTTTTATCCAAAAAATAATCGCCGTGATCATAGTTATCAAGTATTCCTAAAATATTAAGTAACGTTGATTTTCCGGACCCTGAGGCGCCCATAATGGAGATCATATCTCCGGTTTCAATGTTTAGGGTAATTCCTTTAAGCACATGCAATGGCGCCGCACCGAAGTAGGTTTTATGAATATTGTTGAGTGTAATCATGTTCAATTAAAATGAAAGGCAAAAATAGATTTTATTTTCATCTATTATGCTAACATCTGCTTCGCTTTTTTTACCGCGTCCACAAAAAAATCAATCTCTTCAAAAGTATTGTAAAATGCAAACGAAACCCGCACGGTTCCGGGTATTCCGAATTTGGTCATAATGGGGTGGGTGCAGTGGTGCCCCGTGCGTACGGCAATTCCAAACTGGTCTAAAATAGCGCCAACATCGAAAGGGTGTATGTTTTTAAAATTGAAAGAGAGGATGGCGGATTTGTGAGGGGCAGTTCCATAAAACGCAATCCCGTCAATGAGAGACAATTTTTCAAAAGCGTCCTGATAAAGTGCTTGCTGATAAGCAGCAATCTTCTCAATGCCCATCTTCTCGATGTACTCAATGGCGGTTTTTAAGCCAACGACATCGCCCACACTTGGGGTTCCCGCTTCAAACTTGTAGGGGAGTTCGTTATAGGTGGTTTTTTCAAAAGCAACCTGATCTACCATTTCGCCGCCGCCTTGATAGGGCGGCATCGCATTGAGCAGATTCTCTTTGCCATACAGTACGCCCACGCCCATCGGCGCATACATTTTATGCCCTGAAAAGGCAAAAAAATCGCAATCTAATGCTTGTACATCAATTTTTTCGTGCGACATGGCTTGCGCGCCGTCAATTAAAACCGGAATATTTTTCAGATGCGCCTGAGCAATAATGGTTTTAATGTCGTTAATCGTTCCCAAAGTGTTGGAAGTATGTGTAACCGCAACAATTTTGGTTTTTTCTGTAAGAAAATCGTCCAATAAATCTAAGCACAAAACCCCTTTTTCGTTGAAAGGCAATACTTTTAAAGTTGCTTTTTTTTCTTCGCAAATTAATTGCCACGGAACGATATTGGAGTGGTGTTCCATCTCTGTAATCAGCACTTCATCGCTTTCATTAATAAAACTTTTTCCAAACGATGCCGCCACTAAATTAATAGATTCTGTGGTTCCGCGTGTAAAGATAATCTCTTGGTTTGAAGGGGCATTGATATATTTTCTCACGGTCTCTCGCGCTTCTTCAAAGAGGGCAGTTGCCTCTTGGCTTAGCCCGTGCACGCCGCGATGGATGTTGCTATTACAATGGGCATAATAAAACGACAACGCATCAATGACCGCTTGGGGTTTTTGCGTTGTCGCAGCATTATCGAAATAAACCAGGCGATGGTTGTTTATCGTTCTGTTCAGAATCGGAAAATCATCGCGGTTCATTGGTTTAACTATTCTTCGTCGTCAGCAGAAGTTTGTTCGGTTCTTTCTCTACTTGGAGTGTCGCGTTTAAATTCCTGTTTGGTCATAAATGCAACGAACAAACAGAGTACCATTACAGTACAGGCTAATATCCAGGTGGCTTTTTCCAAAAAGTCGGCAGTTTTGCGCACGCCCATAATTTGATTTGAGCCGGCGAAATTGGAAGCTAAGCCGCCGCCTTTTGAGTTTTGAATCAGTACAAAAAAGCCTAACACCAAACAGGCTAAGATGATTAAGATAATGATAAGAGTTAACATATTAAATTTCTTTTAATGATTATTTTCTTCTAAATTTTGATTATGGTTTACCGAATTTTTTACTTTTTCAATAAGGGCTGCAAAATAAGTATTTTTTTCGGGATATTGCAACATTAATTTTTTAAGCATCTGAGTAGCTTTTCCGTTATACCCCTGTTCGGCGTAAACCATTGCTAATGTTTCACTAATAAATTCAATATCTTCAATTTCTCCATACGCTCCCAGGTTAATATTGGCATTATGTTTATTCGGATCGAACTTAATTTTCGGAGTATTTTGCTGTAATTGGGTCGCCAAAATTGCAATTTCATCAATATTTTCTTCCACAACTTCGGGCGTTTTAAAATATTCTAATTTACAGCCGTGAAACTCGTGGCGATTTGGGATAGAAAGGAGCAGTTTTGATTTTAAGGTGTCGTATTTTTTTGAATTCTTTTCTTGCAACATCTTCAAATAGAAAAACGTAACAAAATGGGAAGCCGGATATTTGCAATGATATTCTTCTAACAAATTCTGCTGTAATTCAGGCTCTACCGGAAAATTTTCAAAATAATTATTGATTTCAATTTTTTTCATTTTTTTTACCAATTTACGAATGCTTTATTAAAAATATCTTCGGTTAAAGCGGTAACAATCTCTTGCATCAATCCGGCTTCAATATTTGAAAAATTTTGCATACTCGAATAATCGGAATAGCGTGAAAAGGATTGTTCAAAATTCAGATTTTCTTCAAATTTATTTTTAAAAGAAACTCTAACCGAAATCGTTAGCCTGTTCATTGCCGCTACTTCGTTTCCTTGAATGGCAATAGGCGAAATGGAATAGCCGGTAATAGCGCCTTCAAAAGTATAGTCTGCAATTTTGGTATCCACAATGGTTAGCGGTGTTTGGCTCTGAATCCTGTCTTTTAATCCGGTGGTAAACGTCAGACTTAGATTTGGGTTCACCAGCGAAGCATTATTGGGAAACGTGGCTACATAAACGGTTTTTGCATTTGGGTTTACCGATCCGCCCGTAAAAGAAACGCTTAGCGTGCATCCTGTTAGTATTACAGCCAACACACTGCACACCGCAAATTGTAAGTTAAATTTCATATTTCTAATTTTCCTGTTCCACATCTGTAAATTCTATGGTTTTGCCTTCCGGCAATCTTGTTTTACTACTTTTCAGTTCATATACCAATGTTTTGAGTTCTGCCACTTCTTTCGTTAAATCGGTAAGAAATTTATAGATTAACTCACGCTCAAAAAATTGGGGCGCTGTTTCTTTATCGGTGAACATCAATGCCGGTAGATTTGAGACGGCGGGGGAAACCAAATAGTTTACCAAAACCTCTTGGGTAATAGTTCTATCTTTTTCAATGAGAGAGATTTGCTCTGTAATATTTCGCAGTTGGCGCACATTACCGGGCCAGGCATATCGTTTTAGTTCCTCTTTGGCTTCGTTGGTCAGTTGCAGAGGTGGAATTTGGTATTTGAAAGCGAAATCGGAAGCAAACTTTGTGAACAGCAGGAAAATATCCTCTTTTCTTTCCCGCAGCGCCGGAATTTGAATAGGCACCGAATTGAGCCGATAGTATAGATCTTCTCTAAATTTTCCTTTTGCAATTTTGTCTGCAATATTAACATTGGTAGCCGCCACTACGCGCACTTTTGTTTTTTGCGGTTTTGAGGATCCCACTTTCATAAACTCGCCGTTTTCCAGCACGCGAAGCAAGCGCACTTGGGTAGAAAGCGGCAAATCGGCTACCTCGTCTAAAAAAATGGTACCTCCGTCTGCTACTTCAAAATAGCCTTTTCGGGCTTCCGTAGCGCCGGTAAAAGAGCCTTTTTCGTGTCCAAACAACTCTGAATCAATGGTACCTTCCGGAATAGCGCCACAATTTACGGCAATATATTGCCCATGTTTGTGTGTGCTAAAATCGTGAATAATTTTTGGAAAGCTCTCTTTCCCTACCCCACTCTCTCCCGTAATAAGTACCGACAAATCAGTGGGCGCCACTTGCACCGCTATATGTATAGCATGGTCTAAAGCGGGGTCAAACCCAATAATGCCGTAGCGTTGCTTAATTGAAATGAGTTGTTTGTCCATTATTTATATATCGCGGTGCAAAATAACATAAAATTTCGGTGTTCGCCAGACTTTTTTTGCTAATGTGTTGCCCTCTCAAAAATCCCATTCAGATACGCTATTAGCATACCGTAGTTCGTAATGGGGATACCGACATCTGTCGCTGGCTTTAAACGGTTGAGTATCTGTTTTTTGGTAATCATACACCCGCCGCACTGTACTATCAAAGCGTATTTCTCAATATTTTCAACGGGAGTTAGCCCCGAAATAAAATCAAAATGCAAGGTTTTGCCCGTATATTCGGTAAGCCATTTCGGAATTTTTACCCTTCCAATATCTTCGCACGAGGTTTGGTGCGTGCACGATTCCATAATGAGTACATTATCACCGTTTTTCAAGTTTTCAACTTGGGGTGTTCCTTTCAAATAGTTTTCATAATCGCCCTTCAATCTTGCCATTAAAATACTGAAACTGGTTAACGGAATTTCCTGCGGAACAAGCGGCGCCACTGTTTTAAACACCTGACTGTCTGTAATTACTAAATCAGGCTGTAGTTCCTCCCTTCTCCTTTCTCCTTTCTCCTTTCTCCCTTCTAAAAAGGTCGTCTCTTTCATTACTATTGCCACTGCATTTTGGTCTAAAATAGCGCGAATGGTTTGCACTTGCGGTAAAATCAATCTGCCCTCCGGCGCTTCGCTGTCTATGGGGGTAACGAGCAACACTGTATCATTTTCTTTTACAATGCCTTCCAATAAAGAATGGGTAAGATACGACGAAGCAGGCATTTTGTTTCTTATCGCTTCTG
>Ga0082212_10007305_pt1 | contig 14650 bp, 9 predicted proteins | sample TergutNt197P3_FD_71548 | JGI IMG/M metagenome (GOLD analysis project Ga0082212, IMG submission 71548) | Neocapritermes taracua P3 segment gut microbial communities from Petit-Saut dam, French Guiana - Nt197 P3 | ecosystem: Host-associated > Arthropoda: Insects > Digestive system > Gut ... | reverse complement strand
ATGGCGCTGCTATAGCTATAAAGGCTGTTGGCGACGCGAAAAAGGCTGCGGCTGCTATCGATGGATACCTTTCAGGTATTGCAATAGGCCACAAAGAGCCATACAGAGTCAAACGCGACGACATAACAGCGGAGGATTTTGCGGATATCAGGAAAGAACCTCGCTCGCATATTCACAGCATGAGCCCCGGTGAGCGAAAAGATATTTTCCTCGAAACAACAGAGACGTTTGATGATGAAACGGCAAAAAAGGAGGCCGGTAGATGCCTTGAATGCGGATGCCATGACTTTTTTGAATGCAAGCTGATTTCACTTGCCGCCCGGCATGGCGTCGATCCGGGGCGCTTTGGCGGAAGCGTGCCAAAGTTTCAGCTTAATGACGACCACCCGTTTATTCTGCGCGACCCGAACAAATGCATTCTGTGCGGGCTCTGTGTGCGGACTTGTACAGAAATAATCGGAGCGACTGCCCTCGGGTTTGTTGACCGCGGTTTCAACACTGTAGTCAAGCCTGCGTTTGAAGGTTCTCTGAAAGGCACAGACTGTCTCTCATGCGGGCAGTGTATAGCGGTCTGCCCAACCGGCGCGATACAGGAAAGGATAACTATCAAAAAACCTGTCCCGCTTGAAACTGTCAAGACAGACTCCATTTGCGGCATGTGCGCGGTAGGGTGTTCTATGCGCGTTGAGTCGTTTGGTAATATTCTTGTAAGGACCACGCCTGTTATCGGCAAAGGTGTAAACGACGGCGTTTTGTGCGGGCGCGGCCGGTTCGGGACGAATTACGTACAAAAAGAAGGGCGTATCACAGCCCCGATGATAAGGAAGCACGGCGAGTTGACTCCCGTGGGTTGGCGCGACGCGTTTGTTTACACTGCAAAGAAAATGGAGAGCCTCAGGGCGCGAGGTGAGAAAACAGCTGTTTCGATCGGGCACGCCTATTGCATCGAGGACGCGGGCGCGATAAGGAATCTGGCAAGGCAGCTGGGCGCCGATGTTTTCAGCTATATGAACCGCGAAAATGGTCTTATAGAAGTGTTTGGAAGCGACAGGTCCCCTAATACGCTGGAGGAAACTCTGGGATGCAACGGGATTTTTGTCTTTGGCTCCGCTATGCTGTGGAACCCGGTAATTTTGTCAAAACTGCGTCAAGCTGCCGGTAATGGGATACCTGTGACGGTAGTTTCGAATGAAAGCGACGAATACAATCTGCCCTGCAAGTCATTTGTTACGCCGAACTCAACTGTTTTCATCAAGGAAACTATAAAGGCGCTGATCGACTCAGGTTGCGCCCCGAAAAACGCCGATGGGTTTGAGGAACTCAAATCGTCGCTAGCGGGGATAAATCCCTGTGAAGACGCAAAAGAGCTTGCCGGTGACTACATGGCTGCGAAAAAAGCGATGATAATCTACGGGCTTGCCGAACTCAGCGTTGCCGCTGCAACTGAAATTGCGAACATGGCGGTCGTTTCCGGACACATTGGCAGTCCCAGGGATGGTATATATATGTTGCGCCAGATGTCGGGGTCTCAAATACTGGCCGACTATGGCATAACCGAACAGGATGATACGGCGGCAGGCGCCAAGGGACTAATGGTGTTCGGGGAAGACGTCGAAGTACAAAGAGACGATCTCGACTTTTTAATGGTACAGGACACGCATATGACTGAAGTGGCGAAGGCGGCTGATGTTGTATTCCCCTTGGCGTATTATCCCGAAATCGACGGTACTTTTGTGAATACGGAGCGGAGGTTGCAGCGTTGCTATAAAGCAGTCGAGCCGCCAATGGAGTTCAGGACAGCGGAAATCGCACAAAGAATCGCTGAAGCGCTGGAGGGTTCCGCCCCCGCCGGTTCTGCCCGCGAGCTCTACCCGAATACGGAATTCGGACGATGCGCCCCGGAGCCGGTACTATATGTTAACGGTTTCGCGTTCCCGGACGGGAGAGCAAGGTTGCAGGTCGCGGGTGAAGCGCCATTAGTCGAGGTGTTGCCGCAGACATGCCACCTGAGAAATGTCATTATTGAAGATCTACCAAAACCCGCGAAGTACAAAAGAATAGATCACAATGAATAAAGAACCGGGCGTCAATTCAGGGATATCCTGAAAATAATATGTCCTGAAAATAATATTGCATTTTCCAACATGATGTGCTAACATACATTAGCGCGCCAACAGGACGTTGTTTATCATGATATAAGACGGCGTGGCCCAGTAGTTCAGTTGGTTAGAACGCCAGCCTGTCACGCTGGAGGCCGACGGTTCGAGTCCGTTCTGGGTCGCCAAAATGCTTCCATAGCTCAGGAGGCAGAGCGCATCCTTGGTAAGGATGAGGTCGGCAGTTCGAATCTGCCTGGAAGCTCCATAGAAAAAAGCCCGTAAACTACGTTTGCGGGCTTTTCTAAAAATGCGGATTCATGCTACGCTGAAAAACAATCCGGGGATTAGGTATGAAAGCACTGACATTATTAACCCTGCTACCAAAACTCCAAACGTAATGACCGGGAAGGAATTTTTTATTCGCAAGTCCATCAGGGCCGCTACCAGCGAACCTGTCCATGCCCCTGTCCCAGGGAGGGGTATGGCGACGATAAGGAGTAAACCGAAAAGTTGGTATTTCTGAACCTTTGCTGATTTTGCGTGTGCCCGGCCCTCTATCCTCTTTACAAGTCGCTCAGTTAACTTGAAATTTTCCAGAAACCTGAGTATCCTGCGGATAAAAAGCAGTATAAATGGTATCGGCAGGATATTTCCCAGGAAACAAACAATAAAAGAGGTCAGAAACGGAATGCCTCTCGCGGCGGAATAAATAATTCCTCCGCGAAGTTCAATAATCGGCAGCATTGACATGAGAAACGCAACTATAATATCAGTCATAAAATCGCAAGGTCATTTGTCCAGAATCAATATTTGCCGAAATCGCTGCCGCCGGACGGGACTGAATACACCGGATCTTCCTTTGCGGCAAAGCGTGTTTTTGAGCTTTGCGCCGAAGGTAATCCAATACGCCCTTCACTTTCTTTGAGCTTAAACCTTGCTATAAGATCCTCAAGCATGGCCGACTGGCTGCTCATCTCCTCAGACGCTGCGGCGCTCTCCTCAGCGGTTGCGCTGTTTTGCTGTACGACCTGCGCCACCTGGTCTATGCCGGTATTTATCTGGCTTATGCCCATACTCTGTTCTTCTGAAGCTGTGGCGATTTCCCTGATGAAATCGCTGCTCTCGTTAATGCCGGTCACGATCTCCATCAGGCTTGACGCTGTTTCACCGGCTATGCGGGAACCCAGTTCGGCTTTCTCAATCGAGTTTTCTATCATTGAGCCGGTTTCTTTCGCCGCTTCAGCGCTCTTTGAAGCTAGGTTGCGTACTTCTTCCGCAACGACGGCGAACCCCTTGCCGTGCTGCCCTGCGCGCGCTGCTTCCACCGCTGCGTTGAGCGCCAGTATGTTTGTCTGGAACGCGATATCGTCGATGACCTTGATGACCTTGCTAATGTTCTGGCTTGCCTGATTGATATCCTGTACAGCGGACATCATCTCATCCATTTGCTGGCTGCCTTTTTCCGCGTTGCCAATGATCGACTCGGCAAGTTTTGCTGTTTTGTCCGCAGTATCTGCGTTTCTTTTTGTCTTTTCCGCTATTTCCGCGATTGAACTCGAAAGCTCCTGAATGGACGCAGCCTGCTCCGTTGAGCCTTGCGCCAAAGCTTGGGCGCCGTCTGCGACCTGCTTTGAGCCTGACGAAACATGAGATGTGGAGTCGTTGATTTCTTTGAACATCGTGTTAAGGTTATTAACCATGTTCCTCAGGGACACTCCCATCATATCCTTGTCTGATAGCAAATCTATATCGACTGTCAAATCACCGTCCGCGACAGTTTCAAGTTCTTCAGCAATACGCGTCACATGCTTGATGAAAGTAGAGCAGCCATGTATTGCCATCCCTATCTCGTCCTTTAAATGCTCGTATTTGCCAATGACCTCGACGTCTTCCGGTTGTAGAATTATGTCGCCGGTGGTGCCCGCCTTGCTCATGAACCCGGCGAGTGGTACCAGCGGTCTGCTGATGAGCGATGAGATATAAAGTGCAATAACGACCGACAGGAACGCCGCTACTACCGCCACTATTATCAGTACCCAAGTAGTCTGCGCGGCCGTTGATTCAGCCTCCGCAACGTTTGCGTTTGATGATGATTCTGTCACAGTCAGGAGCGCATTAATTCTTTCTGATAGATCGGATGCGATTCCCACGCCCGTCCCAATGAACTGCATCGCTGCTGTTGTGTTGCCGACACGCGATTGCGCAGCTACAGGATCGCTGACTTCTTCTTTGTACTGCGTGAACAGCGTTCGGATATCATCAACCTGCTTCAACGTTCTGTCTAATGCATCTTTTGCCATTGTGCCGGTCTTTAGCGAGACGTCAAACGCTGCTAAAGCGACCAGACCCCTGCTGTATGCTTCCCCCGACTGGGCATTGTAAGGATCGACCAGAGAGGCGTCGTTGTTATAGGAAAACAGAGCCATAGTGGTAACGCAGCGCCTCAAATCACCCACAGCCACGTCAAAAAGCCGCATTTGGATTTCCGCTTCGATTGGGTGATGTATGGCATAATCATACTTGTACGCAACTGTGTTTAGCTGGGTGATCGCAAACACTGCCAGTACTGCCAACAACACGATTACCAGTGAAAATGCGATTATCATTTTTGCTCTGATTTTTAAATTTTTATACCATGACATACATATTACCCCCAATGAGAAATGTGATGAATATTCAACCTTTTATCGCAAATGGTAATTTATTATACTGCCAGCGTTTTAAAAAGTCAATAAACCGAAACCGAAAAATCATGTTTTTCTGCTTGAAATAATTGCGAGTCATTGTTATAATACACTAAATAAATGACAGTTCATGAATAATTATTTATTTCGGTTGTACTAAGTCTCGTTTCATATTGTTTCCGGCGGGTTCTCTTGAGTGGAGATAAACGTAAGGGTGTGGTTAAAATCGGCACTGAAGAAGTTCAGTTGAGAATTGAAATGCTGGGCGGCTTTACTATCATTTATGAGGAAAAGCGTATCACAGAACAGGCAAAAAGGGTCTCCAAGATATGGAAAATGCTCCAATTCATGATAGCTAACCGTAGCAAGACGGTTTCCCAGGAAGAACTGATAGAGATGTTCTGCGATGATGAAATTGTGAACAATCCGGGTAGCGCAGTTCGTACCATGGTATACCGGGCGCGCGGGGTGCTCGCTGCCGCCGGGATTCCTTTTGCAGAAAGGATGATACTGACCAAAAACGGCGGGTATATGTGGAACAACACAATCCATTGCGACGTAGACGCGGAGGAGTTTGAATCGCTGTGCAAGAAAGCAAACTCTGAAACCAGCGACAAGGAGAAGCTAGAGTGCCTGCTTAAAGCGGCAGAATTATACAAGGGCGACTTTCTTCCGAATTCCTCCGGCGAGATATGGGTATTGCCGCTGGCCCGCTGGTATCGTTCGATGTACATAAACAGTGTGCACAAAGCTATTGAGTTGTTGTCGGCCGCCGGACAGGAAGCCGACAGCGAGGAGTTGTGTACAAAAGCCCTGAGGATAGACCCGTTTGATGAGGTAATGCTTGAGCATCACCTGCGTTCTTTGCTCGCGCAGGGCAAGAACATGGAGGCGCACGACCAATACAAGAAAATGGAAGGCATGTACTATGATGTGCTGGGCGTGAAGTTTTCAGAAAAACTTCGCGAATTGTACAGTAAGATACAGCAACCGGAAATAAAGGACGAGGCTTCGCTGGAGACCACGCTTGACAACTGGCTTGAGGGTACAGACGCCCCTGGAGCGTTTTACTGCGACCCCAGCGTATTTAAAGTGCTGTACCAAATAGAGTCGCGCTCCGTTCCACGCACGGGTCGGACAGCGTATATTGTCAGATTTGACGCGACTCATGAACCGGGCGCAAAGGGCGGCGGGGTTATGCAGCAGTTTGAAAAGGTGATCCCCGCAAACCTGAGGATGGGCGACCTTTTCACACGCTCCGGCCCCGGTCAGTACATGCTTATGCTCTATAGCCTGACATATGAGGATTGTAAAATGCTGATAGACAGAATCATGTATTCTCTCGACGCAAAGTACTTGAATAAAGTAAAAGGAACGTCTATCAAGCCGGTCACACCGATGTTTTAGGTATTAGCCAACACATCAGGTTTTTCACCAAAAAAGAGCTGGGATGTGACTTAATTGTGACAGCATCAACGTATTGTGATATATGACGTGCTGTATCTTTGGGGAGGGACAATAATTGAATCCCGATGAAAAAAGCCTCGTTACCGCACAGTCTATGCAAATGCTGGCTGAAGTCACATTATTAGTAAACGGTCAGATAAAGGGTGTACTGCATAATCAATACCTCGATGAGCCGTTTGAATTTATTAGTTTTATGCAGATGATCGAGAGGATGGAAAAAGTATTCGACTCGATGAAATTTCCACAGGCGTTTATGAAGCCCAGAAAATTCGACAGCGCAAATAATAAGCGCCCGACAAAAAAGCGTAAAGCAGAAAGAAATGATATTATGCAAACTGCAGTGATGACGGATACGCGCGAAGAAGCAGTGAGTTCAAAATGTACTTTTGAAATCACAGTGAAATCAAGGCAAAATGCCACATGGCAAGGTCAGATACTCTGGGCCGACAAGAACACCAGACAGAGTTTCCGCAGTGTTCTTGAGATGCTTAAGCTCATGGACGAAGCGCTGCACGGAAACACTGAGGAAGCGTTGGCTGACGACTAGCGCGCTATTGCTGTGCGGGGTTGATGCAAAACACGGGTCGCCCGGTGTGCGACCCCTACATGTTGCGGAATCAAAGATGATATACCGCATTTCTTTTGGGACGCACATACGGGCGTCCCGTATGGATTATTGAGGATAATCGGGCGGTAATGAAAATGGAAAAAGCAAAAAAAAGCAACAAAAAACAAATCATACTATATATATGCCTAGGGATATGCATAACTGCTGTTGTAGTTTGTTCTGTCGGGCTTGGCCTCGAATTATACACAGGCAGAAAAAGCATAGCCTATTACGCAGAGTTGTCCGCCGGTATTGAAAAGCGCCCCCGCACGACCGTCAACAGGGGGAATGCTCAGCGTACCCGGCCATCGGCGGCGCCAGTGAACGCAGAGGAAGACCCGGTTGAAATATACGTTGTTGAGGAGCCGGTCATAGAGGAGGACCCGTGGGTACCATATGTGGATTTTGAGGCATTGAGCCAAAGATTCCCCGGCATTGTGGCATGGATCACATTAGAAGGCACCTTGCTTGATTATCCGGTCATGCAAGGGATAAACAACTATTTTTATCTATCGTATCTGCCGGACGGAACCAGGGACAGGGCAGGCTCCGTATTTCTGGATTACCGCAACAAAATGGATTTTTCGGATAAAAGCTCATTGATTTACGGCCATGAATCCAGAGTGGGGGAAATGTTTGGAGCTCTGAAGAATTACAGAAACCAGACTTTTTATGAGGAGCATCCCTTTATCAACCTCTATACCTCCGAAAGTGACTATAAAATCGAATTGATAGCGGGATATCTTGTGGATTCTGGGGTCGAAACGCCTCCAATGAGTTTCAGGGACGACGCTGCTTTCGAAAGTTATATCGCAGAGTTAAGACGGCGCTCCTTATTCAGAAGCACCGTGGAGGTGGGCAATGACGACAGGCTGGTATGCCTGTGTACCTGCGCATACGATTTTACCAACGCAAGATGGGTAATAGTAGGGAAGCTGGTCGATGTTACCTGAGTAAGCGCTTACCTAAACCCCTACTTCCAACCCGGTCAGAAATCTTCGCACCATGTCGAGTGCGTGGGAAGAACTGCCGATGCGTATACGCTCGCGGTCAAAAAACAAATTTAGACTCCGGCAAAACGATGTCCCATTTGCTGTAAGAGCAACAAATACCGTTCCCGATTCCAATCCTGAGCCGTCGCTGTCAGGCCCTGCAATCCCGGTAATGCCAAGACCGATATCCGATCCGAACCTTTCACGCGCACCGTCCGCCATAGCGAGTGCAACATCGCGGCTGACGGCGCCTTTTTTGTTGATAAGCCCAGGATCGACGCCCAAAATAGCCTCTTTAGACTGAACGCTGTATGCAACGGCGCCGCCCAGGAAAAACTTTGAAGCCCCCGGGATGTCGGTCAGCCGTTTTGAGAGCAGGCCGCCGGTGCATGATTCCGCCGCAGCGATAGTCATACATCGCTCTGTAAGCAACATAGCGACAGTATTCTCCATGCTGTCGGTATCGACGCCGTATATTATATCGCCGAGTATTTCGCGCACTTTTTCTAAAACCGGCTGCATTAGTTTTTCAGCGACTTCTTTTGACTCCGCTTTTGCGGTCAGGCGCAGCATAACCTCGCCCTCCTTTGCGTAGGGGGCGAGCGTCGGGTTATGCAAGTTTTCCATTATATCGTGCAGCTTTTCCTCGACCGCGCTCTCGCCAAGGCCAAATATATGGATACTGTGCGAGAGTATTTCGGATTCTGACAGCTTTTTCAGGTACGGGGCGCCGCAGGCTTTGAGCATAGCGCGGCATTCACGCGGAGGGCCGGGCAGCATCATGATATGCTTCCCGTCTGCTTCAAAGGCACACCCGGGCGCTGTGCCGACTCCGTTGTCGAATATCACGCAACCCTCCGGAAGCTCCGCCTGCCGGAGGTTGTTTTCTGTCATTTTCATGTTATGGCGTTTTTTGAAAAACCCGCGTATCTGCTCCGCTACGTCTTCGTTGAATATCAGCTTCTTGCCAAAAGCTTCCGCGAGAGTCTGTTTTGTGAGGTCATCATACGTCGGGCCGAGTCCGCCGGTCGTTATGATGATGTCAGCGCGGCTTTTCGCTATTTCCACGGCGTGTTTCAGCCTGTCCGGGTTATCGCCGACCACGGTGTGAAAAAAAACGTTGATTCCCAGTTCGGACAGTAGAAGCGACACATCCTGCGCGTCAGAGTTAACCGTGTTCCCCAGCAGCAATTCCGTCCCCACGGCAATTATTTCAGCAACATACGTCATATTTCTCCATTCTCCATTCTAATTCTCGAAGTAGTGCCGCTCTGTGTTCGTTACTGCTTCATTGACCAGCGATTCTACGTCCAGCGCTGTTTCGGCGTTCAGGACGTCTTCGATGCGGGGTTTTGTTTTCGGATGGCGCGGCGTGAAAACGGTGCAGCAGTCCTCATACGGCAGTATAGACGTCTCATATGTGCCAATTGCCCTGGCGCGTTCAATGATCTCCAGCTTGTCGAGCGCGATAACCGGCCTCAGTACAGGCAGCGAAACGCATTGCTCCGTGACTGCGAGCGCTTGCGCCGTCTGGCTTGCGACTTGACCAAGGTTTTCGCCGGTCACCAGCGCTGTGCAGCCGTTGTTCATCGCGATACGTTCGGAAACACGCATCATGAAGCGCCGTGTTATGACCGTCATAAGCCCCTCCGGGCATTTTTTCCTTATCTCCTCCTGTGTTTGCGTAAACGGTACTATTTCGATCGCCAGTCGCCCGCAATACTTTGTGAGTTGCTTCGCCAGCGTCAAAACTTTTTCTTTTGCCATTTCCGATGTATATGGATAAGAAAAAAAGTGTACCGGGATGACACGTACGCCGCGTTTTGCCATCATGTAAACAGCGACGGGACTGTCGATACCGCCCGAAAGCATCGCTGCCATGCGGCCGCTTGTGCCAACGGGCAGCCCGCCTGCGCCCTGCTCCGCCGGGCCATGAACGTATGCCGCAAGGTCCCGGACCTCGACGTTTACCGTCAGCGCAGGTCTGTGCATGTCGGGTTTCAGGTGCGGAAAGCGTTCGTGGAGAAGTCCGCCGACATATTGGGACAACTCTATTGAACCCATCGGGAAACGTTTGTCGGCTCTTTTTGATTCGACCTTGAATGAAGACGCCGCCCTGAGTTCAATTCCCAGATAGGCGGCGGCGGTTTCGACTATCGCGTCCTTGTCTTTCACGCACGCTGCGGCGCGGGAGACCGTCAAAGCGCCAAATACTGTTTTAGCAGCCTCATATGCCGCGTCCATGTCGCAATTGCCCTGTGGTTCGACATAGACTGTTGATTGCATACTGTATATATTGAATTCTCCGAAAGGTTTCAGCCGACGTTTGATGTTTGTTATCAGCTTTGCCTCGAACTCCCGCCGGTTGAGCCCTTTCAGTATTATCTCGCCTTGCTTGAGAAGAATAATGTCGTTCATAATTTGATCATCCTGTATTGTATCGCTTCGGCTAAATGTGCTGGGGCGATGTTTTCAGATTCGCCAAGGTCGGCTATTGTCCGCGCGACGCGCAACGTGCGGTCGTACGAACGCGCGGTCATTGCAAGTCGTAAAAACGCGTCTCTCATCAGGTTATCACATTCGGTGGTTAACGCGCAATAGTGCTCTAGCTGCGCCGAACCGATATGGGCGTTGCAACTGAGCCCTGAACCCTTGTACCGGCGCCTCTGGGATTCGCGCGCTCTGTTTACGCGGGTGCGGATAAGAGCGGACGCTTCGGAGCGGGGGCGTTCGCGCAGTTCATCGTATTCAAGCGAGGGCGTCTCTATGTACATGTCGATCCTGTCGAGAAGGGGGCCGGACAGCCGCTCGTGGTATCGGATTATGGAACTGTCCGAGCATACACACCGATTGGATGAATGGCCGTACCAACCGCACTTGCACGGATTCATTGCACAGACAAACATGAACCGGCTGGGGTATGTCACAGTGGACGCCGCTCGTGATATGGTCACTTGCCCGTCTTCAAGGGGCTGGCGCAGGGATTCCAGCACATCGCGGCTGAATTCAGGCATTTCATCGAGAAAAAGTACGCCATTGTGCGCCAGTGAAATCTCGCCAGGCTTGGGATTCGACGTTCCCCCCGCTATTGCCGGCGCAGAGACAGTGTGGTGAGGCGAACGGAAAGGCCTTGACGATACGATAGGTTTCTCCCGGCTTGTAAGCCCCGCCACGGAGTGTATTTCGGTCGTTTCCAGCATTTCTTCGCGGCTCATGTCGGGCAGGATAGTAGGCAGGCGTTTGGCAAGCATACTTTTTCCAGCGCCCGGAGGCCCGACAAGCAAAACATTGTGCCCGCCCGCCGCCGCGACCTCAAGCGCCCGCTTCACATTCTCCTGGCCCTTGACCTCTGAAAAATCCAGAGTCGGGTTGTAGTTCGCTACAGGCTCGCGCACGGATACAGGCTCGATCCTGCAAATTCCATTCAAATGTGAAAGCAGTTCGCTGACGTGCGCGACAGGATAAACTGCAAGACCTGAAGCGTAAGCAGCTTCCGCCGCATTATCAGCAGGGACAAAAAGCTCGTCGACGCCTAGGCGCCCCGCGCAAAGCGCCATAGGCAGCGCTCCCGGGACATGCCGAAGCTCGCCGCCCAGCGAGAGTTCGCCAAAAAACGCGGCGTTTTCAGGAACAGGGTCAATGTCGCCTGCGGCTATGAGTATGCCGAGCATGACAGGGAGGTCATATACAGTGCCGGCTTTTCGTGTATCCGCAGGTGCAAGATTGACTGTTATCCTGCTGACAGGGAACTTCATGCCGCAGGTTTTTGTCGCTGCGCGTACCCTTTCGCGCGCTTCCTTTACTGCGGCGTCCGGCAGCCCAACGATATCGAAAGAGGGCAGTCCGGAGGAAAGGTAACACTCGACAGAGACTTCGTATCCGCTTATCCCGCCCAGCCCCAGCGACCTGACAGTTGATACCATTTGTGCTCCTCCCAAGGTCTATACAAAAACAAAAAAAAAGTGTTCCTGATAACTAGAATAACACAGGCGCGACACTCATTTCAATAATCTTATTATTAGCAAAATATGTGAAAAATCAACTATTATACACAAGTGAGGTGCATCTGTTTGCGTGATTGCGGGCCAAGCAAATGGCGCCGCCGCGTTTTATGCGTTTATTAACCACCTTCTAAACGGATAAACGTTACATACGTATAGAGAAAACAATGATAATTTGTATTGCAAAATCCGTTTGCCAATAGTACACTACATAACATGAATAAGATGCTGGTAACCGGGAAAAAAGTTACCAAATCTGCAATGCTGTGGCCTGATATAGAAAGGATTGTGAAGTTAATGGACAGCGGCAGGGAAATAGTAATTATGGTTGATGACGATATTATGAACCTGACTGTCGGTAAAAACGCCCTTTCGGAGAAGTATCAGTTCCTGAGCGCGCCATCAGGCAAAAAATTATTCAGCTTAATGGAGAAAATATCGCCCGACCTCATACTGCTGGACATAGCTATGCCGGAGATGACCGGCTACGATGTTATAAAAATACTGAAAGCCGACCCGCGGACTGTGGGTATCCCGGTTATTTTCTTAACTGCGAAGATAGACCCTGAAAGCGAGATAGAAGGCCTTAGCCTCGGAGCGGTTGACTACCTTTACAAACCGTTTCTGCCGGAATTGCTTATTAAACGTATCGATCTGCATATTCTTTTCGAGAAACAGAAAAAAGAATTACAAAACTACAGCCGCAGCCTAGAGGGAGAGGTAGACCAAAAAACAAAAACTGTACTGGAACTGCAAAACGCGATCCTGAAAACAGTTGCGGAACTTGTTGAATGCCGCGACAGCGTAACAGGCGGGCACATTGAAAGGACACAGCATTATTTGAGCATGCTTGTGGACTTCCTTCTGGAACATAATATCTATACCGATGAGCTGGCGTCATGGGACATAGGCCTTTTCATAATGTCGTCGCAGCTTCACGACGTCGGAAAAATATCGATAAAAGACGAAATACTGCTGAAACCTGGTAAACTGACCGACGAAGAATTTGAGGAAATGAAAAGGCATTCCGAATATGGATTGAACATAATAAGAAAGATTGAAGAAAGCGCGACAGAAAACGAGTTCTTGCATTACGCCGAGACAATGGCGGTCAGCCACCATGAAAAATGGAACGGAACTGGTTATCCTTATGGGTTGAAAGGCAATGCTATTCCGTTGCAGGGCAGGCTGATGGCCATTGTGGACGTTTATGACGCTCTTACGAACGCCCGGCCGTATAAAACCGCGTTCACCCATGAAAAAGCCATAGACATCATACGAAGCGAAAGAGGCGCGCAATTCGATCCTTTGATATGTGATGCTTTCCTTTTGCATGAGAAGGAATTCAGTAAACGCGAGACAGAGACAAACGCGCATCACGGCGTATTTGAAAAACAGGAATCTGCCGATAAACTCCAGACAGCGATAAAGATGGTAGCTAATATCGTCGACGTCCGCGGAGGCACCGACGGTGGTCACACAGACAGTATGCAGCGGATTCTAAAGTTATTCATAGACGCGCTGGCGGATCACGAGAGTTACCGTGAGGAAGTATCTGTGTGGGATCAGGAACTTTTCCTTATGTCGGCGCACTTGCACGACATCGGCAAGATCGCGGTACACGACAGCATCTTAAATAAGCCCTCGGAGCTTACAAATGACGAGCATGAGTATTACAAAACCCACGCGGATTTCGGGGTAAAGGTAGTCAAGCAGATTAAAGAAAACGTGGTCAACGAAAACCTGCTGCATCATGCCGAGGCATTGATTGGAAGCCACCATGAAAAATGGGATGGGACAGGATACCCGATGGGGCTGAAAGGCAGCGGGATACCGTTGCAGGGGCGAATCATGGCAATTGTTGACGTTTATGTGTCGCTTGTAAACGACAGGCCGAACAGAGGAAGGAAAACGCACGAGGAAGCGGTCGGAATTATCAGGAGCGGCAGCGGAACCCTGTTTGACCCCGAGCTTGTCGATGTTTTCCTAGAGCGCGAAAGGGAATTCATAGAGGTAGAATTATGATTTCATATCCTGTTTTATTGGTAGTCATTGGGGTGCTTTTGCTAGTTGGCATTGGCATAATGATTATTTGGAACAAACGCTCACAAGAGACCCTCAAAGAGAAAATGTCCATAATCAACGCTATCTTCAGTACGCTGCCGTATATGGTGTTTGTCAAAGACGCATCAGGTACGTATACGAGTTATAACCGCAGTTTTGAAGAATTCGCAAAACACGGTTCGACAGGAGCCGGCGGTAGGCAGCATTTGGAGATGTTTACCCTCAACGAAGATGTTGCAAGCCGTTTAAAGGAGTCAGACCGAAAGGTAATAGACGAAAACTGTACGACAAAACAGGAGGAGATGGTCACATTTCCGGATGGCGTCAGCGTGATTCATGAAATCGTTAAAACTCCTTTGATGAAAGGTGATAAAGTAATAGGCCAGCTTGGGTTCGCAAGGGACATTACAGAACAAAAACAGCTGCAGGCAGAGCTTGAAACCGCGCTCATGGAAGCCCAAAAGGCCAACCGAGCGAAAAGCATCTTCCTGGCCAACATGAGCCACGAAATGCGCACCCCCCTGAACGCCATCATCGGCCTGTCCGAATTGGCTCTGGAGGCCGAAGAGTCCGCCGGGGAAAAATCCCTGAACCTTGAAAAGATATACAATGCCGGTTTGACCCTCCTTTCCACGGTGAACGACATTCTGGACATTTCCAAAATAGAAGCGGGGCGATTCGAGCTTGTCCCCGCCGAGTACGACGTCCCCAGCCTGCTGAACGACACCATTACCCA
>Ga0082212_10007304_pt1 | contig 14651 bp, 14 predicted proteins | sample TergutNt197P3_FD_71548 | JGI IMG/M metagenome (GOLD analysis project Ga0082212, IMG submission 71548) | Neocapritermes taracua P3 segment gut microbial communities from Petit-Saut dam, French Guiana - Nt197 P3 | ecosystem: Host-associated > Arthropoda: Insects > Digestive system > Gut ... | reverse complement strand
ACTAATAACAAAGGCCCGGAAAATTGTAATTAAATTTGGTTCCAATACGCTGGCGGGCAGCAATGGCAGAATTAATGATACGCTTTTGAGTGAATTTGCCGAACAGTCCTCTGAATTGATCAAACAGGGCAAGCAGATTGTTATTGTTTCTTCGGGCGCCCAGGTTGCCGGTCTTTCCGCTATGGGCAAGTGGGAGCGTAAGAGGGACATACATTACAGGCAGGCTCTTTGCGCAGTGGGTCAGGTAAAATTGATGGATGCATGGGAACGCGCTTTTACTCCCCTTGGGATCCACATTGCACAGATTCTCCTTACCAGAGATGACTTTGCCGACAACACCCGTACCCTTAACATGAGGAACACGCTTTTTACCCTGGTAGACGAAGGGATAGTACCGATTATCAATGAAAATGATACGGTAAGCGTTGAAGAAATAAAGATCGGAGATAACGATACTCTTGCAGCTCAGTCTGCCATTTTGTGGAGCGCTGATCTCCTGATTCTTTTTAGTGACATTGACGGCCTGTATGATAAAAACCCAAAAGAAAATAGCGACGCTCAGCTTGTAAGTGAGGTCAGGGACATAAATGCCGCAAAAGGTTCGGTTAAGACAAACGGATATGACGGCGGCGCCGGTGAGTTCGGTACCGGGGGCATTGTTACCAAACTCGATGCTGCGCAAAGAGTTATGGAATACGGTATTCCCATGATCCTGGCCCACGGCGCACGCAAACATGCTTTGAATGCTCTGGTTTCCGGAACAGGCCAAGGTACAGCTTTTTTGATTTAGGACAGGGTACGACAATATGAAAATGATTGCTTGTATAGGCGCCGGTAATATGGGGGCTGCTCTGATGAAAGGTATTCCGGGAAAACCACAGGTCGGTTTTACCGATATCGACAAGGCAAAAGCAAAAGAAACAGCCAATAAAATCGGAGCTTTGGTTTTTGCCACCAATACGGAAGCTGCCTTAAAGGGGGATTTTGTTTTTCTGGCAGTTAAACCCCAGGCGCTTCCTTCGGTATTGTCGGAAATTGCTCCGGTAATCCGTGATCGGATTGCTTCCGGTAATCCTGCAGTAATTGTATCCATGGCGGCGGGCTGGTCCATAAGTAAAATACAGGCAATTCTGAGCGGTTCCGGAATGGATATTCCTGCAGGTATGGTACCGCATGCTTCGGTGTTGATGGCGAGAATTATGCCCAATACGCCTGCCCTTATTTCACAGGGCATGATCGCCTACTGTACTACACCGAAATTTCCTCCTAATAAACTTGTTGAATTAAAAAAGATTTTAGGAGGGGCCGGAAAAACCGATCACCTTGAAGAAAAATATATGGATGCGGTAACCGGCGTTTCCGGATCTGGTCCTGCTTTTGTATATGAATTTATAGAAGCTATGGCAGACGGCGGAGTGCTGGCAGGATTGCCAAGGGATAAAGCTCTCTTTTATGCCGCGCAGACTGTATTGGGTTCCGCCGCAATGATACTGCAAACCGGAAAACATCCCGGAGAATTAAAAGATATGGTTACCTCTCCCGGCGGTACAACGATTCAGGGCGTAGCTGCTCTGGAACGAGGCGCTTTCCGGGGTACTGTAATTTCCGCCGTAGAAGCATCCTGGAAGCGGGCGCAGGAACTGGGATAAGTCCGGGTCTGCACCATAATCCATTAACACTTATTCTGGCTTATCCTGATGTTGCCCCGCCAGGAGGGCCACGGCGCCGGGACCGGCCGCTTGCCGCTGCTTCCTTCCGGACCTGACGGGATTGGGCGGCGATCCCCCGCATGGTTCCTGGCAAGGGCGGTTTTATCTTACTCTCTCCTTGCAGGAGTATCAAGACTTCAAGCTAAGCTTCCAATAATTCTTTCTTCCCGTTATACTGTCTTTATGGCTTATGAAGTTACTGCTACTCGCCGCAGGCCAAAAACCTTCAACGAATTGGCGGGACAGGAATTTGTCAGTTCCACATTAAAAAGTTCCCTGGAAAAGGAAAGCATAGCTCATGCCTACCTTTTTTCCGGCCCCCGGGGCTGCGGTAAAACCAGCGCAGCGCGTATTCTGGCCAGAGCTTTGAATTGCGAAAAAGGGCCGGCGCCGAATCCCTGCGGCGTATGCCCGTCCTGCGTGGAGATAGGCCGCGGCAGCAGTCCCGATATAATTGAGATAGACGGCGCATCCAATACTTCGGTAAACGATGTGCGGCAGATTAAAGAAGAAGTACTCTTTCCTCCCAATTCGGGAAAGTATAAAGTTTACATAATTGATGAAGTACACATGCTTTCCAACAGCGCCTTTAATGCACTTCTGAAAACCATTGAAGAGCCGCCGCCCTACATTATTTTTATCTTTGCTACCACCGAACTTCACAAAGTACCGGCAACAATTAAAAGCAGATGTCAGCAGTTTGCCTTTAAATCAATTGCTGTTGAAACAATCAAACGAATACTGGCGGAAACCTGTGCGGAAATGCAGATAGAAGCCGAGGACGAAGCTTTGTTCTGGATTGCCAGGGAAGCTACGGGAAGCATGAGGGATGCCTATACCCTTTTTGATCAGATTGTTTCTTTTTCCGGCGGAGAGATCCGCTCGTCATTGATCAAGGAAAAGCTGGGACTTGTCGGACTGGAAGAACTGAATGCACTTGCGGATCTTTGTGCCGGCAATAATACTGCCGGAGCTTTGGACAAAATTGACGGGATCCTTGAATCGGGAATCGCAATAGAACGATTTGTTATTGACCTTGCCGGATATTACCGGAGCCTTTTGCTGATTAAAGCAGGGATAACAAAAGAATCTCTTTTGGGTTACGGCGTCGAACGTTTTTCGAAAGTGTGGGAAAAGCTAAGCCTTGAACAACTGGAAGAGGGATTGTCCTTACTTCTTGAACTCTACCGGAATTTGCGTTATTCACTTTCTTCCCGTTTTGAACTGGAGACCGCTGTATCAAAACTTTGCTGGCTTAATAAATGGATCTCACCTTCCGAACTTCGTTCTGCAGTGGAAACGGCTCAAATTGCCTTGGGCAATCAGGCTGTTCCTGACAATGGAAAGCAAATTGCGGATTCAATCACGAACAAAAGTTCTGTCCAAACAGCAGATCGGGCAGCCGGCAGCCTGGGCGCTCTTGCCGAAGGGGAAGGGTTTAAACAATTCCTGGCAAAGCGTTCCGAACAAAAAACCGAAACAGTTGTCAACGAAGATGCGGAAACAGTACGGCGGGTTTTCCGCGGAACTTATGTCAATCAAGAGGATGGTCAGTGAATATTAATCCCTTTGATCTATTAAAAAACGCCCAAAAGATCCAGGAACAGTTTGGTTCAATTCAGGAAAAGCTTAGTTCAATAAGCGCAACAGGTTCTGCCGGCGGCGGTATGGTAGAAATTGATATTACGGGAAAAATGGAAATCCTGGCAGTACGCATTAAACCGGAAGCATTGGATCCAGATGATATTACAATGCTTGAAGACCTGATAACCGCTGCCCTGGGACAGGCTATGGAAAATATCCGGGAAAAGATCACAAACGAAGCAGGCGCTGTGGCTGGAGGGCTTGGACTTTCCATCCCCGGACTTTTCGGCGGAAACTGATTGATGAACTATTCTGAAAATGTCCCGCGCAAATCAATCAATGCAATAGACCGGCTTACTTCGCTTTTTTCCAGGCTTCCGGGTTTGGGAAAAAAAAGCGCCGGCCGTCTTGTGTATCATATTCTGGATGCCGATCCGGGTTATGCACGCTCTCTGGGTGAAGAACTCCTGGCGTTTCATCAGGCAATCAAGCGCTGTTCCCGCTGCGGTTCCTATACCGAATCGGATCCATGTGCAATTTGTTCCGATGTAAGCCGGGAAAAAGTTATCTGTGTTGTAGAACGGGCGCAGGATGTTCGGGTTATAGAAGAGTCCAAAGAATTCCGCGGACATTTTCATGTGCTGGGAGGAGTAATAGCTCCGTTGGAAGGGGTAAATCCGGAAAACCTTGCTATAGGGGAACTGATTGTCAGAGTGCGCAGGGAAGAAATTCAGGAAGTGATCCTTGCAATGAACCCAACGGTAGAAGGAGATACAACAGCATTGTATATTCAGAAAGTGCTGAAGGATACGGGGGTACCGGTAACCCGCCTTGCTTCGGGTTTACCTGTGGGCGGTGATTTGGAATACGCCGACAGGCTTACACTGTCACGAAGTTTCCGGGGCCGGATACAGATGTAATTATTTACTGTAAATAATCCAAAATCGACCTCATTATGTGAAGTACCGCCGATTTTAAAATCATCTCTTAAATAAAATTAGACAAAAATCCCAACATATCACTTTGATCGTGATATTCAACTTTTATAATATCTCCGTTAGAATATTGTATTTCTGCTTCATACTTGTTAAATTCCGGTAATATATCATTTACATTAATCTTGATAATAAATTCTTTTGCTTTTTCGATAGAATCAAAAATATATTGTTTTCCATACATCATCCAAATATGAACATTAGTTATTTTTCTATCCAGTTTCAATTGCAAGGAGGACATAAATTGATTGATCGCAAGTAAATTTTGCTCCGTTATTTTTTTGTAAATTTTATTTTTCTGGGTATCATTCAATTTTTCCCATAAAGCGATCTGCTTCGCAAAATACTCTTCCGTTGTACTTTCTTCAAAGAATACATCTATCTTCATGACTCGAAAGGCATTTACAATCATTTCATAAGGAAAATAGAGAATGGTAAATCCCAATGACTGTAACTGTTTCAATGAATTATCGGTAAAAACTCCTGCAAACACCACGCCTATAAACGGATTGTCTTTTTTGTATTTTTCAAAAAGAGGCATTATAGCACCTTGTATTTCCTGCGCCTTGTTTCTTGAATGTTTTGTATATCTACGCCAAGCACATTCAATGAAGGCGACAGGTTTTCCAATATTCTCCCTGGTTCCGCCTTTTTCAAATACAAAATCAAGATCATGTTTGTTGTTGTTTATGTCTGTCCACGTCAATTTTGTACCTGAACGTGCATCCCTAAATTCTTTTTTATCAAAATAGAGGTTGTGCTTGTCCGCAAATTCCCGAAGAAACGGCTCAAGAGCGTTTTCAAGGCTTTCTCCGATAATTTGTCCTAATCTATGTGCATAAGAAACAGCCATATTACCCTCTTATCCATAACCGCCCTTCTTTTAAAGGGACTCTGTGTTTTCGGTTTTTCCATTTAGTATTTCTGTCTCGTGTCTTTTCAAAAGACCAAGACGTAAACCCGGCGGCTATTGCGAGTTTACCAAGCCATAAGTCTGCGGGAGCATATACGCCGTAAGGCGCGGAATCGCCGATTACAAAACAAACAACAGAATTTTCTCTCATAAGTTTTCTAAGCGTAATAAATACTTTCGCTAAGTCCAGGTAATAAGCCGCTATCATAGTGTGATAAGTCTTTTTCCCGCCATGCTCAAGTCTAACTTGTTCCAGTGTTTTACATACAGCAGTAAGTTCATCAAAAATGGGTATTAGCAATGGATTATTTAAAATAGTATCTAAATTAAGTTTTTCCGCTGCACTATGCTGTGAACAAGAACGGATTAAACCGTTTCTGACTTTTGTCTGCAAGTCGCCCCACCTGCCTATTTCATCCCAGAATATCATTTCAAAACGAGTAGCGTCCGCATAGTCATAATTATTCGGATATGGAGGAGATGTTATTAAAATATCAAATGATTCTTCATAATTTTGTAATGATTCTCGTGCGTCATGATTTAATATCGCTGCCTGTGCGGTTATATTCTTTTCATTAAAAAGTTGTATATCCCGTAATATTTCATTGAATTTCTGTGAAATGGCTGTCCGTGGGTCTATAACATTTTTCTTTTTTTTATTTGGTTGAATATATTGCCATTGTGCGGTTCCAGCGTGGCTGGTTGAACGTAAAATTGCCGTTATTGCCAGCCATAGTATTTCTGATTCAAATGTATTGTCCGCAATTTTAATATATGTATTTCGCATTGAAATGAGGATATTAAGCATCTCAGGCGTATAACATTTTTTTAATAAATCAGACTGTTCGTCAAAATTAAAATTCCTTAAAATGGAACTATGTATTACCTCATTATACAATCTCCTTGCATGATCAATATTAAGGGTGTAGTGTAATTTAATATTGGCTATTCTGTGAACAAAATATTGTTTTTCAAAACCTATAGAGGGAAACAACATTTCATTGGCCGCAACCAGCGTTGTTCCTGAGCCGGCGAATGGATCCAAAATCCTGCTATCATGTTTGGCATATTGCTTTATGGTTTCCTTTACCCATTCAGCAGAAAACCCGGCAGAATAGCGGAACCACCGATGGACTGGTAGCCGCATATTGTCGATAAAGGTTGTACTGGCTTGTTCCCGAATGCCTTTTTTGACGCCAATATCGAATAAATCCAGTTGATCTGCAACGCTTATACTCATGTTTTGCGATTATACGCCTTTTTTATGTTAAGTTCAAGTATCCATTTTTACTTGATATTGTTAAGATTTATCATGCATTTTAAATTTTTAATGATTCGTAGAATAAATTCCGGCCATATTTCGCATAACTGCATATATACGCCGACAGATAATAAAATTTGTTGTGCGATTACTTCGTGTTGAATTCGGGCTATCATTCAATCAAGAAAAATAACTGATCCTGTAGTCTGCAATTTTTTCAAAGCCCAGACTGTCATACACTTTGCATGCGGGTGTATTTGTTTTTTTTACAAACAAGGTAAAACGATTTTTTTGCGATGAGAATTCACGGATCAATGCGGCTGTCATGGCGCGGGCGATGCCGCGTGACCGGTATTCCGGCAGCACATATACCCCGCCAATCTGGAGACGGTTGTAGGATTGGGCATTGATGTTGATTTTTCCTGCAAGTTTGCCCTCCAGTTCCGCAGTGAGTACCAGATTGTCGGCGATAAGTGACTCCAGTATTTTGCGGCATAAGGCAGGATTAAATTCCGAACCTTTGGGCAGCACTTCTTCTTTTTCGTAACCGGCTTGCAGGGGAAAGAGTTTGCCGGTGTCGGACTCACGGGCTCTTCGGATTATAAGACCTGGGGGACTCTTTACAGAAAAATCTTTAGCATAATCAAAACTACGCAATTCGTAATCATGCTTTGATGACGGAACAATACCTTTTGTTTTCAGGGCGTCTTCCAGTAAATCCATGTCGTTCGCCAATCCCTGTGCTGCATGCAGGGGATTGCTTTTTAATGCCAGCGGAAAAAGAAAAGGCAGGGGCATACCGTTTTTTTTGAATTCCTCAATCTTTTCGGAAGAAAAATGGAACACCGGAAAGAGCAGCCGTTTACCGTAAAGAAGCAACGCACTGACAGAAGATGATTTTGCCGTGTTTATACCAAAAGCAGCCCAGATGTTTTGGATTGTTCCGGTATTCAAGCGCGAGATTGCACTTACACAATAGTTTTCCCGTTCTTCAAGGAATGATATAACATCTGTCTGAGAGGTTCGCCGTAATTTTTTCCAGATATTCAACCAAGCGCCCCATTTAACCTAGGCGTATCTGACACCTTTCAAATGGTCCAGATACATTGCGGCGCTGTGAGCCGCCACAGCGCCTTCTCCGGCGGCTACTACTACCTGGCGGAAAGGGCTTGAACGGACATCGCCCGCCGCAAAAAGACCCGGTACGGAACTTGCCATACTTTGATTTGTTATTACATAACCGGTTTCGTCCAGTTCCGTTCCCAACTCTTTTATCAGAGTGGTTTGCGGAACAGATCCGGCAAAAATAAATACCGCATCCATTGGTTCTTCGTATATGGTTTTGTCAGCGTTTTCTGCGGAAACGCCGCCGTGTGTCCCTTCCAGTTTAACCGATGCAACTTTGGTTTCTCCGAGAATTTCAACAAGCCTGGTATTAAAACGCACTTCTATGCCGGGGTTTGCCAGAGTTCTCTCCGCCAATGCACGCTGGGCCCGGAACATACTTTTTCTGTGGACAAGAATGATTTTATCGGTAAGGCGGCTTAAATACTGCGCTTCGTCACAGGCTGCGTCTCCTCCGCCGACTACCAGAATGCGTTTGTTTTTAAAGAAAGGGCCGTCACAGGTAGCGCAGTATGAAACACCTCTGCCGTACATTTCCGTTTCTCCGCCCACGCCGAGCCTACGCCGCTCTGCACCGGTTGCTAGGATTAAAACAGGAGAGATAAGTTTGTTTCCGCTGTCAAGAGTAACGGTAAAACTGTCCTCCTCTTTGGTAACAGTAGCGGCCTTTTCCATAATGAATTGTGCGCCGAATTCTTCCGCCTGTTTGTGAAGATCCTGGGAAAGCTCAAACCCTGACCTTGGCGGGTTATTTCCCCTGGCAATATTCCCCGGGTAATTTTCCAACACGTCGATGTTCAGAGCCTGTCCCCCCGGGGCCATCTGTTCCAGTACCAGCACTTTAAGGTTTGCCCTGGCGCCGTATTGAGCCGCGCTGAGTCCGGCAGGTCCTGCTCCGATAATTACAAGATCTGCTTCTTTGCCCGGAGAATTTTGGTTAGTCATGTATCAATCATAATTAATGTTTGTTATACTGTTAAGTACAGAAAATGAAAAAGACCATTTGTTTGACATCGGCTTTTTTCCTCTTAATTTTATCAGCGGCGCCGCTTTGGGCGCAGGCTTTTCCGTCTCTTGAAGCTGCACCGGCAGCGTATGAATATGCACAGCGTATCGGAAAAAACAATGTCCGCTGGCTTGATTTGGCGGAAGTATCCCTTTGGGCCTCCGCCGTTAATGCAGGGCAGGGGGCGGAGGCAAAGGCAGCTTCTTATCTGGATCGGATAAAGGCTGCAGCCGAAGAATTGTCAGCTTCCTCTTTGCCGCAGAATCCAAAAGAGCGCGGAGAAGCGGTATTAACATTTCTTCATAAAAAATTTTTAAAATCCTATTCGGAATATCAAACAAGAGTTGATGAAATTTTTATTTCCGGCAGGTACAATTGTGTTTCTTCCGCCGTACTGTACATGGTTTTTTGTCTTTCTGCAGGGCTTGAAGCCGAAGGTGTAATGACCAGGGATCACGCCTTTGTTCTGGTTAATGCCGGAGCAGAAACCATCGATGTGGAAACCACCAATCCGTACGGCTTTGATCCGGGGAACCGCAAGGAATTTCACGATGCTTTTGGCAAAGCAACGGGGTTTGCCTATGTGCCTGCGCAGAATTACCGGAACAGGACGGTAATAAACGCTGCTGAACTGGTGTCCCTGATCCTTTCAAATCGCATTGCAGTTCTTGAAAGAGGGAACCGTTTTGCCGAAGCTGTTCCCCTTGCAATAAACCGCGCTGTATTGCTTTCGGGCACCGGCAAAACCGGCGCCGGCAATAAAGCGGAATTTTTTGAAGACCCGCAAAAAGATTTAATGAGCCGTCTTGTAAATCTTGGCGCTTATTATGTAAGAAACGGAAAGGAAGATGATGCAATTGCCTGGGCCGGGTATGCCGGCGGACGTTTTCCGGACCCGCAGCGCTGGCAGGAATTGATTAAAACTGCCGCAAACAACAAGCTTGTAAAGCTGATACGATCAAAGAAAATTTCCGATGCCCGTTCCGCTCTTACTGCGTTAAAAGAAAAACTTGGCAGCGAAAATTATGCAGAACTGGATGTTATGGTTCTGGAAGCGGAAGCCGGGGACAAAGTAAACAATATACGCAATCCTGGAGATGCTGACGCTGCTTTGGCTTTTCTTGCTCAAAATTGGGACAGACTTCCGTCCGGCCGCAGGGAAGAAATGAGAACTGCTGCGATTCTTGCCGAAGCGGATCGCTACGGCAAGGCAAAAAATTGGCTTGGAGGTATGCATTATCTTTCCGGCGCAACAGAAAAGTACGGTACAAATGCCAAACTGGATAATGCCATGCGGATAATGCGGCAAAACAGGGTAAGTGAACTTCATAATGAATTTGCCGCGCTGTTTAACAGAAGGGATTATAACGGAGCAAAAACTTTTATTCAAAAAGCGCTGCAGGAATTTCCCGAAGAAAAACAGCTGTTACAGGATCTTGTTCTGGTAGAAAAAGCACTTCAGCAATGAGTTTTTTTCATGCCGATTTAGATGCATTTTATGCTTCTGTTGAACAACTTGAGGGATAGAGTATTATATTCTGCTTTCCAGTTCCAGCAAGTACCGCTTTTTTTCGATTCCGCCGCCATAGCCCGTTAAGCTGCCATCGGCGCCAATCACCCTGTGGCAGGGTATGATTATAACAATAGGGTTCCGGTTATTGGCCATGCCGGCGGCCCGGCAGGCTTTTGGATTCCCGGCCGCGGCTGCTATTTCTTTATAACTGCAGGTTTCTCCGTACGGGATTTCTTGCAGGGCTTTCCAGACAGATTTTTGAAACTCCGTCCCTTCATATAACAGGGGAACATTAAAACTTTTCCGTTTACCTTTAAAGTATTCCTCAAGCTGGTCCGCCGTCTTTTTAATAAGCGCTGTTTCTTCAATGATGGATCCAATACCGGATTTTGGTATTTTTTTACCATTTTTAAAGAAAATCCCTGTTATTTTTTGGCTGTCTTCGATAATTCCAAGCTTACCAACGGGAAAATCATAATAAAACAGGGTTTTCATTCCGGCATTATACCCCATATTGTCTGAAAATCCCACTACTTGTATTTTTGAAATATTGTGTGTATATTGAATTAATGGAGCAGTATATTCAGCCCTTTGTACAGGTTACGTCCGCAGTATTTAAGGATATGCTCCAGATTGAGTTAAAGCCTGACCGGGCGTATTTTGCGGAAAAAGAGTCGTTTCTGGAGTGGGACATTTCCGGTATTATTGCCCTGACCGGGGAGGTAAAGGGACTTGTAGCCATTTCCATGAAAAAGGATACTGCTTCAAAAATTACCGCTCAATTAACCGGAGCGAATGATTTTTCCGGTTCAGATATGATCGATGCTATAGGAGAACTGGTTAATATAATAGCCGGAAATGTTAAAAGAAACCTGGAAGATATGTTCAGAATAGTTATTTCTCTGCCCAAAATTATCAGCGGTAAGGCCCACATGATAGTTATTCCGGAAGACAGGCTCAGGCTGCTTTGTATTCCCTTTATTATTTATGAAAAAGAAGTAATCTGCCTTTCAATCAATATACGCGAAAATTAACCAAAGGCTGGTTTCCAAACAAGCTATGAAAAAGACGAGGGCTCATGTTTTTAAATGCGGTTCCTGCGGCCACGAGGAACCCAAATGGCTGGGCCGCTGTCCCGAATGCGGTGAATGGAATACCCTGGCAGAAATCGCTGTTGCTTCCGCACGGTCTATCCGTGCAGAAAACGGCGCCAAAACCGGAAATTTTAGCACTTCACCCCAATCCTTTCCGTTATCGTCTGTAGACCCAATAGAAGGCAAGAGGGTTTCCAGCGGTATAGAAGAACTGGATCGGGTGCTGGGCGGCGGCATTATGAAAAGGTCGGCTGTTCTTTTGGGAGGTGAACCGGGGATAGGTAAATCCACTTTACTGCTCCAGGCCGCCGCTGCCGCTCAAACTCAGGGGAGGATATTATATGTCAGCGGTGAAGAATCAGCCGGTCAGGTAAAAATGAGAGCAGACCGGATAAAGGCAGAGAAAATCGATCGTATTGAACTTTGCTGTACCGGCAGAATGGAAGATATTTTAGTGATCCTTGATGCCGTAAAACCAGTACTTGTTATGGTTGATTCGGCCCAGACTCTTCACACGGATGATGCTGGTCCTGCTCCGGGAACCATTAACCAGATGAAGTTCTGTGCTTATGAATTGATTTCCTGGGTTAAGGAACACGATGCAGCCCTGTTCCTTGCCGCTCATGTTACCAAGGATGGTCTTATATCGGGGCCAAAGACCCTGGAACACATGGTGGATACGGTGCTGTATTTTGAACAGGGCGTTTCCGGGGAGGCTGGAAACACCGACTGCCGGTTTCTCCGGCCGTCTAAAAACCGTTTTGGTTCGGTTGATGAAATCGGTATTTTTACCATGGGGGAGGAAGGATTAACGGAAGTCGCCGATCCTTCACTGCTTTTCCTTGTCCGGCGCGAAGGGAACATTCCTTCGGGTATTGCCACTGCCGCTGTTCTGGAAGGTTCCCGGTCACTTTTGGTTGAACTTCAGGCTTTAACGGTTCCTGTCAAAGGATCTGTCAGCCGTGTTTTTTCCGGCTCAATCGAAATAAACCGGGTTTCAAGAATCGCTGCGTGCCTGGAAAAGCATTTGGGATTGCGGCTTTCCGATCAGGATCTGTATATCAATGTTGCAGGCGGCATACGAATAAACGAAGTAGGCGTGGAACTTGCCCTGGCAGCAGCGCTTTACTCCGCCAGAACAGGTATACCGCTGCCTGCAAAAACCGCCATTGCGGGAGAGCTTTCGCTGGCAGGAGAAGTGCTGCCTGTACGCCGCCGGAACATACGGGAAAAAACCGCCGCCGGGCTGGGCTATTCGCTTTTTACCGCTGAGGATTTAAAAAGCGCAATCCGGGGATTGTTTGGCGACGGTAAACATTAATTGAAGTAGTGTCTGTATATTGAAATCGTCACGAAGAAATAATATTCCTTATTTTTTCCTTTCCGGGTAGTTGGTATATATCGAAATCTTTGAGTCAAAAAGTGCAATAAACGGGCCTAGGGTTTTTCAATACGAGTCTCCAAAAAGACATTTGTTTGTATACATTTTTTATTAACTATGATATATTAACAGGAAAGGCTGGGTTTCTTAATTATATTAGGGATAAAATATGAAGAAGCATATTTTTTTTGCAGTTAGTATAGTCCTCTTATTGGCAGGGATTCTAATAGTATCCTCATGTTTCAGCCCGTTCCAGGGGGACAAAGGTACCTTTACCATTAGTTTAGGCGGTTCTCCGGGGGGAAGCAGGGCTGCGATACCCTGGATGCCCGGGATGTACAGTGAAGACCTTGAACATAGCATAACACTGTCCGGCGGTCCCGGCCCGAATCAAACCGTAAACGTCAGAGGTGACCAGCCGGTTCAGTTCTCCGTATTGCCGGGAACCTGGGAAATTGATGTAGAAGGATGGCGTCCCGGAACACTTGGACTTGGGAAACAATTTTCCATGGGGTATGCCAAAGTAACCGTTACCCCCGGACAAAACGGCGGTGTTTCCATAAGAATGTTTGAATATCATGAACTTGGCCACCCTGCCCCCCCGATCCAGGGAACTGTCTTCTATTTAAGCAAAGAAGGTTTTGTTGGTGCAGAGGGTAGAACTTGTCACTACCTTGCGGCTGGTATGAATGATCTTAATGATCCGAGTAATGGTCTCCAACCATTTGAATTTCACTGGGGATTAACTACAATAAATGTTCCGGATACCAGAACAGGTATTGGTACGGGATTCCATAACACCGTGCTAATGGGTGAATATAGTTCCCCTGCGGTATCTGTCTTGACGAACGATCCCATGTTCTCCAATGGTGATTGGTACATCCCCAGCAGGGACGAACTTAACCTGCTTTTTCAAAACCGGAATTATTTAGGGGGTATTGGTATCGGTACTGATACTACTTACTGGTCTTCGTCCCAATTTAATGCCGGCAACGCGTATGTCCAGAATTTAGCAACCGGAGCGCAGAGTCAAACCGGCAAGGACACTCCCTGTAAAATACGTCCAATTTGTGCTTTTTAAGGCAAAGCGGAGTCCGGCGTCTTGTTGTAAACTGTTTTGCATCCCTCTTTTTAAAACAGTTTTCCCTGTATCGGCTTTACTTTAAAACTCAACCTCTGAATGGGTGAAGTTCCATATTGAGCAATAAGTTCCAGATGCGCCTTGGTTGGATAACCCTTGTGTTTTTCATAACCGTATTCGGGGTAAAACCAGGAAAATCTTTTCATCATTTTGTCCCTTGCTGTTTTTGCCAGAATGGAAGCAGCCATTACTTCCGGCACAAGGGAATCGGCTTTAACAAGAGCTTTACAGGGTATGGGGAGCGTTGGGCAGTAAAGGCCGTCTGCAACAGCGCTAAGATTGCTATTCTGTACAGAGCCAGGGAATGCAGCAACAAGAGCTTCCCAGGCCCTGGTCATTGCCAGAAGGCTTGCCTGCAAAATATTGATTTTGTCTATTTCGGAAGCTTCAGCGCTGGCAATGCCGTAAGCAGCCTGTTCCTGAATGAGGAAAGCTGCTTTGTCCCGCTTTTTTTCCGTTAGCTTTTTGGAATCGTTCAAAACCTGAGGGGGAAAATCAGAAGGGAGTATGACCGCTGCGGCATAGACCGGGCCTGCCAGAGGGCCCCTTCCGGCTTCATCAAGCCCCACCAACAGCCCATGCCCTTTAAATGCATGCGATTCAATAAGTTTGTTTTTTACGGCCATTCAAGTCCGGAAAAAATATCCCGCAGTTCGCTGTCCTGCTTATAGTAATGTTCTTCCAAATCAGAGGCGCTAAGGCCGATAAGCTCATGGCTCATATAATGAATCCAGGTTTCTTCATCGTGTATTGATTGTTCGGATTTACGGCACCAATAGTCGGGCTGAATGGGAAGCTGTTCCGGTTTATCATAAAAGTACTTGTAATCGTGAACGGCAACTTTAAGGTCTTCCCGGGGTATACCTGTTTCAAGAATGATTTGCGCCAAATAGTTAATGGTTTTTCCGGTGTCAAAAATATCATCTATC
>Ga0082212_10007303_pt1 | contig 14652 bp, 16 predicted proteins | sample TergutNt197P3_FD_71548 | JGI IMG/M metagenome (GOLD analysis project Ga0082212, IMG submission 71548) | Neocapritermes taracua P3 segment gut microbial communities from Petit-Saut dam, French Guiana - Nt197 P3 | ecosystem: Host-associated > Arthropoda: Insects > Digestive system > Gut ... | reverse complement strand
GAAAATGTAAAGCCCCTGGATGAATCCAATCCCTAATATTCCACACGGAGGCACTAAGGCACAGCAGAAAAGAAAGATAGGTAGCACGGATTTCGCGAGTTATCCCAGTAAAAAACTCCGTGCCTCTGTGCCTCTGTGAGGGGTATTAGAGAAAAAATCACATTAGCGGGGCAAAAAGCCGCAGGACGTCGGGGATGATGTGCTGGAAGGCGTTTTGGGCACATTCCTTCAGGGTTACCTCCTGGGAAGCGGGTATCGTCCGCAAAAAGTCTTCTTTTACCGCCTGAACAAGGCTGCCCCGGTAGACAAGGACGCCGCATTCAAAGTGCAGGTACAGGCTGCGGAAATCCAGGTTGGTCGTGCCGACAGTGGCCACGGCATCGTCGCAGACAAAGGTCTTGCCGTGGTTGAAGCCCGAAGAATATTCGTAGACTTTTACCCCGGCAGAAACAAGCTGCCGGTAGTATGAACGCGAAACAAACGCCACAAACCACTTGTCCCAGCGGTGAGGGGTGATGATCCTCACGTCCACGCCGCTTTTCGCTGCCAGCGTGAGCGCGGATAAAAGGCCGTCGTCCGGTATCAGGTAGGGGGTGTTGATGTACACGTATTTTTTCGCCTTGTTGATGATCTGGATGTACACATGCTCGCCGACATTTTCCTCGTCGATAGGGCTGTCCGCGTAGGGCTGCACAAAGCCGTCGGGGACGGTTTCGCAGGGGCTGTCTTTCCAGGGAAAAAACGATTCGTAGCGATCCTTTGCGGCATGTGTATCTTTTGCCGTTGGCGACAGGTTCCACATTTGCAAAAAAATCAGGGTCAGCGACCAGGCGGCCTCCCCTTCCAGCATTATCGCCGCGTCCTTCCAGTGGCCGAAGCGCTCGACGGCGTTGATGTACTCGTCGGCAAGGTTAACGCCGCCGGTAAACGCCACCTTGCCGTCAATCGAAACGATCTTGCGGTGGTCGCGGTTGTTCTGCAGCGAAGAAAGTATCGGGCGGAACGGATTGAACACATAGCACTTGATGCCCTTTTCCTCCAACTGCCGCCTGTATTCTGCGGGCAGAGTCATAAAGCAGCCCAGATCGTCGTACATCAGCCGTATGTCAAGCCCTTCCCTCGCCTTGCACTCCAGGATTGCTACGACGGGATCAAGCATCGCCCCTTCTGACAGAATGAAAAACTCAAGAAATATGTATTTTTCGGCTTTTTCCAGCTCTTCCAGCAGGCGGCGGAAAAACGCCTCGCCGGAGGCAAAGTACAGCGATTGGGTGTTGCTGTATACGGGAAAGTCCGCATACACCTGGAGGTAGTGGGCCTGCGGCTTAAATTCGGGGTAGGCGCCGAGCATCTCCGGCAGGCGGTCGCCGCACAAATAAAACGCACTGCGGCTGGCTTCAATATTCCGTTCAATCAAACGCCTGAGTTTACGGGGGTTCGACTGCGAATAAAAGAAGATGTACAATATCCCCCCGAAAATCGGGAACAGCATGATAAGAAAAATCCAGGTAATTTTATACGCGGCCTTCGCGTGCTTGTTCAAAACGTGCACGCAGACAAAGATGCTGACTATTTTGAGGATCCAGTTGGTATAGCGAAAATACGCGCTCGTTCCGGCGATAAGCAGCACGATAAAGGCAATCTGGACCAGAAGGGTAGATATGACAAAAACCCTTCTGCGGAATACCAACCGGCTTAATTTTTTGGTCATGCGGAAGCCTTACGGAAAATTATACCATAAAACAGCACCCGCAGCATTGCACCGAGCGGATATTTGCTATAAAATACTTTCATGGCGGACATGCGTTTCACCGTCCTGGACCTGATAGACATCGACCTCAAGGAACACAATTCGCTGAACCTCCGCTGCATAGGCGGGCGGAAGGGCCTGACCAGGGAAATCAGCATCCCCGACCTGAACCGCCCGATGGGGGCGATAATGGGCTTCTTTGAGGATTTTGCCGCCCATCGGATACAGCTTCTCGGCAGGGGCGAGGTTTCCTACCTTCGCCGGCTGGAAAGCAGCGGCGAAACCCAAACCATACGCGATATGTTCAACTACCCCATCCCCTGCTGCATTTTTACCCACAACCTAAGCCCCCACCAGGATTTTTTCGACATTGCCGAAAAAGCGGAATGCCCGATTTTGCAGACCGATCTGGGAACGGCGGATTTTTCCGCCCGCCTGATACGCATCCTCGCCGAGATTTTCGCCCCGCGCCAGAGCATCCACGGCGTGCTGGTAGAAGTATTCGGGCTGGGGATTTTAATCCTGGGAGATTCGGGGGTGGGAAAAAGCGAGACCGCCCTGGAACTGATCCACCAGGGGCACCGGCTGGTTGCCGACGATGTTGTGGATATCCACTGCGTAAACGGCAACGTGCTGATGGGCGCAGGGGCCAACAAGATAATCGGGCACCACATGGAAATCCGGGGGCTGGGGATAATCAACATAACCCACATGTTCGGCGTTCGGGCAATCCGGGACCGGAAGGAAATTCAGCTTGTCGTCCTTCTTGAAACATGGGATTCCTCAAAAGACTACGACAGGCTGGGAACCGACGACCATGTGATGGAATTCCTGGGGGTAAGCATTCCAAAACTGGAGATACCGGTAAAGCCGGGGCGGAACATCCCCATCATCATAGAAACCGCCGCGATGAATGAGCGGCTCAAGTCTATGGGATACAACGCGGCGAAGGAATTCAACAAGAATATTCTCAAGTGGATAGAAAGCGACAGCGACCGCTCGGTGTTTTTCGGGCACGACGACATTATTTAAGGAACGGCTATGGTAGAGAAGAGTATTACAATCCTGAACCGGGCCGGCATCCACGCCCGTCCTGCGGCCATGCTGGTTCAGACAACCAAAGATTTTTTATGCAATATCTATATTGAAAAGGGAAAAGACAGGATAAACGCAAAATCGATTATGGGCATCATCACCCTGGGCGCAGCTTACGGAACCGAAATAAAAATAATCGCCGAAGGAGAAGACGAAGAAACTGCGCTGTCTGCGCTTGTCCGCCTTTTTGAATCCAGATTCGAAGAAGAATGAAAACGGTAAAAACCCGCCCGCGGTATTCGATCCTCAACGTAAGGGGGCTCGTTGTTATCTATGTGCTGCTGTGCGTACTGACGGTGCTGTTTTCCCGCTCATTTTTTTCGGGAACCCTGTACGACGGCAAAGTTCCATCACTTCTCAGCATGGCGGTGTTTTTTACCATTCCTGCCGTGCTTTTGGTTTTTCTCGGCATTGCCGCCGCCAATTTAATCGGCGATGTCGCCGCCCGCCGCCCCGGAATAAAATTCAAGATTCGGCTTCTTGGCTATTTTATTATCATCGTTATTTTTGCCGCCGCGCCCATGACCATTGTAACCGGCATTTCCCTCAGCGAAATAGTCCGCTTCTGGCAGAGCGTCGACACCGACGCGGCAAAAGCCGCCGCCAGCGCGTTTGCCGTAGACAATTATTTTTTCCATGTTGAAAACTTTGAAGGCATACTCGCGGGGATGAGGGGGAATCCGGCTCCAGTAACGGCGCTTCCGGCGGGCATCGCCAGCGTGCAGGATTTCCGTATCACCGCAGACGGCCGCCTGGAAGAAACGGCCTTTACCGGCAGCGAGAAGGGCAGGCTCGAAGGGCCGCCGACGCAGACCGAAGGCTACCTTACCCGGGAACTGCCCCGCGACCTGGGACTGATCCGCTATGTGATGCTTCCCGGACGAAGCACCGTGCGGCTGGTTTCCTACAACCTTGGCGAAGACTTTGACCTTGGAATGGCCGCCATCGAAAACCAGGGGGAGCGCTTCAGCCTGATCGACATGCTGCGGGAAAACGCCCGGATACTCCTCTTGTTTTATTACGGGGTGTTTTTCTTTCCCACCCTTCTGATGACGGTGATAATCGCCATTTCCTTCGCGCGGCGCGTAACCAACCCCATTGTGGAACTGACCGAGGCAACCCGCCGCGTTGCCGAAGGGGATTTTTCGATTCAGATACTGGCGCGCCGGGGAGACGAACTTGGGCTGCTGATCCGCTCGTTCAACGCGATGGTGCAGGACCTGGAAAAATCGCGGGCGGCGCTGGTAAAAGCCGAAAAAATTTCGATCTGGCAGAACATGGCCCAGCAGCTTGCCCATGAGATTAAAAACCCCCTTACCCCCATCAAGCTGTCGGCAGAACGGGTGCTGCGGCGCTGGCGCAACGAGCCGGAGCAGATCGGCGGGATCATCGAAGATTCCATGCTGGCGATCATCCAGGAAACCGAGGGGCTGAACCGTTTATTAAATGAATTCAGGACGTTCTCCAAACCCATGGAACCTTCCAAATCCCAATGCAGGATTGCCGAAGCGGTTGAGGAAGTTATCAGCCTCTACCGGGGCTCGTACCCCGAAGTGTTATTCGACATCGAGATTGTTCCGGACGACGTTACCGTCAAAATCGACAAAAACCGCTTTTCGCAGATCCTGTCCAACCTGGTGATCAACGCCATTGCGGCAATGGACGGCGGCGGAATTATTGAAATCAGAATCGATCTGGTGAAAAAGCGGGAAGTGGAATTTTGCCGTCTCAGCGTTAGGGACACGGGCAAGGGCATCGCCAAGCAGGACAGCGACCAGATATTTGTCCCGTACTATACCACCAAGAAATCGGGAACCGGCCTTGGGCTTCCCATCGTCGAGCGGATCGTCAACGATCACGGCGGGGTTATCTGGTTTAATTCGGCTGAAGGAACGGGAACCACCTTCTTCATTGATCTGCCCGTGGGAGACGCCTGATGGCATCGATTCTCATCATCGACGACGAGCCGGGGATCAGGGGGACGCTTGCCTCCATCCTGGAAGATGAAAAATACCGGGTGTACAGCTCGGAAGACGCATTCGCCGGAATTGAAGTGCTGGAAGCGGAAAAAATCGATCTGGTTTTTCTCGACGTGCTTATGCCGAAACTCGGCGGGCTTGACGCGCTGGAAAGGATACGCGCCGACTGGCCGTCGCTGGAAGTTGTGATGATCTCCGGCCATGCCAGCATCGACATGGCGGTGCGGGCGGTAAAAAGCGGCGCTTTTGATTTTCTGGAAAAACCCCTCTCGCTGGACAAGGTGCTGACCGTCTGCCGCAACGCCCTCGCCATGGGGAAGCTCCGCGAAGAAAACCGCAGCCTCAGAAAAAACACAGGCCTTTCCCACAGCGAAGTCATCGGGGCAAGCGCCGCCATTGAAAAGGTGCGAGAAATGGCAGGCCAGGCCGCCGCCAGCGACGCGCGAATCCTGATCACCGGGGAAAACGGCGCCGGAAAAGAGGTGATAGCCAAGGCGATACACCTGCGTTCCGCCCGCGCCGACAGGCCGTTCGTCAAGCTGAACTGCGCCGCCATTCCCGAATCGCTCATCGAAAGCGAGCTGTTCGGACACGAAAAAGGGGCCTTTACCGACGCGGTTTCCAGCCGCAAGGGGCGTTTTGAAATTGCCGACGGCGGCACGCTTTTCCTCGATGAAATTGGCGATATGTCGCTGTCTGCCCAGGCAAAGGTACTCAGGATAATCCAGGAACAGAAGATGGAACGCCTTGGCGGCGAAAAAACCATCGAAACCGATGTCCGCCTCATAGCGGCAACCAACAAGAACCTTGAAGAAGCCTGCAAACAAAACCGCTTCCGCGAAGATCTGTATTACCGCCTGAACGTGATTCCCATTTATGTTCCCCCGCTGAGGGAACGCCCCGGAGACATCCCCCTGCTGCTCAACCATTTTTTCAGGGAATTCGGCATGGAAAATCTCAAGCTGGAAAAAGATGCGCTGGAATTGCTGGTGTCCTACGACTGGCCGGGAAATGTCCGTGAACTGCGGAACATTGCCGAGCGTATGACGGTCATGCATATCGGCAACTGCATAAACGCCCAGGCGCTTTCCGGCCTGCTGAACGCGGGAACGGCAAAAAAAACGGCACCGGCACTCCCCGACAACCTGCTGGAAGAAAATTTCAACGATGCCAAAAAATCGTTCGAAAAGTACTATTTGGAGTACCAACTTTTCAAAAATAATGGTATAATAGCAAAGACCGCCGATGCCATAGGCGTGTACCAAAGCAACCTGTCTATAAAGCTGAACAAGTTCGGCATTGTAGCAAGCAAAATAAAGGAAAAGTAATGAAGGAACTTACTGAACGACAGAAGGAAGTTTTATCATTCATCGCCGGCTATATCAACAGCCATTCATTTCCGCCGACCATCCGGGAAATCGCCGAGTACTTTGAAATTTCCGTAAAAGGCGCGCACGATCATGTCACCGCCCTCAGGCGAAAAAACTGCCTCAAGCAAAGCGGAAAACGATCCCGCACGATGGAGCTGACCCGCCCCAGGGAGAACGAAGACCTCGGCAAAATAACGAAAATCCCAATCGTCGGAACCGTCGCCGCCGGAATACCAATCCTTGCCGAGGAAAACTGGGAGGGGACACTTCCCGTACACCAGTCCACGCTGAAAAAAAACAGGGTCTACTTTGCCCTGCGGGTACGCGGCGATTCCATGTCGGGCGCGGGGATTATGGATGGGGACATGGCCGTCATCGAAAAACTCAGCGTTGTTAAAAACGGGGAAATTGCCGTTGCTGTCGTTGACGATGCGGTAACGCTGAAACGATTCTACCGGGAAAATACCCGCATCAGGCTGCAGGCGGAAAATCCCGCATACAAACCCATCTACTGCAAGGATCTGCGGATACTCGGGCGGCTGTCCCAGATTATCCGCAATTATTGATGAAGTCTGCTGTACAGGCCTATATCTTCCTCGGCCCGGAAACGGGAAAAAAAAACGACGCCATCGGGGATGTCAGGAAAAAACTCGCCGCAGCCGGCGCTCTCGAGGAGACGGTATTTTACGCAGGAGAGACGGCGCCGGGCGCCATTGCCACAGCGGTGCAGAACCACAGCCTCTTTGCCCAGTCGCGCCTGTTCATCGTAAAAAACGCCGAGGTGATAAAAAAGAAAGACGAGATTGCCCTTATCGCTTCCTGCATGGAAGAACTGGAACAGGGCACCGCGCTGATTCTTGTCTCCGATGAATTCCGCCTCGCCGCCGGCCTTGACGAATCGTGCCCTAAAGAAAACCGCAAGGTTTTTTACGAGCTTTTTGAAAAGGAAAAAAGCGAGTGGATTCGATCGTTTTTCCGGCGCGAGGGGCGCGTCATCGATCCGGAAGGCATCGACGCGATTCTGGAACTGGTAGAAAACAACACCGACGCTCTGAGCCGCGAATGTTCCCGGCTGATGCTCTTTCTGCCAAAAGACCGGCCCGCCGGCGCGCAGGACGTGGAAAAGTGGCTATCCCACTCAAGGGAGGAATCGGCGTTTACCCTTTTTTCCCGAATCGCCTCGGGGGATGTTTCCAAAGCGATAGAATGTCTGCACACCCTGCTCGGCGCGAAGGAAAGCCCCCCGGCGATCCTTGCCGGCCTTGCCTGGTGCTTCCGCAAACTGCGCGACTACCTGTCCCTGCTGCAAAACGGCGAACCGGACAGCTTTGAGCTTAAAAAAATCGGCCTGTCATCGCCCAAAGCGAGAAGCGATTACACCGCCGCCGCCCGCCGCTACAGCGCCGCCGCCGCAGACGCATGCCTGGCCCTCACCGCCGAATACGACATCCTCACCCGCGCCCAGGGCGCCGTCTTCGAAACCGTCCTGATGGACAGGTACATCCTGAAAATTTTCCAAACCGCCGCATAAAGTTTTCCCCTATCATCCACACAAAGGCACGAAGGCACGGAGAACACAGAGAAGAAAAGCAGGAATTAGGAGTAATTTTTTCCTACTTCCTCCCTCCTCCTTATTTTATTCCTCTGTGCCTTTGTGCCTCTGTGTGAGTAATTGGGAATTAATTCTTAAGCAGACCCCAGAGTTTGCCGGAGACGGTGAACTGGTTTTCGCTGGTGCGGATAACGGCTATGCCCTCGTCTTTCGCCGCTTCAAGCATGTCTTCGGGCAGCGGGCGCGAGTTGCAGATAACGATGACCGATATGTTGACTAAAGTGGACACGGCTACGGTATTTTTATGTGCCTGAATCGTGATCAGCGCGCCTGAGTCTTTCGCGTTTGCCATGACATCGGAAAGCAGGTCTGAGGTATAGGCCCCGGCAAGATCGACGTCTTCGAATTCTTCCTGGCAGATTTCCGCGCCCAACGCCGCTGCGGCTTCCCTGATTGTCATGCCCCGCCCCCTATTTTTCGTCCTTTGACGAATTGATGTACACCACCGAACGAACGGTAGTGCCGACTCCCACTGCGGAGTTGATAAAAAATTCATCAGAAACCCGCTTGGTGTTGGCAAGGCCCATGCCCGCGCCGAAACCGAGCGAGCGGACATATTCGTTCGCCGTCGACCATCCCTCCTGCAAAGCCTGATCCACGTCGGCAATGCCGGGGCCGGTATCGGCGGCGGTGATCACCACCCTGTCCGGATGAATGCTGCACTGGAGGCTGCCCCCGTTTGAATGAACCACCAGGTTGATCTCCAGTTCATAGCTGGCAATGGCAATGCGCCGGATAATTTTCGGATCGATTTCCCGCTGCTTCAGCGCCTTTTTAATATCCGTCGAAGCCCGGCCGGCCAGTTCAAAATCGTAGTGGGGAACATTGTATTCCATGTCCGAAAACGATGTCGAAATACCGGTGGCTTCCTTGTGCATTTTTTCAAGCCGCAGCACTTCTCGGTTCATTTCCGCCAGCAGCGAGCGGATAACGTCGATGGAACTGAGAATTCCCACCAGCTCCTGATTTTTGTTCAGCACGGGAAAACGGCCGTAGTTGTATTTATTAAAGTAGGAAATGGCAAAGGACAGCGGCATATCATCCTGCAGCACAATAACGTTGCGTGTCATGCGCTCCTCAACCGGACAGTCGATAAAGCCCTTATCCAGCGCGGTGACAATGTCGTCAATGGAAACAAGCCCTATGAGCTTGCGGCCTTCCACAATGGGGGCGCCGGTGATGCGGTTTTCCCGCATAAGCGCCTGAAGATGCCGCATTGGCTGGCCCTTAACGCCGGTAATAACCGACGTCGTCATCACGTCCTTGATTTTTAGCTGATAAATCAGCTCCAGCACCACAGAAGGGGAATCTACCGTACTGATGGGAATGTCGTCTTTTTGCTGTTCCTGATTATCACTCATTGGTTACCGCCGGTTTTGCTGTAATATATTTTTCGATGACTTCAACTATGCCGTCATCGTCATTGGTTCTTTCGGTAACAATGTCCGCGATGCTTTTTATCCGATCATCGCTGTTGGCCATGGCCGCGCCGATGCCGGCCCAGCGGATCATCGCCTCATCGTTCATCGAGTCCCCGATGGCAAGCGTTTCTTCCCGCTTTATTCCCAACAGGCCGGCGACCTTTGCCAGTGCGGTCCCCTTGTCGGTATTGGCGGGCAGCAGTTCCAAAAAGTAGGGCTTGCTGGTAAATAGGGTGACATCGCCGCCAAGGTAGGCGCGGAACAGGCCCTCCAGCGGGGCCAGCAGCATCGGGTCGCCGGGAAAAAGCAGCTTATGGCAGCCGCCGCCCACCATCGCGCGGAAATTTTCCACCACCACCTGGCGAAGGCCGGTGAGTTTTTCGTCGTAGCTGGTGAATTCGTTGCGCCGCGAGACGTACATTATGTCGTCTTCATAGAGCTGGACCGGAAAACCCTCGGCATCGGCAAGATCAAACGCGACAAGCGCCTTTTCCGCATCGATCCTCACCTCGTTAATGACGCTGCCCGTGCAGCTTTCCCTGATCAGCGAACCGTTGTTGCAGATAAGGTAGCCGCTCTTCCGGTTCATTCCCAGCAGCCTCGCATAATGCTCCATCGCCGCGGGAACCCTTCCCGAAGCCAGCACCACGATAACCCCTGCCGTTTCCGCCCTTTTAATGGCGTTTCTGGTCCGGTAGGAAATCGACAGATCCGACCGGAGGAGGGTATCGTCCAGATCAAGGGCCAATAAACGCACGGCGCTCATGCTTTAAGGATAATGGGGAAATGGTGAGAATACAAGCCAACATTCGATGGAAAAAGTAATCAATGGCTGGCATACTTGCCACTAAAAAACAGTTGCATACTGTTAATCTTTTTGGTATACTACACTGTAGGCTGGTTATGAGTAGATCGGAAAAATTGCTAAAGCGCATATTGGGAAACCCGAAGGATTTTTCTTTCAGTGAACTTGAAACACTATTGACCGGCCTGGGCTACCAATTATCAAACTCCGGTAGTACAAGCGGGTCGGCGGTGCGGTTTATCAACAACAAAACGGATCATATTATCCGGCTTCACCGGCCACACCCTTCACCTGTACTCAAGGAATATGTTGTTAAATTTATCATTAGTGAACTAAAGCAGGAGGGATATTTGTATGATTAGTAATATGCTCCAATATAAAGATTATTACGGAAGTGTGGAGTATTCCGCAAATGATGAGTGTTTTTTTGGGAAGATTATCGGAACTGCTGACCTTGTAACATTTGAAGGCGAAAGTGTAGATAAACTAAAAGCGGCTTTTAACGAAGCAGTTGAGGATTATCTTGTTTTATGCAAAGAAGCGGGCAAAGAACCTCAAAAATCATACAAAGGGTCTTTCAACGTGCGGTTGTCCCCTGAGCTTCACCGGCAAACAGCTGTTCTTGCCAGAAAAATGAACCTGTCGCTCAACGGCTTTGTTGAGAAAGCCATAACTGACGAAATAATGCAGGTAACGAGTACCGGTTAAAAATCCCGCAAACCCCCGCTGGGGAGGGGGCGCGGGGCGCGCGCGGCCTGGCAAAAATCTGGGATGCCTATGAACAAGCACTGCGTCAAGCAGTGTCCATAAAAAAGAGTCAGCATGGCAAGAGCCCCAAAAGAGCCACTGTAATAATGAAGGCGGGCTTGCTTTAGCAAGTCCAGCGGGCGACCGCCTATGGAGCCACGGACAGAATTTTTTTTCCCCCCGCAAACCCCCGCTGGGAAGGGGGCGCGGGGGGCGCGCGGCCCCTCCCCAACGGGCCTTAGACGAGTTTATAAATTAAAACACTTTCCGGTTTTTCATTGCTGTGTCTTTGCACATTTCTACTTTTCATGTTACAGTTATCCCATGACCGTAACACAAACCGTAGATATTCCTGCCAGCCATCGGCTTATTATTGATGTACCCCGCGAAATACCGGCGGGAAGGACTGTTCTAACATTTACTCCGGCAGGGGCAGAACCTAAAAAAGAACGTAGATTTGGCTGTGCAAAAGGGCAATTTATGATAGCGGATGATTTTGACGCTCCTCTTGAAGACTTTAAGGATTATATGTAAATGATCGGCTATCTGCTTGATACTCGTGCCGCTATATGGTTTTTCAATGGCAGTGACAAGATGTCTGCAACCGCAAATCGAATTATTCGTGATCTCTCTAACCCCATATATCTGAGCATTATTTCAGTATGGGAGATTGCGATTAAAATCGGCATTGGGAAGCTGTCCTTTAACGGTAAGGCGGCTGGCTTCGTTCACCTCGCCGAAACCAATGATATAACCATACTGCCGATAAAACTACTCACCTTACCACCTTTGAATCGCTGCCAATGATACATCGGGATCCTTTTGACCGCCTGCTTATCGCAACCGCTCTAACCGAACAAATGACGCTCATTACTGACGATGAAAGTATTGCGAAGTATGATGTCTCTGTTATATGGTGACAGATATAGGCCTGCTGATATTACCCGCAAACCCCCGCTGGGGAGGGGGCGCGGGGCGCGCGCGGGCTGGCAAAAATCTGGGGGAATCCGCTTGCGGAGCCACCCGACCACTTAATTCTTCTAGTTGAGAGTAACCACGCAAACCCAGATTATTAAGTGGTCAGGCATTTTTTCTATCCTATTTTTAGAATTTTCTGGCTCGTCTCCTCCAGCGGGGAGGCCCAGAAATTTTTTGCCAGCCCGCGCGCGCCCCGCGCCCCCTCCCCAACGGGCCTTAGGCGAGTAGTGGATAGATTTATTGTTTGCAATCGTAGCGTGATGAATTGCTTTATATTCCTACCTTCCCCCCTCCGCGTTCTCTGTGTGAGATCTCCTGTATTCATTCGTGTACATTCGCGCAATTCGTTGATTCTTAAATATTCCATATTCTCTGCGCGAGATTGTCAGGAACCTCTCAAGGCCCTCATGTTCATGGTGATAGTTACTTCTTCCCGGTTTATGGCAGCTTTTAGTTTGTTAAAACCTCCGGGAATGCCGCCGGTATGATTATACAAACTGACCGGTTCTTTGGGCATGCCTAAAAAATTGGTGTCCATTTTCCCATTGCCGTTTGTATCCTGAAAGACCATAAAAACATATTCCCCATACGGCAAATCCGCCTCATGTCTGAGAACCGTGTTCTGGCTTTCAAGTACATATTCCCTGAAAGCAACGCCCTTTTTATAATCCCTTTCATTCGAGAAAATACAAATGTGGATATTTCCGCCGCCAATATTAACCCCGGTTATTTCTACCGTTGTCCTTGAATTTTGGGCGAAAATATTTACCGCATAAAAAGCCAGGAAAATCAACAACAACGCCAGTTTTCGTACAACCATATTCACTTCCTTTAACTCATTATCAGTCAAACCCTCGGTAATTGTCAACAATTCTCCCACTACTCACTATCCACTAACCACTACTATTCACTATCCGCCCCAATTTTTATATACTACCTTCACTATGGCAACACACACACCAGGGCAGCGTATATTGGAATTACGCGGTACTTACTCGATCAGCAGGGAAACGCTAGCTGAACGGAGCGGCATTTCTGTTGAACTGATCGCAAAAATCGAAGACGAGGGGCATATTCCCGATCTTGCCCCGCTAATAAAAATCTCGCGGGCGCTGGGAGTCCGGCTCGGCACCTTGCTTGACGACCATGAGCAGTTGGGGCCGGTTATCACCCGCGCCGGTGAAGCCGCCGCTTCGGTGCGCTTTATGACGGGGCTGCCCGAGGATAACGCCCCTGCGGCAGCGAAAGACCACAAAGGGCTGACATTCAAGGCGCTGGCGGCGGACAAAAACGGACGCCATATGGAACCGTTCATCGTCGACATTGAGCCGAATTCGGTGCAGGAAAAGTCCACCCACGAAGGCGAGGAATTTATCCACGTTCTTGCTGGGAACCTCAAGCTGGAATACGGCGCCGTCGCCGAAACGCTCAATGCCGGGGACTCGGTGTACTACGACTCCATCGTGCCCCACCGGGTTCTTTCCGCCGACTCCCAACCCGTGCGAATCCTGGCGGTAATTTACACACCAGTGTAAATGGGGATCAGGGTATCAACATGAACTATATTGAGAAAACATTGAGCGCAGTATTGCGCGAAAAAACCCAGGCTCATCCTGATCACGACTTTCTTGTCTATGCCGACCGAGACCTCCGCTTTACCTATGCGGAATTTGACAGGCGGGTGGACGATCTGGCGCGGGGCTTCCTCGCAATGGGTCTGAAAAAGGGCGACCATGTAGGACTCTGGGCGACCAATGTTCCGGACTGGAACACGGTGCTCTTTGCCTGCGCGCGGCTGGGGCTGGTGCTGGTCACCGTCAACACCGGCTACAAAACCCACGAGCTTGAGTTTGTGCTGCAGCAGTCGGACATGGTCTGCCTGTGCGTCATCGACGGCTGGCGGGATTCCGATTACGTCTCCATCGTGAACGAACTGGTTCCCGAACTGAAAACCTCGCAGCGGGGATATCTGAAATCCGAAAAATTTCCCTTCCTCAAGTACGTGGTCTATGTGGGGCAACAGAAGCACCGGGGGATGTACAGCTTTAGCGAACTTTTGCTGCTGGGGCAGCACGTCGCCGATACGGAACTGCGGGAGATCGAAGCCTCGCTGGACTGCGGCGATGTGGTAAATATGCAGTACACCAGCGGGACAACGGGATTTCCCAAGGGGGTAATGCTGACCCACCGGAACATCCTCAACAACGGGCTGGGCATCGGCGACAACCAGCGCCTCAGCGAAGAGGACATCGTATGCCTGCCCGTGCCGCTGTTTCACTGTTTCGGCCTGACGCTGGGTATGATGGCGATCCTCACCCACGGCTCGACGGCAGCGATTGTCGAGTGGTTCGATCCGCTGCTGGTGCTGGCGACGATTCAAAAAGAAAAATGCACCGCCGTGTACGGCGTGCCAACGATGTTTATCGCCGAACTGAACCACCCCATGTTCAAAATGTTCGATCTATCAAGCCTGCGTACCGGCATCATGGCGGGTTCTCCCTGCCCCATCGAAACCATGCGCCAGGTGATCGACCTGATGCATATGAGCGAGGTAACGATCTGCTACGGCCTGACCGAGTCGTCCCCGGTGATGTGCCAGACCCGTTTCGACGACGACCTTGAAGCAAAGGTCGAAACCGTCGGCCGCGCCCTGGGCGGCATCGAGGTAACGATCCGCGACGGCGAAACCGGCGAAGAATGTCCCGACGGCGTACACGGCGAATTCTGCTGCCGGGGCTACAACACGATGAAGGGCTACTACAAACTGCCCGAAGCCACCGCCCAGTGCATCGATCAGCAGGGCTGGCTCCATTCCGGCGATGTGGGGGTAAAAGACGAGAGGGGCTTTTTCCGCGTCACCGGCCGCATCAAGGACATGATCATCCGGGGCGGCGA
>Ga0082212_10007302_pt1 | contig 14653 bp, 16 predicted proteins | sample TergutNt197P3_FD_71548 | JGI IMG/M metagenome (GOLD analysis project Ga0082212, IMG submission 71548) | Neocapritermes taracua P3 segment gut microbial communities from Petit-Saut dam, French Guiana - Nt197 P3 | ecosystem: Host-associated > Arthropoda: Insects > Digestive system > Gut ... | reverse complement strand
GGCCGCCCTGCCGCCCGAAGAAGACAAATGGATCATCGACGACGAGCTCGAGTTCGAAGACGAGCAGCTCCCCCTGACTGGCATCGGCGGCGGATCGTCCGGCCTTTTCGGAATCGCGGGTTTCGGGCTCATGACCATGTTCGGCGGCCTGTACAAGAACAAGAAAAGCCGCGTGTGAGGCTCCCGCGAAAACCGTTGAAACTCAATCTACACGCCGGGGCGGGAAACCGCTCCGGCGTTTTTCTCTTGCCAAATGGGAAAAATAGGTGTATACTGCCGGTAACATCAAAAGAGGAGGGTTTCCATGATCAAGGTAGGCATCAACGGGTTCGGTCGCATCGGGCGTTTAACTCTGCGCACCATCAAGCAGTATCACGCCGATGAGATTGAAGTGGTCGCTATCAATGACCTGACAGACACCAAAACAAATGCACATCTATTCAAATGGGACACCACTTACGGGCGCTATAACGGCAGCGTCAGCACGACAGACAACACCATCAACATAGACAATAAACCCATTCGTGTTTTCGCCGAAAAAGACCCCGCCGCTATTCCGTGGCGCGAGGCGGGAGCTGACATAGTCATTGAATCCACCGGTCTTTTCACGGATGCCGAAAAAGCCGCATCACACATCAAAGGCGGCGCCAAGAAAGTCATTATTTCCGCCCCTGCCAAAAAAGATGACGTCACCATTGTTTTGGGAGTCAATCAGGAAAAATATGACGCTCAAAATCATAACATCATATCCAACGCATCCTGCACCACCAACAGCCTTGCACCAGCTGCCAAAATACTCAACGACAACTTCATCATAAAGAAAGCCATGATGAGTACCATTCACTCATATACCAACGACCAAAAATTGCAGGATACGGCCCACAAGGATCTGCGTCGTGCCCGCTCCGCCTGCGAAAGCATCATACCCACATCAACCGGTGCCGCAACCGCCATCGGGCGCGTTTTACCGGAACTTGACGGCAAGATGCACGGGGTTGCCTTCCGCGTACCCATCGCCACCGTTTCCATGGTGGATTTGGTAGCTGAACTCGGCAGGGACACCACCGTAGATGAGATTAATCAGGCCTTTAAGAGTGCCGCCGCAGGTCCCATGCGCGGCGTACTGGAATACTGTGAGGAAGATCTCGTTTCCAGCGACTTCAAAGGCAACCCTCACAGTTCAATTTTTGACGCGCCTTCCACTATGCTCATCGGAGGCAATCTGGTCAAAATTTGCGTCTGGTATGACAATGAGTGGGGCTATTGCTGCCGCCTTGGCGATCTGGCTGCTTTTGTGGCTCAAAAAGGTCTTTAACGCCACTAAGCTTTGCGCTATATGCAAGACGGGTGGGGTTCTCCCCGCCCGTCTTTTTTATTAGCAGCCTTTCCATGTGTTCACCTCATCCTTTGGCTTTATGCGCCTTATGTGCTGAGCATGTATTCCGATATGCCCGATACCAAGAATAATTGATGCCAGCACGAGCCATATCACCTTGCCGTATATACCCAGCAATAAGAAAGCCGTCACCGGTAGCGTTGCCCCAAGTGCCGGTATTCCACACAGACTACGATAGAAGTCACCAACAGTCTGCTCACTACGGAAATAACGTATCCAATTAATTTCATATATGACCATTAGCACCAGCGACACAGCCAACCACATCGTCCACAGATCAAACGAGTGCGGGTTATAATCCGTGAAAAGTAATATCGACGCCACGCATAAAACCTGCCCTATGCGCTCAGTGAAAAGCAATGCTTTGTTTTCACCCGACGGATCATATCCTTTCGGCTTGCGCCGTGCCCATATGATATTGGGGACCTCAAGCATAAGCATATAGATCAAGCCGACATACGAAAAACCGAAGTGTCCGAGCATATTTATTCCCTTATTTCCAGCGGATGGGCTTTCTTCTTACCTGTAAAATCATCCGAAACAATTTTAAACACGCAGACGGCTCCTGCCTGCTCAGCAGTAAATGTAATATCTTTGCCGCTCTGATGCCTGAACATTCGCGACAACGCAGCGCATTTTTCAACTATGTCTTCAATAAACACGGCTTTCCCGAACCCAATTACACTTGCGAAATAATAACCTGCATCACACGGATTTTCAGCATGGACCGGCTCACCTTCATAAGACACCTCAAAACATACGCTCGCGTTACGTTTCAAAATGTCCAGTTTTCGACCACTTGGCGCACTGTGGAAATACAACTCAAGCGTACTTCCGCCAATAAGCTTATATCCATAACTCAGCGGCACTATATAAGGGCTGCCGTCACCTACCATTGCGACATGGCATGTTTTGCATTGCAGCAAGATTTCTTCAATGCCGTCAATATGTCCTATCTTTCTGTCTTTTCTGCGCATAACTCAAACTCCACCAAGTTATAAACAACGCCTTTGAGCCCATACATAGCATGTTATTTTGAACTAACCCCATTATTCCCTAATTTCAAACAACCCGCAAGATGGAGGGATGCTTTAGCGCCCACATGTTTTGTTTGACACCTGTTCAATCCAGCGGTTAGAATTAAGCCGCTTTCTCATTTATCGGAGGGTTAAGATGAAATTAATCGTTATTGGACTAGGGCAATGCGGCAGTCGTATCGCCGATGAGTTTGCCCGTCTGAATCAGTATGCCTTTAATCAGCGCAAAATCCAGATTTGTTCCGGCGTTTTCGCCGTAAACACCGACTCCACCGATCTTTCGGGGCTGCGCACCATCAAGGCGGATTATCAGCACCGCATACTTATCGGAGGGCGCCGCACCGGCGGTCACGGCGTAGGTAAAATCAACGAAATCGGGGCAGAGGTTGCCAGTGAGGATGCCGACAAAATCGTAGATGCCATACGCTCCAGCAAGAATTTTTACGAAACAGACGCTTTTCTGCTGATTGCCAGCACCGGCGGCGGAACCGGCTCAGGCTCATTGCCAATAATGGTCAAACACTTAAAAGAACGCTATGTAGACAAGCCGGTTTATGCCATGGTCGTGTTGCCTTTTGAGCATGAGCAGGAAAATGAGGAGAGAACTATTTATAACTCCGCCGTCTGTCTAAAAAGCGTTTATTCCGTAGCAGATGCCGTAATCCTTGTGGATAACCAGCGTTATGTTAAAAAGGGATACTCCGTGCAGCACAATTTGGATACGGTTAACGGACTGATTGTAAACCCGTTCTACAACCTGCTTTGCGCAGGAGAGGAAAACAAATCAAACCGCGTCGGCTCCAAAACACTCGATGCCGGCGACATCATTCAAACGCTGTCCGGCTGGACAACCATAGGGCATGGTTCCTCCAAACTGGGTGGCGTTAAAATCGGCAATGTTGATTTCCGTCAAAAGAATGTGGCAACTCATAAAGGTATTCAGGCGATGGATGCCGCCATTGCCGAGTTATCCACCAAAGTACATCCCAATGATGCAGGGCGCGCCATGTATTTGGTTTCCGCACCACACAAAGAAATCCACCTGGATTTGGTAAAAGATATCGGCGACTGGCTCAAGGATTTAGCCCCCAACGCCGTCATACGCAACGGCGACTACCCCGTTGGCAACACGCTTGATGTCACTCTCATCCTTTCTGAGCTCGCCGATGCGGAAATCGTACGCAACTACTACACCAAATCACGCGACCTGATACCCATTATAAAAATGCGCCAGGAAGAGGTTAGAGCAAAGCTTCAGGGCATTGATGACGCAGGCAAGGATATTCCGACTATTTTCTAGTAGTCGAGCGCGCCCTAAAGGCATTCTCACGTCAGCGGAAGAGTTTATCTATCCAAGCGCAAAGGGATAAGCCATGAGTATCCTGATGGATGAAATATGCACCACACTTTAAAGCTATATAACCGCAACCGCCCGCTGGTGCTGAGGATGTATATCTTCTTTGCCAAGTGGACCAAAATCCCGCTCATCGGCAGACTGGTGAGACGTGTGGCAAATATGTGGGGCGGCAATATGACATCAGCCTACGCCCTGACATTGGACGAAGCCTACGCCATTATAGACGCATCCGTGGATCTGGCACTATCACCATGCACATGCCGCGAAACATTCCGCAACTGTGACAATCCGTTGAATGTGGAGTTGATGATTGCCATAGGGCATGAGTTTGCCGTTGAGCGTGGCAAGCCATATAGCAGGGTAAGCAAGGAAGAAGCCAAAGCTGTGCTAAAAGACTGCAACGAACGCGGATTGCTGCACACGATCATAAAATGCCGACAGGACTTCTATGCATTATGCAACTGCTGCCGCTGTTGTTGCGTGCCATTGCGCCTGAGCAAAGATTACGGCATCGGCAAGGCACTCACGCGCGATAAAACTATTGTGGCGCAATTCAAGGATTATCTTGACTTACAATAAAGCGGCAGGAAAATTCAGCAGACTGATATAACAACCTATAAAAATACTTTTCAGTTTGGCGCTATCCGCGACGATTAAGCAATACAAATTTAACTCATTAGGGTATAATACCGTACTGTTATGGCACAGGTTTTCTATCGCAAATGGCGTCCTCAAACTCTGGCTGAAGTAGTCGGGCAGGAACACGTCACCCGCACACTGCTTAATGCCCTTTCCCGTGGTCGTGTTTCACACGCCTACCTTTTCTGCGGACCGCGCGGCACGGGTAAAACCAGCACCGGTCGCATACTCGCAAAGGCCGTCAACTGCATCAAGCCAGACAGCGGCGGTACAGGCGAGCCTTGTAACGAATGCTCTATGTGCAAAGCCATATCGGAAGGCCGCGCCCTTGACGTTATTGAAATAGATGCCGCCTCGCATACCGGCGTAGATGACGTGCGCGATCTAATTGAACGCGTAGCCTACGCCACAGCAGAAGCAAAATACAAAGTTTATATCATCGACGAAGTTCATATGCTCTCCAACAGCGCCTCCAACGCATTGCTGAAAACCCTGGAGGAGCCACCGCCTCACGTCATCTTTATTCTGGCAACGACAGAAACTCACAAAGTACTACCCACCATCGTTTCACGTTGCCAGCACTTTGATTTCCATCGCCTCAGTCAAAAAGACACCGAGGATAAGCTGTTACGTATTGCCCAAGCCGAAGGCATAAGCATCACGCCGGAAGCCCTGCGGCTGGTGGCAAAAAGCGCCCGCGGCGGGTTGCGTGATGCCGAAAATATGCTTGAGCAAATTTACACCTACTACGGATGCGACGTATCCATAACGCAGGTACAGGAAATGCTGGGGATGGTAGGTGACGAACGCGCCCGTGAACTAATAAAGCCTATCCTTCAAAAGGATTTAAGTGCCGGGCTAAGCGCCATTAACCGCGCAGATGAGGATGGTATAGACCTGCGGCAGATGGGGCGCGAGATTGTAAACTATCTGCGTGAATTGCTTCTCTTAAAAAGCGGTTTGGATAAAGACAGCAGTTTAACAGCAGAAGAAATGACCGAGTTAAAAACACTATCAGCGGCAACTCCGCTGGAGCAGATTATCCGCGCAATCAAACTTTTCGCCGGCATTGACAGCACGCTGGCCGGCAATAGCACACTGCAATTCGAGATGGCATTGGTAGATGCATGTATTGACCCTGTGGTTGAAAAAACGACGTCTGCCACCACATCCACTAAGCAGTCAGCAGCTGCCACACCACCAAAACATACGCCGACGGCACCTATACAGCACAATACCACACCGACATATTCTGCAACCAGCCATCCTGCCCCACCAACAGAAAGCGCCCCGCCGACCGAGCAAATCAAAATATCGGCGCTGGAAAACGCCGGCAGTCCTCTCGAGCAACTTACGGCTAACTGGAGCGCCATTGTACAGCAGGTGCCGGATGCCATACGCCGCTCGGCAGCAGTGGCTATTTTACGCAGTGCCGGTGTTAAGCCGGTCTCAATCGAAGACGATACCATTGTGTTGTCTTTTAAGTATTCGATTCACCGCGACAAGATTGCAGAGACCGAGAACAAGAAAATCGTCGCTGGTCTTCTTTCCCAGTTCTTTGGTAAACCCCACCAGATAAAATGCATATATGAGCCGGAGGAAAATCACCTTGTGCGCGAAGCCCAGAAACTGGGCGCGCAGATAATAGATGTGGAGGATAAATGAATCTCGGAATGATAAAACAAGCCATGGAAATGCGCAGTAAACTCGAAAAAGCGCAAAAAGAATTGGCGAAAAAGACCGTGGAAGCCGAGTCTGGAAAGGGAGCGGTTAAGGTTGTCGCCAACGGACAACTGCGCATCGTTTCCATAAAAATAGACCCTACTGCAGTTAATACTGCAAAAATCGGCGACTTGGAAAAGCTGGTATTCAAAGCAGTGAACGATGCATTGCATGATGCTCAGGAAATGGCCGCAAAAGAACTCAACCAAATCACCGGCGGAATGAAAATCCCGGGGCTGACCTAAAACCAAAATCGGAGAGCATGATGGACAAGACTTCCCCTTTGGCTGCTGATGCGGTCAATAGGCTCATACAGGAATTCAGCAAACTGCCTGGTGTTGGCCCCAAGAGCGCACAACGCATCACCTACTACCTGTTGCGCGCCTCGACGGAACAGACGCAGGCACTAGCCGACGCCCTCGTATCCCTGCGCCAGAAAACCCAGCTTTGCACCTGTTGCTACAACATAGCCGACGGAGATAAGTGTTATATTTGCCGCAACCCTCAGCGCAACTCCAGTCAGGTACTGATTGTTGAGCAGCCGCAGGACATTCTGGCACTTGAGCACATGGGCATATATAAAGGGCACTACCATGTGTTGCACGGCGCTATATCCCCCACCGAAGGGGTAGGCGGAGGCGACATACGCATAAAGGAACTTCTGGATAGATTGTCTGCCGGCGGCATAAGTGAGGTTATCATCGGCACCAACCCCACGCTTGAGGGAGATACCACCGCAATGTATATCAAGCGCCTGATTACTCCGCTTGGTCTGCGCGTTACACGGCTTGCACGCGGTCTGCCGTTCGGCAGCGAACTGGAATATGCCGATGACGTCACACTCAGCCGCGCCATTGAAGGGCGTCAGGAATTTTAGGGTTAAGACAGCCGAGTTTTAGATAACCCTTAGTTAAAATGCCAAGACGATGCTAAAAGAATTGCAGACATGGCGCGTCACTCCATTCACGGGAATGAAATGCTCTGTAACCAAACTGCGTTATGTGGGGTACTTCAGACGTGTCCAGTGACAATACGATTGCGATATGATGTATAACATTACAAGCTTCATACTAACACACAGTTGGGGGAAAACAGTAACCCTGAAGTATGCCATTTCTGACAGGGACGACAGGGTATTACTCCACCATAATACTGCAATCCATCTGTAAATGCAATAGCAGCAAAGGAATTCCGTGTATGAACTACTCTGAATTTGAAAAAGCCATCTCTATTCCACGACTTGAAAAATATTTGCGGGCTTGCAAGGGAAATAAACGTGATGCTTTAAGGTTGTACCGCTACAATATAAAGCTGTGCCAGCGGTTTTTCGGGCTGCTGAGCATATTTGAAGTTGTGTTTCGTAACTCAATTAACGCCCATTTCAAAAATCATCTGGGCGACCCCAATTGGATAGTAACGCAAAGCACAAATGGTTTTCTTGTTAGATATCAGGAGCCCATTCTTAGTGAATACAAAAAACTCATGGCTTCCGGAAACTACACAAATGACAGGTTACTTTCAACACTAAGTTTCGGCGTATGGACATTCATTTTCTCGAGGAAGTGTTACAAAAATTCTGGAAAAACTTCTCTGCAGATTTTCACAGCAAAACCATTTGGCACTAATCAGAGCACTATATACAACGACCTTGATGAAATTCGTAGTTTACGAAATAGGATTGCACATCATGAGTCATTATGCTTTAACCGAAATGGTGATATCGACTTGACCTATGCTCAAAACATCTTGCATTTAATCCAAAGCTATTTGGTATACCTAGGGTACAAGCCAACGCAACTGCTTTTTGGGATAGAACACCCATCGTTTACAATTGAGAAAATCTATGAGTTGAGCCACCCATCTACAAGTCGAAGGGAGTGTCCATAAATTATCACTATGTTATTGGCGCCGCTTCATAAACGCATTGAATACCAATACTTAGCCAAGCGCAAATAGTTATTCTTTTTCATACAAGCATCATGAACAGCCCACGCACATATCAAACGCCTGCCATCGTCATCAAGAAGACCAAACTTGGCGAAGCAGACCGCATTCTAACGCTTTACTCCCCAACGCTTGGCAAGATACAGGGCGTAGCCAAGGCAGTGCGCAAGCCGAAAAGCAAGCTCAGCGGGCATCTGGAAATGCTGACCTACTCGCAGGTAACACTGGTAAGGGGTAAAAACATCGATACAATTATCGGAAGCCAGACACTCAATGCGTTCCTTGCGGTAAAGAACGACTTAAGCCTGCTGTCTTGTGCTCTATATATGGCAGAAATTGTGTCACAGTTTACCCCGGCCGAAACAGAAGACTCGCGAATATTTGAGTTGCTGTTGCATTCAATAGAGCAATTGTCACAGGCTGACGACATAAACCGCCTGCTAAGGTACTTTGAATTGCATTTGTTACATCAAGCCGGTTACCGCCCGGAACTTGGAAAATGCGTGCTGTGCGGCAAAGCACCAATGACCGGTATCAACTCATTCGCACCATCTGCAGGCGGTATACTATGCCCGTCTTGTCAGCGGCTGGGGCGGCATTACGGCTACTCCATTTCATGGGATGGGCTTGGAATAATGCACTTTTTACAAGATGGTGGCTGGGAAAGTGTCAACGTCACGCCTATTGATACCACTGTACTAAACGAAGTGGAGCGCATTCTGCGCAGTTACATACGCCATCTGCTGGAAAAAGACATAAAATCCGCCGCGTGGCTTGACAGCATCCGTCATGACAGCGCTATACTCAGATTAGCCGACTGACCCAGGCTGGCGCAAAGCAAAGAAACGAAGCCTTTGTGTCGGGGTATCTGCTTGCACTGATTTCATCTGCAATAAATATTCCTTTACTATAGAGAGGGAATAAAATATAATAACCCTGAGTTGATTATATATTAGTATGCATACATATCTGAGTTTGGAATTAGTGGTATGTCGCTTGTAGAACGCATTGCCCGTCAGCGCTTGGACAAGCTTGATAGCCTGCGCGCACGCGGTATCGATCCGTATCCTGCACGTTGCCGGCACAGCCATAGCAATATACAAGCCGTTGCTTTGCTGGAAAAGCAGGAACAGGAAGGCGTTGAGGCTGTTGAAATTTCGGTGGCGGGGCGCATTATAGCAAACCGCGATATCGGCAAGTTGTGTTTTATTAGCATAGTTGACGGCAGCGGCAAAATTCAGCTTTTCGTCAACAAAGCCACGCTTCCCCCGGAAAGTCTGGAACTGCTCAAAGACTTGGATATCGGTGATTTCGTGAGCGCAGCGGGGAAGGTCATCCGCACACGCACCGGTGAGCCGAGTATTGACTTAAAAGAACTGGCCCTGCTATCCAAAAGCTTACAGCCTCTGCCTGAGAAGTGGCATGGACTGCAGGATACCGAAACGCGCTACCGCCAGCGTTATGTCGACCTTATTTCCAACGCGGAGGTCAAACAAATCTTCCGCAAGCGCAGTTGCGTCATTAGTGCCATGCGGCGCTACCTTGATTCCCATGGTTTTCTTGAGGTGGAAACACCTATTTTGCAGCCATCGGCCGGCGGGGCATTGGCAAAACCATTTATTACGCATCACAATGCGTTGGGTTGCGATTTTTATCTGCGTATTGCCTTGGAACTCCACCTTAAACGTCTGCTGGTTGGGGGTTTTGAACGCGTCTATGAAATCGGGCGCGTCTTCCGCAATGAGGGTATTGACACGCGCCACAACCCCGAGTTCACGCTCATGGAATGCTATCAAGCCTACGCCGACTACAACGACGTCATGCATATGGTGGAGGAAATGCTTTCCGGCATAGTGAAGGAAGTGACAGGAGATTACAAGATTCCATTCGGGGCGGACACTCTGGACTTTACACCGCCATGGCCGCGGCTTGACCTGCGCCAGGCGATTATAGACAAATGCGGCATTGATTACGACAGGTTTCCGGATACGGTGTCGCTGGCCGCCGAAATGCGCCGTTTGGGCATAGAGTTTGACCCGTCGCGTGACAGGGGGCGGCTGATTGACGATCTTCTCTCCACATTCGTGGAGCCGGAACTGAAAAATCCCACTTTTGTGGTCAATTATCCAATTGATATGTCTCCGCTGGCTAAGAACAGACCGGGCGACATGCACACCGTTGAAAGATTTGAAGCATATGCAGGTTGCACGGAAATCGCTAACGCTTTCAGTGAATTGAACGACCCTGTGGAGCAGGAACGCCGTTTTGCCGGACAGTTGCAGAACAAGGCAGGGGCCGAGGCGCATACGGAAGAAACCGAAATCATGGACGAGGATTTCATAACGGCACTGGAGTTTGGCATGCCTCCCACCGGCGGATTGGGTATCGGTATTGACCGCATCGTCATGCTGGTGACCAACCAGCTTTCCATACGTGAGGTAATCCTTTTCCCAACGCTCAAGGACAAAGAATAGGCTATGCTTGATATTAAATTTATTCGCGAAAATGTTGATGTCGTACGCCATGCACTGACCGTGCGCAACGACAGCGCTCCGCTGGATGAGATTTTAGCACTCGATGCGGAGCGGCGGCAAAAAATTCTGGAACAGGAAGAATTACACCGCGCAAAAAAGGAAGCTGCTCGCCAAAGTCGCAGCGAATCATCCGACAGCGGGCGTGAATTGCGCGACCGCGTCAAGTCCATAGATGACAGACTGCGCGATATAGATGCCAAACTGGTCGAATTATTGCTTCAAATTCCCAATATTCCGCAGCCATCCGTGCCTGTCGGCAAGAGCGAAGACGATAATATCGTGCAACGCAACTGGGGAAATCCTCCAAAATTTGATTTTACGCCCAAGCCGCACTGGGATTTGTGTGAAAAACTGGGCATTATTGATTTCGACCGCGGAGTAAAGCTGTCGGGCACGCGTTTCTATATTCTGAAAGGTCTGGGGGCCCGCCTTGAGCGTGCTCTCATCAGTCTTATGCTGGACATGCACACCAGAGAGGGCAACTACAGCGAAATCTATCCGCCTTGGATGGTCAGGCGCGATATTATGACAGCTTCAGGTAACCTGCCCAAGTTTGCAGATAATCTGTATCACGACGACATAGACGATATGTGGTTCGTGCCGACGGCCGAGGTACCTCTAACCAGTTTGCATGCCGGTGAAATCCTTTGCGGTGATACCCTGCCGCTGCGCTACGCTGCCTATACCGCCTGTTTTCGCCGTGAAAAGATGTCGGCAGGGAGAGACACCCGCGGCATCAAACGAGGTCATCAATTTGACAAGGTAGAGCTTTACAAGCTCGCCAGACCCGAGGACTCAGAGAAAGAACACCATATGATGCTTGAAGACGTAGAACGCGTTTGCCAGCGCTTGGGGCTGGTCTACCGCATCAAGCTTTTGTGTACGGCGGATATCAGTTTTTCCTCCAGCAAAACCTACGACGTTGAGGTATGGGCGCCGGGATGCCAGGAGTGGCTTGAGGTCAGTTCCTGCTCTAACTGCAGGGACTTCCAGGCACGCCGCGCCGGCATACGCTTCCGTAGCAATCCGGAGGCCAAAGCGGAGTATGTGCACACGCTCAACGGCTCGGGACTGGCCCTGCCACGTATAATGATTGCCATTATGGAAAACTATCAACAAGCTGACGGCAGTATAAAAGTGCCGGAGGCACTGCGTGATTTTATGCACACGGAAACAATCGCTTAGGTGGGCAAAGATGGCATTTAAAAGAAAACTGGCAACGTTTGTATCAAACTGGTTTGGGGCAATTATCGCCACCATCGTAGTGGTCTTTTCCGCCACTTTCGGCGGCATGTATCTCATCGCCCGCAGCCGCATCGTCAATGCCACCGATTTCACCACTCAAAGGATTTCCATGCCTCAGGAAGACTGGATGGTGTACGTTGACACAATTTTTGACATTAATGAGGACGGAGAAGAGGTTCCTCAGTCCTACATTTATCGGCTGGTGTTTTTAACAAACCACCCATATGACGGCATCACCATTGACGTCACCATTTCAGACGTCAGCGTAACTATCGCCAGCTTCACGCTTGATGTCACGCCGGAAGGCTCTTGGACACAGAGTGTGCCAAGCGGGCTTGATCTCTATACCTTTTTTGAAGGCACTTTCTCCATGCCATATGAATTATTCTATTATTTAAGAGATCAGGGAGATGTTGAGTTAGATATTCAGGGGCAGGTTACCAGTAGCGGCAAATACCGCTGGGTATCACGCTCGATTTCAACCCAATTTAGCATATGCCCGAAAGCCAGTTTTGGATTTGCTACTGGTGGAGAGGATACTATCCCGGAAGATGCCGACTAATCGGCAAACATAAAATACAGTTAGATGCCCATATAATCCGGCATCAGAGGAGTAGTCATGAATTTTGCACAAAAGTTTCTGCTTTATTTTATGACGTTGGTTGTGCTCGCCGCCGTAGACTTAATTTGGAGATTTTTAATTACCCGCCGGCTGTACCGCATCCATCTGGAAGGATTACTGCGGGCAAAGTTTAACATTATTCCCGCCGTACTTTTTTATTTCATGCTGGCTTTCGGATTGCTGATTTTTGTCATTTCACCGGCATTCAACAGCAGTTCGCTTAGTCAGGCCATAGGCATGGGGATTTTGTTCGGTTTGTTCTTCTATGGAGCATTCTCTTTTACCAACCGTGCACTACTACGCAACTGGACACAGCTTATTATGCTAACTGACATTTTCAGGGGCATGATTGTTTGCGGAGCAGCCTCAACAGTGGCTTACTACGTCAGCCAAAGCTTCTAAAATTACTGTGTGGGCTGATTTCTGGCAGTACAAAAAGGGGTGGGTGAACCGCCTCTCAGTACATCTAATCGCCCCAACAGCTATTCAGCAGCAGTCAATTGGAGTTCGTTTTTGAGTGCCGTCTGGAGTATTTTAGAGAAATTGACATTAGCCGCTATAGCTTTTTCATTCAGCCATGATGGTAAGACAAGGGTTTTTTTGACCAATTTGGTTTCGTTCAAGCGCCGACAATCGTCAGGATCGGCAGATACGAGAGTGACGAAATCTCCATCATCGGTCTTTATATCACTGACCACACTAACCCGTGGTTTTTTCTGCCCTTCCATCTCCATGCCATACAAAGCGCCAGATAACAAGTCTTCAGCGTTTTCTAACCCTTCGGCCAAAGTATTTCCCATAGTGGCACCACAGCATATGTCTGGGAACCAAATGCTATACCATCCTTCTTCTGTTGTGTGGAACACTGCCGGATATACGTGCTTCATTTTGACTCCTTTCTGACTATAATTTAATCCCCAGGTTTTTTGCGATACTGGATAGCGTTCCTGCGTCTACCTGCTGCGTCCAGTGGCGCAAAATACCAACGATACAGCCCGTGGCAGGGCTATAATAAAAATCATGTCTCGTGCCATGGTGATGGAACTTACAACCCTGTATTTTAGCCTTCTTAGCCAGTTCTCTGTTTGTCATCGTTTTACCATATACATAATCTCTTGCTAAGTATAGCACGTACCAACACGTATGCCTAGTGTTTATGTGTACTCAATGTGTATTGGTTCTATACAAACACTGGATTATTTGACGAGATTTCGCTAGAATAAGCAGATGCTTTAAAAAGTCCGTTTGCAAATTATTAGCTGTTTTAAATTAATGCAAAATGAATAATCTCTTAAATCCCTGTTCTTAGCTTTGAGGATGGGTGTCCGAGTGGCCTATGGAGACGGTCTTGAAAACCGTTGTACTTTCGGGTACCGTGGGTTCGAATCCCACCCCATCCGCCAGATTTTCACAGCTAAATGGCTGTTTTGATTAGGTTTTAGCATTTGTCCCCATTGGCAACAACTCAAAAGCAACACAAGGCGGAGCAGAGAATACCGCGTTCCTGACAGGAAAGCTTAGTGCTTCATCTTAAGCATATATACTGCCGCCGTTAAAGCCACTCCTGCCACCCATGTTATCAAAAACCCCAGCGGCCAAATCCAAAACTTAAAATTATAAAGTGCTGAAATCCATAAAATAATTCCGGCGGCAAAAGCAACGGCGCCCAAAATACGTGAGGCCATCCTCAGTGCATTGCGCTGCTTATCCGATTTTATGAGAGAACTATAAAGCGCCTCCGTTCTCCCTGCCAAGATGGCAATCGCCGCAATGACAAGCCCTGTAGCAATTAGCCAAATCACAAACAGCTTCATATCTTCTGCCCTCCATTATCCATCACAATAGTTGCCCCCTATTTTACACTACTTTGCATCATGCGGCATCTGCGCAGCCGACATCAAAAAACTTCTTGTATTAGAGCATTCCCCAAACGATGGGCTGTCTCTAATCTCTGGCTAAACCTGTCATAGCAGAAAACTTGACACATTAGAAACTTCGGAGCAAATAATATATAATAAGTGGCTGGCTTAACGCGGAGAGATGCTGGAGTGGCCGAACAGGCGCGCCTGGAGAGCGTGTATTGGAGCAATCCAATCGTGGGTTCGAATCCCACTCTCTCCGCCATTAGGAACTAATGCGAACCCGACCCGCGTATTT
>Ga0082212_10007301_pt1 | contig 14655 bp, 12 predicted proteins | sample TergutNt197P3_FD_71548 | JGI IMG/M metagenome (GOLD analysis project Ga0082212, IMG submission 71548) | Neocapritermes taracua P3 segment gut microbial communities from Petit-Saut dam, French Guiana - Nt197 P3 | ecosystem: Host-associated > Arthropoda: Insects > Digestive system > Gut ... | reverse complement strand
TGAAGGAAGCCGAAAGCGGAGCAAAAGTGCTTCTGACATTCGCCAACAATTCGATTGATGACCAATACGTTGCGGAAAATCAAACCGTTTGGAAAACCGACGATCCTCGCCGGCAGCGGGCAATCCAGAAAACGTGGAAAACGTCGCAGCCAAATAGACGGGTTCCCCTGAAAATCAAAGTCAGAGCGGAAGTCGGCAAGCCGATAGAAATTTTTGTTACGAATAAACTGGGGGCAAACATCCATTTGACCGGCGTGGACAACCTCGAACCGGCACGCAAGCATCCGCTCACTTTGGAAACGCTCCGAGAGCAACTGGACCGCCTCGGAGGAACAATTTATTCGCTCGGCACTGTGGAAGCCGAGATCGTCGGTACTCCGATGATTCCGTTAAGCGTTTTGGGGAACCTACGCCGTGAAATGGTTGCCCAACTTGAGGCGTTTCCAATCCCTCAAAAAACGTACACAATGACTGCCAATGCTTTGGAGTCGCTCCGCCGCGACAACCTTGAGCGACATTAGAATTCGCCTTACCAAAATTTCCACCAAGGTTTTTCTTCTTGGACAGTCGGTTTTTTGGGTTGTTGTCCGCCGGTACGGATTTGTCCCGACAAAACTGCCGTCCGTTCATGATCGGCTGCCTCCCGCATCGGGTCTTCTATAGCCAAGATCAATACCTTGGAGGCGGGATGAGCAAACAGCGAGTCCGAAAAGCCGATTCTCCGGGAAATTCTCATTGCGCCGTCCCCCAGCATGTCTTCTGGACTGATTCCTTCCTCTTGCGGCAATGGTTCTCCGAAATCTTCGAGGACTTCAAAGTTTTGGATATTCAGCCCTCGGACCTTTTCCGGGGTGAAATAATACATTGCACAAGAGCCGGAAACACTTTCAAGCATGTACCCAAAAACCTTGATATTCCAACGTTTGGCGCATTCCTCGCACTGTTCTGGACTGAGAATCATTGTCATTTCACGATCAAGCACAGCCGTCCACATTCCATTGCACATGGCGGCTTTGTGAATGTGATTTCTTGGTTTACCTTTCCGGGGCCAGCCTGTACATTCCCAGATTTCTGCGAGTCCGGTGGCTCGCTCGGTTTCCCCGGTGAACTTCAAGCCGAAGCAGTCGAAGATGCCGGCAAAATTTTTGGTGACATCCCCTTCAAAGAGGATCAGACTGTGATTAGCACTCATTATGCAACTCCTGCCGAGTTATCGGCGTAAACTGAGAAAGCCGCCTTTCCACGCAAAGCCTTACGCAGTATAGCACATGATTCTCATTCATGCAAAAATTATTCCTGACGTTTGTCTTGACATGTTAACTTAGCGGGATTAGTAAAAATAGACCATCTGCTTCGGCATTTGCGATCCGATGCGGAAAATTTGTTGAAAACGATTGACTTCAGATTAGGAATCGGATAGAATGGGGTCGTCAAAGGTTCACTTATGTCACTGACCAGAGCAGGACGCACCGTCAGGCGTTTTTTTGATAAAGCATTAGGGCTCCACCTGAAACGTTTCTTGTACGCGTCAGGGCTGGGGAGGTCCCTGTTCATTGACAACGAAGGATTGGTGCGCATCCGAAAATTGGAACTCTATCTGACCAAAGGCTGTAATCTGAATTGCCACTATTGCAGTCATTTCAATCCGTATCGACACGGTATCGTTCCAACGGAAATGCTCATCGACACTATGGAAACATGGTCGAAAAAGGTGAAGCCAAAAAAGTTCGGACTTTTGGGCGGTGAGCCATTGTTGCACCCGGAAGTCAATTTGATTTTGAAAAAAGCAAGAGCATGTTGGTCAACTTCTCGGCTCGTTCTCACCACCAATGGACTCTTACTGCACAAGCGGGGAAAAGAGTTGTTGGAGACGCTCCTCGAAACCCGGACACAAGTGTTGCTGTCCGAACACCTGACAGACCAGGAGGGCATTGCCGCATTTGAAAAGGGTCGGCAAATGTTGAACGAAGCCGGTGTTCCCACCGTTGTCATTCCGAGTGCCAGCCGATGGAAAGAATACTATTTTTTCGGCACCGATGGAAAACCACTGCCGTACAAAAGCCGACCGGAAGCCGCCTGGACAATGTGCGGTCCCAATACGTGCTTCAATTTGACCGAAAACAAATTGTATCGTTGTAGCATTTTGGCAAATGCCGCCCAAGCCTATCAAGAAGGAGCATTAGGATGCGAATGGAAAATAACGGAAACGTACTCGCCATTGTTGCCTGATGCGTCTGCCGACGAAATTGTTCGACATCTGTTTTTGATGAAAGGTCCCTTGGAAGCGTGTATGATTTGTCCCGAAAAGATTCGGTTCGTCGATTCCCAGCAGATTGCCCGGCGTTAATCGAAAGGCAGTTGGTTGGTTCCCGGACTATACTGTTGCCCAGAGAAGGGAGGGGATAACAGCCCCTCTTGTCTTTTTCCGGCAAAATGCCGATAATGCAGTCGTGTGGTATGATGGTATTTTTCCTTTACCAAACACGATGATTCGCACCGAAGACCTCACCAAACAATACGGCACGCTGTATGCCGTGAAGGATTTATCGCTCAATCTGGCGGCAGGCGACCTGTACGGATTCATTGGTCCGAACGGCTCCGGCAAGACAACCACCATGAAAATCCTTGCCACGCTCTTGCAACCCACCTACGGCGAAGCCTATGTTTGTGACAAGTCGATTTACACCAAGCCGAAGGAAATCCGGCGGTTGATCGGTTACATGCCCGATTTTTTCGGCGTGTACGATGACATGAAAGTGATCGAGTATCTTGAATTCTTTGCGGCGGCATATCGCATCCGAGGCGAACAGCGGAAAAAGGTGTGCAACGAAATGCTCGAACTCGTCGATCTCGGATATAAGCGGGACGCACTGGCAACCAGTCTGTCGCGGGGAATGACCCAACGCCTCGGCTTGGCAAGGGTGCTTTTGCATGATCCGCAGGTGTTGCTGTTGGACGAACCGGCGAGCGGACTTGATCCAAGAGCACGAATCGAAATGCGGGAATTGCTCAAACGGCTTGGAGGACGCGGAAAAACGATTATGGTATCCTCGCACATCTTGCCGGAACTTGCGGATATTTGCAACAAAGTCGGAATCATCGAACGGGGCGAACTCCTCGTCAATGCGGACGTTGCCGAAGTGATGCGGCAAGTCCGCGATCATTTGGTCATCAACGTCGAACTTGCAGAGCGAGCGGAAGAGGCTGCCAAACTATTGGAACAGCATTCATCGGTCAGTCGGGTGGAGATTGTTTCCATTTCCGGCAAACAACATCTTCGGGTTGCGCTCAACAAAGACAGGGAACTCGACGATTACTGCGATTTGCCGACGCTGTTGGTGCAAAACGGTTTCAAAATCCGGTCATTCAAAGAAGACGAAATCAATCTCGAAACCGCATTCATGACGTTGACAAAAGGAATCACCGCATAATGGGGGATGAGCAGTGCACAGTGCCGATTCTGACCGGTAAGACGCAGTGTGGTAATTTAGGCGTTATGGACAAATTGCTCTTGTCTGATTTTTCGAAACTTGGTAAGACAAGCCTCGTCCACGGACTGACATCTCTCGAAAAACCATACAAAATTAGCAATACCTCAATAACATTTCCCGACCGTCATTCCACTTTGTTTCATTCCGGCTCTTGCAACCTTTAACGGGATGATTTTTGGGGGATAATGATCTTGCCAGCGGAATCATTACCCAACGTTATGATCCGGCTTTTCGACGACGGAGTCGCCGTCTTTGCCACGCTTCGGTACATAGAGTAAATTGAGATTCTCTTTGGAAAGATCATCCACTTCCTCGAACATCTTGCCCGTGAAAATCAGTTGCTTCTTGTCGCCGACCGTTTTTACATCCACAGCGACAACCTCTTTTCCTTCAAACTCCCCTTTGAGCAACTCTTCCGAGAGAGGGTCTTCCACGTTTCCTTCAATCGCCCGGCGGAGCGGTCTGGCTCCGAAGTCGAGATTGCTCCCCTTTTTCACCAAATGCGCCCGGGCATCAGGACTCAACAAGAGTTTCAATCCCTTTTCGTAAAGCCGATCACGTACCTTCTTGAGTTCCAAATCGACCACCGCTTCAAGGTCTTGCTCCGTTAAATGACGGAACACAATAATATCATCGCATCGCCCCACGAACTCCGGGCGAAATACTTTTTCGATTTGCTCATGCACCCGCTCCTTCATACTATCGTAGGAAGCATCGTCCGAAGGCTTTTGGAAACCAAACGCTGACTCGTTTTTAATCGCCTCCGCACCGGCATTCGTTGTCATAATCAAAATTGCATTACGGAAATCGACGTTGCGACCAAAACTGTCGGTCAATCGTCCCTCTTCCATGATTTGCAACATCATATTAAACACGTCGGGATGAGCCTTTTCGATTTCGTCCAACAGCACGACGGAATAAGGTCGCCGCCGGACTTTTTCGGTCAGTTGTCCCCCATCTTCATAACCGACATAGCCGGGAGGTGCTCCCACCAATCGGCTGACGGCATGCTTTTCCATATATTCGCTCATGTCGATTTGAATGAGCGAGTCTTCACTGCCGAACATAAATTCGGTCAATGCTTTTGCCAAGAGCGTCTTGCCGACTCCCGTCGGTCCGGCAAAAATGAACGCTCCGGTCGGACGCTTGGGGTCTTTGAGACCACTCCGACTCCGCCGCACCGCCTTGGAAATCGCCTTGATCGCTTCGTCTTGGCTGATCACCCTGTTGTGCAGTTCCAATTCCATATTCATCAAACGTTTCGTATCCTCCAAGGTCATTCGGGTCAGCGGAACGCCCGTCATCTTGGAAACCACTTCGGCAATCACGGCTTCATCGACCGTGCCGACCGTGCCTTTCAACTTTTTGACCGCCTCATTTTTCTGTCGGGTGAGTTCTTCCATTTTGTTCCGAAGAACCAACGCCTTTTCAAAGTCCTGTTCGCCGACCGCTGCCTCTTTTTCTTTTCCGAGTGCTTCGAGTTCGGTGTCCAATTCCGAAACGTCCGCTGGTTTCATCATTGATTTTAAGTGGATTCTCGCTCCCGCCTCGTCGATGACATCAATCGCCTTGTCCGGCAAGCAACGCCCCGTGATGTATCGGTCGGAAAGTTCCACCGCCGAAAGAATTGCCTCCTCTGTAAACTGGACGCGATGGTGTTTTTCGTAACGTTCCCGCAGTCCCTTCAAAATATCAACGGTTTGTTCCTTGCTCGGCGGATCGACCATCACGATTTGAAATCGGCGGTCTAACGCACTATCTTTTTCGATGTATTTCCGGTATTCGTCGAGAGTGGTTGCACCGATACACTGTATTTCACCTCGGCTTAGCGCCGGTTTGAGAACGTTGGAGGCATCCATGGCTCCTTCCGCTCCTCCCGCCCCGACAATCGTATGAAGTTCATCGACGAAAAGAATAATCTTCCGATTCCGCCTCACTTCCTGCATCAATGCTTTAATTCGTTCCTCAAACTGTCCGCGATATTTCGTACCGGCAACCATCATTGCCAAATCAAGGGCAATGACTCGGTAATTTAGCAACAATTCCGGCACTTGTCCGTCGGCAATCAGTTGAGCGAGTCCTTCGGCAATGGCGGTTTTCCCCACGCCGGCTTCGCCGAGCAACACAGGATTGTTTTTCGTTCGTCGGCTTAACACCTGCATCGTTCGTTCGATTTCCTTTTCCCGACCGATGACGGGATCAAGTTTTTTCTGCTTGGCAAGTGTGGTCAGATCACGCCCGAAACTATCCAGAGCGGGGGTTTTTTTGTTGTCCCGCTTTGCCGAACTGCTCCCGCTCCTGTTTCCATCGTCTTCCTCATCTGGGTCGTCAGGGTCTGCAAGGGCGATGTTCCCTGCCACATCGATTCCGTGTCCGAGAAGGCTCAACACTTCGCGCCGGACTTCTTCGAGTTGCAAACCCAGATTCATCAATACTTGGGCGGCAACTCCTTCCTGCTCGCGAAGCAGTCCGAGAAGAATATGTTCGGTGCCAACGTAATTATGGTTGAGGTTTCTCGCCTCTTCCATAGCGTACTCCAGCACTTTTTTGGAACGCGGCGTTTGCGGCAACCGCCCCATTGTAATGGTATCAGGACCGCTACGGACGAGTTTTTCGACTTCGTGCCGCACTTTTCGGAGATCAATGTCGAGATTTTTCAGGACGTTTGCGGCAATCCCCGTTCCTTCTTTGATGAGTCCAAGCAGAAGATGCTCCGGTCCGACGTATTCGTGGTTGAACCGCTGCGCCTCTTGATTGGCAAGTTGCATGACCTTTCGCGCTCTGTCAGAAAATCGTTCGTAGGGCATTGTTTTTGGTGGTTGAGGACATCCCGTCCATAAATACCGAAACCAGAGTGCTATTGTACCTCAAATCCAGTTTACCGCAATTCCCTTACCCCAGAGTTCTTCGAGGGCGTAATACTGCCTTGTCTCCGGTTCGAAAAGGTGAACAACGATGTCGCCATAGTCGATCACGATCCACTTTCCTTCGGCGTGTCCCGATACAGACATACACTCGTCACCCATTTCGCGGACAAGTTTCCGCTGAATCTCGTCTCCGATGGCGTACAACTGTCGTCGGCTCGAACCGGAAACAATCAAAAAATAGTCAAACGTCCTCGTTAATTCACGAACGTCGAGAATCAAAACATCGCGTCCTTTGTTTTCACTGGCAACTTTCGCTGCCGCCATAACACGATCAAGCGCAGGAGGAATTTTTGCTAGGGTTGTCTTTTCGGATTTTCTGGGCATTATTTCTTCTGTTGCACCACAAATTGATAAAACCAATAACAACTTATAGTATCATCTGCTTTTGTCAAGAGACCTTTTGCACTTCGTGCACCCGGAGAATATGCACTCCGCTTTCAATCAGATGCCGACCCACAAGCCGGGTACCGGCATCGCGGTCCGAAAACCTTTCAGCGATAAACCGCTTCCGGGAATGCCCCACCAGAATCGGCGATTCAAGGGAATGAAAACCCGCAATGTTTTCGACCAACTGCCAATTATGCTTCGAGGTTTTGCCGAACCCCAAGCCCGGATCGACCACTATCGACTCCGGGGCAATGCCGGAATCGATCATCATTGTTCGCCGGGTTTTCAGAAAATCAAAGACTTCGGCAACGACATCCTGATAGTACGGATTCTCCTGCATCGTTTTCGGAATCCCCTGCGTGTGCATGAGACAGTAGCCCGAACCCGTTTGCCGCAACACGGAAAGCATATCGGGATCAGACAAACCGGAAACATCGTTGATAATATCGGCACCGGCTTTGAGCACCTCCTTTGCAACGACGGCTTTGGCGGTATCCACGGAAATCGGATAATCAGGGAGCCCTTTTCGCAGTTGCCGAAGGACGGGCAAAATGCGGCGTAACTCCTCCTCTGCCGAGATGCCGTCCGCACCGGGTCGGGAACTTTCCCCGCCGAGATCAATGATTCCCGCCCCGTCTTTGAGCAACCGCAGTGCATGATTGACGGCTGCTTCCGTGGTATCAAAAAACTTCCCGCCATCGGAAAAACTGTCGGGCGTTACATTAACGATGCCCATCCAGATAGGACGTTCCAACGGTAATGTTTTCGAGCGGAGTTTCCAGTGCTTCATTGTTGGCGTTGATACAACACCCGATAACGGAATGTAACAAATGCTGTATAAAATTGTCCGGCAAAAGTATTATGGTGTAAAAGTACCTTTCATTTTTTCATGGCTTGCTCTTTAAGATTTTTCGGCATTTTTTCGATGGCATAACGCAGTGCCGTTCGGGGCATTGCAGACTTGTGCTTCATGACAAACCGGAACACCGCCCGCTGGTCAAAATTGCTCGCCTCTTTCAGCATCCAACCGTATCCTTTTTGCACCATGTCCTCTGCATCGAGGAGCAAAATTTCGGCAAGTTCAAAAACTTCTTTGTGAAACAATCCCTTCTTTGCCGGTTTGACCAACGACACTGCTGCCGCTCTGCGTTTCCAAAGATTTTTCGCCTTTGCCCAGACCTGTAACTTTTTGACATACTGCGGATACATTTCCAAAAACGCACCGACCGTGTTGCCGCAGAATGTGTCGCATGCCGCCCAATTCGTGATATAGAAATCGACCCAACGGTCAAAAACCGCCCAGTCCTTCGGTTGCATATTTTTGTGAGTGGAACTCAACCAAACGCAAGCAACGCCCGATTCTTCGAGAAAGCCGGATTGCATGAGCGTTTCGCAGAGGTCGAATACCTGTTCTTTGGGCAACTGTTTCACTTCGGCAAAGTGCGTTTTGGCAATTTTTTTGACATCGCCGCTCTTGACACCGTGAATTTTGACCGGTTCTTTGAAAAAACGTTTACTGCTTTCCCGGACGGCTGCGCTTGCTGCCGATTTTAGTGTTTGACGAACTGTTTCAACAATGCTTTTCATACCTACATCATACCGGAAAGTCGAGAGACACACAACTCACACAGCATCGTCGGCTTGGCAATCTTTGGCGTGTTCGAGAATTTCCTGTGTGCTTTTGGGATCAACTTTGGTGCAACATTCCAACAAAATTTCTTTCATATCGGTCAGATCGGTTTTCCAATCATCCGGCAAACCTTCCGACGGGAACACTCCTAAAAATTCGTCCAGCAACAAAATTAACCGCAAAAGGTGCCGAAAAATGATCCCTTCTTGTTTCTGCAATCCTTTGGCGACAATGTATTTATTGAAATCTCCTTTGAAATCGAGAATAATTTCACCTGCCGACCATACGGGAAAAATTCTAACGTCCGCTTTAGGATATTCGTATTCAAAGAGTCGGCGTAACTTTTCTGCAAGTGAAATGACATACGTTCGTTCTTCCATCCAACCGGCGAAGTGGCGGCGTTGTTCACGTTCCGCTTCCTCCTCTTCTTCGGTTTTTGGAATAAGTTCGTCCGCCGTTGCCAAGCCCATGGTGAGCAACATCGGATCGAGCCGATCTGTGGAAAGGGGACCGTTCGGCAAAACATCTTGTTTTGGAACACGGACGCTGGGTCCGATGGACATCGGGAGTTCCAAAAGGCTCTCAAAAATTTGTAACCGTTCTGCCTGGTTGGCAATTCCCAAGTGTTTCAGCAAAAAGAGAGCGTAGAGCGGATGGGCGGTACGAAATTTCATCAGATCGGCAAGCCGATCCGTCGGCAGGGCTCGTTTGAAAGCAGGAACGGAAGGCGGCGGAGCAGCGGGCAATGGTTCGATCATTCCGGCATTGTACCGAAAAACCGCCTTTCCTGACACATGTTCGGTAGATGCGGGGGTGGGGCAGTCTGTTGACTTTGTTTTGGATAATGCTAAAATTGGAGACTGCGTGAGTGTGTATTCGTGAGGGTTCATCCCTTTTACTTTATGCAGGTTTTAATCGTTGACGATAGCAGGGTCGCCCTCATCGCTCTCAGAGCGTTGTTGACCGAGAATGGGTACGAGGTGCTCACCGCTTCCGACGGACAGCAAGGGCTTGAGGTCTTGAGGCAGCATCCGACCTGTCGCGCTGTCATTTCCGACTGGGAAATGCCCGTAATGAACGGCATCGAATTTTGCAAGGCGGTGCGAGCCGAAGACCGTGCAGGCTACATCTATTTCCTCCTCCTCACCTCGCATAATCAGGTGGACGAAATGGTCCTGGGTCTTTCAGTTGGTGCCGATGATTTTATTGGCAAGCCCTATAATTCTGCGGAGATTCTTGCCCGGCTGCGCGCCGGCGAGCGTATTCTCTCACTGGAAACCCGTGATGTGGCAATTTTCGCCTTGGCAAAGTTGGCAGAATCCAGAGACAATGACACGGGAGCACACCTCGAACGAGTCCAGTATTACTGCGGGGCACTGTCCCGATGGTTGGCAACACAAGATAAATTCAAGAACATCATTGATCCCGAATATATTCGGTTAGTGTTCCAAACGAGTCCGCTTCATGATATTGGAAAAGTGGGTATTGCTGACTCGATTTTGCTCAAACCGGGACGACTCGACCCGGCTGAGTTCGATATTATGAAGACGCACACGACAATCGCCGCCCACACTTTGAATGCCGCCCTCGAAAAATTCCCCGGAGTGGCATTTCTCACTATGGCAAGGGATATTGCCGAGTCGCACCACGAAAAATTTGATGGCACGGGCTATCCGCACGGCTTAAAAGGGGAAGACATTCCTCTTTGTGGACGAATCGTCGCCGTAGCAGATGTCTATGATGCCCTGATTTCCAAACGTGTTTATAAAGATTCCTTCACCCACGAGGCTGCTGGCGCAGTCATTACAACAGGACGCGGTCAACACTTCGATCCTGATATTGTGGATGCGTTCCTTGCCGTCGGAGAGCAATTTATCGAAATTCATCAACGGTTCACGGATGAATAGGGACAGAGGTCTCTCAATGATGAGGGCATTCTACGTTTTTCCTAGTCCCATCCAGAGTGCCGCCATTCGGACTGCCACGCCGTTCGTTACCTGATCCAAAATGGCAGATTGCGGTCCATCGGCAACGTCCGGCGTAACTTCCAAACCGCGATTGATCGGACCCGGTGCAATAATCAAGACATCGGATTTCGCCTTTGCAAGCCGCACCGAGTCCATTCCGTAAAGGTGGGTGTATTCCCTCGTCGAAGGAAAGGGGCGAACCACCTGACGTTCAAACTGAATCCGCAACAGATTAAACACGTCCACTCTATCCAAGATTTTGTCGAGTGAATACGATACTTCGACTCCGAGTTTTTCCCAGTTTCTGGAGACGAGCGTTGAGGGTCCACACAGAATGACTTTTGCTCCGAGCGATTTCAATCCCCAAATGTTCGACCGTGCCGTCCGGCTGTGGGCAATATCTCCGACCAATGCGACCGTTAGCCCGGCAATTTTGCCAAACCGTTGGCGAATCGTCATTATATCGAGTAAAGCCTGTGTCGGATGCTCATGCGGACCATCGCCGGCATTGAAAACGTGACTTTTTATATTTTCCGCAAGCAGTTTTGCCGCTCCGGGACAAGAATGCCGGATGATCACCGCATCAACTTGCATGGCTTCGATATTTTTTGCCGTATCGACAATCGTTTCTCCTTTTCCTAGGCTGCTGGTTGCCGCTGAAAAATCAACAACATCCGCTCCGAGCCGTCGGGCAGCAAGGGCAAAACTGGTCTTGGTGCGAGTCGAATTTTCAAAGAAAAGATTAACACACGTCTTGCCGGACAATAGCGGAATTTTTCGGTCTCCCTGCAATAAAACAGTACGAAACCGTTCGGCTTGATCGAGAAGCAACGTGATTTCATCGGCGGAGAGTTTTTCCAATCCGAGCAAGTGCCGGCGAGTCCACAATGGAGGAACAGCCCCCCAATTTTGTACCAGTGTTTCGGTCATGGCATACGATCCATTTCGACAAATTATACCATAGCCTCTCCCCCTTTTCAATCCACGCCATATTGACTTTATTGCTCCTTTTTCGTATAAACAATCCGCCCTTTTCTTCGTTTATCCCATTTTGTTCGGATGCTTTTCCGCCGATTGTGTTTCGGTACTCTGATCATTGCCGTCCTCATCGGTTTGGCTGGGTTGGATTTTTGCATCTACAAATATGGAGATCGATTAGCAAAAAAAATTATCTGGTTGCCGCGTGGAATCGTTTTGTTGCCTACTTACTTGGTGTGCCTTGTATTGATGACGCGGGAAGTGCTCCGGTTACTCAAAGCAGCCGGTTTGAAGCCGCTTCATTCGTCTGTCTATCTTGGTACTCTATTTATTGCCGTTAGTTGTTGGATTGCTAATGTGATTCAACAATATAATCTTAATCTGGAAGTGTTGGATATTCCTACTTCAAAAGGGGGATGGCAGTGGGCACAGACCGCCAGTTTTACCGCCTTGCTTGCCGTCGCCTGTAGCGTTGTTCTTGCCTTTGCCGCAGAGATGCGCCGCTATTCCAGTCCCGGCGGCGTAACCATCAACCTTGCCGGTGCCGTCTTCACGTTCGCCTATCTGGGCTTGCTCTCCTGTTTCATGATTCAACTCCACATGGCTTACGGAATCGGAGCAATTTTGTCGCTGGTGGTCGTTACCAAAATGTGCGATACCGGTGCCTATACATTCGGCAAACTTTTCGGCAGGTATCGAATCACACCAAGATTGAGTCCGAGCAAAACGCTTGAAGGAGTCATCGGCGGCATACTTTTTGCCTGTGCCGGTGCATGGTTCTGGTTCGATGTGGTGCTTTTCTACTACTTCAACGCCACCCCAACTCCCTTTCTCGGTTGGGTACTCTTTGGTCTGATAGTGGCACTGACGGGCATGATCGGCGATTTAGCCGGTTCGCTCATTAAGCGGGACAGCCAAATGAAGGATTCGGGACATGCCGTACCCGGTTTTGGCGGCGTGCTGGACATTTGCGACTCCCTTTTGATGGCAGCACCAGCAGCCTACGTGTTTTGGGTATTCCGATTCGTTTGTCCGGGATAGTGCTTTGTCTCGGTAAATTTGAGGACAATTTTGCCGCTTCTACGGCGACTTGTTTTCTCTTGAAACCATCGTTTTTTCGTGTACAATGCGTAAATCCATGTCGAAACGAACCGCTCACAACACGCTCTACACGAACGACAATTTATATGTTTTGTCGGGAATGAACAGCGAGTCGGTCGATCTGATTTATCTTGATCCGCCGTTCAACTCGAAGCGGATGTATTCTGCTCCCGTCGGCAGTAGAGCCGCCGGTGCAAGTTTCAAAGATATGTGGACTTGGCAAGACGTTGATGAGTATTATCTTGACTCACTTGCTGATCGTTTTCCAGCGTTGGCAAAGTATATCGCCAGTGTCGGTCAAATTCACAGCAAACCAATGATGGCGTATCTGACGTATATGGCACAACGGATTATCGAAATGCACCGGATTCTCAAAGAGACCGGTTCGCTTTATCTGCATTGTGATCCGACGGCAGGGCATTATTTGAAGATTTTGCTTGATAGCGTTTTCCGAAAACAAGGATTCCGCAATGAAATTATTTGGTCCTATCAACGGTGGACATCTTCAAGTAAGGCGTTTCAAAGAACGCACGATACGGTTTTATTCTATGCAAAAGGCATCAGCCAGAATGTGTTCAATGTGCAAACAGAGCCTTACTCGAAATTATCCAAACATAAGGCAAAACGATTTACAAAAATTGAAAGGGGCAAATTAGTTCAAAATTACACTGAAGATACCATTCGAGAAAAATCAATGCGGGATGTTTGGGAACTTTCGATTTTGAATTCTCGATCAAATGAACGTACCGGCTATCCGACGCAGAAGCCGTTGGCATTATTACATCGCATCATTAAAACATCGTCCAACGAAGGCGACACCGTGCTTGACCCTTTTTGCGGTTGTGCAACGACTTGCGTTGCCGCTCAACAGTTAGGAAGAAAATGGATAGGCATTGATATTGAAAAGCAGTCCGTCAAGATTTTGATTGAACGATTGAGCGACGATGCCGGACTCTTCAAAGATTTCACGGCAACGGATCAAATTCCGAAACGCAGTGACATAAAAGAGATACAACCGTCGGAAAACATCAAAAAACGGTTATACAAAGAGCAGAACGGAAAATGCAATGCTTGTGGAGAAGATTTTAAGATTTGGAATCTTGAAATCGACCACATTATTCCGAAAGCGAAAGGCGGCGGAGACTATTACGAAAACTATCAACTGCTCTGTGGTTCCTGTAACCGAATCAAAGGCGACCGCCCGATGGAATACCTGCGGTTGAAGATAAAAACACGCGAAGAAATGATGGAAAACAAGATCATTTTCGGAGAATAATAACGAGCCACCAACATTAGAGAACGTTCTTCAACATGGCGAGTTGTGAAGCCGCGCCGGCAACCGCAATTCGGGTGATTCCCGTTTCGAGAACCTGCGGCAGATTATCGGCGTCGATTCCTCCGATTGCAAAGACCGGAATTTGAATTTCCGCCGCAACCGCTCGCAGAAACTCCAAACCGAGATACGTCTCAAACTCCTTCGTCGTCGATGGAAACACCGGTCCGGCACCGAGATAATCTGCTCCGTCCCGAACCGCCGCTCGTACTTGGTCAATGTCGTGAGTCGAGACGCCGATCAACATTTCGTCGCCGACGATTCGGCGAACGTCTTTGACCGAAAGTTCCTCCTGTCCAACGTGAACGCCGTCCGCCGTCGCAAGCCGAGCCAAGTCGGGACGGTCGTTCATCACAAACAAGACGCTACTTTCCGATGTTAATTCCCGAAGAATTTTCGCCCTTTCGAGTAATGTTCGGTCATCCGCCGTTTTATCCCGAAGCTGAATAACGTCGGCTCCGTCGGCGATTAGTTGACGAATCTTTTCCCGAAATTCGGTTTCATCGGTTCCAACGTCCGTCAGGGCGTAGAGTTTGGCGGCTTCTAAGGTAGGTTGCCCACCTCCTTTTTGTGCGGAGTACCGCACGTCGCCTCCCGGAGGTAGGCGACCTACCATACCGATGTGACCTACCTTGAGGACTTCTTTGTGTAACGTATAACTCCGATAGCGTAACCGTTCGAATTCCTTGGCACTTTGCGGTGTTTCGAGTTTCGAGAACTCCTCCAAACTTCGGAGCGACTCCTGCAAGCGTCCGAAGTTCGCCGCCAACACATCAGACGTTTCCCGACGTTCGTATTCGCCATCGCCCTCCAATTCGGTGCCGACGTCCTGTTCCGTGTC
>Ga0082212_10007300_pt1 | contig 14655 bp, 9 predicted proteins | sample TergutNt197P3_FD_71548 | JGI IMG/M metagenome (GOLD analysis project Ga0082212, IMG submission 71548) | Neocapritermes taracua P3 segment gut microbial communities from Petit-Saut dam, French Guiana - Nt197 P3 | ecosystem: Host-associated > Arthropoda: Insects > Digestive system > Gut ... | reverse complement strand
TTGACGACCCCTTGGAGAATTTGTAAACGAACAGGAGGATGTTTGTCGTTGCCTTTGCTCTTGACCCTTGCAACCAAAATCGTTATCGTTTCCGTATGGCGAAACGTCCTGCCGAAGACGAAGAAGACGAAGTCCCCGTAGTCCGAAAACGACGCTACAATCCCAAAAAAGCGGGAGGCGACGACGATGAGGATGCGCCCGGTCCCGGCGGCGGAAAAGGCAAACAGGAGGACGACGAAGAAGACGAGGATGGAGAGGGTGGTATTTCTACCGGAAATGTTTACCTTGATATCGCCCTCGACTTCCGTGACGACTGTATCGAATGGTCACAAGCACATCTTCTCTATGCAATTATTATCGCCGTTGTTTCGTTGCTCGTTTTCGTAACACTTTCTTATCTTTTTGTCAGTTCTTGGATACGTTATCTGAACCGCCCTTCGTTGGAAACCGTCGTCCAGGCATACGATCTTGGTTACTTTCCCGAAACCAAATTGTTCGCCGATGAGGCTCTGCGTTATATTTCTCCTACAGATACGGCAACCCGAAGTCCCTTCCTGTTTTTACAAGGTGCCGCTCTCTGTGCGATTGCTGATCGGGTAGTTCCTACCGACCGACGGGATTACTACCTTACCGCTGCCAATTACCTCAAAGAGTCTGCCGTGTACAATTTTCTTCCCGCAAGAGCCCCCGAAGGTTGGTTTCTGCTGGGAAAAAGTTTGTTCCACTGCAGCGAACTTGAACAATGCCGCAATCCGCTCCGGTTTGCTGTCGAAGAAGGTTATCCGCATACCAAAGAAATCTATTGGTATTTGGCAAATGCCTATTTTCTGGGAGCAGATCCCGATTTAGACCGTTCCCGAGTGTACTTATATCTTTACCAAAACGAACCGACAGTCCTCGAAGAAGAAATTGCCCATTCGCATCTTCTCGAAGCGATGATCGTTTTGAAAACGAAGACCATCGAGGATGCCGAAAAGGTTTTCGACATGGTTCCCCGTTTTGAACAATTCGCCCTTCTGCGGAATTTTGTTGACGGTCTGATCGAATTTTACAAGGCAAGAGAAATCATGCGGTTGGCGGCTGACCTCGAAAACGATCCCAATCCCAACCTATTACGATATGATGCCATTGCTCCCGCTCCGGTCAGCCCGGAGCCGCCGCCTGCGCCGGTCTCGCCGCCGGTAGAAACTCCCACCGCTCCCGCTCCGGTTTCTCCGATGGACGATGCGGCACTGCGAGAATTCATGCCGCTCCGTGATCCGCCTGCACCGGTTCTGGGAGCGTTTGACAATACCTCGGAAATCCAACAGCGGATTGCCGAAATGCGTGCCAGATATGCACAGGACATGTCGGATGATGGAATCATCGTGATACCGCGAGAGAGCACTCAACAGGCACCAGCACCGCCGGCACCGCCGGAAATCGTGATTGATCCCCTCGAAGGGGATCCCATTTTGAGTCGGGTGAAGACATACCGGGACATTGCTGCAAGCCATTATCAACGAGCCATCAGCCGATTCAATGAAGTGATTCGTTTGGCAGATTCCAGCGATCATTGGGGACGTGCCGCCCGGCTGCTCATTGGTATCAGTTATATGGATATGGGAGAAACAAAAGAGGCGGACAACCATTTCCGCAATTTGATCGAAGCGTTTCCTCCATCGGCGGAAGCCGCCGCCGCCAGTTTTCTCCTCGCCGAAGATGACCGGACGATGGGAAATTCCGATGCCGCTTTCCGGTCGTTCACACAGACATTCGACAATTTGCGGCAAACGCCCAATTACGCTTCGCTCTGGCTGTCGAAAGAGGAGATCGTGGAACGGTGTGTGGTAATCGTGCGGAGCGATATGGAAAAACGCAATTACGCCGATGCCATGACACTCTTGGACATGCTGAAAGGAGTCATGCCTCCTGCCGAACTTGCCCGATTGCGAGGCGAAACCCACGAAAGTTGGGCGGAATATCTCCAATCGCAAGCCGAAGTCATTTTTGGCGAGCGGGGCAATCAACTCGCAAGAGATGCCGAACAGAAGCGGCGTGGTGCCGGTGCCGCTTTTGCAATGCTTGCGCAGTTGGTCTCCGATACGATGGAGTTTTCCGAATTGCTTTGGCGAGGTGCAGAAAATTACCGGCTCGGCAGAGATTACCGCCGGGCAATCGACGAATATCAAAAATTTATCAGAGCGAATCTGCTCGGAAATCGTCCCGAAGTGAATCTGCGACTCGGTGAAATGTATTTGCATCTCGATATGCTCGACGATGCCGCCTACGTGCTGGAAGAAGCGTTGCACGATTTTCCGATACACTATTTTGTCCCGCAAATCCGGCTCGTATTGAGTCATGTCTATTTTGAACAGCGGGAATGGGACAAGGCGAGAGCATTGTTACAACTAAATTTGATCGGCGATGCGGCTCCGTCATCGGCTCCCTATCGGGACTCGATGTTTCAACTCGGCAAAATTAGTTTTGCATTGGGGGACTTGGATTCTGCCATTCCGTATTTGGAGGATGCGGTCAAGGTTCATCCCGACGCAATCCAGGCGGCGGATGCCAACCACACATTGGCACAAGCCTATTCGAGGCAGGCGGAAGACCTGTTGTTCGAATTGTCCGCCAATACACCGGCAGATGTCAGTCGGTCGGTTGACTCGAGTGTACAAACGAAACGCCGTCAGGCACTGTCCTCTTGGGAGCAGACGGAACTCATTCTCACGGATCGGCAGAAGGCAATCGGACTGACCGAATCGGAAAAAATGATGCTCCGCAACGTCCATTTTTCGATTTGTACCACGTTGATGAAAATGGAGGAATACGAGCAAGCCGTTTCACGACTTAACACGGCGGCAATGATCTATCAGAACCGAGAGGAGGTGTTGGATGCTTTGGTGCAGATGGCTTTTGCCCAACGGATGCTCGGCAGAGATACGGAGTCGCTGACGACATTGCGGCAAGCAGAGGTTATCCTAAAGCAGTTGGAGAAAACCGGCGTGATTACCAATGGAGCGGAGTGGCAAAATACGATACAGAATCAAATGCGCCGGTGATTTAATTTTTCCGCCGCCTCGAAGACTATCCCTACACGTCTTGTTTGGAACGGTCTGTTTTGCCTTTGCGTTTTTCAGTTTATTTGATACAACCAGAAGAACCGGTCGCGGTATGTCTGTTTCTTGCCTTGTACCCTTTTCCCTTTATTGACTTTTTCCGATTACGTTGTATGCTCGTACTGGGAGGTAAAGCAATGAAAATCGTTTATGGAACAATTGTCGCGTCGCTTTTGGTATCGCTCACTGCGGCGGGGGTATTTTTGATCATCTTTTTCCCTTTTCAGGAAAAAGATGATTCCCTTTTACACGGTCAATCTGCGTCGTTTGCGTCGCTTTTGCCGACGGAATCCGATCAGACTCATGGACTGTCGGCAGAATCCGTTTCCCTTTTTGCTCAGAATGTTCCCGATGACGTTCGTGCGGTACCTGCCGCTCCTTCGGTTGTACTTCCAGTAGTCCCGCCGGTCATTGAACAGCAGTCCGCTTCGGTACCACAGCAGTCCGCCGGAACTGTTGCCCCTATTTCTTATGTCTATTTTTATACCGGTGTGCCGGTGCGTCCTCTACCGACTGCATCTGTTCTCTATACCGCCGTTCCTGCGTCCGTCGCTCAGGCACCTTTCGTACCTATCGTGCGTCCGGCAGCCGCTCCGATGCCCGTCGTCCAATCATTCAGTGTGCCGGTGTTTTATCCGCAGGTTATTTCGAGCCGAGTGGGAGCCCCCAAATTGGTCTATACCAATGGAGTCGTCGTTAAGCCGAAGGTTTATTATCCACGACAACCGTTGCGTAATTCATTACGGGGGGTTACACCATAGCGGAAATCGTCTGGGGACGGAGCACAGCGCACCCCCCTGACCCCTTTTTTTGATTGCCGTTTCTTGATTTTTTGCAACAATCGGCTTATAATTTGCGACAACCTTGGCAGTGAATCTGATGTTTTTTGCGGAGTTCCTAAATCATGGCATTGGTAACAATTCGAATACTGGACGGTCCTGATCGGGGAAAGGAATTCTACCAAATTGCGACACCGGTCACCATCGGGCGAGAGGAAGGCAATTTAATTCAGTTGAATGACCATCGTGTCAGTCGTCACCATTTGAAAATTCATGAGAACGGCAATGTGGTTCTCATAACCGACCTTCAGAGCACGAACGGGACAAAAATCAATGGCGAAACGGTGCATGTTTGGCAATTACATCCGGGTGACTTAATCACTGTTGGGCAATCAATCCTATTGTTTGGTTCATCAACAGAAATTGCAGAGCGGCTGGCGAAATTGAAACAATTGGATTTATCCGCTGCCGTTCAGATGGGGACTGGCGGTGATGAGACCGATTTTCTGAATCGAATGATGGGGAGCGGGGAATCGAATTGGACGCAGTCATCCCAATTATTGGCGAGAGAGATTTTCGGCGACTTGGAAGTATCGGACCTTTTATCGTTACAACAGTTACCGCCGCCGCCGTTACCGAAAAATCTGTCACCGCTCCAAGCCGCCCAGATGGAGGCGTTTTTGCAGTATTTGCATCTTCGGCTTCGATACCTCGTCGCAACGGTTCGTTCGGCACATGCTTCGCCGCAAGAGACACCGGTAAATGCACGTCTCTCGATTTCGGCACAACAATGGCAAAATATCATTGATCTCCATTCTCGAATCTCGACATGCATGAGCGGCACGATGTCCGAGAGTGATGCGTGACAACAGACAAGGCGGCATAAGGTGCCGCTCTTACTCCGAACGCCCGCTCCGCCTCATCAGTGCATTTCGCGTCCGCCGGTGATGTTGATCGCTTGTCCCGTCATATAGGCAGCACGATGACTCGCCAAAAAACAGGCTACGTTGACAACGTCTTCAATGTGTGCCAACCGTCCCATCGGCACTTTCGAGGTGAACACTTTGACGATCTCCTCGTGCGGCATTTTCATGTTGTTGACATAATCGGAAGAGACGTTATCCCAAACACCCGTCGCTTCGGTAATACCAGGACAAACGCAGTTGACCCGAATGTTCTGTTTTGCAACTTCGTAAGCAAGAGCCTGCGTGAGCGTGATGACCGCTCCCTTTGCCGCACTGTACGCACTCATCAGAGCGGAGCCGGTCTTGCCGGACTTGCTCGAAAAGTTGACGATGGCACCATGTCCTTGTTTTTTCATCATCGGCATCACTTCTTTGATAAACAGGAACGTTCCTTTGCAGTTTACGGCAAAGACGAAATCCCACGTTTCTTCGGACATCTCCTCGATGAGACTCCCTTTTCCTGTTACCCCAGCGACGTTGATGAGTATGTCAATGTTTTGTCCGAAAGTCTTCTGACATTCCTGAACGACGCGAAGAACTTGGTCGGTTTTCGTGCAATCGGCAGCCAATGCTTTGCAGTTTGTCCCCAATTCCGAGGCGGCGGCATCCAGTTTCGACTGATCGAGATCGGTGATAAAGACACGACCGCCTTCGTCGATGATTCGCCGGGCAATTTCCTTGCCGATGGTTCCGGTTGCGCCGGTGATGAGTGCTGTTTGATTTGAAAATTCCATAGTGAAATAAAGAGAATCTCTCGAAACCCCGTAACAGTTCAAGGCGGAGCGCATGGTAACATAAAACCGGTCTTTCGTCAACAGACGGAAAAGAGGCAAATTCCAAATTTGGTACACCCAGGCTTTCGCCGGAGGTGAAGAACAATAATTCGGCAAAGTTGTTTTATCCAATGTCAAACGCCGATTGATTGATGAAAAATCGATAGGTAAACCCGGAGAACCGGCTCAATGATTATGCCGATTTTTTCAACTTGGCAGGAACCTGTAAATTGAAGAGTCCGAACAACTCTGCTTGGTTCAATCCTTTCGATGTGTTGAGTCCCCGTGCGCCGGAAAGAATCAACTCCGATAACTCACGCTTTTGCTCCAACGTTCGGTTGATTCGCTCCTCGACCGTGTTCGTCGAAATAAAACGCACGACCGTAACCGGTCCTGCCGCACCAATTCTATGGATACGATTGATCGCTTGGTCCTCGACCGCCGGATTCCACCACCGGTCAAACAAAAAAGCATACTCGGCAAACTGCAAGTTCAAACCGACGCTGCCCGCCCCGTAACTCAGCAACATGACGTGAACGGTTTTGTCGTCTCGAAACCGACGGATCATGTCGTCCCGCTGTTTGGACGGTATTTTGCCGTGATATTCGGTGATGCCGAATCGATCCAGCGCACCCTTGAGCCGATAGAGCGTTTCGACCCACTGACTAAACACGACGGCTTTGCGTCCGCTTTCGGCAATCTCTTCCATGTCGGCGAGGAGTTGCTGCAATTTGGCACTCTCTCCCGTTGCCGGATCGAAATTGCAAATCTGTTTCAAGCGGAGAATTAACTCGAAAACCTGCGGAATAGTTACCTCTTCTCCGGCAGCGGACAAACGCAGAACGCCTTCTTCTTCCGCCATTCGATACGTGATGGATTGTTCGGGAGTCAGTTCCAGCAGTGCATCTCGAATCATTTTCGGCGGCAGTTGCGTGAGCACTTCGTCTTTCGTGCGGCGTAAAATGTGATCGCCGACGATGTTGCAGATTTCCGTCGGCTTGAGTCCCGATTTCAAAAAACCGGTGGAGAGAAACTCAAAAATACCGACGAGGTCTTCCGCCGAATTTTCGACGGGCGTGCCGGTGAGTGCCCAATTCCTATGGCGAGGAATCGCTCTTGCCGCTTCCGACGTGGCATTACCCCGGTTTTTGATCCGCTGTGATTCGTCGAGCACGACCAAATCGAAGGGAGCAAAATGTTCCCCCTTCGGAAGATCGAAAAATTCCCTATCCCGATTGAGCAGTTCATAGTTGGCGAGCCGAACCGGCATGTTGGGCAACTGCCAAAGCCATTTTCGCCGGAGCGGAGAGCCGTCGATGAGGCTGACGCTGATTTCCGGTGCCCAAAGTTCAAATTCCCGCTGCCAGTTGGTGATGAGCGGTTTCGGACACACGAGCAACACGCTCCGAATTTCGCCGGTTCGGAGAAGTAACCGAATGGTCGTGATCGCTTGCATCGTTTTGCCGAGTCCCATTTCGTCGGCAAGTATGGCAAAATGTGCGCTGTACAAAAAGGCGACTCCTTCCCGTTGAAATTGGAACGGCTCAAAGGGCATCTCCAGCGTCGGCAGATTCAAAATCGACTCAATCGGCGGTTGCAAGACGTAGTGAAGCCGATCTTGAATTTTGACCGTATCACTCGGGACGCGGATTCGAGTGAATGTTTCTGTATCCTTTTTGAAGAGCAAAATATCGTCTTCTGCTGTCTGCATCGGCGACACAGTCGCCGGCTCTCTGTTGCCGTCTGCCGTCTGCCGTTTGCTGTCTAATTCGTCGTTGGGCGGAGAGAAAAACCAACTTCGAGAATGGACGCGGACTCGGGAACTGACGGTGCCGGAAACGGCAATCCGAACGGCAGGCAGCGGTTTGAGCAAATCGGTACATACACGAACATCGACCGTCCTGTTGAGGAGCCGATTCCAGCCGGTCACAAAAATTTCCGGCTTTTCAATGTCCACCGGTATCGTTTTGATGTCGATGTCAGTCATTCTGCCGCCGAATGATAGAGATTTCTAACGGATAATTCAAGGGGGAAATTGCCTTGTCTAGGATAACCGCATTCCGTTATCCATTCGCAACTTCTTGCAGACACAAGAAAAACAGTATAGAATGACTATCCGTGATACTGGGGGAGTTGCACCCCCCGCTCATGAAAGTATGCCGCTTCGATTAGCACTGGCTGCCGCACTCGGTTGTTTGACTTTTCTCTCAGCACTTATGCTGGGGTTGGGTCGAAGTGATGCGTCCCTGCCGGTACTCATGGGAATAGGAGCCGTAACCAGTTTTATTCTGACCGACCACCGGCGAATCATTCAACTTGGAGATTGGACGGTCAACGTTTTCGTGACCGCCATCTTCGCTTTTAACGTCGTCGATGTTTGGCAGCATCGCGGCGAAGACCTCTCTTGGTCGATTGCAAGAGTGCTCGTCTTCGTTCAAGTCGTGTTGCTCTTTCGAGAGAAAGAAACCCGATGCTGCTGGCAAATCCTTTTGATCTCGTTGCTGCAAGTCGTCGTTTCGACCGTATTTCATCAAAGTATTTTGTTCGGAGTGTTACTTGTCCTGTATGTTTTTGTCGGACTCTGTGCGTTCATTTTTGTATTTTTGCAGTACGAACACCGGTATTTCCGCCGCCATTCCTTTGTCCGTACATTTTCTGAATCGGTCAAAGCCGAAATGACAGAGCGGCAAGACCGGCAAAAACTTTTCCGCATTGCCGTTACGACTCTCCTAATGGGACCGCTCTCGCTCCTCTTGTCCTTCGATAAAAAGAAAACGACACCAACGGTGAGCGGTCAGAAAACACGAACCCGGGAAATGCTGCGGTCGCTGTTTCTGATCTTTCCGACGGAAGAAGATCTCGTTCTCAAAGAACGTTGGGAAAGCGTTGCGGAAACTCCAGTAAACGAAAGTCTTGAACCAACCGCACCCTTTCATGCGGTGCCGCAACATTCGATCTGTGCCGGTATGTTCAAACGTTTTCCGTTGTTGACAGAGCATCCCAGTTTTTCCGCAGGAACGCAAAACCCGCAGCCTTGGGGAGGAAATTGGCGGGAATTGTTTACGCATCTGACTCTTGGAACGTTCCTGACATTTTTCGCGGCGGTTATCGCCTTTTGTTTGATCCCGCGAGTAGGACGAATCGAAATTAACAATTACACGCTGAAACAGGATTTTGAACGGTGGGTACAACCCGTGCGGCGAAATATTGATGTCGGAATGACCGGAGTCAATGACGAAATTCAACTCGGTTCATTGGGTTCCATTATTCCGTACCATCGGGAAGTGATGAAGGTGCGGTTTTTGCATGATCCCGACAACACGCTTGTCACGGAGACGGATCTTTCGGCGAATCCCTATCAGGCGATTACCGGAGCGGTACTCTATTTTCGCGGAACTCCATTGGATACCTATTGGGAAGGTATATGGATACAAAGCCCCAAGGTTATTGCCGCCGACTTGACGGTTTTCGGAATGGGAGTACCCTTTCCTGAAGACCGGCATCATGCCTTTTTCGAGTCGGGTTGCGATCTCGTTACGCTTGTTATGAACGTTCAGCCGCTGTCAACATTAGTTTTTTTCGTCCCTCATCCTTTTTTTCACATCGGCAAACCCAATGAAATTAGACTGATAAATACTAACGGCAGAATCGAAGAATCCAGGCCGAGGCAGCGGGAAGCAACGAAAACCATTGCCGTTGCCGTTTTCAAACATGGATTCCAACTCGATCTCATTCCATGCCAAGAACGGATTGACCACAACAATCTTCTGCAAGTTCCCGATAAGGGACTTGATGCGCTGAAAGCCCTTGCCGCTCAGTGGGATGCGGAATCAATGTGTGCCAAAGAGGACATCATCGGCAGGGCAAGATTTATGGAGCAGCAATTTCTTCAATCCGAGGGTTTTTCCTATCAGTTAGGGGGAACGCTTCGGGATTACGATTTGGATCCGCTCGAAGATTTTATCGCACACAATCCTACGGGACACTGCGAATATTTTGCCGGAGCACTCGCATTGATGTTGCGGAGCGTCGGTATTGATTCCCGGGTCATCATCGGTTTCAAAACTGAAGTACTGGATTTCAACGCATCCTGTACCATTCGGCAATCGGACGCTCACGCTTGGGTCGAAGCGTACGTTCCGCCGGAAACGATGACGAATCGGACAACCGGTCAATATGCCCAGTGGTGGCAACATGGCGGCTGGCTCCGGCTTGATCCGACACCCGCCGCGAACAACTCCTCAATGATGACGGCTCTCTCGTTGCGGTGGGCAGATTGGAGCCGCATCGTGCAATCGTTTTGGAATGAATACGTATTGAATATGACCCCTAACAGACAAGGGATTTGGATTTACGATCCCCTTTACCGGACGGGACAGTTTATCATGTATCGGTTGTTCAACCGGGAGTTCTGGAAGGAATTCGGAACCGATATGTGGTGGTACTATCAATCCTTTTTTTCCGATACACCGCAACAAGAACGGCGGATGGGAGACGGCTTTTATCTGATACCGCCGTTCGTGATTCTCAGCTTACTCGGCTTGGCTTGTTGGCGGTTGACTTCGATGTTGTTGTCAAGCCGCCGACGGACTGCCGAATCTGTACGGCGGAGAATTACGGTGGAATTTTATTTCCGAATGGAATCAATTTTAACAAAAATGGGGCATCTCCGTAAAACCAATGTTACGCCGTTAGAATTTGCCCGGCAATCATCTTTTACTCCGTTGATGTTACCGATTGTCGATGCGTTTTATCGGGTACGTTTTGGCGATGCCGTTTTAAGCGAAGCGGAAATGAAGTTGATTCAACAATCGCTGACGCAACTGGAAATGTTAACGTGAGCAACAAGGGACCAGGCGTTACTCGTCGAAGTCAAGAAATGACGGTTGCGGAAAAGCAGGGCTAATCACCATGTTTCGAGTTGTTCAGTAGTTTCCTAATCGTTCGATCCTCTCCGTAATTGCCTTGCGCCGCTCGAAAATCGGACGAGGATCAATCGTAAACTCCGTCATCGACTTCGTAAACATCTCTTTCACATATTTCAACAAACGCTTGCCGTAAACTTTCGTGTCCTCAAGCGTCATCAGAAACTTAATCTCACGAATCAAGTGCGCCCAGCAAATAAGACGGCAGACAGCAGACGGCAGTTTGCAGCAGATGCAATGCTTCGAGTTCGGCGATGCGTTTGTCTTTCCAATCCATGAGAGAATATTACTCTTTGTCGCCAGTTAACAGAAGACCAATTTTAGGGTAGAATGTGGGAAAGTCGTGAACGGCTACAAATTGAGAAACAATGTGGTCGTCCCTATCTTTCAACGTTTCCGGCTTGAAAAACCGGCGGCAGCAGGTAGAATGAGCAACGTCTCTATCGAAAGGAACCAACATGCTACGCTTAACCGTTTTTTTCTTCGGACTACTCTTCGTTCCCGCGCTGTTCGCTCAGGACGCAAATATGATGCGGACGTACCTCCTCGACGAACTTGGTACTGCCCAAAAATCGTGGCAGGAACGCTACGACTCGCTCAAAACGGCCGCCGATGTCGAACGCTATCAACAGGAACGTAAAGACTTTCTCCGCAAACAACTCGGCAAGATGTGGAATCGCACACCGCTGAATCCGCAGATTACCAAAACCTTTGAAAAAGGTACTTCCGGCAAAGATGTCTATCGAGTCGAATTGGTCGTCTTTGAAAGCGCACCGAAATTCTTCGTTACCGGGGCGATGTTTCTGCCGGATGCCGCGAAATTCAAGGCACCGTATCCGGGCATCTTGGTCGTTTGCGGACATGCAAACGACGCAAAAGCATACGGAGAATACGCTGGTATTGCGGCACTTGCGGCAACGAACGGCATAGCGGCTTTTGTAATGGACCCCATCGACCAAGGGGAACGCACGCAACGGTTGCGGGAAGACGGCAGACCGCTCTTGCAGGGAGTGCCGGCACACAATTCGCTCACAACGAGCAGCATTCTGCTGGGACGCAACACCGCAACTTTTGAAGTTTGGGATATGATGCGTGCTCTCGATTACATGGAAAGCCGACCCGACATTGACGGCAAGCGGCTGGGCGTAACCGGAAACAGCGGCGGTGGAACGCAGACTTCGTACATTATGGCACTGGACGACCGCGTTGCGGCGGCGGCTCCGATCTGCTATCTCTGCGGACTTTATGGAAAAATGATGACGACGATTGGTCCCCAGGATGCGGAACAAAACATCTTCGGTCAGGCAGGCTTCGGAATGGATCACGTCGATTACTGCATCATGCGGGCACCGAAGCCGACGCTGCTCGGAACGGTAACAGGGGACTTCTTTCCCGTCGAAGATGCCTGGGCGACGGGACGCAACGCCAAGCGAATTTATGACCGATTCGGTTACAGCGAAAGAATGGCAATCACCGAAGCCGACGGACCGCACGGTTGGCACAAAACGCTCCGGGAAGCGACCGTCCGATGGATGCTCCGTTGGCTTGCCGACCGGGACGAACTGATTTTCGAAGCCGACGATCAGCCGAAATGCTCGAAAGATGAACTCCGTGCGACACCGAAAGGGGAAGTCATTCTGCTTGACGGTGCGCGTTCGGCATTCGATTTGAATAGGGATTACAACGAGGAACTGCTTGCTGCTCGAACGGCGAAGGGGAACCGATCCGACGATGAACTGCGGGCAGCGATTCGCAAAATTGCCGGCGTTCGGAAACTCGATGAGATACCGGAACTGCCGCGCGAGGGTGGGCTCGGCGAAATTACAGATATTGCGGAAAACCTCGATGCTGTTGCTTCGGCAATGAAAGTGTCGTTTCCCGTCGAAAATGGAAAAATCATGTTGCCTGCCGTTATCTTTTTACAGAAAATTGCTCATACGGGCACCGTCATTTATCTCAACGATTCCGGTAAAACAGCCGACTTGAATCGGATCAATGAATTTGCCAAAGAGGGGAAGAGGGTCATTGCTGTTGATCTTCGCGGACTTGGCGAAACGCAGGGAGTCGGCGGAAACTATTACGATCATAATCTGTTCGGTACCGACGGTGTTGATTATTATTTCGCTTATCTGCTCGGCAAGAGTTATGTGGGAATGCGGACGGAAGACCTGCTCGCTGTCGCTCGGCTATGGAGTCTGGCTCAACCAGTCGAACTGGTTGTGTCCGGCGACGTAACCGGGATGGTCGCCCTCCACGCCGCCGCATTGGAACCGGCATTGTTTTCCAGCGTCAAATTGGACAAGCCGGTGAGGAGTTGGTACGACGTAGTCAAAGCAGGCAGTGTGCCGTATCCGATCACGAACCTTGTTCACGGGGCGTTGCTGGAATACGACGTACCAGAGTTGCAACGGTTGACGAAGCGGTAAACGATGATAACCCTTTCGAGGAAACCCGTGTTCGGATTGCACAGAATGTGCAACGAAAACTTCATCGTGATGTTCCGCTAAAAACCTTTTTACAGAATGCAGACGTTTTTAGAAACAAGCGCAAGCCCATCCACAATTAAATATCTTCCGCGAGCGGCTGAACAGGAAATACATCTCCGGCTTTGACCGGAAATCAAACGTTTGAAAGGAACACCACAAATAATTTAACCGGTACTCCGGCGAAACGAAATGGATCAAGCACAAACACGTTCTTACCTCATGAAGAAGTTCGAAGCGATGGGGATTCGTCCTCAATCGCGGCTCGGACAGAATTTTTTGATCGACCTCAATCTCTTGCGGCTTTTGCACGAGTCAGGCAACATCACGAAAAACGATGTGATTCTCGAAGTCGGTACCGGCACCGGCTCGCTCACTGCTCCGATGGCGGAAAAAGCCGCCGTGGTGATTACCGTTGAACTCGATCCGGTCATGCAAAACCTTGCCAAGCAGGAACTCTTCGGTCGGGAAAATGTCCGGTTCATCAAAACCGATATTCTGAAAAACAAAAATCGGCTCCGGGAAGAAGTACTCGATGCCATCCGAGAAGAACTTGCCAAAACGGGGGAAGACGGCGAGTCACGAACATTCAAACTCGTGGCGAATTTGCCGTACAGTGTGGCAACACCGCTGATTTCCAATTTGCTCCTGACGGATATTCCGCCGTCGCTGATGTGTGTTACGATTCAGAAGGAACTTGCCGACCGAATCGTTGCCAAACCGCGAAGCAAAGATTGGGGAGCATTGTCCCTTTGGGTGCAGGCACAGTGTCGAGCGGAAATCGTGCGGATTATGCCGCCGACTGTGTTTTGGCCCCGACCAAAAGTCGATTCGGCAATCATCCGCTTGTTCCTCGACGAAAAGCGGCGAAAAAAGATTCCCGACTTGAAATTTTACAACGAGTTTTGCCGGGCAATTTTTTTCCATCGACGTAAATTTCTCCGAGCGGAACTGTGCAGTGCGTTCAAATACACGATTCCGAAGGAGCGCATTGACGGCATTATGGACGAAATGCAATTCGACACAACGACTCGAGCGGAAACCTTGCCGCTGAAAACGATGCAGCGACTTTGCGAATTGTGCCGCCGGGAACTGCTCAAACTGCCGGAAAAAGAGCGAAAAATCTTGTAGGAGAACAAACATTCATGTTCTGTTTCATACGGAAGATTCTCAACGGTTGTCGTTTTTCGAGTATGTTACCTTGACGCTACAGTATTTCGCAACCGGCTGTGTTCATCACAGATCCCCTATCAGGGCCAATGACATTCACGTCCATTCTACCGTCAATACTACCTAAATCGCTTCATGTAACGCGTCGGCCAATTCTTGAATCATTTGCGGTGCGTGTGTGGCAAAGACGGCAATCCGTAGCGCTCCCTGCGAACCGAGCCCGACATTGCGGGGAATGTACGAAATCAAAATTCCCGACTCGGAAAGTTTTTTCTGAATCCGCCGCATATTGCCCGATGAGCCCAGCGTCAAAATCACCATCGGCAGCGGCAATTCACTGACTTCCAAACCGATGTTCCGCAAACCTGCCCGAAGCAATTTGACGTTTTCCTGTAATTTTTGCCGAAGCACCGAATCGGTCAGCATCGACAACGACTTTGCCGTTGCTGCTGCGATGGG
>Ga0082212_10007299_pt1 | contig 14657 bp, 14 predicted proteins | sample TergutNt197P3_FD_71548 | JGI IMG/M metagenome (GOLD analysis project Ga0082212, IMG submission 71548) | Neocapritermes taracua P3 segment gut microbial communities from Petit-Saut dam, French Guiana - Nt197 P3 | ecosystem: Host-associated > Arthropoda: Insects > Digestive system > Gut ... | reverse complement strand
TCTGTCTTGACTGTCTGTCATGTATTTCTGTTAATTAATATTACAATAAATGCTATATCTGATTTTACTCAAAAAAAGCACGCTAAGGTACGACTTTTTTTTGAGATTTGAAAATAATTATTGTAAAAAGTCAGAGATGATTTTTCTTCTTTCTTCCTACATTATGTCAAATAGGATAATTTCCTTTTAAAAAAACAACATTTATGTTCTATTTTTTGCGAATATAAAAACTTATATTACCTTTGTCCCATAAAGTGCTTTTGATTATGATTGTTACTTTTGAAAAGGATTATTTACGCGACTTGTACGAAAGTGGAAAGACGACATATAAGAAGTATCGTTTTCAACCTGAAGTTGTAAGGAAATACAAACAGTGCATAAATTTGATGCGTCGTGTGCCAGATACAAATGCACTCAAAAAGTATAACGGACTGAATCTTGAAAATTTACATGGGGAGAAACAAGGTATTTCTTCGATTCGTGTCAATCTGCAATATCGGATTGAATTTACCGTAACAGATGGCGGTATTGAACCTGTTGCCACTGTATGTAATATTATAGAACTGTCAAATCATTATAAATAAAAGAATTATGATTCATATAAAAGGGGTTGACCCACGCATGATAGCTAACAATCTTATGCCCTACGAACCCTCACATCCGGGCGAATTGGTAAAAGATGAAATCGAATATCGTGGTATATCACAACGTAAGCTTGCCTCGCAAATGGGAGTGGCTTATTCTGTACTGAACGAAGTATTAAATGGAAAACGTCCTGTTACAACCGAATACGCCTTACTGTTTGAAGCTGCATTGGGTATTGATGCCGAACCACTTGTTGGTATGCAAGCAGATTACAATTTGCAAACCATTCGGCAAAATAAATCATGGAGTGAACGCCTCGCAAACATTCGCAAAGTGGCGGCGGTATTTTAGTTTCATCTTCCCAATCCGCTGCAAAAGTGTGGGGTGAGAATAATACCAGAACACGACCAAAGGGTGCGGATTCAGATTGCTCAGAGATTGAACCGAAATCTTTTTCAAGGCAGAGATAAGCGATTCGCTTAAACCAAATTGAGCGGCAAAGTTATCGGCTTCGTACTCGTTTTTTCGGGAGATGTGGTTGACGGCCAATCCCAACAGTTCCGAAATCGGAGTGAACAGAAAAGAAAAACCAATAATTCCCAAATGGAATGAAGCCTCCTTCCCGCCTAAAGCCTCTGCCAACCGGATATTTCCCAAGAACAGAGACAGTATATAGAAAGTAACTCCCGTAGTCAATATCGAGAGCAAGAGGGAAAAAACTACATGTTTCTTTTTGTAATGTCCGATTTCGTGTGCCAGCACAGCGACAATTTCTTCTGTGGTCAAATCGTTCATTAGGGTATCGAACAGAACGATGCGTTTTTTCTTTCCGAATCCGGTGAAATAGGCATTGGCTTTGCTGCTTCGCTTGGAGCCGTCTATGACAAAAATATTTGTCAGTTGGAAACCTGCTTTTTGAGCAAAGGATTCAATAGCATCACGCAATTTACCATCTTCCAAAGGCGCTTGTTTGTTGAATAAAGGGACAATCCATTCCGAATAAAAGAAAGTCATAATCAAAGAAAATCCCGATACAACAATCCACGCATACAGCCAAAACGTTTTTTGCGTATAGTGATAAATGAGCAAAACTGCCGACATCAGAAGTCCGCCAATCAACAAATTCAACAAAATGCCTTTCAACTGGTCGGCGATAAACAATTTTTTGGTCGATTTATTGAATCCGAAGCGTTCCTCAATCGTAAAAGTAGCGTACCAATCAAAAGGGAAACTGATTATTTCATTGATTATGATTATGATACCAAAGAAAATCAAAGGCAAGAACAAAAAATGTTCGGTATATCCACGCAAGCAATTATCGAACCAACCCAATAGTCCGAACAATAAAATCACAAGCATAAGTATGAATGAAAATCCGCCGGAAATCAATCCGAAACGGCTGTTTGTCCGTTGGTAATCCTGTTGTGTGGCGTATTTCTCCGGTGGATAAATTCCTTTCAGTTCGTCGGGTAGAACCGGAGTCATTCTTTTTCGATTTAAATACGATAAAACCTGCCCCCATACGAAACTCAAGATGAAAAAGCCGGTTATTAGGTAAAAGTAAGTGTTGTACATACAAAAAAGATTATACTGTTATTCTTGAAAACGGAACGCAATCCATAGAGGCAAAATCTTGGTCGAGAAACTTGAAATAGCCGCTCATAGCAACCATAGCAGCATTGTCGGTCGTGAAGGCAAACGGCGGGATATGGATTTTCCACCCGTAAGCAGCAGCGTGTTCTTCAAAAGCCTTACGCAAGCCGGAATTAGCGGATACGCCTCCGGCAAGGGCTATTTCTTTGATATTAAAATCTTCAGACGCTTTACGCAATTTCAACATCAAAACATCAATAATTGTTGATTGAAGACTGGCACACAAATCAGTCCTGTGCCTTTCGACAAAGTCAGGATCTTTTTGCAATTCATCTCGGAGGAGGTATAAAAAAGACGTTTTCAACCCGCTGAAACTGTAATTGTAATCGGGAATATTCGGCTTACTCAGTCGAAACGCATTCGGATTTCCCTCTTTTGCCAAACGGTCAACAACCGGTCCTCCCGGATAGGGCAAACCCATCACTTTGGCACATTTGTCGAATGCCTCGCCGGCAGCGTCGTCGATGGTTTGTCCAACAACCTCCATCTCATTCCAATGACGCACCAAAATGATTTGGGAATTTCCGCCGGAAACCAACAGGCAAAGGAACGGAAAACGGGGTTGCCGGTCGTCCGATTCGTTTTCCTTGATGAAATGAGCCAACACGTGCGCTTGCAAATGATTAACCTCAATCAGTGGAAGTTGCAACGCTATCGACAAACCTTTTGCAAACGAAGTTCCAACCAACAACGAACCCAACAGTCCGGGACCTCTCGTAAACGCAACTGCCGACAGGTCTTTTTTATCTGTTCCTGCCTGTTTCAATGCTTCGTGAACCACCGGTATGATGTTTTGCTGATGCGCTCGAGACGCCAATTCGGGAACGACTCCGCCGTAGGCTTCGTGTACTTTTTGTCCGGCAATGACATTTGAAAGCATAACACCGTCGCGAATAACCGCTGCCGAAGTATCATCGCACGAGGATTCAATTCCCAAAATAGTTACATCCATTTTATAAAATTTCCTTAAAAAAACACAAATGTCGGAAAATATTTCGGAAAATAGTTATTTATTTGAAAATAAGTTTTAGCTCTGTAGAAATAAAAAAGAATTTTTACTACCTTTGTATATCATACAATAGCGTTTATTTATTGACGAATGAGTATTTTCCAAAAAAAATCTATTGAATCGCTTCTTCGCGAATCGGGAGAAGAAGGCGAACGCACTTTAAAGAAAACTTTGGGCCCTTATAAGTTAATTGCTTTGGGATTGGGAGCCATTATCGGCGCCGGATTGTTTTCCATAACAGGTCTCGCAGCAGGGACTCATGCCGGACCGGCGATTACCCTATCCTTTTTTATTGCCGCTGCCGGTTGCGCCTTTGCCGGTTTGTGCTATGCAGAGTTTGCCTCCATGATTCCTGTGGCAGGAAGCGCATATACTTATTCGTATGCGACTTTGGGTGAATTTATTGCATGGGTAATCGGTTGGGATTTGGTATTGGAATATGCGGTTTCTTCTGCAACCGTCAGTATCAGTTGGAGCCGGTATTTCGTTAAATTTCTCGAAGGATTTCAAATTCATTTGCCTATTGAACTGACTGCCGGTCCCTGGGAAGGTGGATTGGTGAATCTTCCGGCTGCTTTTATTATTATCCTGATGAGTTTATTGTTGATCAGGGGAACAGAAAGTTCCTCGAAAGTCAATTCCGTCATTGTTTTTTTGAAAGTAGCTGTTGTTATCGTTTTTATCGTATTGGGTTGGAAATACATTCGTGCCGAAAATTATGTTCCGTATGTTCCGGAAAATACCGGCAATTGGGGCGAATTTGGGTTTAGCGGAATCGTTCGTGCAGCAGCCATTGTATTTTTTGCATTTCTCGGATTTGATGCGGTGAGTACGGCAGCGCAAGAAACAAAAAATCCCAAAAGGAATATGCCCATTGGTATATTAGGCTCTCTATTTATATGCACTATCTTATACATCCTTTTTGCTCATGTACTGACCGGCGTAGCCAATTATACGGCTTTTCTCGGAAGAGACGGCATCGCTCCCGTTGCGATTGCCATTGACCAGATGGGCGAGATTTTACCCGATGGAAACGTTCAGCCTGCTTTTCCATGGCTGAATAAAGCCATTATTTTGGCTATCCTTGCAGGCTATTCATCGGTTATATTGGTCATGCTGCTGGGACAAAGCCGAATTTTTTACTCAATGAGCCGAGACGGATTGTTGCCGAAACTATTTTCGGAAATTCACCCCAAATACCGTAGTACATACAAAAGCAATATACTGTTTCTGATATTGGTCAGCGTTTTCACACTTTTCGTTCCGGCACACGTAGCCGGTGAATTAACAAGTATAGGCACACTTTTTGCTTTTATCATTGTATCCATCAGCGTCTTGGTTATGCGGAAAAATCAACCGGACGCTCCCCGAGCATTCAAAACACCCGGCGTACCGGTGATTCCCATACTGGGCATTTCCATTTGCCTCTTTATGATGGTTTTTTTACCTTTCGACACATGGATTCGTTTGGTGCTTTGGCTGCTTTTCGGACATGATATTTATGTCTTTTACGGCTCTCGCCGAAGTAATTTAGGATCTAAGAAAGGAGTAAGACTGTTATCAATCATCGGGTTGGGGATTGGACTTTTTCTGCTCACACTCAGTCTTGTACATCAATGGAAAGCGGGTTGGGAAAATATTTCAAATTTCACAATTTTCTTGCTGTTATTTTCTATATTTCATATTGTATTGTACGGAATACGAATGGTTAAAGAAAAATAAAACCGATGAAACTGCTTACTCCCGATCATTTTCCGGATTATCAATTGATTGATTCCGGCGATTACGAAAAACTCGAACGATTCGGACGTTATTGTTTGCGGCGTCCGGAACCTCAGGCGGTGTGGCGAAAGGTATTGACAGAAAACGATTGGGAAAAGAAAACAGACGCCTGGTTTCGGAAAGAAAAAGGAAAGTTCGGCTCGGAAGGAAACGAAAAAGGCGAATGGATCCTTGGGGCTTCTATGCCTCAACAATGGTTCATCGAGTATTCCTATCAAACAATGAAACTTCGATTTCGCTTGGGTTTGACAGCTTTCAAGCATGTGGGTATTTTCCCCGAACAAGCCGTTAATTGGAACTACATTTTTGATGCCGTCCGCCGATTCTCTTTTCCGCCCAACGTGCTTAATCTGTTTGCCTACACCGGAGGCGCTTCTTTGTCTGCCAAAGCCGCCGGTGCCGATGTTGTCCATGTCGATTCGGTGAAACAGGTGCTGAACTGGTCGCGTGAAAACATGGAAGCCTCCGGATTAGACAATATCCGTTGGGTATGTGAAGACGCACTGAAATTTGTCAAGCGGGAAGTCAAGCGGGGAAAGCGCTATCAAGGCGTCATACTCGATCCGCCGGCTTATGGTCGTGGTCCCGAAGGAGAGAAATGGGTTTTGGAAGACCATATCGCCGAATTGATGGACGCGTGCAGTAAAATTGTCGATGAAAGCGGCTTTTTCTGCGTACTTAATTTATATTCTATGGGCTTTTCTTCCTTAATTGCCGAAAATTTAGTGCGTGATTACTTTCCAAATACTACGCAAATTGATTCCGGCGAATTGTTTCTGTCCGACCAAGCCGGACGAAAACTACCGTTGAGCGTGTTTTGCAGGGGGAGTAATCTATTTGATATAATTCCGGTGAAATAGTTTATAGTCAATAGTTTTTGTAAACTTTTATAATTTCTTATGGTCAAATAACAAATAAATCATATTTTTGTATCCAATTCTAACAGATAATTTATGAGATAAAACAGAGAGGAAACTCTCATTGATTAAAGACATATTAAAAAAAGCGTTAGCTTTTATTCTTGTATTGCCAACCCCAAAAATCAAAGGAAAAACAAAAGATAAAAACCAACTCAAAAAAAGACAACAAACACCAATAAACAACGTATTTACACAATACAAAATAATTCAAAAGTCAAACATTACTTTTCAGATATTTGGCTTTTTTTAGTGCTTATTTTGTTACCCATTTGTTACCGAGTAACAAAAAATACTGTTACTCGTTATCTGAAATGGCATAATTTGGCACAATATGGCACAAAAATACCGTTACTTGTTTTTTTATTTATTTGAATATCAATATAATTAAATTTATTTTCAGAAAAAGCAAAGTTTATTGTTATTTTCCTTTGTTATGTTATTATTTTGTTGTTACTTTGCAGCGGGTAACAAATAATAAAAATATTGTAATGAGTAACAGAAAAAAAGCAACGACAAAAGCCAAAGAGCCGATTAAGTTAAGAACAAAACAACTTGCAAACGGCAACCAATCCATTTATTTAGACTACTACAAAGACGGTAAAAGGCAATACGAGTTTTTAAAACTCTATTTAGTGCCTGAAAAAACACCGATTGACAAAAGCACCAACGCCCAAACATTGGAACTTGCAAACGCCGTTAAATCTCAAAAGATTGTAGAACTGCAAAACACAGCACACGGCTTTACGGTAAAAAGCGGGCGTTCAAAAATGAATGTACTTGACTACATTACAGATATTGCCGACAAAAAGCGTATCAAAGCGGGCGGGGGCAAACGGACTACTGCAATGGGATATTTGGCACTTGCAAAACAGATAGAGGCTTACAGCGGGAAAAACACCACATTTAAACAGATAGATAAAAAATATTGTGCAGGTTTTATTGAATTTCTGAAAACAGCCAAAAACAAAAACAACGGCTTGCCTCTGAATGAAAATACACAGTTTGGATATATGAAACGTTTTGAGGCGGTATTAAACACAGCAATAACCGATGAGGCAACCGACACCAACCCATTTAAGCAGGTAAAGCAGGAAAACAAGCCCAAAAAACGTAAAACAGAAATCATATATCTTACTATTGATGAGGTGCAAAAACTTGAAAATACAGAAAGTTTGTTGCCATACATACGGCAAGCGTTTTTATTCAGTTGCTACACAGGATTAAGATTTTCAGACGTGCAGGCTTTGGAGTGGGGCAAACTGCAAAAGGACAACAACGGCGGTACTTTCATTAACTACATACAAAAGAAAACCCAAAAGCAGGAATATTTACCCATTCCACAAAAGGCAGTTGAGTTTTTGCCCAACCGAGCGGGTGCAGCCGACACCGACAAAGTTTTTTATTTGCCAAGTGGCGGGTTTGTGAACGTACATTTAAAAGCGTGGGCGGCTTTGGCAGGCGTGAAAAAACACATTACTTTTCACATATCCCGACACACATACGCTACATTGCTTTTGTCTTTGGGTGCAGGCATTGAAACAATCAGTAAAAATTTGGGACATTCTGAAATAAAAACCACCCAAGCCCATTACTCGGCAATAGAAAACAAGTTGCAAAGGCAAGCGGTTAATTTATTTGATAAATTGAACGGTTTAACGGATTAAAATTTTGAGATATGGAAAAAAAGGATAAAACAACGGTAAATATGAATAATAAAAAATCAGACAAACAGAAAATGATTGTTCCGATGGATAATATTTATATTCAAACTGTATTCAAACTGTTCAACAGGTATTTAATAGAAGAAGTAACAGGGCAAGGCACTTTTGCAGATGTAAGACTTGCAAAACTTTTAGAAGAAGCAAGAAATAATTACAGAGTTGAACGTAAAGCAATAATGAGTGATGGTTTTTGGGGAAAGTGGGATGAAACAAATATAGAGTTGATTTTTATGCAAAAAACGGAATAAAATTTTGAAATATGGCTATAATAAAGAGAATAACAGAATTAGGAACATACATAGATTATTTAATACGAGGCAATGAGCGTTGTTCCGATGAGGTAATAGAAAATGTATGTGAAGCGGACTTGTATAATTTTGTTTTAGAATATGGAAAATCAAACATAGAAAAATTAGATTATATGCTTAAAGATGTTGATAGAGCCTTATTTGATGGTTTTGATAATTGTGTATGGAACTCGCCGTACCGTTATCCGTGTGATGAAAACGGCGTTGAGGTTGAGGCTGAAAAAATAGAGCCTGAAAAATTATATCCGATTGAGGAACATTTAGAATACATAAAAAAACACCCTTATTTTCAGGCGTGTGATGAAGTAGAACAAAAGGATTTAATAGAGCATATTTCTGAAAGCCACGAGGATTTAATAATAAACAAACAGAGTGTATTTTTTAGTTATAATTTTTGTTATAAGTACGTGCAGCAATTTAGGGGTATAATTTTTAATGAAATTGAAAGGCTAAAACAGCAATTAGACAACACAAAACAACCAAAACAACCAAAACAACCAAAAGGTTTTACCCGCTTATTTTCAGAAACAGAGCAAAAGAATTTATTTAAGGGCTTGACAAATGGCGGCTTTTTACCAAAAGAAACGGTTTACAGCAACTTTTATTATGTGTTTGGCGGCACTGAAACAACCGATTTTAAGCCGTTACAATGGATGGACAAAGTTGGATTGTTAGCATATTTTATAGATAATGGTTTTGCCGATACAGACGGTACAAACCTTTGGAAAATAACAGAAAGTTGTTTTATAATCAATGGAAAAAAGCCAAACATAAATACTTTGAAAAATACTGTTTCAAAGTATAAACAGGATTGCAAAGAAAAACCCAAAAACTATCAAAAAATAAACAGCATTTGGAACGGTTTATAAAAAACTTACAACGACTTATAGTAAGGGTTACAGTAACATATTGTAGCCCTTTTTATTTTCCATTACATTTTATTTTTGCACTCGTAATTACAAAGTCAAAGCGACTTACCGGTAAGTCCATTTTTTAACAATAATTAACACAAAAAATGGAACAAATTTTAAACGAGTTGCAGGAACTCAAAAACCTGACTTTATTAGGTGCAAAAAAAGCCCTCACAATGTCCGATTGTGCTTTGCTCACAGGATTAAGCAAAAGCCATTTGTATAAGTTGGTATGTAGAAAAGCAATACCATACTATAAAAGCGAGGGCGGTAAACTTACCTACTTTGATAAAAGCGAGGTTGAGGCGTGGCAATTACAGCACCGAGTTAAAACAAGTGCAGAAATTGAACAAGAAGCGGTTACTTATGCCATAACAGGCAAAAGAAAGGGGGTACAAAATGTTTAGTTGTTATTTAAAGTTGGAACGCCGACAAAGCACCAAAAAAGACGGCACGGAAAGCAAAACGCCCCGATATATTGCAACAATGCAAGCAGGCTATTTTAAACCGCTACAAGCAATCAAAAACGCCAAAAATGAAATTGTGATGTATTACCAACGTAACGATAAATGTAACCCAAACAGCAAAGCAGAAACACGGCTACAATGCAAAGGCAGCGTAAATTTTAGCAGCGTTTATTTGCAAAATATGAAAATTGGGGAAACATTAATCGGGTACGGCGAGCCGCCACAAACAAAGGAACTCAAAGGCAGTAAGCAAAACCCATTTTATGAAAACAGAGAATACGGCTATTTGTTTTTAATTGCCCCCGACCTCAACACAATAGAAATTATAATCGTTCCAAATGGGCGGTATTTAATTCAGGGAGTTGCAAAACAATTAGAAGACGGACAATTTAACGAGGCTTTGAAACAAATAAGGGACACAGCAAAACCGATGTAATATGTACGATACAGTAAATTTTTGGATAAATGGGAGTGATATTTTAGGGGGCAAACCCTTTGAAGTATTACCCCATTTGTCTGAAATTACAGAGCGACAAAATGAAAAATCGGGGTATAGTTGTACAGGCAAAGTTTTAGATTATACCGTTAATGTTTTTGAAAGTGGCATATCATTGAAAGGTAGTTTGTGCAAGTCGTTTTTTGGCGACAATCTGCAAACATTGACACGGCGGGCAACACTGCAAGCAGTTGAGAAATTAAGCGACTGTTTGCATACCGATATAAGCACGGCAAAAGTTACCCGCTTTGATGTTTCTACTGTTATACCGACAAAACGACAACCCGCCGACTATTACAGTTATTTGGGCAATAAACCATATTTTGAACGCTTACAAGCCTCAACAAATACACTTTATTACAACAACCACCAACGACAAATAATATTTTATGATAAAACCAAAGAAACGGCAAGCAAAGAAATACAAATACCCGCCGTTTGGCAAAACAGCAATCTGTTTAGGTATGAATTAAGATATAATAAACGCCTCAACAAGCAATTAAAAGCCGATGTAACAGCCTCAACGCTTACCGATGAGGGGTTTTATAGGGGTGTTATTCAAAATTGGCACAATGAATTTAAAACAATACAGAAACATAAAAATAACAGTTTTATGATAGACGATATAACCAACAAAAGCGAGGCAAAAAACGCCGTATTTGCTTACTTATTGCAGGAAAAAGGGCAAAGTTTCATTGATGAGTTTTTGAATGAATTAAAAGCACAAAAGAAATTTAATAGTCGCTCGGACTACACAAAGTTGAAAACCGATTTAAACAAAATGCTTGTTGCCAAAAATGGAAACAAAAACGACTTAATACAGGAACTTGAAACGGCTATTTTTGACATTGCAAAATACAGTCGTTAAAAAAACATTTTCTATTATAGTAAGTTGTAAATGTTGCCAAAAATGGAAACAAATATTTAATCTAAAATAGAATAAAATAGAAACAATATGAAAGCAAAAGGAAGCCCAAAAACAGGGGGCAGAGAAAAAGGAACTTTGAACAAGCAGACGGCTGAATTAAGGGCGTTTGTTTCAGAAATTATTTACAGCAATATGGAACAGGTTAAAAAAGATATTGTAAAAGTAGAGCCTGAAAAAAGGTTAGCATTATTTGAAAAACTGTTATCGTATGTATTGCCAAAACCACAAGGGACAAGTTTTCCATTAGAAGACGGTTTAACTCGTCTTCACGTAGGGAATAAAACATACACAGTTAATAAAGATAGTTTTTAAAAGTGGCGTATTTTGGCGTATTTTGGCGGTAATTTTGAAAGTCAAATTTAATTATTACTTTTGTACTCACAAAGCCCGCCAAAAATACCTCAAAAAGGCTTTTTTGTTACTCGTTTGTTACCCGCTTACTGTAAGTAGCGGGCTTTTCTTTTTATAATCAATCAATTACAAAATTTGGTTTGCTTTAATTCTTGCATCTGAAAACTTCGACAATTTTCAAATGTTGTTACAAGAGTAAGTGCCGAACGCTCACGTCGCTTGCGGCGTGGGCTTACTTATTTGTAATAACAGGTAGTCGAAGACCTCAGATGCGAATAAAGATACAGTCCCACGCTTTTTCATTTTAAAACTAACCTCTGCTTTGGGGGACTGCGGCGGAACAAAAAAATTATGTTTATGAGAAAAAAATTAACATTCTTTTTGTGTATGGTTTGCCTGTTTTCTGCCCATAGTTGGGGACAGCAAACCTGGAATCTAACCCCAACAATGACTGCGGTATTGGATGCCGACAATGTTTTGACTATCTCAACTACTGAGGTTGGCGGTGAAGCGATGCCGGATTATCAACATAACAATATGCCTTGGAGGCAGTTTGTTACGGGAGAAAACGTTAACATCTACTCCGTTGTGATTGAAGATAAGGTTACTACAATTGGAAGTAACGCTTTTTCCAATTGTAATTCTCTTGCCTCGGTAACGATTCCTAATTCGGTAACTGCGATTGGTGGTTCTGCTTTTGCGAATGATTATGGTTCTTTCAGACAACCACCGATCGATGTTACCGTCGAATGGACTGTACCCTTACCCTTATCCGCAGGAATGATTGGTAGTATATTTCGCTACAGGGGAGTATCCGCATCCGTTCTTCACGTACCTGCCGGAACCAAAGCGCTTTATGAAGCTGATCCGGGTTGGGGAACTTTCGGATTCATTGACGATGGAACACCTGTTGATAGAACTTGGGATATATCGGATAATATGACAGCAACCTTGGATAATGAGGGCGTCTTTACGATCAATGCAAATGTGTTTTCAGAAAGAATGCCTCAATATTACCGTAATTATTACACAAGTAGTGATAAATATAAGGGAGATTTTCCTCTCTGGTATGGCTATCACCTAAAGATTCTTTCAGTAGTAATAGGGAATAAATTAACGTCCATTGGATCCGGGGTTTTTAAGGACTGTTCAAATCTCACCTCTGTATCGATTCCCAATTCGGTAACACTTATTGAACCAAATGCTTTTCAGGGTTGCAACAATTTAGCGGATATAACGGTTCGCTGGGCAGTTCCTTTGTCTGATGTTTCTTTTGCCAATGTGAATACATCTTTGATAACTTTACACGTCCCTGCCGGAACCAAAGCGCTTTATGAAGCCGCCGAGGGTTGGAAAGATTTCGGAACAATTGTTGAAGATGGCGCTGCACCAAGCGATAAACAGACTTGGTTTTTATCATCCACTATGACGGCTACTTTAGACACCAAAGGTGTTTTAAATATCCAAACAACGAAAGAAGCGGAAACGATGCCGAATTATTTTGTTCCGGATAATAGCAGCGGTATCGGCTACTATGCTCCCTCTCCCTGGTACGGCGGCTCAATGGTTCTTTCGGCAGTGATAGAAGAAGGGATAACATCTATAGGAAGCAATGCTTTTTTAGGTTGTAAAAATCTTACTTCAATAGCAATTCCCAATTCTGTGACCACAATTGTCGAATTCGCTTTTATGGGCTCCGGTCTTACCTCTATAGATATTCCCAATTCCGTGACTACCCTTGGATATGCTGCTTTTTCAGGTTGCACCAATCTTACCTCTGTAGTGATTGGAAATTCTGTGACAGTAATTATGATGGAGACTTTTACAGGCTGCACCAATCTTGCTTCTATAGTGATTCCAAAATCTGTAACAAGTATTCAAGCATTGGCTTTTGTGGGTTGTACATCTCTGAACGATGTTACGGTTGATTGGAGTGTGCCTTTGCCCGCTATGGTTGATTTTTATTTTGGACCTATCAGTATTTTCAGTGGTATAGATCTCTCTGCCGCCACCCTCCACGTTCCTGCCGGTACTAAGGCGCTCTACGAAGCCGCCGAGGTTTGGAAAGATTTCGGAACGATAGATGACGGAACACCGGATTATACCTTATCTGTTTCGACTGACTCACTTGTCTTTACATTCTCCGGCGAGCAAAAAACATTCGCAGTTACTTCCAATACCGAATGGGCAGTCAGCAGCAATGCTTCGTGGTTGTCGTTTTCTCCTGTTTCGGGCGCAAACAACGGAAATGTAACCGCTACGGCAGCAGCAAACACTGCCACAACCCAACGGACAGCCACACTCACCATTAGCGGTACGGGCGTAACAGCGCAGACAATTAGCGTAACGCAAGAAGGAATACCTTTTATTCCTGTATCATCAGTCGTTCTTGACTATTCAGCATCGGAATTGACGGCAGGCGAAACCCTGCAATTGACGGCTACCGTTCTCCCAAGCAATGCAAGCAATCCGAAAGTGAGTTGGAGCAGCAGCAACCAAACGGTTGCCGCAGTTTCCGAAACAGGATTGATTACTGCAAAAGCGGCAGGAACGGCAACTATCACGGCTACTTCCGAAGATGGGAACAAGACAGCAACCTGTGTTGTTACCGTAAAAGCAGTTTCCGTAGAAATTCCCGATGATACACCGCCGGTAGGCAATGATGGAAAAGGAACTTTCTCGCTTAATCTGACCATTCCAAGCAATGCCACACTGACAGGCTCGTTTGAAATCCAATTCCCCGAAGGGATGACTCCCGATTTACAATTAACTGTTTTAGCTTCTGAGCTTGCAGGCAATTTCAATTTGTCGTTCACATCAAAAGGGAATAATACATGGTTGATTACTATTTCAGCCAACGCTTTGAGAAGTTTTACGGCGGTTGAATATCGTAAAATTATGGATATTGCCTATACGGTAGATGCAAATCTTCCGAAAGGAACTTATGATGCCTCAATCAAAAATCTTGATTTTCTGTTGGATAACGGTACGTCGATTAAGAAAGATTTGATAACAGTGCCAATCAATGTTGAACGGACTGCTACTTCACTCGAAAATATCCACAACACATTTTTCGTATCTGTCATTGACAATATGCTAAGGATAGAAAGCCCGAATGCGGAAATAATAACCGTCTATTCGCTGACAGGCGTTCCACTTTACTCCGCAACGAAAAATGCCGGTTGGATTGAAATTCCGGTTTCATCGCTGAAAGGATCATTATTCATCGTCAAAGGCAGTGTGAGCGGAACAGTGAAGGCAGTTAAGAACTAAAAACTAAAAGTTAAAAGTTAAGGTTTTTTTGAACGCAGATGACGCGGATAAAACATCGTCATTGCGGGCTTGACCCGCAATCCTCTTGAACCGGCTGTCATTGCGGGCTTGACCCGCAATCCCCTGATAATCTCGGGGGATCCCCGCGTCAAGCGCGGGATGACAAGCATTGGATAAAATTATCAATGTATGTTACGGCAACATTCTGTCAGGAATGTGTTCCTCGGTTTAAAAAGTTTTCTAAAAGTAATTT
>Ga0082212_10007298_pt1 | contig 14657 bp, 10 predicted proteins | sample TergutNt197P3_FD_71548 | JGI IMG/M metagenome (GOLD analysis project Ga0082212, IMG submission 71548) | Neocapritermes taracua P3 segment gut microbial communities from Petit-Saut dam, French Guiana - Nt197 P3 | ecosystem: Host-associated > Arthropoda: Insects > Digestive system > Gut ... | reverse complement strand
CGGCCAAGCTTGCCCCGGGCTCGACCCGGGGAGCCGCAATCCCCTGAATAATGCGTTTTCCTAAGGGGATTGCGGGGTCAACACCGTGTCAAGCACGGTGCAAGTGTGGCTTACCGCAATGACGAAGCGTCTTAATACTAATACCGAACATAGTGTGAACAGCAACCCACAGAAAACGATGAATATTATACATTTTGGCAAAAACTCTTGACAATCGGGAGAAAAAAGCGTATGCTTTAGCGAGTAATAGCCTCTGCGCAGAGAGCGAGGGATACATCATGAAAATAAACGGTCTAGGTAATAGTTACGGATTATACGACCTTTACAACTCCATGTTCAACAGCAACATGGCGCTCAACAGCAACAAGCTGTATAAGTCGATCTTTCCGGATAAAAATGAAGACCAGAAAGCGCTCGGCGAGAACGCGCTTTCATACGTGAAGAACATTAAGTCCTCGTCACAAGGCCTCAGCAAATCGATCAAAACCCTTTCAGGGATGGCATATACCGGGAAGACGGAAGAGGATACAGATAAAGCGCAGACAGCGTCAAAAAGCGCCGTTGAGGATTTCGTTAAGAGTTACAATGACCTTTATTCAACGGCTGCGGAGAAGCTGGACGACCCGAAAGCGCAAAAACTGGCGACAAAACTTGTCAACATCGCAAAGACATATTCCGGTTCGCTCGCCGGCGTAGGTATCGGTTTCGACGGCGACGGTAAAATGACGATCAACAAAGAAACGCTGGACAAAGCGGCGGAGAACGGTAAACTCGAAACCTTCTTCACACAAAATAACGGGAAAAACTACGGGTTCACCAACCAGCTCGCAAACCTTGCCGACAATGTATCGCGCAACACATCAAATTATGTAAGCAGCTCGGTGATAGGGAACTCGCTTATGGAGAATTTCGGGTATAACTCAACAGGCAAGACCAACCAGTATAACTTCCTTAATTCCGGTTGGCTGTTCAACTATCTGTTTTGAGTTCGCTGGATTCGCTGGATTCGCCAGATTCGCGTATTTCTCTGGATTCGCTGGATACGCCAGATTCGCTGGATTCGCGTATTTCACTTGATTCGCAAAGGTCGCTAAGGTCGATAAGGTTGCTAATTTCGGTCAGTTCAGTTAGTTCGCATATTTCAGCCGGTGGTCAAGTCTGTTCGTGAATAATCAAAGAAGCAGCGCCCCGTAGGCATTAATGCTTGCAGGGCGCAAGTTGTAAATAAGGAATTGCGTTTTGATAGAATTTATGCTATGATGGGCTGAAGAAATCCTCAAAGTCGCTCGCGGGAGGTTTATATATGGAGGACGCGTATATTCTGAGCCATGTGGACCACACATTACTAACGGCGGTGGCGTCGTGGCCCGAAGTCGAACTGCTGTGTGATGATGCAATCAAGTATAACACAGCGTCGGTCTGCGTACCGCCATATTACATCGGACGAATAAGAAAAACGTTTCCCGGCCTCAATATCTGCACGGTCATAGGGTTCCCTCTCGGGTATGATGCGTCGGCGACAAAGTCTTACGCTGCGCAGGCTGCCGTCGACGATGGCGCGAACGAGCTTGACATGGTAATCAACATTACGGATGTGAAAAACAATGATTTCGGAGCGGTTACCGCTGAGATCGCCTCGCTGAGGAAAGTTGCGGGATCGCGTATTCTGAAAGTCATAGTCGAAACATGCTATCTTACACAGCCGGAGAAGATTTCTCTTTGCCGCTGCGTGACTGATGCGGGGGCGGACTATATAAAAACATCCACGGGTTTCGGCACAGCCGGCGCCACGCTGGAGGACGTCGAGCTTTTCAAAGCCCATATAGGGCCCGCCGTCAGCATAAAAGCCTCCGGGGGTATACGTACCCGCGAGGATATGGTCGCGTTCATCGAAGCCGGATGCAAGAGGCTCGGTACAAGCTCCGCGGTCAAGATACTCTCGGGCGCGGCGGCACAAGGATATTAATATTCGTATGCATCGCCGATACAAGCGGCGATCCAATATATACTATTTTCAAGAGGAGAAATGATATGAAAAGGATTCTTGCAATCGCGCTTACACTTATCCTGGTAATCTCACTCGCGGCATGCGACAAGAGCAGCAGCAACACGGGCGGAAGCACCGCCACCGGCAGCGGCGAATCAGCATCACCAAGTCCGTCAAACACCCCGGCGCAGCCCGAAGGGTTTGAACTGGCGCTGATCACAGACCTCGGTACGATCGACGACAGATCGTTCAACCAGGGCGCGTGGGAAGGTCTCGTACAGTACGCGCTCGAGAACAACATCACACATAAGTACTATCAACCGGCCGATCAGGGCGACGACGCCTATCTGAACGCGATCGACCTTGCCGTTCAGGGCGGCGCGAAAGTCATCGTAACTCCGGGCTTCCTTTTTGAGACGCCCGTGTACCTCGCGCAAGACCGTTACCCGGACGTCAAGTTCATCCTTCTCGACGGGACGCCGCACGACGGTGATTACAGCGATTTCAAAGTCGGAACCAACACAGTCAGCGTCTTCTACGCTGAAGAGCAGTCCGGGTTCCTCGCGGGCTACGCAGCCGTTAAGGATGGCTACCGCAGCCTGGGATTCATGGGCGGAATGGCAGTCCCCGCGGTTATCCGTTTCGGGCACGGCTATGTCCAGGGCGCTGAGTATGCAGCTCAGGAGCTTGGCCTTGCGGCGGGTTCGATCACCATGAACTACTACTACACAGGCACGTTCGCGCCGGCGCCTGAGATCCAGACAATGGCCGCGGCATGGTACAATGACGGCGTAGAAGTGATCTTCTCCTGCGGCGGCGGTATCTGCTTCTCCATATTCCCGGCGGCGGAAAACTCCGGCAATAAAGTCATCGGCGTCGACGGCGACCAGTCCGGTGAGTCCGCGACAGTCATCACCAGCGCGATGAAGCTGTTGACAAAGTCTGTCTATGACTGTCTTGCCGACTACTACGGCGGCAGATTCCAGGGCGGCAAGGAGCTTCTGTTCTCAGCCGCGAATCTGGGCGTCGGGCTTCCGATGGACACATCGCAATTCACCACTTTCACACAAGCTGATTACACCGCTATCTACGACAAGCTGTCGAACGGGTCAATAGTAGTCGACAACAATATCGACATCAACCCGGATCAGCTCCCGGCGAACGCAGTTGTCGTAAATTATCTCGGATAGGTTGACAAGCTAAAATTAAGAATCAGTGTCCTCGAAAACTCCCAAGATATAGATTTTGAGTTTTCGGGGACACCCTTTAAAGGAGGCGGGCCGCATATGGAAGCAGCGCATGACTTTTCCGGTCAGCAGTCAACACAGCAGGCGCAGACGTCGCAGCCATCAGACGAAAAAGTCATTGAGATGCGGGGCATAACCAAGACCTTCCCCGGTATAATAGCAAACGACGATATAACGCTTGACTTGAAGCGCGGTGAGATACACGCGCTTTTAGGCGAAAACGGGGCGGGGAAATCTACGCTGATGAGCATCCTGTTCGGGCTTTACCAACCGGACAAAGGCGATATCCTAAAAAACGGCGAAATCGTGAGCGTCAACGGGCCGAACGACGCGACAAAACTTGGGATCGGCATGGTTCATCAGCATTTTAAACTTGTACATAACTTCTCCGTACTTGAAAACATAGTTTTGGGAGTTGAGACGACGCGGCGCGGGTTCCTTAGTATGGACGAAGCCCGCACCAAAGTGACCACTCTGTCAAAACAGTACGGGCTTGCAATAAATCCTGACGCGCTAATATCCGATATTACAGTGGGCATGCAGCAGCGCGTCGAAATACTTAAGATGCTCTATCGCGACAATGAGATACTGATTTTTGACGAGCCGACCGCCGTCTTGACGCCCCAGGAAATCGACGAACTCATGAACATCATGAAGGGGCTGGTGGCGGAGGGTAAGTCAATACTGTTCATCACACATAAACTGGCGGAGATCAAGCGCGTAGCCGATCGCTGTACGGTTTTACGGAAAGGGCGGTACATTGGCACGGTCGACGTCGCGGGAACAAACGTAGAGCAACTTTCTGAGATGATGGTAGGGCGAAAAGTAAATCTTGTCGTTGAAAAAACCGAGGCTGAGCCCGAAGGAGTAGTTCTTGACGTCAAAGGGTTGACAGTCCGGGGAAAGACGAGCGGCAAACCAGTCGTCAATGACGTCACGTTCGATGTGCGCGCCGGGGAGATCGTATGCGTAGCCGGGATTGACGGGAACGGACAGAGCGAACTAGTATATGCGCTGACCGGCATACGCCCGGCCGACGAGGGGTCCATTCTCCTCAATGGCAAGGAGATCGTCCGCGCGAATGTCCGCAACCGAAGCAACGAGGGTATGGCGCATATCCCGGAGGACAGGCACCGCCACGGTTTGGTTCTCGATTATAACCTTGCTTTCAATCTTGTTCTACAGACGTACTTTACGCCGCGTTTTCAGAAACACGGCTTTTTACGTTATAACGAGATATACAGTTATGCCGACGAACTTATCGAACGGTTCGATATACGCAGCGGACAGGGCGGACGGACGCCGACGCGCAGCATGTCGGGAGGGAACCAGCAAAAGGCTATCGTCGCGCGCGAGATCGACCGCAAACCAAAACTGCTGGTAGCCGTTCAGCCGACGCGCGGTCTTGACGTAGGCGCTATTGAATATATCCATAAGCAGCTTGTCAACGAGAGGACCGGGGGCGCCGGAGTGCTTCTCGTATCACTTGAGCTTGACGAAGTAATGAACGTCAGCGACAGGATTCTGGTGATATACGAGGGGCAGATCGTCGCCGATGTGAAACCGGATGAGGTGACTCTTCAGGAACTCGGGCTATATATGTCGGGTTCTAAGAGGGGCGTCGGATACGAAGTTGAACAGGGAGAGGCGTCGCACGGCGAAAAGGCGCACGATGGAAATGGCGAAGAGGGGCGGCGCGGCGAAACGCCTCGCGACGGAAACGATGACGAAGGGGGGCGACGCGTGTGAGGAAGATGAGACGATTTCTTACAACTATGGGCGGCATGAACGCGCTATCGTCCATACTGGCGATAATAGCGGGATTGATCGCCGGGTTCGTGATCCTTCTTATATCCAACCCGTCTCAGGCTTTCAGCGGTTTCATAACCATCCTCACCGGCGGGTTCTCGGATATGTTCAACCTCGGCCAGGTATTATACTATGCCACTCCGATCATTATGACAGGCCTCTCCGTGGGTTTCGCGGGAAAAACAGGCTTGTTCAATATCGGAGCGTCGGGCCAGTTCACAAGCGGTATGTACGCGACGATTTTAGTGGCAATCAAGTGCTCATTTCTCCCGAATCCGTTGCAATGCCTCGCGGCGCTGGTCGCCGGCGTTATTGCGGGAGCGCTGTGGGGGCTGATACCCGGTATGCTCAAAGCGCTGCGTAACGTACATGAAGTCATAGCTTGCATAATGATGAACTACATTGGAATGTATCTTGTCAACTATCTGATAAAAGAGACAGGGATATACGATCAGCTTAAAAACATGACTGCGAGGGTGCCGTCAGGGGCAAACTTGCCGACACTGGGGCTCGAGAATGTGTTTTCGACGTCAACGGCGCAGGGAGGCGTCAGGCCTTCCAGCGTAGGAAGCGGGATCATTATCGCGTTCATAGTGTGTATACTTCTGTACATCGTGCTTGAAAAGACGAAGTTCGGGTACGAACTCAAGTCATGCGGGTTCAACCGCGAAGCCGCGCGTTATGCCGGTATTAACGAAAACCGCGGAATCATGCTCTCGATGGTCATTGCAGGAGCGCTTGCCGGTCTGGGCGGCGCGCTGCTCGCGCTTGCCGGGGCGGGCAGGGGAGTCACGGTCGTCGACGTCCTGGCTAACGAAGGGTTCCAGGGTATCCCGGTGGCGTTGCTCGGCCTGTATAATCCAATCGGTATACTGTTCTCGGGTGTACTGATCGCATATCTCACACAGAGCGGATTCCTGCTGCAAAGGCTGAATTTCGCCCCTGAGATCATTGAGATCATCGTTTCAATAATTATCTATTTCTCAGCGCTGGCGTTACTTTTGAAGGGCGTCATCCAGTTCTTTGTCAAGGATAGAGATAAACCGGACGGGGCGTCTCCGGACAGTGACGCAGAACCGGAAGACACGGGAGACGCTGAAGACGCAGAAGACGCTGAAGACGCAGGAGCCACAAAGTTTGCAGAGGACACGGATGGCACGGATGGCACGGAGGGCACAGAGGACACGGAGGACACGGAGGGCACAGAACCTGTGCTGCCGGATGCACCCGTACCGGAAGGGGGTGACGCGTAATGGACTTTAACACTCTGGTATTTCTGGTGCAGCAAATGATGTTCTTCTCGATCCCGTTGCTGATCGTCGCGTTGGGCGGAATGTTTTCAGAGCGAAGCGGTGTTGTGAACATCGCGCTGGAAGGCATCATGATCATGGGCGCTTTTTCGGGAGTCCTGTTTATCTACCTGATACAGAACTTAGTCGGAGATTCAATTCCCGGGCAGTTGCTGTTGATCTTTGCGCTGATCATCGCGGCGGTTTTCGGAGCCATTATAGCTCTGCCCCACGGTTACGCGGCAATCAACATGAAAGCAAACCAGGTCATCAGCGGAACGGCTATCAACATGTTTGCGCCGGCATTCGCAGTGTATGTCGCGCGAATGATCCGCTCAGTGCAGCAGATTCCGTTCAATAATGTATTCTGGATAAAGACTGTACCCGCGCTTGGCGACATCCCGGTAATAGGGCCGTTTTTGTTCCAAAATGCGTATATCACGACATACATTGGCTTTTTGATTTTAGTCGTGGCGTGGATCGTACTGTACAAGACTCCGTTCGGGTTGAGGCTCCGTTCATGCGGCGAACATCCGCAAGCCGCGGACTCCGTAGGTATAAATGTTTATAAGATGCGCTATGCGGGCGTAATAATTTCAGGCGCGCTGGGCGGCATCGGCGGTCTGGTGTTTGTTATACCTACAGCCACGACGTTCGACGCCACTGTCGCAGGATACGGCTTCCTCGCTCTGGCGGTGCTGATATTCGGGCAATGGAAACCGGGACGCGTACTGCTCGCGGCGTTCTTCTTCGGCTTGATGAAGACTATCTCCGTTGCGTACACGAGCATATCTTTCCTCAACAGCCTGCCGATCCCAAGCGCTGTATACAAGATGATACCGTATATTGCCACGCTCGTCGTGCTGGCGTTCACATCGCGCAACTCGATGGCGCCGAAAGCGTCGGGAGTCCCATACGACAAAGGCAGCCGGTAGGGTGTAGTGTAAAGTGTAAAGTGTAAAGTGTAAAGTGTAAAGGGTTGTAGGGTTGTAGGGTATAGGGTGTTTTGGCATTCGTAGGGGACGCACACCCGGGCGTCCCGCCTCGTAGGGGACGCACACCCGGGCGTCCCGCGTTATCCATGGGAGGGCTAACTAAACAAATGAGAATGTACGACATAATAAACCATAAAAAAAATGGCGGAGAACTGTCAGAAGAAGAAATCCGCTACTTCATTGAAGGATTCACACGGTCTGAGATACCTGATTACCAAGCCTCCGCGCTGCTTATGGCTATCTGTCTGCGAGGCATGAACGAAAAGGAAACAGCGGTGTTGACCGACGCCATGCTCCATTCAGGCGATGTTGCGGACCTATCCTCAATACCCGGAGTGAAAGTCGACAAGCACAGCACAGGCGGCGTGGGGGACAAGACCAGCATGGTGATAGGCCCCATCGTAGCGTCCTGCGGCGTACCTGTCGCCAAGATGAGCGGACGCGGGCTTGGGCACACCGGCGGCACTGTCGACAAACTGGAGTCTATCCCCGGTCTGCGAACAGCGATCGATCCGGAGCATTTCAGGGCAATAGTCCGCTCTACAGGAATAGCAATTATAGGACAGTCGGGCGATATTGCCCCGGCTGATAAAAAACTGTATGCGCTGCGCGACGTCACGGCGACGGTCGACGCCATACCTCTCATAGCATCGTCTATAATGAGTAAAAAACTCGCAGCGGGGTCTGACGCGATACTGCTTGACGTCAAGACAGGCAGCGGCGCGTTCCTAAAGACGCTCGACGGTTCGATAGAGTTGGCAAAAGCTATGGTATCGATCGGGACGCATTCCAACCGCCGCGTAATGGCGCTCATAACCGATATGGACGCTCCACTCGGCGCCGCAATTGGAAACTCTCTGGAAGTAGAAGAGGCTGTAAACACGCTGAAGGGCAACGGACCGGAGGACTTAACGTCAGTCTGTATGAACCTTGCCGGGTATATGCTGCTTCTCGCCGGAGCAGCCGATGATATCGAAAGCTGCAAAGCGCTGGCGCAAGACGCCGTGAAGAGCGGCAGGGCGTTCGAGAAGCTTTGCGAAATGGTGAAAGCGCAAGGCGGAGACATTTCGGTGTTGAAAGAGGGCTTCCCGAAAGCCCCGGTCATTTCGCCCCTCAAAGCGGTGGCAAGCGGTTATATTAAGCATATGGACGCCGAATCGTGCGGCATGGCCTCGTTAGAGTTGGGAGCGGGGAGAATCCGCCAGGAGGACAGCGTCGACCATTCGGCCGGAATCATGCTGCAAAAGAAAGTCGGCGAACTCGTCAAGGCAGGAGACACGCTTGCCTTGCTGCACACATCTGACACGGCTAAACTGCCCGAGGCAGAGGCGATTCTAACTGCCGCGATAACTATCGGCGACTCACCGCCACCACCGGAGAAAACAGTACTAGCCGTCGTTTCGGAAAACGGAGTAGAAATGATGTAGTCAGAGGCGGCCAAAGGCCGCCCCTACATTTTGCGTGTGTGAGACATATAGCTCCTCCTTTTCTTGTACAATGAACAGTTCCTAAGTGCCTGTTAGTTCTCTTAGGCGCTCTTCCGGCCAGAACTTGTTCGGATAGTATTCACAATGAGTTCCTTCACTTTTGAAAATCAGTGAAGAATTTTCCATATTATCATATATCAGAATTTTACTGCAAAGCGGTATCAGGCGTGGAATCAGCGCAAGTGCTTTGCGATAACGACTGCGTATTAGTGTCCATCTCCGACATACTCCCTTGTTCCGTCTGCTGCCTCAAGATATGCTAAACCCTTCATTGCATCATATTTAGCAACAGGGAAACCCATACATTGGTTTTGAGCTGTTTCATTGGCTACCGTATCCCTGAACGTATGGGTTATTTCATCCGCGGATAGTCCACTGCCGAATCCGGTCGGGTTCAGGCTTACGGAAAAAGGAATAGCTTTCTCATCCACTGCTTTCCTCAGAAAAACATTTATTGCCGTAGTCATATTCATGCCCAAACGTTCAAAAATGATGTCCGCACTCTCTTTCAGACTTTTGTCCACACGGACTGTAACCCTGACGTCATTTTGCGTACGCATATCTTAACTCCTCCTTTCACAATGTACACAAAACATTATATCAAAACAAGCGGCGATAGTCAGCCAATAGTCATACAACGTATGCGTTATGGAGTTACATTTGTAGGTTGACAAAGTAAGTGAAAAGAGTGCCGAGAGGAAGGGCTCCCCGCTTGTCTTACTGTCTTATGCTCCATACGAGAAATGTACAACCCTACTCCCGTCCTCCTCTTGCATAACAAATGCGCACACATAACGAGTAATAAAAGGCTTTTCAGCTTGCAATAATGGAGCACCGGTTCCGAATCTAAAATATATACGTTCGATTCTGTCTCTATCTAGTACAAGCCCGTTTGAGTTGAGATTAATTGCTGGGTTTACAATAGTAGTCTCCTCGCTAATGACTCCGTTTTCAAAATCACTTTTCGGCTCTCCAAAGAAGATCCTGATTTGCTGTTCGAAATCTTGTATGTCAGTACTACTTATTGCTACGGACAGACAGAAGTAAGGGATTTTAACAGATTCAATAATCTCCTCCGACCCGGATATGAAAAGACTTATTTTTGCACTGTCTGGCAATGCTATACCCAGCATTGACTTCAGAGTTTCCGCTGCAGACTGCTCAGATTGCTGTTCATATGTGGGTGTCGAAAACTGCTGGTCTACTCCTTTGCAACCCGATGCAAGAACTATAATCAGCAATGCGATAAAGCTAATATCACACAACGCGTAAATAGTTTTTTTCATCGTCATGAAAGTCTACTCCAATACTCAACTAACTACTTAATCGATTGCGAAACTCAAAAGACCTAGTAATAATGCAACTTTCTGAGTCAGATTACTACTGATTTTTCTCCGCTCCACTCGTCAAATCACCCGCCGCCTTCGGGCGGCACCCTCTTTCTAAAGAGGGCAAAGAACGCTGTATTCAACCCCTGCCCTCTTTGGTAAAGAGGGTGGCCCCGCAGGGCCGGGTGATTTGCTGTGCAGCTGACTCCGGCTTTCGCAATTATCTATCCACTAACTATTTGATAAAACAAACGCCTTATTATCTCTCGCGTATACTCTCGATGTCTCTTGTAGACCCCGTATGTGTAGCGGTACGTCAGGCTTGAGTCGCCGCTTTCATACTCCATAATAACATCGGCAAGCGGGCTTGTATAGTCAAGGACGTAATCTTTGCGTACATTGTTCCCATGGTAGCCGTAATTGTTGTTGCTGAAAGTACTGCCCGTACCTGATAAAGGCTTTTTCGCTGTTGGAGTGTCTGCTTTGAGGTGAGAAAACGCCGCCCGTGTGATGGGCGGCGTTTTTGGTGAATGATGCGCTATACTCAGACGCAAAATGCCTGACGGCTGCCTACTTAGTACCGGCCTACAACTCCCAGCCTTTCAGTTCGGCGATATACATTAGTATCCCGTTTACACGGACGAGCGCCAGCTCGAGGGTCAGCCTCTCATCTGCGTGTAAGGCGTTCGGTCCCTCTGCATCTATGACATTCATGCGTAAGAACAGTCCTTGCAATAACTCAAGGTCGCCGATTTCCGCTATCAGCCCCTGTTCATCTATTGCTATTGCCAAAACCTTGAACATTATCTCAAGGGCTTCGCGCTCGGTGAGCGTACCCATAGGATTAAACAGGCCTCCGGGAGCGTCCATAGCGCCAATTGCGACTATCAGGGCTGAGAATACTGCCGGTTCTCCGTCCAACCGACCGCAGTCTGTCACCAGTCCTAAAAAGTCGATATCCATAAGCGGATTACCGCCATCAGGACCAGCCATTGCGGTCGCCATGTAGTTGTAAAACATCGCCATGATTTTTGCGTATTGAACGCGTGTGACCGGAGCCTCGGGCGTATCAAGCGGAAGGACAAACCCGTGAGTCAACGCATCAACGATATAGTCTCGCGACCAACCGTCCGGCAAGTCCGACTCATCGTCGAGAATACGGAACGTGAAGTCTTTCTGTACTGTCATCCCTGCGGAATTCGTAGCGACGCATGTGAAGGTGTGTTCCCCCGGGGCCAGATCGTACGGCCAAATCCACAGGTAACTGCACGTCGAACGCTCAATGCCGTTATACAGCCAGGACGCGGTGCCGTTCTCGCCCCATAACCATCCGTCCTGCAAGTCATAGATACGTGCGTTTAGTGTAATTTCCTCTGTAAGCCTGTACTCGGGGATCTCGTCCTGCATGCTGTAAATGATCGGCGCTTTATACGGAACTTTGACGGATGGGCTGTACGCTTCCGACGTCCATACGCCGTCTGTCGCGTATATGTGGAAGTAGCCGTCGTTTGTACCCGGTAACTCTGAAAGGTCAACAGCCATCGACCGCCCGGTAATGTTAGAGGCAATGTTGAAGCTTTGTCCTTCTTTCGGGCAGTACCATATGTTGAAGTACAGTTCGTCTCCGTCGGCGTCATTCGCTTCCCAAGTGAGCGTTACGGCGTCCGAAAGCTGCTGGCCGCTGCTGAGGCCGGTGAAAGCGACTGTCGGCGCGTTTTGGGAAACGTCACGCGAGAAAATGACCTCATCGCCGCTGCGTATGACAAACCGCGCCGCGCCATCGGGAAGCCTCACCGCTGCGCTGACGGGATGCCTCTGCGCGTCGACAAATATCTGGTTGTCAGCTAAATCGACATTCGTCTGCTGCCCGGCGGCAAAGTCAGCGGCGGAGAGCAGCGCTCCATCGGAGTCGTACACATACACTCGATAATCGCCAAGTGCGCCCGGTGTTAATACGTTCCTGTTAGTCTCGTATGTAAACCAGGGGTCGGCGGAAAATGTGTTGTCCTCGTTGACAAAGCCTGTGATTTGCGTGAATGTGCCCTGCGGTTCCTCCCGGGGCTCATAATCATCCCCGCTGTTATGCTCTATGAAGCTGTCGTACCAAATGAAGTATCTGCAGGCGGAGCACTCGAGATAGAGGTCGTCTTCATAGTCATCCAATAGCCAGTTTGCGGCGCATTCAGGGCACTGGAAACTGTAGCCCGTCACCTGAACGAACTCAAGGCACTGCCAGCATTCGACGTAAAATCGCGGGTCGTTGACGGACATGTAACAGTTAGGGCATTGCCCCCAGTAATCGGGCTCCGGTTCTTCCAAGCCTGTTGAGTAAGAGCCGCCGTACATGTCCGGCGTCACTCCGGTAAATGTTTCAAAAATGTGGTTATATACCTCTGAAGTGACCCATCTGGTGTAAGGTTCCGCGTCCATGCCGCAGCCCATATAGCTTGTGACGCCGCCCAGCAGGCGGGATCCGGCGACGTAGTACGGGCGCTGCTCAGGATAGATAACCGAGCCGGGGCCGATGAGCCCCATCCGGGGGCCGCCGATCACGAGCGGGTTGTCCGCCGTAACAGGGGTCGATCTCCAGATAATATGGCCTGACATCCCATAGGGCGGTACGTTAAGGTCGAGGTTCAAGCTGCCGCCCTCGTACTCATCGCCTATGTTATAACAGTGGGCGACTTCATGAGCGACTGTTTTGAGCATTTCGGGATTACCCTCCCAAATGACATTGCCGGGCAACCCGCACGTATAGCCGTTAACATAGGAGTTTATGCTGGGAAACCACGGCGCGCTTGGCACAAACCCGATTATCAGGGTGTACGCTTCGTCCGGCGTCTGGAGATTCGTCAGAGCCCTCCACACTTCAATCGACCCCGGATCAGTGAGAAGGTCGTAGCGACTGTCGGAAAGATCCAGTTCAGGACCCATGACGAACTCCACATCCGCGCGCGCGATAGGATACGCGGCAATAAGGAGTTCAATGGAATCGCGCCACAGGTCGGTACAGGTTTCAACGCGCCCCCCGTAATTGGCTTTGACAGGGACTCCGAGTATCTTCAATGTCGTTGAATCAAAAAAGTTAGCAGTCCTGACGGCCCAGCCGCCATCCGTCTCGAATTTGAACGAATAAGCCCCGGCAGACCAATAGCCGACGTCCGCTATGTCTGTTGGCTGAAACAGCAGAGTGTATTCGTCCGGTATTGCGACCGGTGAAAGTTGTGTTACTGTTGCGCCGTCTTTTTCGATCGTCAGCACATGATGCGCGCTGAGGTCGAGGGGCTCGTTAAATGTGACAAACACGGCGGTCTCCTTGCCGGCGACGAAGTTTTGCATCAAGTACAGTTCACCGGTATCGGTGTCGAAACCGTAACTAAGGCATTGGTTGATCTCGATCATTTTGATGTTTGGATCAAAAATCTCTATGACTTCCTCGTTTGGTTCAAACGGCATGCGCCTCTCCGGCCTTATGACGATATCGGAAAGGTCGACGTAAGGGTCGGTGTTGTGCCAGGGATCGTTATCCGAGGCGCTCACTGTGATGTCCATACGGGACGCGTCGTCACCTTCCGTGCCGCGCTTGCACGCTGTGAGCGTGAAGACCGCGCACAACGCTATAAGCAGCGCCGTCAGTTTCAGTAGTGTTTTTCTGTTCATCTCTCCACCCATCCAATCTGTTGTTTTGTCGTTTAGTCCGCTTAAGTCAGTATTAGCAACATAAACATACCAGACTCGCAAGCGAAAGTCACGTTGAATTATGAGCAAAAGTTCAACATATACGAGATATGCGTGTTGAATTTTATGAAATAATTCAACACGCAAGAAGATAAGGGGGGGGACGCCCGGGTGTGCGTCCCCCCCGCACCGTAGGGGCGGCCTTTGGCCGCCTTCTCCCCCGCCCCTACACCGATAAGTAACCGGCGTTTACGAGAGTGGTGACTAAGCCCATCATGTAACGGGATGCCCAGACCATCATCAGTCTGTTGGTCATCCTCTCCGCCGCGTTGAACGCGTTCGGGCCGTCGTAGTCAAATACGCCGAGCAGCCGCATGAACTCAATTATACTGGCGTCGTCAGCATCCATGAACATTATGCCCTCTCCCAAATCCTGAACAGCGAGCGCGCTCGCCCTGAACAGTGTCGTGACCGCTTCGAGCTGCGTTATGGAACCGCTGCCGCCGAATAGACCGCCCGGCGCACCCATATAGCCCAGAGTTACCGCCACAGTCTCGTGCCAATTATCCATGACCGAACCGGAATCGGTGACGACGCCATCTGTTACTTCCGGGAATGGGTTCTGAAGCGGTAAATTCAAATGCTGCATTTCAAGATATATTATTATACCATAAGAAAGATTCATCATCCTGGCAACATCTGAACGCGTAACGGGAGCGTCGATCCTATCGAGAGGTAAGATCATACCCCATTCCAGAGCCTGCCTTACATCACCGCGTGACCAGTCGTCCGGCAGATCCGAGTCGTCGTCGATGATTATGAAGGAGAACTCTCTTT
>Ga0082212_10007297_pt1 | contig 14660 bp, 13 predicted proteins | sample TergutNt197P3_FD_71548 | JGI IMG/M metagenome (GOLD analysis project Ga0082212, IMG submission 71548) | Neocapritermes taracua P3 segment gut microbial communities from Petit-Saut dam, French Guiana - Nt197 P3 | ecosystem: Host-associated > Arthropoda: Insects > Digestive system > Gut ... | reverse complement strand
AAATCAGGCGACAGATGTATAATTTGATAATTCAATCATTCATTATCATTCAAATCGGGTCGCAGCATTTTTGTTCTTTCAATTGATTGTTCGTGTCGCCAGCGGTCAATTTCGGCAGCGTGTCCCGAGAGGAGTATGTCGGGTGTTTTCCAGCCCATAAAATCTGCCGGTCGGGTATATACGGGAGGCGCTAAAAGGTTGTCCTGAAAAGAATCGGTAAGCGCAGACTGTTCGTCAGACAAAACACCCGGAATAAGCCTCACGATTGCATCGGTTATTACGGCGGCAGGAATTTCCCCACCCGATAACACATAATCGCCTATTGATATTTCTTTGGTAATCAGATGTTCGCGTATTCTGTGGTCGATGCCTTTATAGTGTCCTGCAAGGATAATCAGGTTCTGTTTCAGCGACAGGCGGTTTGCCAATTTCTGATTAAACTTTTCCCCATCGGGCGACATATAAATTATTTCATCGTAACATCTTTCGCTTTTCAGTTGCTTAATGGCATTATAAACAGGCTCTATCATCATAACCATTCCTGCTCCGCCGCCAAATGCGTAATCGTCAGTTGTTTTGTGTTTGTCGGTAGCAAAATTGCGCAGGTTTATAATGTTTATTTCTGCCAGTTGTTTATCTTTTGCTCGTTTAACAATCGAGTGATTTAGTGGACTTTCGAGAAGTTCGGGAAGAACCGTTATAATATCAATTCTCATTTTTATATTTTAAAATGCAAAGATAAATATTTGTTTTTTTGCAAAAAGTTTTTTATCTTTAAACATTTAAAATTATGGAATGTAGAACCAACTGCGGCGCTTGTTGCATCGCCATATCAATTTCGTCTGAAATACCCGAAATGCCCAACGGAAAACCTTCGGGAGTGAGATGCGTACACCTTCTTGAAGACTACCGGTGTGCACTTTTCGGCAATCCTCAACGCCCCAAGGTTTGCGGTGATTATCAGGCAGAACCCGATTTCTGCGGAGTAAACAGAGAAGAGGCTATGGCTATTTTATATAATCTTGAAAGAAAAGATGAACAGCAGCATTGCTCATAATGTCAAGCGACTGAATTTTATATGTTTATCTGGAATAATTCTTTATATGTTTTTTCGGTTGCGCATACAAATTATTCATTTCCTCGCGGGTTTTGATTAAAACAAATTCTATCAACCCATTACATTCTAAAAGTTCGTCTATTGTATGTTCAATGTCGTTAAACATACATGCAGGACTTCCGTTGTTTAATATTCTACAGTTGTATATTTTATATACTAAACGATATTCCGGTTTATGCCCAAAAGGGAATTTATAAAACTCCTTAAAGTTGCCTTTTAGTTTTTCGCCCTGTAACGTTCCATTTTGAATTTTATCTGCAACATCAAGAACAAAATTTTGAATCCGAGGATTTAATTTTTTGAAATCTCGGTCAAAACTGCTTCGCAAAGCAATTTTATATGCCATTACCGGAAATTATTTCGCGTAAAGAATTGCCAGATTTCATTCTTAGAGTCTTCATTGCATCGTTAATTGCAAATTCCAATTCCTTTTCATTGTCCATGAAATTTACAAAATCACGATTTCCATCAATGCCTCTAAGAAATTTCAAGAGCGCTTTTCCATTCGCTTTTTTCTCATTTACCGCAACATATACCATAATATTAAGATATTAAAGTTTGTGCAAAGATAATCAAAAAAACTAATTCACACTTTTAGTCTTGTATATTTATTAGTAGCAGCTTTCTACATACCGCCACCGCCGGTTGCGCCTCCTCCGCCATCGCCGCCGCCTTTTACGTCATCGTTGTTAATACTGCGCTGTACTTTCTTAATTGCCTCTTTCATAGTGCCGAAGCGGTATGAAATGCTAAGTCGTAATTCGCGATAGGGATTGTAAGATGTGCCGCGTGTTTCAAAATACTCGGAAGTAGTAGTCGTTTTAAATATCAAATCTTTGCTGAACGGATTGTTGCATGAAAGCGACACTGTCATCTTCTTTTGCAGCAAATCTTTGTTAGCACTTATCCCTGCAATAAATATTGCGTCTTGACTTCCTTGCAGCATTACATACCTTCCCTGATACATACCGTTTGCATTGATACGAAAGTCTTTCGGCAGGGTAAACTGCGCATTCACATAAAAATTATTGAAAAACCCGCTGTTTGACACATCTAACTCGGAGCTTTTCATATCAACGTAGCTCAAACCTCCGTTAAATGTCAGGCGAAGTACTTTGTTGGGCGTCCAGTTTGCATTGGCGTATAATCCGCTGCGCTCACTGCTGCCGATATTGCCGAATGTCCGTTGTCTGACTTCGGGCTTTGCAGGGTCAATAAATGAATAACTTTGAATCGCATTATTTACATACGAATAACTGCCGCTTAGGTTCAATGTAAGTTTTGATGCAAAATAACTGTAATTCAAATTGAAACCATGACTTTTTTCCGGGTCAAGATTAGGATTACCATAAGATATATTGTAAGGGTCTGTATCGTTAACATAAGGATTTAGATAATAGATACTTGGGCGGAAAATACGCAGATTGTAACCCAGACGAATTTGTTGAGTAGGTTTGAGTTGATATGAAGCCGTAATGCTTGGCACTACGTTGTTATAGTCAACGCTAAAATTTTTGCTTTCGTCAAGACGGAAATCTACATTCTGCATGGTTCCTTCGGCACGAACACCTGTGCGTAAACCGAATTTTTCCAACTTCAAGGCATGCCCCGCATATACTGCATAAATATTGCTGATATGTTTGAAATCGGTTGAATAGTCGTTTCGCACCGATACCCAATCGCCGTTGGCATCTTTATCATAATGTCCTACTTTACTGATATTTTGCCTGAGAATATATTTCACTCCCGCTTCAATTGTGTGCTTTGGCGTGAGTGGATTGGTATAGTCCAATTGCCCTGTATGTTCTGTGGTGCGGGCGCTGTTGTCATACCACTGGTTGAGCCTGATGTGCAGAGGCATTACACCGGTTATGTCTCTTGCGTATGAGTAGTTTTCACTGTTATTAGGCGAATTATTAAAGCGGTACGATAATGTGATTAATTCGCCTTTTTTACGGGTTGAACGCTGATAGTCGAGGTTGGCTCCGGTTGAGCCGTATTCGTATGTGCCTTCGCCGTCTGTTTTGTAACTGTATTCCATACTGCCCGCTTTATTTAACATTTCTATCATCCTTTCAGAAATGCTTTTCTGTTGTCCGTTATATCCATTTGCGCCGAGGCTCAAAAGACGGAGTGTATCAAATTCATAAGTTGCCTCAAAGTTTCCATACATGTAAGTACTTCTACTTTTGCTTTTTGAGCCGCTTGTTTCCATGTAATACAAATCGTTGATAAAATTTTCACTCACACCTTCTTGTTTACTCCACGGACGCCGGTTATTATTGTAACTAAAGTTACCGGTCAATCCGAGTTTTCCTGTTTTAGCCGAAAGAAATGTGCTTCCGCCGAAACTGCCGAATGTACCTGTATTTGCCGAAACCGAACCTTGATAACCTTTAAACTGGTCGCGATTGGTTATAATATTGATTATTCCACCAATTCCTTCGGCATCGTATTTGGCGCCCGGGTCGGTTATCACTTCTATATTCTTAATGGTGTTTGCCGGCATACTTTTGAGCACTTCCGAAACGTTTTGCCCGCTGAGCATATTTGATGGTTTGCCGTTCAGAAAAATTTTGAAATTAGAAGCGCCTTTCAACTGAATTTTATCTTCGCCGTCAACGGTTACCATAGGTACTTTGCGGAGCATATCAAGTGTATTATTTACCTTGGCTTCAGGGTCTTCCGTTATATTGTAGATGAGTTTGTCAATCTCTACTTTTACCAATGGCTTTTGGGCAGCGACAACTACCTCGCTCATCATCTGTATATTTGTGCTTACAAATAATTTACCGAAATCCATTTTTCGATTAGCGTTTGTTAAACTGAATGGTTTAACTAATGTTATTATCCCAACAGATTGGATAGTAATAAGATAATCGCCCGCAGCTTTTAACTGCATTTCAAACCTTCCGTTTCCATCGCAGGCTGCTGCATTAACAAACTGTGTTGGCGACTGGGCAAAAGCAACAGCCACAGTAGCGAAGGGAACAGGTTCATTTTGCAGCGAATCAATCACTTGACCACTAATGGTATACACGTCAATAACGTTATTTTGCGCCTTTGCTGCGGCGATGAACAAAAATGTTCCGACTAATAGAATAAAAAATTTTTTCATTATCATTATTTTTTAATTAATTTTTCTTTATAATTCATCTGTTACAAATTTTTCGTAAACATACGGTTTTTTAGTAAAATTCAAATTTTATTTATTTTTTCGTTTTGTCCTGTTTAAATACGCACATAAAAAAGCGTGGACAATTTCTGTTATCTGCTTTATGAGGTTCTTGACCACCCTGACAGCCTAATAAATTGAATAAAGCCCACGCCGAAGCATGAGCGTAATCGCTTTATTCACAGGCTGTCTTCCGGAAATTGTCAAGATTTCATAAAGCACCGAATATCAGCAAAACGCTTTTTCCAATATTTTTTTATAATGTGCGTACAATACGCTGTTCTACATCATAGGCAAGTTTTAAAAATTTTCGTAAAGAAAATGACAAAGGCAGCGATAACCAAATAAAATCAATAAAATGTTTTAACTTCGCAAAAAATTTTTAATTATGGAATTAGCAATTATAGGCTACGGACGAATGGGGCGCGAAATTGAAACTATTGCATTACAGCGAGGTCATTCGGTAAGGCTTGTTGTTGATGTGGATAATCTGCATGACCTTAACCGCCAAAACTTGGCAGGAATTGATGCTGCAATTGAATTTTCGCTGCCAACAACAGCGTCTAATAATATTTTAACCTGCCTGAGTAACAGTACGCCGGTTGTGAGCGGAACAACAGGCTGGCAAATTAATTTGAAAAAAATTAAAGAACTGTGCGAAGAAAACAACACCTCGTTTATTCATTCAAGCAATTTCAGCATAGGCGTTAATCTGTTTTTCAAACTTAATTCCGAATTAGCCAAGTATATGAATAATTATAAAGAATATGATGTTTCCATTGTGGAACTGCATCATATTAAGAAACTTGACGCACCAAGCGGAACGGCTATTTCGCTTGCGAAAGGTATAATAAATGAAAACGAAAAGTATGCATCGTGGCACAAAGGTAATGCTGTGGAAGACGGCTCAATACCTGTTGAATCGTTTCGTGAAGGCGAAGCCACAGGAACACATACCGTAAAATGGAGTTCGGATATTGACGACATAAGCCTTGTTCATAATTCGAAAAGCCGCAAAGGACTTGCATTTGGAGCCGTTATTGCTGCCGAATTTATTGCAAAACGTACCGGCGTTTTCACAATGGAAGATGTATTGGAATTATAAAATACTTTTTATTAACTATTAAAACTTGTAACTTAAAAAAATAACTATGATTGATATTTTCTCAAAAAAGCATATCAGGTTTTGGATTATGTCGTTAATCTACATACTGATAGTGATATGGATAGGAAATTACTTGCTTCTGCTTGGGCTGGGTGTAATTTTCGATTTATATGTTACCAAAAAAATAAACTGGACTTTTTGGAAAAAACGCAACGGACAAAACAGTGCATTTATCGAGTGGTTCGATGCACTTATTTTTGCGGTTATTGCTGTAACCCTGATAAATATATTTCTTTTTCAGAATTACAGAATACCAACACCTTCGATGGAAAAATCGCTGCTTGTGGGCGACCATCTGTTTGTGAGCAAACTTGCATACGGACCGCGAATGCCCAATACGCCTATTGCATTTCCATTTACACAGCATACTATTCCAGGAATAAATTCTAAATCGTGGTCAAACCTCGTCATCTGGAAATATAAACGTTTGGTAGGTTTTGGGAAAGTTAAAAATAACGACCCGATAGTGTTTAATTTTCCGGCAGGCGATACGGTTGTGGTTGACGAACAGGCTACAAGTTATTATGAAATTGTGCGGACAACCGCTCGCAATTACAAAACGAACGACACATATTTGAGTCGAGAAATTAAAACCGACAAGGAATATTATCAGCAGGCGGTAACAGATGTTAATCGTCAGCGCGAAATAATTTACCGTCCGGTTGATAGAAGAGATAATTATGTGAAAAGATGTATAGGTATTCCGGGCGATACCATATTTATAAAAGGCGGAACGGTTTATGTCAATGGAAAAGAATTAGCCGATAATACAACTCAACAACTTGTTTATATTATTGAAACTAACGGAACAACAATTAATCCGAAAGCATTTGAGAGACTGTTGATAAACAGGTCAGACCAAAGAATGATTTCCGGTTCGTCATACTTGCTTCCTTTAACAAAATCGAATGCCGAAGCAATAGCCCAATTTGCGAATGTAGTCAGCGTTTCGCCCATTTTGATACGTGAAGGCGAATGGGAACCGAGAATTTTTCCGCACGACTCATTATATAAATGGAACGAAGATAATTTTGGTCCACTGTGGATACCGAAAAAAGGCGTAACCGTTCAAATCGACACAGCGAATATTTGTCTTTATGAGCAGATTATCAGTAATTACGAAGGCAACGAACTTAAAATTGAAGGCTCTGTAATCTATATTAATGGTCAACCGTCAACCAACTACACGTTTGCGATGGACTATTACTGGATGATGGGCGATAATCGTCATAACTCCGCCGACTCGCGTTACTGGGGTTTTGTTCCCGAAGACCACGTTGTTGGCAAACCCAAGTTTATATGGCTTTCGCTCGACAATGAAGCGGAAGGTTTGAAAAGAGTACGTTGGAACAGAATGTTTATGAGAGTGAGGTGATTTCGAGTTATAAAAAATTTCTTTAATATTGATTATGCGTATTGTAATAGCCGGAGCCGGAGAAGTAGGCGCTCATCTGGCAAAAATGCTGAGCCGCGAAAATCACGAGATTGTAATCATCGATACTGATGAGGAACGGTTAATAAACTTGGCGGAAAAATGCGACCTTATGACGCTGCGGGGCAGGGTAACTTCCAGAAGGTTTTTGCTGGAAGCGGGCGCAGACAAAGCCGATTTATTCATTGCCGTTACGCCATTCGACGACACTAACATCGTGTCGGCTATTATGGCTAAGAAAATAGGAGCGAGGCTCACCATAGTACGCGTTGGCGCCAATGAACTATTGAGCAAAGAAACTCGCGATATTTATGCAAATTTGGGCATTGATTCTATTGTTTATCCGGAAAAAATAGCAGCACGTGAAGTAACCAATACCTTTCGTCAGTCAGGAGTATCGACACTTGTCGATTTTTCGGGCAGCACGCTTTCACTTTTGGCTGTGAAGATATACGAAAACGCACCCATTGTGAACAAAACGCTTAAAGAAGCCGCCGACATTTATAATATTGAATATTGTGCAGTGGCAATTCTGCGTGATGGTAAAACCATTATTCCCTACGGCGATATACGTTACAAGCCTGATGATACTATATATGTTGTAACCAATCACGCCGGCATCAAGAATATTTTGCAATATTCTACACATAAACGCGAACATATCGCACAGGTTATGATTCTCGGCGGAAGCCATATAGGAAGATTGATTGCCAAGGAACTCGGAAAGGATTGCAGTGTCAAAATATTCGAAGCCGACCGCGACGAGGCTTACCGCTTGTCGGACACTTTGAACAATGCGCTGGTTATTCACGGTGATGGAACCAAAGCCGATTTACTTATGGAAGAAGGTCTTCGGACTACAGACGCTTTTATTGCAGTAACAGGCAACTCCGAAACCAATATTATGGCTTGCATGTTGGCAAAAAACGAAGGAGTGAAGCACACAATTGCCGAAATAGAAAATCTTGATTATATCAATCTTGCCGAGCGGATAGGAGTTGATACCGTCATCAACAAAAAACTGATTACAGCCGCTCATATCTATCGTCATACGTTGACGGGCAGCATAACGATGATGAAATATCTGGCAACTACCGAAGCCGAAGTACTTGAATTTATAGTACCGCCAAAATCGAAAATTACCGAATTTCCGCTGAATGAAATGAACTTTCCGAAAGACGCTATTATTGGTGGGGTGGTACGTGAAAAAACAGGGCTCATTGCCTCCGGCAGTATGTGGATACAGTCCGGCGACCGTGTTGTAGTTTTTACTTTGCCATCGGCTATCGGCGAAGTTAATAAGTTTTTCAAATGAATATCAGATTCATACTGTATATATTAGGTTCTTTGCTGTGTCTCGAAAGCGGATTGTTGATAATTCCGCTTGTTGTAGCTTTATTGTATGGAGAACCTGTCTGGTTGCCCATACTATATTCATCGGCAATAACACTTATTATCGGTTGGATATTTGCCTATTCCAATAAAAACTGTTCGAAAGAAATCGGCAAACGCGAGGGATTCATCATCGTAGGAGCTGTGTGGATTGTATTCGCTTTTTTCGGCTCGTTGCCCTTTGTGTTCAGTGGTTGCGTTTCATCAATGACCGATGCTTTTTTCGAAGCAATGTCGGGTTTTACAACTACCGGTTCCACCATTATCCGCGATATTGAAGTGCTTCCGCACGGTTTACTTTTTTGGCGGGCTTTGATGCATTTCACGGGCGGTATAGGAATATTGGTGCTGTGCATTGCTGTATTGCCCATTTTCGGTATTGGAAGCATGAATATATATCAGGCTGAAACCTCAACAGTGTCCATCGGCGAAAAGTTCAGCCCGCGCATTAAAGATACAGCCAAACGTGTTTTCAGGATATACCTTATTATCACTGCTTCTTGCATTTTGTTCTACTTGCCCGCCATGGATTTTTTCGATGCTGTATGTCATGCGTTTTCAACCACGGCTACCGGAGGTTTTTCCACCAGAAATGCGAGCATGGGAGATTTTCCCGTTTACACGCAGTATGTTACCATATTTTTTATGATTTTGGGAAGTTGTCCGTTTGTTCTGTTTTTCTATGTTTGGAAACGTGAATTTGGAAAAATAAGCCAAAATGACGAGTTTCGGTTTTACCTGATTATAATATTGATAGCATCATTATTCATTTGTATAGGACTGTTAATAAATAAACAAGGTTTTGAATCGTCCATACGTGAGAGTGTATTCAACGTAGTGAGCATGATTTCGACTACGGGTTACGTTGTTGGCGATTATATGCAGTGGTCGCCACCGATGTGGTTAATCATTTTTTTGATTGCTTTTATCGGCGGATGTGCAGGTTCTACATCGGGTGGATTGAAAGTGGTCAGATTATTGTTGCTTATAAGAATGATACCTATGCAATTAAAAAAAATCATGTATCAAAATGCCATTGTGCCGGTTAAGCTGAACAAACATACCGTTACGGAAGACAGAATGTACCGCATATTGGCTTTTTTCGTGATATTTCTTTGCATATATATCGCGGGAGTTTTTATTTTGGTAATTTGCGGTTTGAACTTTACAACAGCCGCCGGCACTTCTATTGCCTGTCTGGCAAATACTGGTCCGGGGCTCGACCTTACAGGACCTTCCAATAATTTCGGACACTTGCCCGTTGCAGCCAAATGGATTTGTTCATTCCTGATGCTTTTTGGTCGCCTTGAAGTATATTCCATACTGATATTGTTTTCGCCTGCATTTTGGAGAAAACAATGAATTTAATGGCTGCCCCATAATATACAAAAGAGGCTGTTTAATAGACAGCCTCTTTCGTTTTCGGAATTTACGTTGTTTCTATTTTACTTTTTCAACAATCGCTTTAAATGCTTCGGGGTGGTTCATTGCAAGGTCGGCAAGTGTTTTGCGGTTTAGTGCAATTCCCTGTTTTTCCAATTTGCCGATAAACACCGAATAACTCATGTCGTATTGACGAGCGCCGGCGTTAATTCTCTGAATCCATAAGGCTCTGAACTGTCCTTTTTTCTTTTTCCTGTCGCGATATGCGTACCCTAAACCTTTATCGAGGGTATTTTTTGCAACGGTTAATACATTTTTTCGTGAACCGAAATTTCCTTTAGTTTGTTTGAGGACTTTTTTTCTTCTCGCCCTCGATGCAACTGAATTTACTGATCTTGGCATAATTCATTTTTTTTGAAAGTCAGCGCCCTTTTTCACAAGGAACTTTAGGCTGAACATTCTGTTAATAATTAATTTTTTTTATCAAACGTTAAACTGTTATCTTAGTGCAAGCAAACTCTTTACATTGTTCATGTCGGGTTTACTTACTTCTCCATAATTGGTAAGATGTCTCTTCCGCTTTGTCGCTTTCTTTGTAAGAATATGACTTTTATAAGCGTGCTTACGTTTGATTTTTCCTGTTCCGGTTAAAGAAAATCTTTTCTTTGCTCCGGGATTTGTTTTCATTTTTGGCATTGTCTTCTGAAAAATATATTTAAAAAACTATTTCTTTTTTGGTTTAGGTGAAAACGATACTATCATTCTTTTTCCTTCAAGTTTAGGCAGTTGGTCGGGTTTACCGTATTCTTCCAAGTCGTTGGCAAAGCGAAGCAAAAGCACTTCTCCCTGTTCTTTGAATAAAATCGACCTTCCTTTAAAGAAAACGTATGCTTTCACTTTTGCACCTTCTTCCAAAAACTTGATTGCATGTTTAAGTTTAAAATTATAATCATGGTCATCGGTATTTGGACCAAAGCGAATTTCTTTTACTACAACTTTTGTAGATTTTAATTTAATTTCTTTCTGCTTTTTCTTTTGTTGATACAAAAATTTTTGATAATCAACAATCCTACAAACAGGCGGGTCGGCAGATGGCGATATTTCAACCAAATCCAGTTCCATACTGTCGGCAAGGCGTAATGCGTCTTGAATACTCATTATGCTCGATTCAATATCTTCTCCGGTTACCCTTACCACTCTTGCCATAATCCTTTGATTAATTCTGTGAGCAGGTTGGGCAACTCTTGCCGGTTGTCGTAGTTGTCGTACTTGTAATGCTATAATTCTTTCCTCCTAATTTAGTTAATACTATGCCTCAACGGCTATTTCTTTATTAATTTCTTCTTGAATAAATTTTACAAATTCTTCTATTTTCATCGACCCTTTATCGCCTTCTCCCTGCTTCCTAACCGAAACAGTTCCGCTTTCTGCCTCTTTTTCGCCTATGATAAGAAGGTATGGTATCCGCTTTAATTCGTTGTCCCTTATCTTTTTACCAATTTTTTCGTTTCTCTCATCAACAAGGGTGCAAATATCGGAATTATTTAGAATTTCACAAATTTTTTCTGCATAATCGTTGAATTTTTCGCTTATCGGAAGAATTACCGCTTTTTCGGGAGCAAGCCAAAGGGGAAGTTTGCCGGCGGTATTTTCGATGAGCACGGCAACAAATCGTTCCATCGACCCGAAAACAGTGCGGTGTATCATTACCGGTCGGTGTTTTTGGTTGTCGCTGCCGTTGTAGGTGAGGTCAAATCTTTCGGGAAGGTTATAATCGACCTGTATTGTTCCGAGTTGCCATTTTCTGCCGATAGCATCTTTTATCATAAAATCAAGTTTCGGACCATAAAATGCGGCTTCGCCATACGCTACAACGGTGTTGAGATTTTTTTCGGCGGCGGCTTCAATTATGTCGCGTTCAGCCCTTTCCCAATTTTCTTCCGAGCCAATGTATTTTTGTCTGTCGTCTTTGTCGCGAAGCGATATTTGTGCGGTATATTCTTTAAATCCGAGTATGCGCAAGATATAGAGTATCAAATCGATGATGCTTTTAAATTCTTCGCGCAACTGGTCGTGGCGGCAGAAAATATGTGCATCGTCTTGCGTAAAACTTCTCACTCTTGTAAGTCCGTGTAATTCACCGCTTTGCTCATATCTGTAAACGGTTCCAAATTCAGCCATTCGCACAGGTAACTCTTTGTATGAGTGTGGAGTAGCATCATATATTTCGCAGTGATGCGGACAGTTCATCGGTTTCAGCATAAACTGTTCGCCTTCCTGCGGCGTTGCAATGGGCTGAAACGAATCGGCTCCGTATTTCTCAAAATGCCCCGACCTTTTATATAAATTAACATTTCCGATGTGCGGGGTGGTTACAATTTTATAGCCTCTTTTTCGCAAAACCGATGTAAGAAAAGTGATGAGATTCTGACGTATGTCCGAGCCTTTCGGCAGCCACAAAGGAAGCCCCATACCAACGTTTTGCGAGAAAGTGAAAAGTTCGAGTTCCTTGCCTATTTTGCGGTGGTCTCTTCGCTTTGCTTCTTCAAGAAAAACAAGGTATTCGTCAAGCATTTTTTGTTTCGGGAACGAAATGCCGTAAATCCTTGTCAGCATTTTGCGGTTCTCGTTTCCGCGCCAGTATGCTCCTGCTATGCTTAGAAGTTTTATTGCTTTAAGCGGCTCTGTTGAAGGTAGATGCGGTCCTTTGCAAAGGTCGGTAAAATTTCCCTGCGAATAGAGGGTAATTGTTCCGTCATTTAACTCGCTTATAAGTTCGGTTTTATATTCGTCGCCTTTTTCCGTGAATAAATTCAGCGCCTCTTTTTTGCTGACATCACGTCTGTTGTATGACAGATTTTTTGAAGCCAACTCTCTCATTTTATTTTCAATAACAGGCAAATCGGCATCGGTAATTACTTTGCCTTCGCCCGGGTCAACATCATAATAAAAACCGTTTTCTATTGCCGGTCCAATGCCGAATTTTATGCCGGGGTAAAGCAATTCCAACGCTTCTGCCAACAGGTGCGCCGATGAGTGCCAAAAAGCGTGTTTACCTTCGGCATCGTCCCATTTATTGAGTTGCAGCGTTGCATCGGTGTCGATAGGTCGGGTTAAATCCCACGTTTCGCCGTTAACGATAGCCGAATATACCTCTTTCGCAAGTCGCGGACTTATTTGCTCGGCTATTTGCAGACTGTTTATTCCATTTTCGTAATCTCTTTTTGAGCCGTCAGGAAACGTTATCTGTATCATTCTGATTTTATGATTTAAATTGGAGTGCAAAAGTAATGATAATTTTTATATTTGCAGTTTGCCGAAATAATTATGAAAAATTAATTTACGGCACATATTTTGATGTATATAATTAAGAATTAATGCTATGAAAAAATTTTATCTATTTTTTATTTTACCGTTGTTTGTTGTTTCATGCTCAAAAACGCCGCAAGCCGATTTTTATTTCGATGTAGATAAAGCCAAAGTTGGCTCGGAAGTATTTTTTTATAACACTTCGGATAATGCCGACACCTATGAGTGGAATTTTGGAGACGGCTCATTTTCAACAAGTAAAAATCCTGTACATATTTACAAAACGGTGGGCGTATATGAGATAACTCTCACTGCGTTTTCGAGAGGAGGGAGGGAGTCGCAATCAAAACGGTTTCTCACGGTTATAGAGCCTACGCTATTAGTTGTCGAGGTTCTTGAATATTATGAAGAATATCCTGTCGGAAACGCAAGCGTTGTTTTGTATCCCACGCTGAAAGATTGGGAAAATGAAACCAATGCAATTGTTGAAGGATTTACCGACGATGGAGGTATTGTGGTTTTTGGCAATCTCAATCCGATAGTTCATTTTGTTGATGTTTGGGAGCAATATCACAATAATTGGCAGTTAGCAGATGAAGATATTGGTTTTATAACAACTCATAAAATAGTTCCCGACCGTGTTCAATGGTTTACTGCTTTTGTTGATTATGTGCCCAATGCGCGCGGCGGAAAAACTATGGTAATAAAGAAACTTGAAAAACGCAACCCCACAGGAAAAGCATATCCCGAAGCACTTGATAGAGAGACTGATTATGAAACCTTGCTTAAAAAGAGTGTGTTCGTAAAATAAGCATTTTTTTTCGTCGCTTTTCCCTAAAAATCGTCAGAAAAATATGAAGCCGGAAGATTTCTTAGGTTGTATCTCATAGCCATTGCTTCGCCGTAAGCGCCTGCCGAGCGTATTGCAATAAAGTCGCCTCGTTGCGTTTCGGGCAGTTCGATGGATTTTGCAAACGTGTCGGACGATTCGCAAATGGGTCCAACAACATCGTACTTGCACATTTTGCCTTCAGACGACAGGTTTTCGATTTTGTGGTGAGCCTGATACAGAGCCGGTCTTATAAGGTCGCTCATTCCGGCATCGATTATTGCAAATTGAGTTTTACCGCCGGTTTTAACAAATACCGTTCTTGAAATAAGACTTCCGCATTGACCTGTTATTGAGCGACCCGGTTCCAAATGCAGAATTTGTTTCGGTAATAACTCGACAGATTCTTTCAAAAGAGAGAAATATTCTTCAAACTGAGGCTGTTTTGACGGGTTTTCGTAATCAATTCCCAATCCACCGCCAACGTTCACTGTTTCAAGAAATATTCCTTTTGATGAAAACCATTTTTGAAGCTCGTTAATCTTCGTACACAGATTTTTGAAAACCGACATTTTTGTAATCTGCGAACCTATATGAAAATGCATACCAATGAGTTTCACGTTTTTAAGTTCGCCGAGTTTCAAAATTACATTGTCAAGGTCGCAAATATTAATGCCAAATTTGCTATCTTCAATAGCCGTCGTGATGTATTTATGGGTGTGCGCATCAACATTCGGATTAATTCGCAAAGCAATGTTGGCGATTTTATTCTGGCGCGCTGCAAGGTTATCAATGACTTCCAATTCGGGTATCGATTCGCAATTGAAACAGAAAATACCGGCATTTAAAGCCAATTCA
>Ga0082212_10007296_pt1 | contig 14662 bp, 15 predicted proteins | sample TergutNt197P3_FD_71548 | JGI IMG/M metagenome (GOLD analysis project Ga0082212, IMG submission 71548) | Neocapritermes taracua P3 segment gut microbial communities from Petit-Saut dam, French Guiana - Nt197 P3 | ecosystem: Host-associated > Arthropoda: Insects > Digestive system > Gut ... | reverse complement strand
CGCAGGAACCGTCCCCTTTTGTCTTACAAGACGCAGGAACCGTCCCCTTTTGTCTTACAAGACTGGAGCCAGTCCTGCAGGATGACGGTTGCGGCTTGTTCATCGATAGCCTCTTTGATCGTGGCGCGGGACGCCCCTGCTTCTTTCATGGCGTTTTCGGCGATCGTTGTCGTGAAGCGTTCGTCGTACAGCTCTACCGCTATGCCCTGCATCGCGTTGCTCTTCAGCTTGTTTTCGAGTTTTTGCGCGAACGCGCGGACTTTTTCGGTTTGGACGCTGTCCTGGCCGGACAGGTTCAGCGGCAGGCCTATTACGACGGCGGAACAGTCGTTCTCGCGTATAGTGTCGAGAATGCTTTGCGTATCGTTTTTGATATTGCTGCGCTCAAGCGTGTGAAGGCCCCGCGCGGCGATGCCAAGCTCGTCGCTGATAGCGACGCCGATCCGCCGGTCGCCTACGTCGAGGCCAAGAATGCGTTTCACGTAATGGCTGTCTTATTTGTCCAGGTACTTTTTCAGCAGCTCTTCGACCAGGTCGTCGCGCTCGATGTGCCGGATCAGGTTGCGGGCGTTGTTGTGCCCCGTGATATAGGAGGGGTCGCCCGAGAGGATGTACCCTACCATCTGGTCGATTGCGTTATAGCCCTTTTCATCCAACGCGTCGTAGACGGCTTTCAGGATATCGAAAGTCGTCCGCTGCCCCCCCTTGTCGGAGCTGTCGTATACCATAGTGTCCCTATTTTCCATAGCGTTTCTCCTCAATTATTATAGATCGCGCTTTCCCCCGTTGAGACATATTTTATCAGTATAGAATAAAAAGTACAATAATTACTCCATTTTCAATTTGTCGAGGAAAAGCCCGGCTGCCGCGAGGATGTCAGGGATCCTCGAGATATCCTTCGCGCCCGCCTGTGCCATGTCGGCCTTGCCGCCTCCGCCGCCCCCGCCGGCTATAGCCAGTTCTTTAACGAGCTTGCCGGCATGCAGGCCCTTGTCCAGCAAGTCGTCCGTAATGGAGGCTATGATGGTCACCTTGTCCCCCGCCTTGGAAATGAGGACGTTTACCAGCCCGCCGGACGCCGCTTTCAGGCTGTCCGAGAGCGACCGGAGGCCATCCGCGTCAAGGTCGTCGAAAACGCCCGTCACGAGCCGTACAGCGCCCTTCTCCCGCGCCTTGGCGAGCAAGCCGGGCACGATATCCCCTGCGGAGGCTTTCTTTGACGCTTCCAGTTCCCGTCTCGTCTCGCGCATCTCCTCGATGACGCCGGAGACCTTTTCCAGGAGGAATTCGCGGCGGGCCTTTAAAAGCCCCGAGATTTGCGCTATCGTGCTTTCTGCCTGGTTCAGCGGCGTAAGCAGGTTGGTGCCCGTGACGGCCTCGATGCGCCTGATGCCGGCGCCGACGGAGGATTCCGACATGATCCTGAACGCCCCGATCTCGCCCGTATTCCGCACATGCGTGCCGCCGCAAAGCTCAGCGCTGAAATCGCCGATTTCCACCAGCCGCGCCTTGTCGCCGTATTTTTCATCGAAATACGCGGCGGCCCCGCGCGCCTTGGCGTCCTCGGGCGTCGTCTCGATGGTCGTGACCGGCAAGAAACAGTCGATCGCGCCGTTGACCGCGGCCTCGACCTCGGCGAGCTTCTCCGGGCTGAGCGCCTCGAAGTGCGTGAAATCGAAGCGCAGCGCCTCCGCGTCGACGGACGAGCCGGCCTGCCTGACATGGCTGCCGAGCGCCTTTGCGAGCGCGGCATGCAGCAGGTGCGTCGCCGTATGGCTGCGCGCCGTGCGGTTGCGCCGGACAGGGTCGACGGCGGCCGTCACGAGGTCCCCGGCCCTGAATGTCCCGCTTGTCACTTCGGCCGTATGCACAAAGACGTCGCCGGACTTTGCCACGTGCAGCACTTTCGCAGCCTTTGGGCTTTCTGCGCCGCCTGTCAATTCGCCCGTGTCAGAGGCCTGCCCGCCGCCCTCGGCGCAGGAAGTCGTTTTGTCAAGGACGATAGCCCCGCCTGTCAATCCGCCTGTGTCAGAGGCCTGCCCGCCGCCCTCGGCGCAGGAAGGCGTCTTGTCAAGGACGATAGCCCCGCCTGTCAATTCGCCCGTGTCAGAGGCCTGCCCTCCGCTCTCGGCGTAGAAAGGCGTCTTGTCAAGGACGAACGCCGCCGTGGCGCCCTCCCCCGCTTCGGGCACGGCAGAGCCGCCAATGGCTATTAGCTTTACATAACATTTTTCCAGTAAAGCGTCATAGCCAACGAACCCGGTTGCGGCCGCCCCTCTGAAAATCTCCTCGTTGGCGCGCCACGCGTCGTCGTCCGTGGCCTTCTGCCCTTTCCGCGCCCTTTCCTGCTGCGCCTTGAGCGCGGCGGAGAACCCGTCTTCGTCTATCGTTATGCCGTGTTCCTCCAGGACCTCCCGGGCGAGCTCAGGATTGAAGCCGAACGTATCGTAGAGCTTGAAGACGATGTCCCCGGAAAGCACGGCGCCTTGCGTGCCCTTCAGCTTTTCTATATAAGCCCCGAGGAGCTCGAAACCCTGGTCTATCGTGACCGCGAAGCGCTCTTCCTCGGACAGTATGAGTTTCTTGATATACTCGCGTTTTTCCTCGAGTTCCACGTATTCGTGGCCCGACACGTCGATTGCCTGGTCCGCGAGGCCGTGCAGGAACAGCCCTGAAACGCCAAGCTTCCTCCCGTGCACGACCGCGCGCCGGAGCAGCCGCCTGAGGACATAGCCCCTGCCTTCGTTTGAGGGGACGATCCCGTCGCCGATCATGAACACGACAGAGCGGATATGGTCGGTGATGACGCGGATTGAGACATCGGCCGCCGCGTCGCCATGCCCGTACCTGGCGCCGGAGACGGCGCATACCTGTTCAAGGATCCCTCGGATCGTGTCCACGTCGAATATGGAATCCACATCCTGCATTATGCAGGCGATGCGTTCGAGCCCCATGCCCGTGTCGATGTTGGGGTGCGCGAGCGGGGTGTAATTCCCCGCCTCGTCGCGGCTGAATTGAGTGAAGACGTGGTTCCAGAACTCGACATAGCGGTCGCAGTCGCATCCAGGCTTGCAGTCCGGCGAATCGCAGCCGTATTTCTCGCCGCGGTCGTAGTATACCTCCGAGCACGGCCCGCACGGCCCAATGCCTATTTCCCAGAAATTCTCCTCCTTGCCCAGGCGCACTACGCGCTCCGGCGCTATGCCGACGTCGTTTACCCAGATGTCGTAAGCCTCGTCGTCCTCCTCGTATACGCTGGCCCAGAGCCTTTCCTCAGGAAGGCCGAGGACCTCAAGGCAGAACTCCCAGCCCCAGACAAGGCTCTCGCGCTTGAAATAGTCGCCGAAAGAGAAGCTACCCATCATTTCGAAGAAGGTGCCGTGCCGCGCCGTATAGCCGACGTGCTCGAGGTCCCCGGTCCTGAGGCACTTCTGGCATGTGGTCATCCGCTTGCCCGGCGGCGTCTCGAGCCCCGCGAAATATGGCTTCAGCGGCGCCATGCCCGAATTGATCAACAGCAAGCTCTTGTCGCTCTCCGGCACCAGCGAAAAGCTCTTCCTCGCATGATGGCCTTTCGCGACATAGAAGTCGCGGAATACCTGCCTTAGTTCATTCAGTCCAATGCTTTTCATTTATTCCCTTTATTATTCCCCTTTGTTTTTCCCTTTATTGCTTCCATTTATTCTTGCTGCCAACATCCTTGTCCCTGTCCAAGCCGGCCTCTGCTTGCCACTCGGCATATAGTTTACACTTTTCGAGGGCGATTGGCAAAATGCATTGTGCGGGGGTGGCTCTTATAGTATACTATGTGATTATGTTGCGGCACTTTTTGCCCGGAAAAGCATCGGCTGCCGGGGCAACGGTTTGCAAGAGATCAACAAGGATATGAAAAAGAGGAGAAGAAAATGCGTAAAAAAAACATGAGAATATTCGTTTTCGCGATAGCTGCCATGATCGTGCTCGGCCTGCTTGCCGGCTGCGGGACGAAAAGCGAGGCGCCAGTGGCTGAGGCCCCGGCCGAAACGGGAACCGAGGCGGCCGCCCCGAGCGAACCGGCGGACGAGCCGGCGGACGAGCCTGCGGGCGAGAGCGACCTGGCATATATCCAGGCCCAGGGCGCCATCAAGATCGGCATCACGATCTTTGACCCGATGAACTATTTCGACGACAGCGGCAACCTTATCGGCTTCGATACCGAGTTTGCCGAAGCGCTTTGCGCGAAGCTTGGCCTCGCGCCCGACTTCATCGAGATCAACTGGGACACGAAGGAGATCGAGCTCGCGGCGCAGAACATCGACTGCATCTGGAACGGGCTGACCGTCACGGAAGAGCGCAAGAAGAACATTGGGTTCACGGATTCCTATATCAAGAACATGCAGGTAATAGTGATCCGCGCGGCAGACGCCGACAAGTACACCTCGATCGACAGCCTGGCCGACGCCAATCTCTGCGCCGAGATGGGCAGCGCGGGCGAGGACGCGATCAAGGACAACCCGGTGCTGTCCGGCGCGGCCTATACCGCGATGTCCAAGCAGACAGACACCCTTATGGAAGTGAAGACCGGCGCATCCGACGCGGCCGTGCTTGACTATACCGCCGCCAAGGCGCTTGTCGGCGAAGGCACGAGCTACAGCGACCTCATGATCCTGCCCGACACCGAGCTCGAGCCGGAAGAATACGCGATTGGCCTCCGCGTAGGCAGCGACGCCATCCCGGAATTCAACAGGATTATCGCGGAGCTTATCGCTGAAGGCACGCTCGACGCGATAGCGGAGAAATACGACCTGACCGCTTCGCTGCTGTCGAACCAGTAGCGGCCGGTTGGCAAGGCGGCAGGGAACGGCAGGCAAGCAGCCGGGGATATAGGGCAATATCATGCAGGTGGGTTTCGCGGATGTCACACTGAGGCTTCTTGACGGATTCGGGCTCACCTGCCTTATTTTCGCGCTGACGCTGGCGTTCGCGCTCCCGCTCGGGCTGCTCGTCGCGTTCTGCTCCATGAGCCGCTTCATCGTCGTCAGGGCGGTATCCAAGACCTTTGTCTGGATTATCCGCTCCACGCCGCTGATGCTGCAGGTCATCATCGTATTCTACGGCCCCAGCCTCATATGGGGCCCCGGCTTTATTTTTGAACGCCTCACTGCCGTGCTGATCGCCTTCGTCATCAACTACGCGGCCTATTTCTCGGAGATCTACAGGGGCGGCATACAGAGCATTTCGGTCGGCCAGTACGAGGCCGGCTACGTGCTCGGGATGACGAACGGGCAGGTTTTCTCAAAGGTCGTCATGCTGCAGGTAGTCAAGCGGATCGTCCCGCCGATGAGCAACGAGATAATAACCCTGGTCAAGGACACCTCGCTTGCCCGCATCATAGCCGTCAAGGAGCTTATCATGATGTCCCAGGAGTATATCTCCGCGCACGCGCTCGTATGGCCGCTCTTCTACAGCGGCGTGTTCTACATGGTCTTCTGCGGGGGCCTGACGCTGCTCTTCGGCGCGGCCGAGAAGAAGCTGTCGTACTTCAGGTCATAGGAGGTTTCTTTGCCGGTACTGAAAGTCGAGAACATACACAAGAGCTTCCGGGGCACGGAAGTGCTGCGCGGCGTCGATTTCACGCTCGAGCGCGGCGACGCCCTTTCCATGATCGGCTCCTCGGGGAGCGGCAAGACCACCCTGCTCCGCTGCCTCAACTTCCTTGAAACCCCTGACACGGGGCGCATCCTCGTGAACGGGGAATCCCTTTTCGACGCCTCGGACCCGGAGACGCAGCAGGAGGCGGACAAGAGGGAAAAGCGACTGCATTTCGGCCTCGTGTTCCAGAACTTCAATCTCTTCCCGCAGTACACCGCCCTGAAGAACGTGACGCTCGCCAAAGAGCTCCTCGCGAAGGACCAGGAAGGCTACCGGGGCAACAGGGCCGCCATCCTGAAATCCATCAGGGACGAGGCTGCCGCCCTGCTCGACCAGGTAGGCCTGTCCGACAAGATGGGCAGCTACCCCCACGAACTCTCAGGCGGCCAGCAGCAGCGCGTCGCGATCGCGCGCGCCCTCGCCCTGCATCCGGACATCCTGTGCTTTGACGAGCCGACGAGCGCGCTGGATCCCGAGATTTCAGGGGAAGTGCTGCTCGCGATCAAGGATCTCGCGCGGCGCCACATCACCATGATCATCGTCACGCACGAGATGGGCTTCGCGCGCGAAGTCTCAAGCCATGTCATTTTCCTGGACGACGGCCTCATAGCCGAAGAAGGCCCGCCCGAGCAGGTATTCGGCGCCCCGAAAACCGAGCGCCTCCGCGTCTTCCTGCGCGCCGTGCGGTAAGCAAAGCGCGCCGTGCGGCAAGGCTAGCGCGCCGTGCGGCAAGGCCCTGTTTCCGCCAGGGGGACAGTATTATATTTCTGTAAACCGGACGAATGCGCCCCCCATTATGCTCGTACCCAGCCATACGCCGAGATCCGCCTGGAAAACCGCGGTATTGTCCAATACCTTTATGAGCTTCGTGCCTTCGTCGAGCGCGAGTACCGTCACCCAGTGCCAGGTGTCAAGGCTCGCGACGCTGCCGCCGGAGAGGATGAGGAAGGCGAGCGGGATATCCGCTTCAAGCGACGCGCCGATGAACGCGGCGGCGTCGGCAAATGACGGCCGCCTCTGCCGCGCGATCGGCACGCGCAGGCACTCCGCGGCCAGCGGAAGCTTGTATTCCTTGGCTAAATCCCCTGCCCCATCAAGGAATTGGTCCGCCATCAGGCCGCCGACGCGCGGGTAGAAGAACCTGTAGACTTGTTTCATGAAGCCGATATAGCCAGCCTTCGTGTTTGGCTCCGGCATTCCCCCGACTTCGAAATTATAGTCACTTTTGGAATGTTTTGCCCCTGGGAACGGCTCAGCGAGGCCTGTCAGCCCTGCCTGCCGGGCCAAAGAGAACAAGCCGGGCCTTGACCGCAGCAAATACGCCAGCACGTTCGAGGCCGTCGTGGCCCCGCAGGCGCCAGGAGGGATAAAGCCCTCCTTGGGGTACCAATGCTGGTCGCCTCCGGTTGCCAGGTTTCCATCTTCGCCTTCCACGGAAAGCAGTTCCGGGTTTTTTACTTCGAGAATGTCCATGTATGCATTCTAGCGCGAAATTCCCCAAGACGCAAAGAGAGCCGGCATGTCCGGCCTCTTTGCGGTTTATTGGATTGGAGAATTGAGAGAGTTTAGGAGGTTGTTTTATTCTCTTATGTTATTTATATACCCATAAATACTGAACTTAAACATAGATTGTAAAAAATCTGATAGAATATTTTTAGAACTTTTGCGAACAATAGATGAAAAAAAATGAACTCGGCAAGACAAGTATAGAAGTTACGCCCGTTGGCATGGGCGTATTGACCGTCGGGCGGACGCAGCTTGCCCTGTCGCTCGAGGCGGGGGCGCGCGTCGTGCGCTACGCGATCGAGAGCGGCATCAACTTCCTGGACACGGCGGAATGCTACCAGACATACCAGTATATCAGGCGCGCCCTGGACGGGCTTGAGCCCGCGTTCCGAGAAAGCGCCCTGCCCCGCCCTGTCATCGCGAGCAAGTCGCTTGAGACAGGCTACGAAGGCATGCGACGCGCGATCGAGGATTGCCTGTCTGCCCTGGGCATTGCCAAAATAGATATATTTCTATTGCATGAGGTAAGGCAGCCGCCGGATTTCGAAGGCCGCAGCGGCGCGTGGGCCTGCCTACGGGACGCGAAGGCGGAAGGGCTCGTGAAGGCCATAGGCGTCTCGACGCACCATGTTGACGCGGCGGCCGAGGCGGTAGAAACGCCCGGGATGGACATCCTCTTCCCGCTTATAAACCATGAGGGGCTCGGCATCAGGAAAGGCGGCGGCGCCGGGACCAGGGAGGAAATGGCGGCCGCCATACAGGCTGCCTCGGCAAAAGGGATTGGCGTCTTCGCGATGAAGGCCTTCGGCGGCGGGAACCTGGCGGGCGAGTATGTAAAGGCCCTGGACTATGTTTCCGGCCTCCCGGGCATAAGCAGCGTGATGATAGGCATGGGACGGGCGAAAGATGTCGAAGACGCGGTCGACTACTTCGAAGGCCGGCTGCCCGAAGGCTTTGCGCCCGATGTCTCAAGGAAGCGCATGTTCGTCGACCGGGGGGATTGCGAGGGCTGCGGCGCCTGCGCCAGGCGCTGCGTGTCGGGCGCGATCCGCATAGACGGCGAGGGGATTGCCGCGATAGGCGAGGAAGCCTGCATACTGTGCGGCTATTGCGCCGCTGTGTGCCCTACGCGCGCGCTCATCATGCTTTGAGGCACTGCCAGCGCAGCGCCACGTCTGTAAACCGCGTTTCCGGCGAGGGCTTTCGCTGCCAGCCAATGCGGCAGGGACGGCCTGGCCCTATTATTACAATTCCGAGAAATGCTCGGGGAGCGACGTCTCCATGTCGCAGCCGTGGTTCGTGTCATCCTCGTCGGCATTGGGGTCGAAGCCTTCGAGGCCCGCGTACGACTTGCCGCGTTTTTGCGCGTAGTCGTAGATAGCGCTCTTGATGGCGTGGTCGGCGAGCACCGAGCAGTGGACCTTGATCGCGGGCAGGCCGCCAAGCTCTTCGACAACCTGCTCGTTCGTGACCGCGAGCGCGTCATCGACCGTTTTCCCTATTATCATGTCAGTCGCGACAGACGACGACGCGATGGCGGAGCCGCAGCCGAACGTCTTGAATTTCGCGTCCGTTATCACGTCGTTTTCGTCGACGCGGATCATTATCTTCATCATGTCGCCGCAGACAGGGCTTCCGTAGACGCCCTCCCCGTCAGGGTTTTCCATGTCCCCGGCGTTGTGCGGGTTTGAAAAATGCTCTATTACCTTATCGTTGTACATTGACATTGTGCTTTCTCCTTAAACTCATGAAATGTCTATTGATAATCATTGGCCGGCTTGGCCGGAAAACAAAGAAAACTCCCTGAGCCTGGCCACCGCCGTCTTCAGCTCTTCCACGACGTAGTCCAGGTCCTCTCTTGTAGTGAAATCGCCGACCGTGAAACGCAGCGAGCCATAAATCTCCTCGATTGGCAGGCCGAGCGCGTCCAGCACGTGCGACGGTTCGAGCGTCGCGGACGCGCAGGCGCTGCCCGTCGAGACCGAGATGCCGGCGATGTCGAGCGAGAGCAGGATGGCCTCGCTCTCTATATACTTGAACGTGATGTTCGCGTTGCCGGGCAGCCGCGACTCCAGGCTGCCGTTGACATAGACATCAGGGATTTCCCTTAAAACCCTGTCGATGAAATAATCGTTCAGCTCGCGGGTTTTCGCGATATGCGCTTCAAGGTTTTGCGCGGCGAGCTCGGCCGCCTTGCCAAACCCTACGATGCCTGTCAGGTTTTCCGTGCCGGCCCTCTTGTCCGATTCCTGCGCCCCGCCGTGGATATAGCCGGGCAGGTTGACCCCTTTCTTTATATAGAGCGCGCCGACCCCTTTCGGCCCGTAGATCTTGTGCGCCGACATGCTCATCAGGTCGACGCCGAGCCCGTGGACGTCGATTGGCACGTTGCCGAGCGCCTGGACCGCGTCCGTATGGAAAAGGGCCCCTCGTCCGTGGGCGATGGCGCAAAGCTCGGCAATGGGCTGTATCGTGCCGATTTCGTTGTTCGCGAACATGACGCTGACCAGCGTCGTATCGTCCCTGATCGCCTTTTCGAGGAGTTCCGGCTTCACAAGCCCGTCCTTGCCTGCCGGAAGGCTCGTGACTTCATAGCCCTCCTTTTCCAGGAAGCCCCCGCTGTGCATGATGGCGTGGTGCTCTATATTGGTCGTGACGATATGCCTGCCTTTGTCCCTCTTCCACATCGCCGCGCCGATGAGCGCCCAATTGTCGGCTTCTGTCCCGGAGCCCGTAAAAAACACTTCGGATTCCTGCGCGCCTATGAGGCCGGCTAGCTGCCCGCGCGCTGCCCGTATGGCATTCTTCGATTTCTGCCCGAGCGAGTAGAGGCTCGACGGGTTGCCGTAATATTCCGAAAAATACGGCAACATCGCTTCGAGCACCTCGGGCTTGACCGGCGTCGTCGCCGAATAATCCAAATAGACCTGTCTTGTTTCTTCTCTTTTCATATAATCCGCTTTCGGTTTCCCTTAATTCTTGCGCTTCCGGCGGGCGTCCGGGCAGCTTTCCGGGCCGGGCGCGTCCACGATCTCGATCTGCTCGAGCTGCGCCTTGAAGCCCTCCCTGAACTTCTCCAGGTATTCGGCGCGCAAGGCCGCCTGCTCCGCCTTTTCATTCTCGTCAAGCGCCCTCGCCTTCGAAGCGCGCGCCAGCTCATTGATACGGTCCATCTTGTGTTTTTCCAGCATAGCCCACCCATGGATTCCCTGCTGCCCGCATGCCGGCGCTTACAGGCCTGCATACGGATTCCTACATAATTGAACGGGGCAACGCTTCGTCCGTCAGCCCCGAACAGAATACATTATACAACATTGTCCCTGAAATTCAAGCGCAATGTCGATTGTCAGCATCGAGAATATGCTTACCAGAATCTGGGGAGTCTGCGGCTGTGTGGTCGGCATGGTAAACATCAACGGCCTGTCGTTCAAAGAAGGGACTGCCCGGTTCGAAGCCCAATCCGGCGGGGCCGTCTGCCTCAGATACAAGCAGAGGTTCTTATAGGGGCGTGCCGGCATCACTTGACCGTGACGCCGATGACAAGGTTCTCATTTCACTCCTCGAATCGATATGCCAATCCATCAAATCGCCGCCCCGCATCATGATATGGCGAGTCCATTTCCTCGACAAACAATCCTTTTTTTTCAATCTGTTTAATTTCTGTATCCAAGCTTTCTTCGCTACCTAAATACATATAATAATCGTAGCCAAAATGTACGAACGCCTTCGATTCGGCCTCGATTTTGCACCAGATGATTTCTCTTAATGCCAGACGTATCAATAAAGAGATATAATCGATGCGTACAGTGCTGATTCGGCTATCTTCTTCCAAGGATTCAATAAAATCTACAACACAACTATATGGGAAATTATAACAATTAGTTATGTTGCCTTTTTCAATATCCTTTGCTTCTACAGCCTCAAGATTGTTTCTGTATACTATGAGCAATGCGGCTTCTACATAGGTATTTTCAACACTGTAGTATTCCTCGAATGATAGTTTTGAATTATTAATGCTCTTGCCAATGTCGCTGACAGACGTCCATTCTTCATTTTGATATATACCGTTTGCATCCCGGAAAACCGGATTGTATTTTGACACTCTATATGAATACATTCTAATATTCTTTCTTGGCGCGCAGGGATTCCAGTTTTTCCATCCATTCGCGTACGCGGGCTTCGCGACCCTGATCCGACGGGCGGTAGTACACGCGGCCGGCAAGATTGTCGGGGAGGCACTGCATGTCCGTTATCCTGTCTTCGTAGTCGTGCGCGTACCGGTAGCCGCTGCCGTAGCCGAGATCCTTCATGAGGCGCGTCGGCGCGTTGCGGATGACGAGGGGCACGGGCTCGGCCATCGTGTCCTGGGCGTCGCGGGCGGCCGCGAGGTATGCCGCGTCGAGGGAGTTCGATTTGGGCGCGAGCGCGCAGTATACGACCGCGTGCGCCAGGTGCACGCTGCATTCCGGCATACCGATGAAGTGGCATGCCTGGTAAGCCGCGACCGAGACCTTCAGCGCCTCGCTGTCGGCCATGCCGACGTCCTCGCTCGCGAAGCGCACCACGCGCCGCGCTATATACAGCGGGTCCTCGCCGCCCTCAAGCATCCGCGCGAGCCAGTACACGGCAGCCTGGGCGTCCGAATTGCGCATGGACTTGTGCAGCGCGGATATGATGTTGTAGTGCTCTTCGCCGCCCTTGTCATAAAGTAGGAACTTGCGGCTGATGAACTGCCCTATCACCTCGTCGTTGATTTCGGTCCCGGCGGCGTTTGTCGCTATCATTTCCAGCGTGTTCAGCCCGATTCGCGCGTCGCCGTTCGAGAAGGACGCGAGCATGTCCAGATAGCGGTCTTCGATGTCAAGCCGCGCGTCTTCCGCGGCCTCGGCGTTCAGGAAGTCCACGGCCCTGCGGAGAAGCGCCTTGATATCCTCCTGCGCGAGCGCGTAGAGCACGAAGACGCGGCACCGGGACAGGAGCGAGGCGTTGATCTCGAACGACGGGTTTTCCGTCGTGGCGCCGATCAGCACGATGCTGCCCTTTTCGACGAACGGCAGGAACGCGTCCTGCTGGGCCTTGTTGAAGCGATGGATCTCGTCGACGAAGAGTATGGTCTTCTGGCCGAGGAACCGGTTGTTCTCTGCCTTTTCCATGACGCCGCGGATCTCCTTGATGCCGCTCGTTACCGCCGAGAAGTCTATAAAATGGGCATTCGTGTGATGCGCTATGATGCGCGCGAGCGTCGTCTTCCCGGTCCCCGGCGGCCCCCAGAACACCATGGACGGTATCTGGTCGCTCTCGATGAGCCTGCGCAGCGCCTTTCCGGGCCCAAGCAAATGCCCCTGGCCATAGTAGCCATCGAGCGTGTCGGGCCTGAGCCGCGCCGCCAGCGGCGCGTAAGCCTTGTCCTGGAATAATGTCTGCTGCTCCATAAAGCTATTTTACCACGATATCACACCGTGATATATGCCCTGAGGTTTTCAAACGTCTTCGCGCCTATGCCGCTTACGTTCATGATTTCCTCGACCCGCCCGAACCCGCCGTTTTTCGCGCGGTAGTCTATGATTTTCTGCGCGGTCACCGGCCCTACGCCGTTCAGCCTCTGGAGCTCCTCGGAGTCTGCCGTGTTGATATTGACAAGGCCCGGCTCTGTACCCGGCCCTGTACCTGTCCCGTTCCCGGCTGTCCCGGGACCGCCGGAGGCAGGGCTGCCCGCCGCCGCGCCGCCGCTATAGGCCCCCGACGGCGATAGCTGCCCTGCGGACGGCGGCGCCGTCCCGTCCCGGATCTCGGCCGCGGTCGGGATATAGAGCCTGTCGCTGTCTGAGAGGACGGCCGCCCTGTTCAGGTACTTCACGTCCGCGTCCTCTGTAAGCCCCCCGGCCGCCTCGATCGCGTCCGCGACGCGGCTCCCGTGCGGGAGCGCGAACAGCCCGCTCATCCTTACCGCCCCTCCGACATCGACAAAGATCGCGGCCGGCGTCGCTGTGCCCTGCCCGATGGCGTCCCCGCCGGGGTTTTCGCCATCCTTGCCGTAGCCGTCACCGCCGATGCCGTCAGGGCCTGTCGCCGCGCCGGGGTTTTCGCCATTATAGCCGTAGCCGTCCCCGCCTGTCGCCGCCGAGCCTGGGTTTTCGCCATTGTTGCCAAAACCGTCCCCCTCCGCAGCAATGCCGCCCGCGCCGGGGCTTTCCTGCGCGGCGCCGGTGCCGCTGTCAGTTATTATCACGTCTCCCTGCTTCTTCTCCATGGAGCGCTGATACGCGGTCAGCCCGATAAAGACCAACACGAAGACTATCAGGCCTACAAGGAATGCCTTTCGCCTTACCCTGTCCCGGAACAATTCCCGAAAATACCCAGTTACCGAAAATCTCGTCTTTCTCATTTCACACCTCAAAACCTGCTGCCTCAAGCGCGATTATCCGATACTTTACGCGCCTTATCCGATACCCCAAGCATCATCAGGGGTAGAGCCAATACGGATACTCTATAAAAGCAAAGGCAGCGATGCATCATCTGCCTTTAGCGGCAACCCTCTCCCTTCACTGGATCGCGTCGCCGCCCCGTATTTGTATAATAATGGAAATAAATACAAAAATCAACCATTATTTATAATAATTTTATAAATAATTACATAATTGCGCATTGCACAAGCTGCACAAACTCGCCGACGTCTAACTGGAAATATATGGGTACCGGAAAAAGTCGCTTATCCCAGCACGAACAGCCGGATGAGCAGCAGCGCGGTGATATGCGCCGGGTAGAAGACGTAAAACCCCCATTTCGCGATGGGGCCGGGCCTTTTTTCCGGCGCCCTCCCCTTGTCCCACGCGCCGTGTTTCGAGATAAGGATCAGCGGCAGGAACTGGCAGAGCATCACGATGACGAGGTGCAGCAGCCTTGCGTTTTCCGAAAGCAGGGACATATATTCGAACGGGCCGGCGTCGTAGGGGAAATTGTTCGTGACCCGCAGGTAGACATAGACCATCATGGCCGCGGCCATGCCGTAGGCCGTGCCATGCCGGCTCCGCTGCGCGATGTCGCAGATGAGGATCATTGCCAGGCCATACAGCCCGTAGTCGCACCAAAAGCCGACAAGCAGGCAGAGTATGGCACAGGCCACCTTTAACAGGGTATATTTCACTTCATGCAGCGAACGCAGCAATAGCAGGCCGAACAGCATCGTGAAAATGACATTCAGGTGGTGGAAGTTCGTTATGTTGGGCGCTTCGCCTTCGAAATACCAGACATACGGGACATACGAGACGATCGCGAAAACAAGCAGCCGCAATGTGTATCGGTTCGCGTTGCGCGTCCGCCGGTAGCCGAGCGCCAGCAGGTAGAAGAAAATCGGGGCGGTCAGCCGCCCGAACGCGTGCATCAGGTACCACGGGGAATCATAGTATTGCAGCTTGATAGCTTCCGTGATATAGGGGATGTGGTCGCAGGCCATGGCTATGATCGCCCAGATTTTCAGCGTGTTCGTCGATATAAAAGCCTTTTGCGTCAATTCGGTTTTCATAAT
>Ga0082212_10007295_pt1 | contig 14662 bp, 9 predicted proteins | sample TergutNt197P3_FD_71548 | JGI IMG/M metagenome (GOLD analysis project Ga0082212, IMG submission 71548) | Neocapritermes taracua P3 segment gut microbial communities from Petit-Saut dam, French Guiana - Nt197 P3 | ecosystem: Host-associated > Arthropoda: Insects > Digestive system > Gut ... | reverse complement strand
TAACGCTTTAGATGCTTGCTTAACGGCGTAGCAAGTCCGCCTTGCAAGCATCTAGCGGTCGTGATTTGCGGGCAAATTCCAACCCTAGTGCAATGCAACATTTAAGTGTTACATTGCACCAGGGTTCGTCCCTGACAAGCAACAGCGGCCACGACTTGTTGCCAAATCCTGGCATAGCAGTTCAACTACAAAAAGTTCAACTGCTATAGCAATTATACCAGACAAAAACTACAATGCTAACGTTATGTACGCCCGGCCTCGTTTGATGCAACTTGGTATCAGATTCTTAAAACCTATACCTCACTTCCAAACTGAGTGCGCGGCCAAGGGACGGAAAACCCTCTTCATAGCCTACATTGTTGCGCCCAATGTCCTTCCCTGCTTCCCACTCTTCTGTGCTTATGCCATCCTGAAATAGTCGCTCGGCCCGCAAAGTGGCTGTGATAGATTTGCCAAATTGCATCCCAGCCCATAGCGAGCAGTCCACATAGTGCGTTTTATTCGGAGTCGGCATCCATGCTCCAAGAGGGACGCTGTATCGGTGCCCAATGTAGGAAAGGTTCATTCCATAATTCATGGTTCTCAATACCCAGTTTGCCCTCAAACCACAGGAAAAAAATGGCCGCCTTGCCAGAGTGCTGCTTGAGCTAAATGGTGTATCTTCTGCATCTAAATCACGGGCTTCTTGACTCCTGGCCCAGATTTCTGTATCCCAGTCATTCCCCCGTATCCCAGCAGTCAGTTCCAAACCCTGAACCTGGATGCGGCCATCAACTTGATGATAGTATAGGCCTTGCCAGTTAGCAGGGTCAATATATGCATATTGGAGCAACTCGTTGTAATTGATTCTGTTGGCATCTGCCCTGACCCACCATTTATTGGCATCATAACCCACACCTGCCAGGATAGATCGGCTGCTTTCGTTGCCTGGATAATCTTTCCCGACTCTGATATTTGAATTAATTTGTGAAAGACTCGGTGTATTAAACGAGGTACCGGTACTAATATAGCCACGGAACCCAGATGGTAAGAGGAGATTGGCCCCTGCCTTCCAGGTCATTTGGCTTTCAGAAACTTCAGTCTCGTTGTATGGATTTAGCGCATCAGACTGTTGCCTTACGCTGCCAACAAAACGTAGCACCGGCAATGGTTCCATACTACTTTCCAGGGCAAACGCTGTATGCCTCGCAGAGGAAATCACATTGTAATCAAAACCATACAGATTATCATTCCAGAAATTACTCCTTAGCTCCTCATCAATAAAATCCCCAAGCAACGTGACACTCGCAATATGACTCTTCCAGGTTACTCGAGCATTTCCCTGATTCCTATCGAGTTTGGGTGAAGCCGCGCTGGCGGTGTTGGCATCATTGATATTTCCCTGACTAATATTTCCAAGGTTGAGTTCACCAAAAAAATTATCACTGAAATAGCCTTTGGCAGATGCTGTGGTGAAATTTTGCCATGTCAGGGCCTCTTGTTCGTAGCCGACAGTTCTGTCGGAAACAAAGGGCGTGGGCGCGCCGATATAGCCGGAACGATGGTTGGCGGTCAGCAGCCAGGTCTCGCCAATTTGCTGGCCAATGCCAATATGTCCGGATGCCTGTCTGTATGGATTTTTGGTATCGATGGATTGAGGGCTTTGTTCGCTATCCCCGCTGCCTTGAAACCAGCCTTTGTCCCAACCGTAAGATACTAGCATTCCAGCTCGCATTTGACCATGTGTACTTCCTTGCCCCAGCATGTAGCCAGAAAATCCAGTGCCGGAAGGTCCTCGGCTGGACATTGAAATGACTCCGCCGTGTGCATCTGCGCCATATAGCGTAGATGCTGGGCCAGTTAATACCTCAACCCGATCGACACCGCATATCGAGAAGTAATTCGTACTTGGCCATAAATTCTGGTCTGAAATTCGGATACCATCCAACACCACAACTGTATCCTCGGAACGGGCACCATTGATAAAAATGTTTGACTCTGTGCCCGGCCCCCCCATGGGAACAGTGCGGCCTGGAAATGCGAATTCTAATATCCTCGTCAGTCTACTTGAGCCAATTTGCTCTATTTTTTTTGCGTCAACCACAATTACTGGATTCGGGGTCTTTTTTACCTCAATGGTATCAGCCTCTGCTGTAATCGTCACTGTTTCGCTGAGAACGGCCCTGGGGTCTTTTTTTTGCTTGTCCTCGTCCTCCGGCGGTTTTGCTGCGGCCAAGGAACTTGCAAGGAGTGCCCCAACGATCAGAAATGTTGTTTTCCCATTCACCATTCTAAAGGACATACTGGAAAAGGTGGTGACTGGTCTTTCCGGCGGATTCAAAGGTCGCCAGGCACGACACCTTTTGTTTAGCGGCTTTTCCACCCTACTACTAGTTTCTATTGCAGTTGTGTCCCTCATTATGCCTCCACGCATGAAGCCGGGGGAAAGCACAAAACAAGGATATAGAGCCGGATGGCCCATCACACCTGTCCGCTCCCTCGGCGGGGGTTATGTGCGCTGGATCGGTCTCCGGGCTTGCAGGTTCGACGGGATCTTAGCTACGATCCCCCAGTGCCTTCCCAGTTTCCCAGTGACACTAGCTTCGAGGTCCCGTACCTGTGGCATCACAGATACGTTGCTTACCGTTGCGGGGCAGCGCCGGAGTTTCACCGACTTCCCGACATCCAGAACTGTCAAAGTGATGCTAACGGAAAAGCAACGTGGAATGCAAGCACAAAAATTTGCATGTCGAGGAGCAGAAATTGAAAAGGGCAAAAGTCTATAATGATATTTATTATGGACAATATCTCTCCTGAGCAAATGGGCCCGACACCTCCTTTGATGAAACATTTTCGAGAGCTGCTCGACATGATAAAGTTTGAGCACACGATTTTTGCCCTCCCATTTGCCTTTATCGGCGCACTTGGAGCAACGGTCGGCAGGATACCGTGGATTAGTTATTCCTGGGTTCTGGTGACGATGGTCGGGGCCAGGACACTCGCCATGACGTTCAACAGACTGGCCGATGCCGACCTGGATGCCGAAAACCCAAGAACCAGCAACAGGGCCATTCCCAAAGGACGAGTGAAGCCATGGATGGCATGGCTTTTGGTGGGGACTTCTGCCCTCGTGTTCGGCTATGCGGCGGCGATGTTAGGACCACTCCCGACTAAGCTGGCCCCCTATGCTTTTGTTGTCCTGCTCGGATATTCATTGACAAAGCGTTTTATGATATGGTCTCATGCCGTGCTGGGACTTGCACTGAGCCTGGCCCCTGTGGGAGCATGGATTGCCATCTCAGGACGCATCGAGGCTCCGGCCCTCTGGTTGGGACTAGGGGTACTATCCTGGACGACTGGTTTTGACATTATCTATGCCTTGCAGGATAGGGACTTTGACATGAAAAGGGGCTTGTTTTCCATTCCAGTGGAATTAGGAGTCTATGTGGCCCTGCTACTATCCAGAATTTGTCACATTTCGGCGATGCTGTCCTGGGTTGTTTTTCTCAGGGGAATGAACGCCACGTTTTGGGCCTGGTTTTCACTGTTGATAGTCGGAGGCATCCTCTGCCGTGAGCAATGGGTCATCAGAAAAGGTAATCTGGATAGAGTTGACCACGCATTCTTTACCCTCAACAGTCTCGTGGGGCCAATATTTTTCATGGGCTTTTTATTGCATTGGATAAAAACCAAGGGTATCGTGTAATCGTGTAGCGGTGTCGTATTTATGTTGATGTAATGAAAAATGCCTCAAATTAGAATTTGAAAAAGCTCTAAAAATGGCTACCACCTATTCACCTGTCTAAGTGCCTCGTACAGCACCACGGCGGCGGCCTGGGCTTGGTTAAGGCTCCTGTGGAAGTCTCCGGGCATTGGAATCTTTATCAAGTATTCGCCATGGTTTTGCAGGATCGTATCAGGCAACCCCTTGGTTTCACAGCCCAGGACAAAGCCGTCCTCTGGCTCATAGTTAATTTGCGTATAAGTTGCTTTCCCCTTGGTACTTGCGAGCCACAGGCGTTTTGCTTGCGATTTTGCAAGAAAGTCATCCCAGTTTTCATAAAATGCCGGTGCCAACTTTTCCCAGTAATCCAGACCGGCACGGCGAAGGTAGTAATCGGTTACTTCAAAACCCAGGGGCTGTATCAGATGCAATTTACAGCCCGTGCAAACGCACAGCCGTCCAATGCTACCTGTATTTTGCGGGATTTCAGGCTGATGCAGGATGACGTGGAACAATGGTGCCTCTGTCTTTAAGGATAAGGATTCAGAATTATATCTAACACCTGCTCTAAGAGTACAGCTATAATCAATACTCCGTTGGCATAATCCACTTCAGTTTGCCCAAAAAAACTGGCTGTATTAATGCCAAGCAGCTGATAACCACCCAGGAGACTCTATGAGCGAACAATGTATTTTCTGCAAGATAATCAGTAGAGAAACCCCTTCAGACATACTCTTTGAAGATGACCAGCTGATTGTAATCAGGGACATCAATCCCCAAACTCCCGCACACTTACTGATAGTTCCAAAAGAGCATATTACTGGCCTGGATGGACTCATGCCGGAGCAATCGCCGCTCATGGGCCATATCATGCTCATGTCCAAAAAAATTGCCAAGCAGGCAGGGCTTGCTGATTCGGGCTGGCGCTTAGTCATAAATTGTGGTGCAGATGCTAAGCAAACGGTGTCCCATTTGCACATACACATACTTGGCGGTAGGTCAATGACGGGCATTATGGCCTGAGTGATGCCTCAATTTGCCCAACCTGTGCAGTCTCTCCCGCTGTTGACGGCAGACGAGATGCGGGGCTGTGAATCTGCTGCCATCAGTGATTGGGGGATAGCTTCAACAATCCTGCAAGAACATGCAGCAATAGGGGCACTGGCTCTTTTGCCTCCAGGTGAGCCTGTACACATACTGGCCGGGCCGGGTAACAATGGTGGGGATGCTCTGGCCCTGGCCAGACTGGCAAAATTGCGCGGAAGAGATATCGAAGTCTGGACATTGGAGCCAAGGCAGCATTGGAAAGGTGACGCTGCCTTGCAGGCAAGGTTGTGGGAGGGCCTGGGCGGTCACTATAGACAGGCAACCCACCCAGAACAGGAAGTCCTCAAGTGGGGAGGTTGGGTGGTTGACGGCATCCTTGGCCTCGGTACCAAACTGCCCATAAAAGAAAAATTACTGCCCTGGATTGCTGCCATAAACAATCCAAAGAGGCTATTCAAAGTGATGACCCTGGACTTGCCTACAGGTTTAGATCCATGCTCAGGAGACATTTTCGGCCCAGTAATACGCGCTGATAAAACAGCCTGTTTCGGGCATCTGAAGAGGTGCCATGGCCTTATGCCCGCAATGGCGATGTGCGGCGTGATTTCCCTCATTCCCATACCACTGGGCGCGACATCAGAAGACCACCTGGGCGGTTTGAGCATTTTGTGTGAGCCTGTACTCAAAAGGCCAGACTGGAATACAAATAAGTATGACAACGGCCACGTCGCAATTAGGGCAGGCACTAAGGGAATGAGCGGTGCAGCGGTTCTGGTGGCCATGGGTGCCCTAAGGGGCGGTGCTGGATTGGTTACAGTGCTGGCTGATCCTGACGTGGCCGACATCATAGCAGCCCAGGTACCTGAAGCAATGGTCAGACATTGGGAAAACAAGTTGCCAGAAACGACAGACGTTTTGCTGGTCGGCCCTGGCGGAGTTGAGGATGTTCCGGAATGGCAGGGGCCTCTGATCGTTGATGCTTCTGCATTAAAAGAGGGTGACGGCCCTAGATGGATGGCAAGGCCCAATACGGTCATAACGCCCCATTCAGGAGAATTTTCACGGCTGTTTAACACCAGGGCAGTGAAAAGCTCACAGCAAAGACTTCAGGCACTCAGTGCGATACCTGAGCATTCGCCTGGCATCATAGTATTAAAAGGAGCGCAAACATTAATTACTGGTGGAGGGTCTGGTCACATATATCTGAACTCTACGGGCCACTCGGGGCTTTCCACTGGGGGTACGGGTGATTTTTTGGCAGGGTTAATTGCAGCAAGGGTTGCATTAAATTCAGGAAACATGTTAGTAGCTGTAACCGAGGCCGTTTGGCTGCATGGTGCCGCCGCAGACAGATTGGGCAATGGGCCGCTTATGGTCAGGGAACTTGGAGCTTCACTTGCTCAAATCCTGAGGGACAAGTACAGTGCCTAATTCGTAGGCGTAGGTGATGCCCGAGCGCGTGTCCCTTTGCAGCACGATTGCCATGACAATCTCCATCGTTATGTGCATCATACAATTACCTCGTTATGGGTCTGGCGGGAATGCAGGATTTACAGTAAGAAATTTGGGACATATCGAGACAGAAAGAAGCTAAACTATATTTGCAGACGATTGTAAAAGGATGTTTGTCAGTGCGAGTACACTCGTCATTGTGCAGTTGTCTTGGGTGCAAACAAAAATGGGTACAAAATATTGAATCAAGAGGCATATTATGGCCATCGACCGTGAAAAGCTGGCTAAACAAGCTGAAGAATACCTTGCCTCTGGCAAGGCTGCTAAGGCGATAGACAACTTTCTGAAGCTGCTGGAAGACAATCCCAGGGACTTGAACACGGCAAACCGTGTTGGTGACATCTACCTGCAAGAAAACAAACAAGGCGAAGCATTGGCAATGTTCAAGCGCGCTGCCGAAGGCTTTGAAAAAGATGGCTTTCTCAACAAGGCTATTGCAATCTACAAAAAAGCTTTCAGGTCTGCCCCTGAAGATATGGAGTTAGCAGCCTGTCTGGCTGGCCTGTATAAGCGTACCAACATGGTCAAAGATGCTGTGCAACTCCATATTCAACTGGCAGATACATTTACCAAGAAAGGGATGTTGCAGAGAGCTCTCACTGAATTCGCGGAAGTGGTGACACTGGAGCCCAGAAACGTCAAAAATAAAATCAAGCTGGCGGAACTGTACGGCAAAGAAGGGATGCAATCCCAAGCTGCTGAGTTATTCCTCGAAGTGGCGGAAATGCTCGCCATTGAGGGTAAGCACGCTGATGCTGGCCAAATTCTCGAGCGGACTAAGTCCATGACCAACGTCCCTCAGCTATACCTCACTTACTTCCGCCTGTGCATAATGCAAAGAGACTTTGGCGGGGCAAAGAATCACCTGGAGGAGGGCCTCGCAGCAAATCCTGGGAACCCTGAGATACTGGAGGCAAGGGCTGAAATTGAAATACAACTCCAACAGCCGCTCGAGGCACTTGGAGTCCTTGCAAAAATACCACAAATACCCGAAAAGACATTTGCAACTTGTGAACGTGCCCTAAAGGGCTGTATGTCGAAAGGAAACATCCAGCAGGGAATTGTGGCCTTTTCACCGTCGGCCATAGAAATTGCCAGGCGGGGCCTTGGGGAACAGATAAGGGGACTATTGCACAATGTTCTTGGAACGGATCCCATTCCAGAATACTGGTTGCTACTGGCAGAAATCGCCCATCAGAACGGTGCAAAAGATGAACAAATTGAATCACTAAAGTATGGTTTGAGTTTGCTGGAAGCTGGAGACAGTCGTTCAGGAGTCGTTCGCAAACAGTTGCTAGACCTTGGGGTCGCAGAGTACGACATGGCCAGCCAGGGGCCACCAGACCTTGAGGGGCGTGGTTCTGGTTCCGCTACCCAGTCAAACCTGAACCCACAGCAAGCGAGGCAGGTTGACCAGCTTACAACTGAGGCCGGGCAGCATGAAAGCCTGAACAGGGTGGACAAAGCTGTAGAAACTTATCAGAAAGTTCTGGAAATCGACCCTACAAACACCATGGCTATCGAACGTATTGCCAGGATTCACATGGCATCCGGCGTGGTCACAAAGGCGCAGGCCCACTACTGTAAGGTGGCCGAAAAACTTGCTTCGCTCGAGGAAAACGAATTAGCCATTCAGTACCTGGACAAAGCGGAAGCCCTTTTACCAGGATCAACCAGGGTATATAGACTCACACTCGGCCTAAACAAGCCACCAACTCCAAAACAAGTGCCACCAACCCCAACTCCTGCGCCAATCCCTATCGCAGCGCCTGTTTCTTCGCCACCTGCACCTGTTGTGGCTACGGAGCCACCCAAGCCTGTGGAAGACCTTTCCCGACCTTCAACAGGCGGTCTGGGCGATCTAGACCTAGTCATTCCTGGGATTCCTTCCACGCCAATCAAGCCTTCAGCGAGTATACCTCCGCAAGAAAAAATCAGCGAAGCTCTGCAGCAAGCTCTCAGTTCAATTGATTTTCTGCTCGACTACGGTAGCCCAGAAGAAGCCAAGATGGAAATTGACCGTGCGCTGACAATAAACAAAAATAATTCCGAACTGTTGACCAGGCTGAAAACTGCAGAAGAAAAACTAAATAAACTGAAATCAAAAATTGACGTTAATGACACTTCACAGGACTCATCATCTTTCGACCTCTCAGACATGCTTGACCTGTCATTCGGCAGCCAGGACGAAATGCATGATAATACAAAGGTTACCGAAAAGATTCAGACCGCTGAAGAGCTATTCAACGCCTTTAGGGACGAAGTGGCCGAAAAGGTGAGTGGCGATGACTATGACACCCACTACAACCTGGGCATTGCATACAAGGAAATGATGCTTGCCGACCCAGCCATAGAAGCATTCAAGAAAGCTATGGCCGATCCGGAACGTACGCTGGAATGTTGTTCGATGTTGGCCCTGTGCGAAGAAATCAAAGGAGATATGATAGCGGCTATGCAGTGGCTGAAGAAAGGCATAGTCGATCCCGGTTTCCCACCGATGGACAGCGTGGGCCTCAGATATGATTTGGCCAAACTGCTGGAACGTGAAGGCAGGAAAGAAGAAGCCAACACCATGTTCCTTGAAGTCCAGAAACTCAGCCCCGGGTATGGGAAGTGAGTGGCAAATCAATTACAGCCCTAATTCCTGCCCAAAGTTATAGCTACAAGTTTGTATTTTGCTTTTGGCTGCTGCAATTTATGGCCACATCGCCACTTTTTTCGCAAGATAATGATTTTCGCTTTGGTTTTGGGATTACTTTTGTCAATCCAAGTTGGGAAGCGAATATAGGTCCCTTCCTTGTCCTTTGTATTGTAACGTCAAATACGTTACAACCTAAATCTCCGTATCTTTTTTGCACATACGCACTAAAGTCTTGAATTCAGAGATGTTACACATTTGCTTGTATGTGCATTTTTTGTCGTATACAAATCAATGGTGAAAAATGTATTTTTTGATAATACAGCCACTTACGTATGTATGTGCAAATTTAGAGTAGAGATTTAGGTTACAATACCAAAGGAGAGTAGATGATATGGAAAAAACTGCAACACTGAATCTTAGGATCAACCCGGAAGTAAAGAAATCAGCAGAAACGGTTCTGTCTCAGCTAGGCGTGCCGATGGCGACAGCGGTTGACATGTTTCTGAAGCAAATCACGCTGACAGGCGGCATCCCCTTCGCTGTCACTTTGCCGAAATCGCCCAACAGCATCAACGCGGATAACATGAGTGCGTCTCAGATTCGGGATAAGCTGAATGAAGGATTGGCAGACATTGAGAGCGGAAATAAACGTCCAGCTAGGGAAGCCTTCGCAAAATTCAGAGAAGGCCGCTTTTCATGAAGCATTATGACGTTCTGATTTCCAATAGGGCATATACGGCTGTGTGTAGCTTCCTGAACGACTTCACAGAGGCTTCGGTGCGAAGATGCCCTTGAGCTGTCATACCACTCCCTGTGGGGGACTCTATCTCCCAAATGGGCAAAGGTTCCTTTCAGCTTCTTTTCTCAGCTTTTTGTCATAGATTCACCTATACCCTTATACATAAATTTATTCTAGGTTAGGTATCATTGGCACGTAGGGATACGAGGACTTAAGTTGAGAGATCCTTTTCCATTAGGCGCACTGCATCCTGGAGATCAATGCTGTCTGGTGTGAGATCCGGTGGTTTAAGAGTTAGTTCACACCATTTATTCCAGACAGTTTGTGCTTTTTTGGATTTATATTTCCTTGTAATCCATTCTTTCTCAGGCTCAGGATGATGCCTGGTGTCAAGAAACCAAGACAAAACTTTCATTCTCCTTGAATCATTAGAGACGAAGCATGAAGTATTAGAGCGAGTAAATAGATACCAAAGATGTTGACCCATGATATATCTATCCCAGGCGGAATTTCTAGCACTTATTATTGCGTTGGTCGGTTCACAACTATTTGCTAATGAATCAATTGCAAAAATAGCTATAGATGGCAAAACAGACATCACTTGGAATCGGACGCAATATAGCCATCTAAAAAATTCATCAAGCCTGTCTTCTGGAGGCATAGCTCGATTCATACGAAGTTTTAAGATTTGCAATTCAATAGCATAGAGTGCGAACCAGTTCTTATTAAAGACTGTATTCCCATGTAGGTCTCTGAAATTATAATCGACAGTATCATTTAATAACTTAATTCCTAAAGGACTTAATTGACCAATGCCGAGTATTCCTGTTGTTGGAATTAGTGTGTCAAGTGCAATATTAAGTAGAATATTTGAATCAATATCGCAAAGGCAATGGTAAAAGGGTGCGATTTCTGTTGATAGTTGCGTAAGCATTTGGTTCTTATCCGGCATTGGTGCTGTTCTTGGTGAGCCAGTGATTCGCCCTTCTTCCAATGCCCTGTCAATATCAACAACTAAATCTTTGTTATCCAAATGTTCTCTTAACAATAATAATAGGGCAGAGGTTCTGCGATGCCCTTCGTTAAAACTTGCGGGAGCTTTGCAACAAATGTCTTGAGTATAAATGATAATATTTCTGTCAATTGTGACTGAAATACAAAGCCCAGAAGGGTTTGATGAAGGTTGTTCTAGACTGCTAAGAAACGCATCCAGGCTACCAATGCTACTGTGGAAGAGAGGAGATGCTATTCCGATTACCTGTTTCCGATGTTCATGTGGGCAAAACATTTTCATACAATACAATCTAGTGAGTGGATTCTACGACTTGAGTCCTAATCAGAGCATCGAATTTCCCAAATCGGTATGCTCTAACGTAATTCAGCACTAAGTTAGCATATTTGGGCTTCTCTCTGTTCCAGATTGGAAAGCTATTCAGGATATGAAGGATACCGTCTTCATCGTTTTTCATGTCAAAGCGGTATGCCAGGAAAAACGAAGCGTCCATTTGAGTTTGTAGTGCGTCTCTTCGTCTTTCATTCCATTTGAAAAGTTTACCTATAGTCATAACTACCCCCCAGTCAAAAGAATATATCCGGCAACCCCTCAACTATCTCCACCGTATTTACACTCACGGCTATGACTGAGAGTAGTAGGTTAAGTATGTAGTATGGTTGGTTTTGCTCTTGAGCATACAGGTTGGGATCGTTCACTACTCCACTGTCCTTGTCGGTTTTGATTTGGTAGCGTTTCATAATTCATTCTATCGCATATTTGCCGTTGACGATGCTGAAGTAGCCCTACGCTGGAGCATCAAGCAAGTTACCGTCAGGCTTATCGGACTTCAAATAGTAATAGAGCGGGAAACATTGCCCGTTGGCCATTAGCTGAACATCGGCGATATGGTTTGAGATCAGGACTGACCAGTCTTTGCTCACGCCTACGCCACTGACGCAAATCACGAGATTTTCAGCGAGTTGGGAGTCTCCACGTAGTAGTAGAGGGGGAAGCACTGAGTCCCTGCGTCCAGACAATTCAGGTCTGTAATCCTGTTGGAGATCAGCACCGAATGGTCTTTGTTGCCGCCCAGTCCGCTCATGCAGATCACCAGATTTTGAGCGTGTTGCAACTCTCTCGCCTTGCTGGTAAGGTGAGATTGAATTAAGTACTGGTCTGGTCTGGTCTGGTCTGGTCTGCCATGAAATCAGGTAGCCTTTCAACTATCCCCACAGTCTTTGCGCTAACGGCGATCACAGAGAGAAGCAGGTCAAGGATGTAGGATGGCTTGCCCTGTTCTTCGGCATAGAGGTTTGGATCGTTGGTGATGCCGCTGTCTTTGTCTGTCTTGACTTGGTAGCGTTCCATAACCCATTCGGGGGCTGGCTTGCCATTAACGACGTACTTGTAGGCTATGTCGGGGATGTTTTCTATCCTGATGTGGCTGTTGTAGATGATTGTGTCCTTGCGGTCTTTGGCAAGGAATTTCATTTTTTCGACATGAAGGTTTGCCCTGTTGCCTACTACCGTAACTTCTGGCAAAGGCGGCACCGACTCATAGTTGATGTGTAAGTCTGCAAGCTCCCGCCCTGCATTTGAAAAAGCCCAAAAGTCCTCAGCCCTGTCAACAAGGGGGATTCGGGGGAGGGATTTCTTCAAATCGCCAGCGAAGGTCTCTCTGTACTTTGGATGGTGCAGGAAACCATAGACGTAAAAGAAAATGTCCTCCTTGCAGACTACGTCGCCGTACTTGCCTCTTGCTTGCGACAGGATGTAATCACTTATGCCGTCCTTGCGTACATAACCTGTCCGCTGTCCGCTGTCCGCTGTCCGCTGTCCGCTGTCCGCTGTCCGCTGTCCTAATTGTACAAGGAGTTGCTCCTTGTCAAGATTTTTTTCGTAGTAATTAAGGGGGAAGCATTGGGAATCGCCAGTGCAGTGCAAATCCACAGGGCTGTCAGCCATCAGGCAAGAAAGAGGCTTGTTGCTTAGAGCATCAACGCTGATTACCCGGTTCTCTGTTGATGGTGTTGGGAAGATCTTGTCATTTTGATAGCGCATGGCTATGAGGCGCTCGCCACTGTAGAACTGTTGCTTTTGAAAAGGACGGTAAAGAGCAACGGAAATCTTGTCGGCTTCAAACCGGATTTGCCTTGACCGCTCCCAGTCCTGCATGAGGTTCCTGTTCCAGGCGATTTTTGTTGGGTCGTAGGTCACTTCTGGCAAGCCAATATGTGAATTGTAAAAATCAACTGTTCTCTCCACATTGTCTGCCAAAATATTTTTGGAAAAATTGTACAGCCATACGTCCTTGCCAGTCGCCATTCCTAATGAATGCACCACAAACACACTCTCTGTCTGCTCGTCAAACTTCTTCTCGCTTGCCAGGGGAATGTATGTCTGAAATGCCTCATTGCGGGTAGTTATCCAGTCGCCATGCTCATTGGGTGTTAGGCGCACCAGAGCCATGTCGGGGTTTAGGAGCGATTTTAGGTTACTGATGAGTCCGAGTTTTTCGGGGGTTTTTAGGCCGTCTCCAATATCCCTGTAATAGATTTCTGCCTTGCCTTTGTAACCTGCCCGTTTGACGAGGAGGGTTATCGCCACCGAAACCATAGAGCCACTACCAAAAATGTTGCCACCTTCTTTTTTGTCAAACTTGCGAATATTCCCTCTCAGGTTAAACACATAAATCTTTGCAAACTCTTTTTCAATGGACTTTCTAAAGCCAGCCGTACTATTGCCGTCCAGCCAACCACCATTGCTCACAAAACAGATAATCCCATCGTTATCCCGGAGCCTGTCTGTGGCATACCTGAAGGCGCGTATGTAGCTGTCGTAAAGGGCGTTCTTGTTTGTTGCGTCCGTTAGTTTTGCATAGCTGTCTGCTATGGCTTGATCCAAATGGGGGTAGCTGTAGTTTTGTGCATCATCATTGGCTGACCTTTGCCCTGCTGAATACGGCGGGTTGCCGAGGATTATAGCTATGGGCTGTTCGGTCTGCCTCTGTACTCTGTCTGTGTTTTCGTCAAAGATCACGCGCTTTTTGTGCTTGCGCTCGTCAAAGGATTCTTCATAGGTCTGAAATGTGTCCGACAGGGATATGCCTTCAAACGCCAGGTATTTCTTTGCACCCATTGCATCGTGGTAGGCGTTTTCTATGTTTACACAGGCTATGTAGTAAGCCAGAAGCAAAATGTCCCTTGCAAATATCTCTTTCTGGTACTTTCGGGGCAGGTCTTTTTTGTCTATAAGCCCGCTTTGTATGAGCCTTGCAATGAATGTCCCTGTACCCACAAAGGGTTCAAGGATATTCACACCCTCATCTGTGAGCCGTTTGCCAAACTCTGCTCTGAAAACGTCATTGACGGAGTGAATAATAAAGTCCACCACTTCCACAGGTGTATAGACAATGCCAAGCATTTCTGTGAGTTTGGGGAATGCAGTATTGAAAAAATTGTTGTACAGCTCTTTGATTACAGTCTGTTTGCCTTCGAGGGTAGTTACGCTTGCCGCTCGGAGCCTTACGTTGTCATAGAACTTTTTTAATTTTCTGGTGTCAGCCTCATCCATGCCACCGCTTGTGTCTATCTCCTTCAGGATGCGTTCCATCGCTTTTGAAACCGCGTTGTTCTCGGCGAATTTGTAGTCCTCAAACAGGGCGTCAAACACTGGCGCGGTTATGGTGTGCTGTGCCAATATCTCTATGGCATCGCTTTCGGTGAGGGTTGCATCTACGCTGTCTTTCATTTCGGCAAGGAATACTTCAAAGGCCAGGCCTGCGCTTTGTTTTACAAGTTTTGTTATGCGCTCTACCTGATGTTTGGCTATCTCTGCTACGTCTTTTGCCCACTCCTGCCAGTAAATCTTTGTGCCTACCTTTAGCACCATCTGGGCAAAGATGGCGTTACGCATCGAGTCGTCATAGGTGAGGGGCAGTTGGCCCTGTATGGCTACTGCATATCCGTCACTGTCAGAATCCAGGACATTTCCCCTGCTCAAATGCCCGTGGAATATCCTGTCTGT
>Ga0082212_10007294_pt1 | contig 14664 bp, 13 predicted proteins | sample TergutNt197P3_FD_71548 | JGI IMG/M metagenome (GOLD analysis project Ga0082212, IMG submission 71548) | Neocapritermes taracua P3 segment gut microbial communities from Petit-Saut dam, French Guiana - Nt197 P3 | ecosystem: Host-associated > Arthropoda: Insects > Digestive system > Gut ... | reverse complement strand
CTTCAGTCGTGTGAGCGTTCAATCCAGGGCGTCACGCTGCGCCGGAACAGCGCTGCGTACGCTTTGCGAAGCGAGTTCGGATCGCTCACCTGATGATCTTGACTTCCGGTTCCAGTTCAATGCCCGAGCGCTTCAATACAGTTTCGCGGACATGGTCTATGACGTCCATTACATCCTTAAACGTGGCCCGGCCCCGGTTGATCACAAACCCAGAATGCTTTTCCGATACCTGCGCTCCTCCGATCGCGAACCCTTTCAGCCCGGCCCGCTCTATCAGCTCCGCCGCGTACCCTTCTTTCGGCCGCTTGAAAGTACTGCCTGCGCTTGGATACTCCATCGGCTGGCTCGCGCGGCGGCGCGCGTCCAGATCGTCCATTACGGCCGCAATGCTCTCTTCTTCACCCTTATCCAGTTTTATAACGGTTGAGATCACAACTTCGTCCGCGTCAGAAAACCGGCTGCTTCTGTACGCAAAGCCGTGTTCTCCGCCCGTAACCATCAAGATGCCGCCGCCGCCGTAAACTGTCGTGCTTGTGACGACGTCTTTCATCTCCCTGCCATAGGCGCCGGCGTTCATAGTGACGGCTCCTCCGACCGAACCCGGTATCCCGTGCGCGAACTCGAGCCCCGTAAGCCCGGAATCGCGGGCGAACTCCGCAAGCTTTGACAGCGGGAGCCCCGCGCCGGCGACTATGCGGTCCTCCCCGCTGAGCGCGGCGCTTTTGACGCCGCCTGTTTTTATCACGGCCATATCCGACGGGGAGTCGCTCACGAGCATGTTCGTCCCGTTGCCTAGTATCACAGCGCGGACGCCGTATCCGCGAAGCGCTTCGTACAGTTCCGTCAGCTCCTCCGCAGTCTCCGGAAAAAACATGAATCGCGCCGGCCCGCCGACTTCAAACGACGTGTGGTTTTTCATTGGCTCGCCGCGTTTGCGCTTTATCGCCGGCAATCTGTTAATTATCTCTTCAACGACCCGCGAAAATTCGTCCATTGCGTCCTCTCTCGACACGCCCTTTATCTCATGCCCCGTTCATGTCAGCCGCTTAATAACTTGTTTTTTATTTGTGTTATGCCGACCTAAGCGGTACTAACCGGGATCTTGCTGCTCCGTGTTCATTTCGAAATGTCTCTCGATCTGCCTGGTAAACTCGACGGCGGTGTTGTATCCCAGCAGTTTCTGGCGCTGATTCATCGCCGCGACTTCGATTATTATGGCGAGATTGCGCCCGGGCTTCACCGGTATAGTTATAGTGGCGATCTTGACGCCTAAAATCTCTACGCTTTTCTCATCTATTCCCAGACGGTCGTAATTCGTTTCGTCTTTCCATTGCTCAAGATTCACCACCAGATGTATGTTCTGGAACTCCTTCACGGCGCCCGCGCCGAATATCTGGCGCACGTCGATGACGCCGAGGCCTCGCAGTTCGACGTAATATCGTATAAGCTCGGGCGCGGTCCCCTGGACGACGTTGACGTCTATCGCCTTGACTTCGACGGCGTCGTCCGCGATGAGACGGTGCCCGCGCTTGACCAGTTCGATCGCGGTTTCGCTCTTGCCGACGCCGCTTTCGCCGATGAGCAGCAGGCCCATACCGTACACTTCGACGAGCACGCCCGGTAATGTGACGCGCGGGGCGACTTCGCGCTTGACGATCCTGATTATTGCCGACATTATCTCCGTCGTGTGCGCCTTGGTACTCAGCACGGTAACATCGTTTTTCTTCGCGGCTGTTATCAGCTCGCCGGTAATCTCAGAACCATGGCAAAGGATCAGCGCCGGAATCTTCTGCTCCATCAGTGTTTCCCATTTTTTCATACGCTCGTCCGCCGTGTGCTTTTCCATATACGCGGTTTCCATGATCCCGATCAGTTGTATGCGGGTCGGCTCGAAATAGTCATAGAAGCCGGCAAGCTGCAGCCCCGGGCGGTGCACGTCGCCAGTATATATCAGAACTTCTTCAAAATCGGAGGACTGGTAGATTATATCGACTTTCAGGTCGTCCGCCAGCTTCGAAAGTTTGTAGCTGTATTTATTTTCCAAATCGCACCTGCCTTATCGGGCTGCTGATCATCGCTCGCCGGAACGGCGCGCTGCCCCCACACCGAGTTTATACAAAAATCCGCTGATTTGCAAGTTTTTTCGGATATTGTTTGATTATTGTAAATTTTCGCTTGCTTTTTACGTTCCGTTTTGTTATTATAAGCGGTGCTGTTTGGAAAACCCATGTTTTATCAGCGGTTACCCGGCAATTGAGGCGTCAAGGAGGTGCATCTGATGGCAAAATGTGATTACTGCGGCAAGGGCGTTACTTTCGGTATAAAGGTCAGCCACTCGCACAGGCGCAGCAACCGCATGTGGAAACCGAACGTTAAGCGCGTGGCGGCGGTCGTCGACGGGACGCCGAAGCATGTGCATGTTTGCACGCGCTGTCTGCGCAGCGGCAAAGTTACACGCGCCGTATGATCCCCCACATCATATTGAACTGACGGCCGCCGGAATGTTTCCGTCGGCTGTCGTTGCATATTATGCGCAAGGTAACCACTGATTAAATCGCGTCATGAGATTTGCATTGGATTTTTTCGTCTGGTTTTGTGGATTTTAAGGGCAATACTTGGTGTATTAACCGAAAAAGACGCGAAATCAGGCGGAAAAAGACGATGTAAAGATTATGGCGGGATTTAATCAGCGGTTACCAAGAGATGACCCGCTTCGCAGAGCGCCCATAGCGTCGTTCCGGCGCGCGGCGGCGCCCGGCGGCGTCCGGCGGCGAAGCATCCCATAACATCAGGAGGAATGTATGAAATTCGGAATATTGGGCTTCGGCAACCTTGGCAGGGCGCTCGCGTCAGGCCTGATAATGTCGGGATGCGCCGGCGACGGCGATATTTTCGTTTGCGAAAACGACCCCGGCGTTCGCGGTATCGCGCAGCGGGCGCCGTATTTCGCGCGCGCGTCGGAAGACGTCAACTTTGTCATTAGCTGCGCGGACGTTGTCTTCCTGACCGTAAAGAGTTATGTCTTCGAGGAACTGGCATCAGTTATCGACAGAGACGGACTTGCGGGCAGGATCGTGGTCAGTTTCATGGCGGGAGTCGGGTTTGAAAAGCTCTACTCGCTGATCGGCGAAGTATCGCTGGTACGGGCGATGCCGTCGCTGGCAATCGCCTCGTGCGACGGGGTGATCGGCTATACGAAGTCCCCGCCTGAAGTCTCCGGCATTTTTGAAAAGCTCGGCTACGCGTTTGAAATAGAACCGGACGACGTCGAACGAGTCATGGCTTTCTCCTCCTGCGGGCTCGGTTTCGCGGCCTACCTTATCGACGCGTTTGCCTCTGCGGGCCGTACAATGGGTTTTTCACCTGAGGTTTCGGCGCGAATAGCGGCGCAGACTTTCGGCAACGCCGTGGACAGGGGCGATTTCCGCGCGACAGTCGCGGCTGTCGCGACGCCCGGCGGGGCGACGGAGCAAGGCGTCGTCCATATGGATCAAAACGATGTTTACAAAATCGTGGCGGACGCCGTCGGTAAAGCGTACGACCGCATGGCCGGCGGCGCGTAAGCGGGCTGGAGGTCCTGGCGGCTTGCTTCGATGCGCAAGCGGCGCGTAGGCGGGCGGGAGGTCTTGGCGGCCGGCTTCGACGCGCAGGCGCGGGCAATCCTGCCGGTGAAATAGCCCATAATGATGAATAGGGCGGTGGTTAAGATGGCTGTTAGTAAAGTCCCCGGGCATGAGCTGGCGCTGCGCATGGAGCGCTTCACCCGGCAGATGGACGCCGCGTACGGCGACTGGGAACTGTGCGCGATAATCGGCGGGGTCAACATGTTTTACCTCACCGGCACTATCTGCGACGGGATCCTCCTTATACGGCGCGACGAGGGCGCGGCGCTGTGGGTGCGGCGCAGTTTTGAGCGCGCCATGCTTGAATCGGAGTTCGGCGATATCCGGCGCATGTCGGGTTTTCGCGACGTTAAGGAAGGCGCGGGCCCCCTGCCCGACGCCTTGTACCTGGACATGGCGCACGCTACGCTGGAATGGTACAGCCTGCTCGGCAAATATATGAGTTTCGGGAAAGTCCTGCCGGCCGACGGAGCCATGCTGAAGGCGAGGGCCGTAAAAAGCGAGTACGAGCTTGAGCGGATGCGGCTCGCGGGAAGCTCTCTCGACCGCCTGCTCAGAGAAGATTTTCCCGCGCTGCTGCGAGGCGGCATGTCGGAGGCTGAGCTTGGGGCTGATCTGCTGGCGCTGTTCCTGAAAAACGGCCACCACGGCGTCGGGCGCTTCATGATGAGAAACGCCACTGAACTTCTCGGCCAGATTGCGTTCGGCGACAGTTCGCTCTACCCCTGCATGTTCAACGGCGCGTCCGGCATCGCCGGGCTTTGCCCCGCAGTCCCCGCCATGGGCAGCAACGATCGGCTGCTGGCCGAAGGCGATCTGATATTCGTCGACGTAGTTTTCGGCGTCGACGGTTACAACGTCGACAAGACGCTCGTCTTCAGCTATAAACGCGGGCAGCCTGAATACATTGAGATAGCGCACCGGCACTGTATCGACCTTCAGCTTCGCGCGGCCTCGCTGCTCAAGAGCGGCGCAAAGCCGTCCGCTATATTCGACGAGATATCCGGCGCCGTCATGCCGGAACATAAACACCGCTTCATGGGCGCGCCCGGGCGCGCCGTGCCGTTTATCGGGCACAGCGTCGGCCTGTACGTCGATGAGACGCCCGTTATAGCAAAAGGCTTCGACGATCCGCTGGAGTCCGGCATGACGATAGCGATCGAACCGAAGATGGGCTTCGACGGCGTCGGCATGGTCGGCGGCGAAAATACTTATCTTGTTACGCCGGGCGGCGGCGTCAGCCTAACAGGTGAGGCGCGGGAGATACTCATAGTATAAGGAACATCACTGTTCAGCGCCTCCCGTTCAGCGCCTCCCGTTCAGACGGCACGGTCACATTCCCGGCGTCATCGAATGCGCCAAATCCGTGCCGCGCGAAGGCGCCGGGCGATCGCGCTTACGAAGGCGGGTAACAGTTACAAAGGAACATCACTTATGGCTCATTCTCTGGATTTGACCAGCGGCTCGATATGGCGGCAGCTGATAAAGTTCTCCGCTCCGCTTGTAATATCGAACGTTCTGCAATCCATGTACAATATCGTGGACATGGCGGTCGCCGGGCAGTTCATAGGCGCGGAAAGTATCTCGGCGATATCCAACGCCGGGATCATCATGAACATGATAACGAATATAATCATCGGGCTCACCACCGGGGGCAATATACTCATCGCGCAATACTTCGGGGCAAAAAACAAAGACGGCTGCAAGGACTGCTCCTCTACCCTGCTGTCGTCTTCCTTAATTATGGGCGCCGCGTTCGCGGTGCTGTTTTTTGCCCTTTCCCGGAATATCCTGTCGGCGCTGAGGGTACCGGTTCTTGAAGACGCGACGCAATATATGAAAATCTGCTCCGTCGGCCTGATTTTCGTAGCCGGGTACAACGCGCTCGGCGCAATGCTCCGCGGCGCCGGGAACTCGCGCGCGCCGCTGATCTGCATAGCCGTCACGTCATGCGTGAACATAGTCCTTGACGTTATGTTCGTGATCGTCTTCGACTGGGGAGTTATCGGGACTGCGCTTGCAACGATAATCGCCCAGGGCGTAAGCTTCGCTGTGGCCGCCGCCATTGTAATGCGGAGCTCTGACGTCTTCGGCCTTGAGCTGAGAAAGCTATATATTAAGAAAGATACGCTGATGAGGATCCTCAAGCTGGGCGTCCCCTGCGCCGTGCAGATGAGCGTCGCGAGCATATCCTGGCTGTCCGTCGCTTTCCTGATAAACTCTCACGGCGTCGTCGTTTCGTCCGGCAACGGCGTGAGCATAAAGATCAAGGAGTTCTGCCAGTTGTTTATAAGCGCCATGGCCCTGGCCGCCTCCGCGATGGCTGCGCAGAACATAGGCGCGGAAAAATACGACCGCGCGAGAAAAGTGATCTTCACCACAGTAAAAATCACTCTTTGTATGGCCGCCGCGATCATTGTCCTCGTCGAGATTTTCGCGCCCTCTCTCGTTCGGATCTTTACTTCTGACAAGGCTACTGCGGAAGCAGCGGTGCTGAATCTGCGCGTGGAGATCGTCGGGCAGCTTTTTTACGCCGTCATACTCGTCGGGCACGCTTTGATGACGGGCGCCGGCGATACGTGGTTCGCGTTTTTCAGTTCCTTTGTCAACTGTATACTGTTCCGCATACCTCTCGCGTTCGCGCTGAACCACTTTCTCGGCATCCTCGGGGTTTACCTCGCGTGCATGATCGCGCCGGGTACCTCTATCCCCATCGCAATATGGTACGACAAATCCAACCGTTGGCGCCGCTCATTGGTCTCCGCATCGTGACCGTCGGCGCTGGGAGCCATCGTATGCGAGTAGGGGCGGCTATCAGCCGCCCGCAGCCATCGTTCGCGAGTAGGGGCGGCTATCAGCCGCCCGCAGCCATCGTATGCGAGTAGCAGCCTCTATCAGCCGCCCGCAGCCATCGTTCGCGAGTAGGGGCGGCTATCAGCCGCCCGCATGAGAAACCTGCTCCAAAACCCATGCCGCCATGTTCCTGACCTGCTCGTTCGGGTCGTCAAGCGCAGCCCTGATGGCGCCTTCATACTTATCATCATAATCGTTGCGCGGCGTGTTGCGCGCCGCGTTGCGCATCGCGTTGAGCGCGTTTAGTTTCCACTGATAGATGCGCTCTTTGCTTATATACAGAAACTTTGAGGCAAGCAGTTCCGCAAGGCGTTCGTCATCCATTGAGACGATACTCTCCGGCGTTATGGCGTTACCCAGTTCTTCCAAACCCGGAAAATCCTCATTCTGCCGCCATTTGCCGGCGTTATAGGGGCACGCGTCCTGACACATATCGCAGCCGTATATCCATTGGCCCATCTGGGCGCTGTACGGGCTGTTGATCAGGTCGCTCTCGCGCGTGGTCAGCGGTGATACGCAGGAAGCCGGGCTCATCGTATACGGCTCGCTAAGGGATTTCGTCGGGCATGCGGAGATGCATAGATCGCAGTTATCCGGGCACGGTTCATGTTTGAATGACTGTTTCAGTTCCATCTCCCGGTCAGTAAGAAACCCCTCGATATGGACCGATGAGCCGCTGTCTGTGTAGAAAAAGTTGTTTCTCCTGATAATCCCCAGGCCCGCTTTTTGCGCCGACATGCGCATCGGCGCTATCCCGAGCCTCCGGTTGGTCGCGGTTTTCAGCCCGAGCGAATGCAGAAACTCCTCGAAGTCAAAGCTCGCGATATACTCTTTGCAGTTCTCGTTTGACCGCACATCCGTGAGATAGTGCTTCGCGATCGACCCGACCAAATGCGCGGGGAGGCGGTAGTATCCGTACTTGACGATACAGACAACGATCGACTTCGCCCACGGGTAGTCCTCGCGCAATCTCTTGAAGCGCGAGAATTCGCCGTAGAAATCGTCGTTGCCCGGCGCCTTCTTCAGGCGCTCGTCCATCCTATCGGTAAAGTCGTCCAGTTCGTCGATACCGATGATACCGCAGCTTTCATATCCGAGTTCCAGCGCTTTCCTGACAATCAACTCTTCCGGTCGTTCATAATTATCAATTTTTCGTTCCATTAAGTACGCTCACCCCCGCACTTATTGTAACCTAAAGTTAGCGCGCCCGTCAATACGCTTCAACATCCGGTCATTGTTGCGCATTGTACATTATTGTGTTATAATAATGTACAAACAAAACAAGGAGGTAGCATTATGCCGCAGATTAGACCTATCACTGACCTCAGAAACATGGCGGCAAGGGTTTTGAATGACCTTACCCGGTACCGCGGAAATGTCGTGAAAAGGTGCGAAAAACGGTAAAAACAACAGGGGCGCGGTTTTATCCGCTCCCCTGCTTCTTTGTTGGGATTCTATACCCATTCCGACCTTGCGGTCTGTGTCGGAGCTGTTAGCTCCATCTGTATAAATCTTAGCACAATCGAGGTCAGATTGCAACACTATTTTTAGCTTTCAAAGGATTCGTTAAAAATCTCCTGTATGCCGTCTGCCGATTGCTTTGCGTCCAAAGTATAGGTCGCGCCTTTTAGTGTTTCCCTTATTTCACTTTTTAATGCGGCAATCCTATCATAATCGGGTGCGGCAGCTTTCCGTAGCTTGATAATATTATATGCTAAATCTTTAGCCTTGGCGAAGCGTTCCCAATCATAAGCATTTTTCAAAACGATAATTTTTTTGTCTTGATTCATGCTATGAATCATGTCCCGTATTGCAAGCTCAAACAAGTTTAGCCAAACGGCATTATCCATGGGAACATCTAACCTCATGCTCCCGTTCTTGACTGAATAAAAACGCATTGAGTTGACAGTACGCACCTGATTGTATACCGCATAGGTATCTTTGGTTTTAATGCTTGGGGGTAATCCGGCTATCTTACCGATGTTTATTTTATTCACCCCATCGCCATTTGGGGAACTTGTCAGGGGCATTACGACGAAAGTAACCTTGTCATTATTCTTTTTCAGGACAACCGATAAATGTCTGCCGTTAAATTCGCCATTCTTAACAGGCTCATAATCCACATAATACACATGGCCTATTTTAATATCCGACGCTTTCAATGATTCACCCCCGCAAGCCGATTATACACTACCCGCGCCGATTCGACAAACAGTTTTTTACAGTACAACGCTCCTGTCCTTGCCCCGCGCCCGCGGTTCTGCGCCGGGTTCAAGTATGCTGTCAACATTTTTCTTGATAATGCCGTACTCCCTTGCCTGTCGTTTCAGCTTGCCGTACTCCACCCGGAGCGCGTTTTTGTTCTCCTTGAGCATGGCGTAGTCCGTCTGGAGCTTGGCGAGGTTCGGGAGCTTCCCGCCGTCGCCCGCCTGTTTCCGTAACGCTCTGGCGGCGGCTTCATGGAGGATTATATCGCCCTCATGCTCGCGGCGGTAAGCATTTTTGTCTTTGGCGGTTTTCATGCCGTCATAGACAGGCTTTGTCTGCTGATAATTGGCGATGTGCTTCATCAGACCCGCCATGTCCACAAGCCGTTTTTCGGCGGCTTTCAGCGTGTCAGCGGTTTCGTCGAACGCGGCGGCGACTTCGGCAACTTTATTCTCCAACGCCGGATAATGCAAAAGGTTGTTTTCCGCTAGGAAATTCAAGGTTTTTGCGGCTTCTTTGAGATTTTGGATTTTTTGCCACCTTGCAAATCCCGCGCTCTGCTGTGCTTTTACGCAGTTTTCAATATCGACAATCAGATTAACGCCGGGAGCGGGGCGAACATAGACGGGCGCATTATCGGCGGCGGGAACGGCGGCGAATATATCAAGAGCAGTTTCCGGCGCGTCCAGTATGTCGAAAGTAATATCCATATCCTTTTCTTTGGGCGCGGTTAGCGTGTATTCCCCGGCTATGCGTTTTGTGATGGCTTCCTCTGTGTAATCCACGCCGAGCGTCTTTGTCCGGGTAAACCGCTCCTGTCCCGGAGCGCGGACGGATATATATTTCCCGCGCTTGATTTCATAGTCTGCGGCTTCCAGACGCTTCAAAAAATCGTCAAAGTCTTTTGACTGCGGGATAAGGGTATCAATGGCGGCTTTCAGCTTGCTTTTCCAACTGCCGCCGCCGTCCCGGTCTGCGGCGTATTCGGCGTAATGTTTGCCCTTGTCCTGTCCGGGCTGTATGACGGATAGGCTGTACTCTTTGCATAATTTATCGCTCATGTTACGGATTTCGTAATAGCCTCTTTTGTTGGAAACGTACTTTTTACTGTCTATGAAACTTGCCGCGCAAAAAATCACATGGTTGTGTATATGCCCCTTGTCAATGTGCGTTGTCAAAACGTACTCATGCCGCCCTTTGGTTATCTCGTCGGCAAGCCGCCGCCCTATCTCATGGGCTTGTTCCGGCGAACTTTCCCCCGGCTCAAAACTCTGTATCAAGTGATGGGCGAGGTTGTTCCCCTTGTCGCGGGAGCGTTCAAGTGTTTTCATAAACTCTATATCAGCCATTTCATAGGCGCACCCGAAAGACGAAACAAGCATTTTCCCGTCCGTCTTGGTAGGGTTCTGTATGTATTCGATACGTTGCTTCAAGGCATTTTTAACAGGTTTAATCTTAGTAACCGCCATTGTTCGTTATACCCCCTCTGCATTTCCTCAAAATCCTGTTCGTAGAACCGGGTCATGCCGTTTACTTTCCGCGCTATCTGATTGAAATTAACGCCGATTTTCTGCAACTCGGCGTACACGGCTTTCAAGTCGGAATAGTCGGTATAAAGCGCGTAGCCGTCTATCAGCATTTTCCGGGCATACGCGCCAAAATTATTGGTGTTCAACTCCCGCATTTTCTCAAAGATAAAATCCCGTTCCGCTTCCGTGACCGCAAGCCTCAAGATGATTTCGCGCTTGCGACCGTTTATGTTTCCGCTTTCCATGTGGTGACGCTCCTTTCGGTTTTTCGTGTTTTGGGGGTTTGGGGCTTCCCCAAAAATGAGGGTTCGGGACACTTCCCGGCAAGTTAAAACCGACGCGCCGTAGAGCGGAGGTTTTGACGGCATGGGGGCGGCACTTTTTCAAAGTGTTGCTACAATGCCTATGCTTGCAAGTGCGCTATTCCAGTAACAAGGCGCGTCCGCGCCTTTCAATCCCACGCGTATCTTTCCCTATATAATTACTACAAATGAAAATGCGTTTTTGGCAAACTTCCACGCGGATTTTACATAAAGATTTCAAAAAAAGGCATTGAAAAAGCCGCCGCGTTCCGATACGCGGCGGCTTCATACAAAGAGAAAGGCGAGGGCTTTACTTGTCCAGTTTCATCACGGCGTTCATTGTCCCCTCAATAACCGACAAATACTTTTCCGGGCATAGCCGCAGTTTGTTTATCATGCGCTTTAGCGCCCTGCTGTCTTTCATGTCCTCTAACTCCCGGTAAAAATACTTCTCCGGCGGTAACTTGCATATCGTGATTATCGCAAAGAAAACGGGCAAACTCGGCAACGCGCCGCTATTCTCGATATTGGCGAGATAGCGCGGGTCTATGTTTACCATTTCCGCAAGTGTCTTTTGGGAATAACCCAACGAGTTACGGGCTTCTTTCATGTCCGCGCCGAAGCCCTCAAACGGTGCGCGGTTTCTTTCTTTTGGCATATTACATCCTCCGTATACATTTTATAGTTCATAATGTATAATGGGAATGTTGCAATACGCTGGATAAGTGCATGAAATACGCCATGCTGAATTATTGGAAGCCATTGTAAATTTATTATTGATATGTTACAATATCAAAGCTGTATTTTACATAAGGGTATCGGGGAAAATTTTTTTTGAAATTTTTAATCCTTTTTGCCTGTCTATGCGTCTGTCTTATGTAAAAGCAAAACAGGCGAAACGGAGGATGATAAAAGTTGGAGACACAAGCCCTTGTTGAGATAGTCCGCAGGGCGCAGGGCGGCGACAGCCACGCGCAGCAGGAGTTATATGTTGACGGCAGTAAAAGCATTTACTTTACCGCGCTGAAAATCCTGCGGAACAAAGAGGACGCAGAGGACATCACGCAGGACGTTTTTATAACGGTCTTTGAAAAACTGCCCGAACTGAGAAGCCCCGCCGCATATTACAAGTGGGTTAATCAAATAACGACGAATAAGTGCATGAGTTTCTTGCGGAAGATGAAGCCCATTCCGACCGACGAGCAAATCCTCGACATTTTGGAGTTGGAGGAAAACGACGAGGAAACCCCCGAAAAACTCTTTGACGATGAAGCGACCCGGCGCATTATTATGGACATTATCGACGCGCTCCCCGACAGCCAGAGGATATGCGTCATATACCGCTATTTCAATCAGCTATCCATTGAGGAAATCGCCGCCGTAACGGAAACGAACGAGCATACCGTAAAGAGCCGCCTTGCGCTTGCGCGGAACAAGATACGCGCCGCCATACTTGAAAAAGAGGAAAAAGACGGAATACGGCTGCACGTTATCATTCCGATTATGCCTGTATTGATGAAAGCCCTTGACGAGTTCGCCATGCCGGACGGCTTGACGGAAAAGATGTGGGGCAATATATCGAAGGCTTTATCCGAGAGCGTACCGCCGAACGACATACCCGGTGGTAATTCGGGGCAACGACCCGAAAATATCCCGAAGCCCGGCGCAAGTGGCGCGACAAGAGCAGCCCCAAAAGATGGCGGGATTATATCGAAGTTTACAAATCTTTCTGCGGGCATAAAGACCATTATCGTATCGGCTGTCATTGTTGCGGTTGTCGCCGCCGTGGGTATTCCCGTTTACTTAAACAGTCAAAGCGAAAAGCCCGCGCAGGTTGTGAACGGCGGGACGGATGTTCAGTTATCAGCGGAACTGTACGGCAACACGACGGGAAATATCGTGAATGGCGGGTATGCGACAATACAAGGCGACTGGATTTATACTGTTTTTGGCGGCATAACCAAAATGAAGCCTGACGGCAGCGAATATCAAGTTTTGGACAATGGTACATACCGCGCCCTTAATGTAGTTGGCGATTGGATTTACTATAGTGCTACCACCGATATAACGCAGATATATAAAATAAAGACCGATGGAAGCGAAAAAACGGCGATAGGCAGGGACAGCGGCAGAAAGACCGAAATTAGCGTAGTCGGTGACATGATTTACTACATTAGCTATGACGATAACAACAATATTTACAGCATGAAAACCGACGGAAGCAACGAGCGAAAACTGGGCATTGACAGGGCTTTACATATCAACGTGAGCGGCGGCTGGATTTATTACTGCGCTCAAAGCGATAACAATAAACTATACAGGGTCAAAACCGACGGCAGCGGCAAAGAAAAAATTAGCGACGAAAGCACCACATTTCTCAATGTTGTCGGGGAATGGATTTATTATGTCAATCGGATCGACGGCGGCAAGCTATATAAAATGAGGACTGACGGCAGCGATAAGCAAAAACTGTGCGACGATGAAAGGGTAATCAATATCAATGTATCGGGGAATCAGATTTTCTATTCAATGTATGATGAGGGGGCTTCCGGCACGAATTACTCGTATCTTTTTTCTATAAATACGGACGGTAGTGACAGGCAGCAGTTGAATGATGAGCGGCTGTCTAACCCTATCAATGTTGCCGGGGATTGGATTTTCTATCTCGTGCAACAAACCCCAACACAGACTATCGGCGGGCCGTATGTGATGAAGTTAGACGGAAGCGAGCAGCAGTTCATTTATGATATGACAACAGCCGCGCAAGAGCGGGTTGCATCATCTTTTGAAACGCCATCTCAACCCGCCCCGGAGTCGCCGCCCGATATCAGCGGTCACGACTCCACACCGCAGACAACGCCGCCCTCGACCGCCGAACCGTCCGGCAGCAACGCGCAGCAGGAAACCGCTATCCCACCGGGTAAATATGTTCATGCCAAAGATTATTATGAAGAAACAGGCATTACCGCCCCTTATATTGAAATCAACAATGACGGTACATTTGCAAGGTGTGTTTTCAGCTTTGATTATGCTCTAACCCATCTGGGAACATACACCGTATCAGGGGATATGCTGAGTTTTGTAGTTTTGACGCAATACGATTCAGATGACCAGATAGAGATGGCACTTACTGATGAACAACTCCGATACTTCAAATGCAGATTTGACGGCACGAATTTAATTGTCATGGACAGATACGGCGATATCGAACCGGGGGATTTATTCGTGAGGGATTAACCAAGAACGCCCTAATAATAACGCAGTTCACAAACAGGCAATACGCTAATAATAAATAGGAGGACTATCTAAATGAAAAAACTCATAGCACTTGCCATGATAATGGTACTCTCGCTTTCTCTGCTTACCGCTTGCGGCGGCAGTAACAGCAATTCAGGCGGTGGCAACACAACCCCGCCGAGCAATCCACCGAGCAACAGCGGCAATAGTGGCGGTGACACTACCACGTCGCCGCCATCACAACCGCCGACACAATCGCAAACCGGCAATAGCACCCCGAAACCAAGCGGGAGCGATACCGCAGCGCCGCCATCGGAAAACAATGCTTCTGCGCCACCCGCTTCACAAGGAACGCCGAGCAGCGATAGTATCAGTACTTCCCCGCCCGAACCATCACCTACTGCCGAACCTATATCCTATTTGAAAGGACGGGATTATTCGGACGGCGTTATATGGGTTCAGACAAAGGAAGAACAATGGCACTTGGTTGATAAAGCGGGTAAAATCCTGTTAGAACTGGATGTGGGCGAACGACCAATGACAGATTTTTCTCATGGCGTAGCTATAGTGGGCAGAAACAGAAACGCAACCTACGACGAACGGAGATTATCTGAGCTGATAGACAAAAGCGGTAAGGTTATTACCTCACCGGAATCCGGGGAATATGACCTTATTGTGGGTTTTGTGCCGGAATATGGTTTAACGATTGTGTATAAAAAGGTAGTTACCTTCCAACTGACGGAAGATCAGGCAGGCGTTATCGACAGTAGCGGAAACTGGCATATACCGCTGACTAATGACCCATTTCTTGTAAGCATCGCTCGAAATAGTCCAGATGGTCGGGGAATGCCAGCTTCGTTAAATGTTGATGGAAGCGGCTATACTAAAGCTAATGGAATGTATATCGGGGAA
>Ga0082212_10007293_pt1 | contig 14664 bp, 12 predicted proteins | sample TergutNt197P3_FD_71548 | JGI IMG/M metagenome (GOLD analysis project Ga0082212, IMG submission 71548) | Neocapritermes taracua P3 segment gut microbial communities from Petit-Saut dam, French Guiana - Nt197 P3 | ecosystem: Host-associated > Arthropoda: Insects > Digestive system > Gut ... | reverse complement strand
GCGCGCTCCTGCGCACGCACCCTCTGGACGCGCCCTTGGTCGTGCAGCTTTTCGGGGACGAACCGGACAGCGTGGCCCGGGCTGTGGAAATGCTGCTGGCCCAAGGTTTCAGCTATTTTGATCTGAACCTGGGCTGTGCGGTCCCCAAGGTTACGCGAGGAGGCAGCGGTGCGGCACTGCTGCGCGACATCCCCAAGGCGCTTGCCGTGGCCGGGCCCATGTTCGCCTTGGCCAAACCCGGCCATGCGGGCTGCAAGCTGCGGCTCGGCTGGGAGAACACGGATTGGACGTGGCGCGATCTTGCCCCTGCCCTAGCCGATGCGGGGGCAGGCTGGCTGACGCTGCATCCGCGTTCCGCTAGGCAGGGCTTTGCGGGCCGCGCGGACTGGAGCGTCTTTGCGGAGTTGGCCGCCGTGCTGTCCATTCCCCTGATAGCCAGCGGCGACCTTATGAATGCCGAAGACGGCGTACGCTGTCTGGCCGGCGGCGGGCCGAGCTGTGTCATGTATGCTAGGGGCGCTTTGCGTGATCCCGCGATTTTTGCCGCGCACAAAGCCCTGATGGCTGGCCGCGAACCCGCCGCGTCCGGTCCGCTGGAACTGCGCAAGCGCATCGAACGCCACGCGGCACTGGCCCGCATGTATGGCAGGCGCGGGGAAAAAGGCGCATTGCTGCAAATACGCAGCCTTGCGCCACGCTATGCTGGCCGCCTGCCCAGCGTACGCCTCCTGCGCCGGGCGTTGTGCGGCTGCCGGAGCTGGGAACAGTTCGACGCGGTTCTGGAAGATTTTTTTGGGGGCTATATATGAAGGTGCTGCGTGCGAAAACCGCTGGCTTCTGCATGGGCGTGAGTCTGGCTCTGCAACGTTTGGACAGGGCGCTCGAGGAACGGCAAAAGCCGATTGCCGCCCTTGGGCCGATTATCCACAACCCGCAGGTGCTGGCTGAGTATGAAAGGAAAGGCGTACGCAGGATCGCTGAGGTTGATGAGGTCAGACGCGGCGAGTGCGTGGTCATCCGCGCGCACGGCATTCCCAAGACAGAGGAAAATCTGCTGTTTGCGCGCGGCGTGGAGATTGTGGACGCTACCTGCCCGAGGGTCAAGGCTGCCCAGCTCGCCATTGAACGCGCCACTCGGCAGGGGCGGCGTCTGTTGCTCTTCGGGGAGGCGGATCATCCGGAAGTGAGGGGCCTGCTTTCGTATGCCCATGCGGAGCGCCATGTATTCGCCTCGCTTGGCGAATGCGGGGCGCTGCCGCTTGCACTCGCGGAAACCTGCGTGCTGGCCGCGCAGACTACGCAGGATACCCGGCAGTTTGCCGCAATCCAGGCCTACCTGGAACAGCGCCTGGACGGACGCATTGTAATCCTGCACACCATCTGCGACGCCACGGAAAAACGGCAGACCGAGGCTTTGGAGATTGCCGTCAAGGTGGACTGTATGGTAGTAGTAGGTGGCCGTGAAAGCGGCAATACCCGCCGCTTGGCGGAACTTGCCGCCGCCACTGGCATTCCAGTTCTGCACGTGGAAAGCGCAAAAGAACTCGGCGCGGCTTTTTTCAGGGGCAAAGCCCTTGTAGGCCTAACGGCCGGCGCGTCCACGCCGGGAAACCTTATTGACGCTGTGGATTGTTTTTTGGAAAATCTGAACGCATAAAGGCCACGCGGGGGCAGCATGTCTTCTTCAAATATGACCAATATCCTGTTGGAAGCCGGGACCAACGAACTTGAGATCGTCGAGTTCTACCTGGACGAGGAGAGCGGCCCCGACGCCCCCTTCTATCGGGGACACTACGGAGTGAACGTCGCGAAGGTGCTGGAAATCATCCGGATGCCCAAGGTGACGGAATTGCCCGAGGTGCAGCACGCGGCGGTGCTCGGCGCTTTCAACCTGCGCTCCAAGATTATTCCCTTGGTTGACCTTGCGTTGTGGCTGGAAAAAAAGACGGCGCAAAGCCAGGAACCCAAAACCATTGTGACGGAATTCAACAACGTCACCACGGCATTCATGGTTTCCGGCGTCAACCGCATTCACCGCATCAGCTGGGAGGAGGTGGAACCGCCAAACCCCTATGTGGCCAAGGCGTCCAAGGATACGGTCATCGGCGTGGTCAAGCTGGAAGGGCGCATTGTGTTTCTGCTGGATTTGGAGCGCATCGTTTCCAATCTCAACCCGGCTTTAGGGCTGCGTCTTGACGATCTTGGCGAGGATTATGATCGCTCCACCCGCTACCGTGCGCTGGTGGCTGATGACTCGGCCCTGGTTCGCGAAATGCTGAAAGATTTGCTGGAAAAGGCCAACTTTGACGTGGAAGTGGCGTTTAACGGCAAAGAGGCCTGGGATCGCTTGTTGGAGCTGAAAACCAAGGCCGAGACGGAAAGCTGCAAGGTCACCGACTATGTGCAGGTGATGGTTTCGGACATTGAAATGCCGATTATGGATGGCCACAATCTTACCAAGCGTATCAAAGACGACCCGGCGATGAAGCACCTGCCCGTGCTGCTCTTTTCTTCGCTTATTACGGACAAGTTGCGTCACAAGGGGGAATCCGTCGGCGCGGATGATCAGATCTCCAAACCCGAAGTCACCCATCTGGCCAAGCGCGCTTTGGATCTGATCAAGCATCGCCAGGCTGAAGGGCTGTATTGACACAGGCGATCTTGCGCCTTTAGCGGGTGTTATCTTTTTGGCTGCAACGCGATCCTGTTGCGTTCCACGGCTGTTTCCAGGTCCGGCAAGATATTGGTAAGCGCATCCCTGTCGTGCGCCTTGGCGGCCATTTCCACGCAGCGCGCCATGCGGGCCAAGACGCGCAGGCCGTAATTGTCCGCCTTGGTTGCAATACGCGCGGCGGCGGTTTCCACGCCGAGGGTGTCGGCTTTGCTGAAAGCCCGGCGTACGTCGTCCATGGCCTCATCCAGCGAGGACAGCAAGCCGGGGATGAGCGGCCGCATCTGCTCCACGGCGCTGCGGGGAGGATGCGCCGGAGGTTCCACAGCCGGCTGTGCCCTCATCTTTCTCTCCGCGCCCGGGGCGTCCGCCCTAGGCCTGACAAGATTGACCAGGTCTTTGGCCGCTCGGACAAGCCCCGTGGATCGGGGCGTCCCATCGGCGGATTTTTGGGCGTGCTTGCTAGGGCGCCCAAGAATGAAGCCCAGCAGAGATGCGTCTTCGGGGAACAGAGGCACGGGTTCCGGCGGCGGAGCCTGGCGCTCCGGTGGTGCCGGGGCAGCTTGGGGCGGACCCGCCAGGCGAAGGGGGATGAAGCCGTCGTGCGCCGGTTCGGGGATGGCGTGCGCTGCGGGGCGATGGTGACGGGGGACGCTCGGCGACGAATAGGAACGGAGAGCCGGCGCGGCCATGCGGGCTACGGGCGCGGCTGCGGCGCGCGGCATCGGCGTGGGTTCCCCCACCCACTCATCCATGCCGCTATATTGCGCGTATGCCGGGCTGCGTGGCGGTATGGCTTGGGCGGCACGGGCGCCGTCAACCCAATCCAGTAGTCCCCCCTGTTGCGGGCCTGAGAACGAGGCAGGATGCCTCTCCTCCTGAAGGTATGCATCTTCCGGTTCAATCGGCCGCGCCGCTCGTTTGTCAAAAGGCCGCAGCAGGGACGTATGCCTCCGCGCCTGCGGTATAGGTACAGGTTCTCCCACCCATTCCGCGGCATCGTGATGTATAGCGGCGGAATAGGGAACGGTGTAGGCGGGCCCTGCGACCTCCCGCAGCGGCTGGGATCTGTGGGGCTGGACGGGCACGGGTTCCCCTACCCATTCTTCCATGTGTTGGTATCCATATTGCGCACTGTATGCGGATGCTCCCGGCGCGGGGCGGATGACCGTCGCGGCATGCGCGGGGGCGCGCGAGGACAGCACAGGCGCCGGATAGTGATGCGGCGCGCGTGCAGGGCTGGCGTCCGGCGTGCCGGGCGCAGGGGAAACGTGCGGATCCAGCGACAAGGGGATGAACTCTTCGGGAGCAAAGCCGGGCCCGTATTCCATGGGTGGCGGCAAATCCAGGGGCAGTTCGGCGCCTGGCGCGCCGCCCTCATGCCGGGCGAAATCCGTTCCCGGCGCGGGAGGGGTAAGGCGGCGCGGCAGCAGTTGCTGCACGGTTTCCCTCAGGCCGCTGCGCGTAACGGGTTTGGCTAGTCTGTGGACATTCTCCATGCCGTCCAGGCTGTGCCAGGCGCCGTCTGCCGACGCTAGCGCGAGCACTGGCGTTGCGGGCGGTTCCCGGTCGCTTTCCAGGGCCAGAAAAGCCATCAAGGCGTCAATATTCTCTGCCTCTGGCATGTCACAGTCAATGAGCAACAAGGCGGCGCGTTCCGTCCGGCATGCCTGCGCGGCTTCCTCAATATTGCGGGCTTCTTCGACGATGCAAGGCAGACCTTCCAGGAAAAAGGCCAAGAGTTGGCGGTTGCTCGAAAGCTCGTCGACAATGATGACGCGCATGGCCTGCGTCGCTGCGTCAGTCGCCATCTGCGGCGCGGACTGGGGTTTGAGATGGAGGGTAAAGCTGATGGCGGCTCCCCGGGCGCCACTTTCCACGCTCATGCTGCCCCCCTTCGCGCCGGCCAGTTCCCATGCCCTAGCCAGAGCGAGGGAGCTGCGCGCATGCGGAGGCATGCCGGAGCCGCTGTCGTTTATGGAAAAGAGTAAATGGCCGGGATTCACGCTGTCCGGCACGCGGCGCACCGTCAGTTGCACAAAGCCCTGCTGGGTGGCGCGTATGGAACTTTCCAGCAGCAGGCGGATGACTTGGCTGATGCCCTTGGCGTTGCCCGCATAATGTTGGGGCAGGTGCGGCGGCATGAACCAGGAAACGCGCAGGCCCTTGCGCTCCGCTTCCCCAGCAATGTGATCATGGGCTTCGCGCAGAAGTTGCTGCAAGTCAAAGACCGTGTGCGCGGGGCTGCGCTCCAGCGTCAAGCCGGGCGTGGCATTGCCCAGCAGGGAGGCTAAGGCGCGTCCCGAATCCGCCAGGGCCTCGGCATGCTGGCGCGCCGCGGGCGGCAAGGCGCACGCAGCTATCCCGGCGCTTTCTCGCAGCAGGGCGTCCAGGTGCGGTCGTAAGCGCCCTTCCAAGATGGAAGAGCTTTCCGCATCCCGCACGGAGAGGAGCGGGGTCGGGGCTGCCGGAGGCATTGCGAGCGGCTGGGTCGTTTCGGCGGACGGGGGCGCGGCTGTTTCTCCGGGGGGCAGAAGGCGCAGGCCGGGTTCTTCCGGTTCGGGGGTTTCCCGCGTCTTCAGCGTTGCCATGTCGGTTTCCGGTTCATAGTCTCTGGGGAACGCCGTGCCGGCGATGAACAGCGCTCCCAAGGTTATTCCCAGCAGGGGGCCAGCCGGAAGAAGGGGCGAAGACACAAAGGCATACATGCCCAGTATGCCGACGGTTGCGCCGATCATGGACACCAGGCAGGCCAGCAGAAAGCGCCGCGCGCCCGGCAGGCCGGCGAGCCAAGCGCCCAGGCTTGTCGGCACGAAGAGCACGGTGGCCAGCGGCCACAGGGCCAGATAATAGCTTGTCCAGGCGAGCCCCGGCACGAGGGGGAGCAGGGCCAGCACCGCGCCCGGCAGGGAAAGCAGCAGGTATTGGGCATCCAGGACGCGCGCCTTGTCGCGCGTCTGCATGAGATGGCGTCCGACATGGGGCAGGAGCATAAGCGCAATGCCCGGCGCGAGTACGCCCGGCAGTTCGCGCATCGCCACCATGCCCCCGGGGGTGGCGGGCATGCCGTACACGGCGTAGGCCAAGGTTGCGCCGGTATACAGGCCCGTCCAGATGCGCCACTGGCCGCGTTCGGTCAGCCAGCGCAGAAGGCAGAGCAGCATGACCACGCCCAAAGCCACCAGGATGGCGGGAGGGATCATGCGTTCCGGGGTTGTGGCCGCATTGTGGGGCGTGCGCAGCATGGGCGCGAACCAGGGGCTCGGCAGGCCGTCCAGGCGGAGGTACATTGTCTGGGGGGTGGCCTCAGCCTCCGGAAGAAGAAACATGGACTGCTGGCTCGGCAGGATTTCCTGCCATTTCGCCGTGTCGGCGAGCGCGTTGTTTTTGGGGGCAAAGAGCAGGGGCGCGCCGGGAATGCTGTTGCCCATATCCAGCAGGAGCGTTGCCTGGCGGTTTTCCGGGGCGCGCGGTCCCAAGGTGAAACGCAGCCACAGCGTTCCGGCCTGGTGTGGCGGAAAGCGCATATCCATGGAGGCAAAGGCAGCTTCTCGTTCCAGGGAACTGATGTCCTGGATGTCCAGCTTGCCGCCCGAATCAATCATCCATTCCAGAAAGGGCTTGCAGGGCAGCGCATCCCGTATCTGGCTTGCGGGAATCTGGCGGGCGGCCTGCGCGCTTTTGGGAGACAGGGCGGCGCAGGACAACAGGGTCAAGGCAAAAAAAACATGTAGCCCGCACGCAAAAAACATCGTCCGTTTCCGGCAGGAGGAAGAGGGGCGCGTGTATGCCATGCCAAGCTGTATCATGTTTATGCATCGGATAAAAATATGCCTGCCCGGAACCGTAAGCCGGGCGCTTGCTGTATATGACTCTTTGCGGTGGTGTTTGTCAAACCCAAAGAGCGTGATATGAATGCATTTGGCGGGTTATTGCAATTCATCCAGCATGGTGCGCAGGAGCGCGCCATCCGGTGTTTTCGTTTCAGGATTGATGGCTATGAGCGCGCGCCATGCTTGGCGCGCCTCTTCCTTGCGCTTCAGGTCAAAAAACAGCACCACGCCAAGATTGAAGCGGGCTTGTTCATGCAGCGGATTCATCTTGCTCGCCCGGGTAAAATGCTCCGCCGCCCGCTCGAATTCACCGAGTTGGCGGTACATGATTCCCATATCGGTCAGCACATCCGGGTTGTCTCCCTTGATGGCCAGCGCGCGTTCGTAGGCGCGTATCGCTTCACGGGGTTTGTTGTCGTCGAAATACTGGTTGCCGAGTTGAATCCAGGCGTGCAGATTCTGCGGATTTTTCCCGACCGCTTCTTCCAGATCCTTCAGTCGCCCGTTGTCGCCCGCGCTCTGTACGGCCGGGGGGGGCGCCTGTTGTTGCGGGATTTGCTGAACGGAGGAAGCGAGATTCTGGAAATCGCGGAAGGCGGGCAGCAACGTTCCTAGGTACGTTCCAAGCAGCAGGCACAGCACGCTGGTCAGCAAGAGAGTGCTTGTACGCACCGTGCCGCCACGTTGTGCCGTCGGCGTCTGCCGGCCGCGCGCAGGCGTTTTTTGGGGGGGTGCAGCCGCATGCTCCCGCGTTTCGAGAGGTTGGGTTGCCCCCTGCGCGTTTTGAGCCTGAGGCGCGGATTTTTGCGCAGGCGCCGTTTTTTGGGGGCGATTTTGTTTACTGCGGGCCATGCATGCTCCCCATACACATCTTCCTCACGCCGGATTCCATGCCCCGGAGGCGCATGATGGCGACTCCGGGGCGCATATGTTTTTGCAAGAGGATCAGCGGCCAGAAATAACCCGGAATTCATCGCGGCGGTTTTTGCTCCATGCGGCTTCACTGGAGCCGTCAACCGCCGGACGCTCTTTGCCGAAGCTGATGAGCTCCATCTGGCTGGCGTTTACGCCGAGCATGGTCATATAATCATATGCGGCGCGGGCGCGGCGTTCGCCGAGGGCCAGGTTGTATTCCTGGGTGCCGCGGGCGTCGCAGTGGCCTTCAATGCGTACCCGGATCTGCGTGTAGCGTTTCATAAGATCCGCTTTCTGGCGCAGCATGTCGCGGTATTCAGGCTTGATGTTGTATTTGTCGAAATCGAAATACACGATGCCGCCGCTGATCTGTTGGGCGGCGGCGCGCACCGCGGGATCGCCGCCATCATCGAAGGGGCTTGTTTCACTGGATTGCTTCGAGCAGCCGCCGCCGACCAGCAAGGCCAAGGCCAATAACGCCCCAAAAGATGCACGAGTTAAAGCTTTCATAAGATGCCTCCTGAACAGCTTTCCTTAAAAAAGCATTGGATGATTATGCCTTACCATTCTGGCCGCGAACGTGTCGGCATGGCCGAATATGTGTACCTCAAACCGTTTTGTCAAGCGATTGCCGTGTTTTTTGTCGTTTGCCGCCATTGAGGAAGGTTGATGACAAAGCCCGAAGGCAGCAAGGCGCGTCAGTTCCGGCGGTCGATAGCCTCAGGGCGCGTCAGTGCCCTCCCTCGACAGCGTGGTCATGCCTAGCAGCCGATCCAGCAGGCACGCGCCGTCCTGCAACGCGGGCAATTCCCGCCCGATCCGCAGACTGCTCACCACGGCCCTTCCCAGCACATGGCGTGCGTCGTCATTCCCCTCTTCCATGATTCGCAGGCCCCAGATATTGTGGAAGACCACACTTTCATCCCGGTACTGCCCGAGATAGAGCATGATATGCCCGCGCATCCAGAGCAGGCTCAGGAACGGCACGCCGGAGGCCTTGATCAGTCGCTCTTTGTCCGCGCCGTCCAGGCCTTCCAGGGGGAGAAAGCGTCCGCTCCTGCCTTGGGCCGCCGAGTTGCGGGGCAGCCAGATGCCGAAGGGCGCAAACAGATCGCGCACTGTGGACGAACAGTCCCGCCATGCATACAGGCCGCCCCAGCCGTAAGGCTGCCCCATCATCTGGTTGCCTATTTTGGCGATCCAGGCAGGATGCAGGGGTAAGGGCTTGGCTTTGGCCTGATCCGGACCGAATTGCGCCGTGGCAATTACGGCCTCTTCCCGCGGGCCGCGTACCGGCGCCAGCACTGTTACGCCATTCGCACTTTCCCTGTGCAGGGGATAGACGGCCCCGACGTGCGTGCGTCCGATGACGCCCGTCTCCGTGACAAGCGGCAGATCATCCCGGATAATGGCGGCATACCGTCCGTTCTGGTACTGCGCCATAAAGGCCGCATCCGCCAGCGCCACATCCTCCGCCGGCACCCAGCCGGACGCTATGGGACTTTCCACGAAGTACCACAGGCCGTCCGCCGAAAGATGGGCCGCATACAGCGGCGTGCCCAGCAAGAGCGCACTGTACTGGAACATGTCAAAGGGATTGTCCCAGGCAAAGGGACGCGGCCTGGTCATGCGCGCGCGCGTGGTGGGCATATCCCGCATGGAGGTATGGCGGATCGTGATGGCGGGTTGCGCCGTGCGCGGATAGGAAGCGAGGTCCGCGTTCATCCGCAGGCGGTCCCCTTCCTCCCGCGTCCAGGGCAGCGCGTTTTCTGTGAAGCCTTGTGGCGTTTTGTCAAAACGCCGGGCAAGTTCTTGCGCCGTCACGGAGGGTCTCGCCTGCTGCCAGGGACCGAAGAAAATACGGTCAAAGCGCTCATTTTGTCGCGCCTGTTCCTGCTCGGACAGAAGCCGCCCGGTTTTGCCGGCGTGCCGCGCGTACGCCGTCAAATCCTGCGGCAGGCGGCGCAGGTCTTCCACGTCGCGCATGTGGGCAAGGCGCGGTTGCGCGCGCAGGCCCGTATCTTCGCGGGCGGCGCAGCCCCCCAGAAGCGCGGCGCAACATAGCATGAAGAGCAAAAAGTTTTTAGGAATACGGAAGAAGTGTGCCATGAACTGCAAGCGCCTTGCTTTTCTCAAAGATAGCGTCGTATAGAGCGATTGTATAGAAAAGTAAAGTATGCATGAGGTATACATGCCGGCGGCCGTGGGGGCGACGCAGGGGCTGGTTTACAAACCTGAAAATACGTCGCACACGCTGTTTTTATTCTACCCGGCGGCTGTTGATGGTTCCACCAGCAGTTCGTCGCCCTCCACGCGCACGGGGCGCACCGCCAAAAGTTCATGCCCGCGCTGTTCGCGGCTTGTGGCGGGCAGGCGGCAGGGCGCGTAGTGTTCGTCAACGCCCTTCCTAGCGCGCATGCCGTCAGGATGCAGGCGCAGCACGGGCAACGCAAGCAGCGTGCGCAAAAAGGCCTGTTGCCGGGCGGCGACAGCCTCGCGCAGACGCTCGGCGCGGGCGGTTTTTTCCCTCCTGCAGAGCTGATCAGGCATATCCGCCGCCGCAGTGCCCGGCCTGCGCGAATACGGAAAGACATGTGCGTAGGTAAGGCCCAGAGTCGAGGCCATTTCCAGGCTCTCCAAGACATGCGCGTCCGTTTCGCCGGGGAAACCCACGAGCATATCCGCGCCCAGTCCCATCACGGGCCAGAGGACGCGCAGCCGCCGCACCGCGTCGACCAGGCGCTCGAGCTTGATGTGCCCCCTGCCCATACGCCGCAGAATTGCCTGGCTGCCGCTTTGCAGGGACAGATGCAGGTGCGGGCACAGCAGGCTGCTTGCGGCAATGCGGTCCAAGCCCTTGGCGTCCAGTTGTCCGGGTTCCAGGGAACTGATGCGCAGGCGCGCCAAGCCCGTCCAACGGGGGGCGAGGGCTTCTTCCAACATGTGGAGAAGATCCCAAAAATCAAAGGGTTTTGAGAAATCGCGTCCGTACTGGCTCAGGTTGATGCCGGAAATCATCAATTCCCGAAAGCCGGCGGAGAGCAGGCATCGCGCTTCCTCGAGCACGGCCAGGGGATCGCGGCTGCGGCCCGGGCCGCGCGTCAGCGGCACGATGCAATAGGTGCAGCGGTGCGAACAGCCGTCCTGCACCTTGAGCACGGGCCGGGCGCGTGCAAAAGAGCTGATGCAAAAGGGCGGAAAAGCGGCGGGAGCGAGGGGCTGAGCCGGCTCTTCAAGCCAAGGGCCCCGCAGCAGCAGGCTTTTTATTTCCTGAGGAATGATTGCGTGTGGACGGTCGTTGCCCTGCAGCGCCCAGCCCGCCAGACGCGCGGCGCACCCGGTAAGCAGCCTGCGTGCCTGCGGCGCCTCGCGGCGCAAGCGGTACATCGCGTTACGCGCGTCACGCTCGGCCTTGGCCGTGACAGCGCAGGAGTTGATCAACACGGCGTCCGCTCCGGCGGGCGCGGCCAGGCGCCTGCCGCCGAGTTGCTCCCAAGCTTCGCAAAGAGCCTGGCTTTCGTATTGGTTCACCTTGCAGCCGAAGGTGGCAAGAAAAAAAGTCCAGAGAGACATAAGAGATTGTCGTGTAAGGGGGTGTGTCGGAGTTGTGCCATAGTAAGTCCTTTGGCGCAAGAGGCGTATTGTATCAAGATTTATTCAAAAAAAAGTCTTGAAAAAAAACATGCGCCATTGCATCGTATGTGTCATTTGAATGCGTTGCCCGTCCGTGCTCCAAACGGGCGGAGCCCTGTAGCCAAGCGCGCCGCCGTCGGCGGGCGAGGCGGGGCTATGTGTCGTCATCAGCGCCGCGCGCGTGTATTTCCCGGGGGAGGAAGATGGAACCGCTTATTGCCGCCACTGCGGGTCTTGACATTGTCGGCCTTTTTTTGCAGGCGACGCTGGTCGTCAAAGGCATCCTGTCCATGCTTGTCTGTATGTCGCTTGGAAGCTGGGCCTTGATGTTCCAGAAATGGGTCTCCCTGCGTTCCGCCTACAATAAGGCCGCAGAGGGTCTGACGCGCTTCGAGCGCAGCAACAGCCTGCGCGAGGCTGTCCAGTCGCTGGGCACGGATCCGACGTCGCCTTTATACTTTGTGGCCCACCAGGGCGTGCTGGAATTCAACCGCGCCAAGGAAGTAGGCACCAGCAGCGAGGTCGTGGTGGATAACGTGCGCCGCTCGCTGAGTCAGGGCGTCGGCACGGAACTGGCCCGCCTGCACCATTCGCTCTCGCTTTTGGCGACCACGGCCAATACCGCGCCTTTTATCGGCCTTTTCGGCACGGTCTGGGGCATCATGCATTCGTTTCACTCCATCGGGCAGTTGAAGTCCGCCTCGCTGGCCGTGGTCGCGCCCGGCATTTCCGAAGCCCTGGTGGCGACCGCCATCGGCCTCGGGGTGGCCGTGCCCGCCACGATAGGCTACAACATCTTCCTGGGAAAACTGAACGAGGTGGAAACCCAGCTTGTCAACTTCGCCGGGGTCTTTCTGAACAGCGTGCAGCGCGAACTCAACGCCAACCGGGGCGCGTTGCGCACCGGGCAGACGGAAGGCTGACCGTCGTGGGCGCCGGCACATACAAACGCGGCGGCTATGTGGCTGAAATCAACGTCACGCCCTTTGTGGACGTGATGCTGGTGTTGCTGGTCATTTTTATGGTTACCGCCCCCATGATGTCCGAGGGCCTGGAGGTTGATCTGCCCAAGACCCGGCATGTGGAGGTGCTGCCCACGGAAAGCGAGAATATGGTCATGACCGTCAAGCGGGACGGCACAATCTACCTGGATGAATACCAGGTTCTCCGCGAGGAGCTGCAGGAAAAACTCCGCCTGCTGGTGAAGGAAAAGAATAAGACCCTTTTTCTTCAGGCTGACAGGGAGGTGCCGTACGGCGTGGTTGTGGACGCCATGGCCAGCATCAAGGAAGCGGGCATAGAGAAGATGGGCGTCGTGGCCCAGCGCGGAGAAGCCGATCCACCGGCAAAGGGCAAAGAGCCGCGGAAAAAATAAACGCCGCTCACGATACGACATGCGTTTGGCAAGCTTTGTGATTTCCTTCTGCCTGCACGCCGGCTTTGTGCTGCTGGTGCTGTTTTGGCCTGCTCCCCCGCCGTATACGCGGGCGCCGCAGCCTATGACCGTCAGCTTGGTGGACGGACTGCCGGGGGGCAACCGCACGCCCGCCCCCATCCTCGGCCCACGGGAAGCGCCCGCGCAGACGCAGGCTCCGCCTGCCGCGCCGCCCAAGGAAGCGCCCCCGCCAGTGGCGTCGGCGCCCACGCCGACGGCCGCGCCTGCGCCCATGGAAACGGCGCTTCTCCCCAAGCTGGAAGCGCCCGACCCCGTTCGTCGGCCCCCACCGGAGAAGGAAGAGAAACCCGCAGCGCCCAAGGAAGCGGACAAGAAGCCGGAAGTCAGGAAGCCGGAAGCCCCGAAGGACCCGGTCAAGGAAGCGCTGGACAGGGCCCGGGCCTCGGCTAGTCCCGCTCCCGGCGTGGCGAAGGTGAAGCCGAATGCTGTGGCGCAAGCCTTGGCGGCCGCCCGCAAGCAAAGCGGCGGAGGGGGGGGCGGCGAAGGCGAAGGCGGCGGAGGGATCGGCGACGTGTACGCCGCGCAGATCGTCATGGCCGTGCAGCCGAACTGGCATTGGCCCGCGCAGGCGCAGGGCAGTCTTTCCGTTGCGCTCTATCTGAAAATTGACGCCACCGGGCGGGTGCTGGCCGTGCGCGTGGAGGAATCGTCCGGCAATTCGATTTTCGACAGCAGCGCGGTCAGCGCGGTACGGGTCACGCAGGTCTTGCCCCCGCCGCCCAGCCCGGCCTACCGTGAAATCATTCTGCGCTTCTTCCCGATGCAATAATGAAAGAGGAGGGAATATGCCATGAAAATCCTGTCTGCTTGTTGCCTGAGTCTTTGTATGCTGTTCGGCGTTCAGTCGGCCCTGGCGGCGCAGTACGTGGATATTTACGGCGCGGGGCAGCAGAAGATCAACCTGGCCCAGGCCGCTCCCCTGCGCGCTTCCGGCGTGCGCGCCGACGCGGCCGGCGCCGAGCTGCAAACCCTGATCACGGAAAACCTGAATATCCTGCCCTTCGTCCAGCTTGTCGAACCCGCGGCGGTGCTCGGCGGCATCGTGCTTCCCGGCGCGGACATGCCGAACCTCGACCTCAAACGCTTTCAGCTGGCTGGCGCCGCTGTGCTGATCACCGCCAACTGGCCGGAAGGTGACGCCCCGGGCCGGCCGGTGGAGATGCGGGTCTTTGACACCAACTCCGGCCAGCGCCGCTTTGCGGCCCAGTACCCCGATACCCGCAAGGAACTTCTGCCCGAAGTGGCGGATCGCTTTTGCGCCAATCTCCTGGAAGTGCTGATCGGCAACGGGGACTTGTTCCGCACCACGTTGACCTTTGTGAAAAAAAGCGGCCGGAACAAGGCGGACGTGTGGGTCATGAAGCCGGCCGGCAGGGGGCTCAGGCAAATCACCAATATGCCGGGGGAGGCGCTTTCGCCGGCCTGGTCGCTGGATGGGCGTTTCATCGTCTTTTCGCATATTGACGATCGTTCGCATGCGCTGGGCGTGTGGGACAGACAGTCCGGCCAGGTGCAGCGCATCCGTTTTCCCGGCAACACGGTCATCGGCCCGGCGTTTACGCCGGACAACAAGGTGGCGGTGGCGCTCTCCCAGGGCAGGAACCCGGATATCTACCAGCTTAACCACTCATTTCAGGTGGAACGCACGCTGGAGGGGAACAACTCCATCAACGTCTCTCCCAGCTTCGACAGCAGAGGAAGCAAAATGGCCTTTACCTCCAGCCGCCTTGGTGGGCCGCAGATTTTCATGAAGGATCTGTCCACCGGCTCGGTAACGCGCGTTTCAAGGGAGGGCGGGTATAATACCGAACCCAGTCTGAGCCGCGACGGCTCTTTGATCGTCTATACCCGCCTGACGGATGCCGGACAGCGCATTTTTGCGCAGGATCTCCGCAGCGGCCTGGAACGCCAGATAACCTTCGGTCCCGGTTCGGACGAGCAACCCGCGTTTTCGCCTGACGGCTATTTCATCGCCTTTGCCTCCAGCCGGGGCGGCGCGCGTCAGCTATACCTGACCACGCGCCACGGGGGAGAACCCGCGCGTCTGCGCACCGGCGGAGGTGACACGTCCTTCCCCCGTTGGGGCATGGTCAAGTGACCGGATAGGCCGTCTCGGCTTCCGTCTCGGCGTGACTTTCCCCGTGCGCCGGCAGCGT
>Ga0082212_10007292_pt1 | contig 14666 bp, 12 predicted proteins | sample TergutNt197P3_FD_71548 | JGI IMG/M metagenome (GOLD analysis project Ga0082212, IMG submission 71548) | Neocapritermes taracua P3 segment gut microbial communities from Petit-Saut dam, French Guiana - Nt197 P3 | ecosystem: Host-associated > Arthropoda: Insects > Digestive system > Gut ... | reverse complement strand
CGCGCCTAAAGGCGCGTGGATGAACTCTGATGATGCGTGAATCGTCAGGCGGAGGCCGACAGACGCACATCCCGGGGTAGGGATAGAGCGATGGCATGCTATTTGAGTCGGCCACGCGACTTTTCATGCGAATCAGAGTACAGCCACGCGCCTTTAGGCGCGTTGCGCCCCCTGAATAGTAACGTTGCTTTTAACTAATTATCCGCCAGATTGCGGACTTTCTCCAAAGCTTTTTCCAGCTCCGCTTCGGGATCGTAGGCGTCTTCTGCCGGCGGCGGCGGCGCGTCAGTTTCGCCAGACTCCTTGTTCGCGTCACGGCGTTTTTTTATTTCAGCGCCTCCCAAAATGCCGCCCGCGGTTACTGCTCCGGCAGCGACGCCCGCTGCTGCGCCGGGGCCGACGGAGCCCGCGGCAGCATTTGCGGATTCCCGCAGCGCCGCTCCCGGTGTTGCGGCTCCGGCTGCGCCGGCCGCTGCCGGCGCAGGAGCGGCTCCGCCGCTCGACGGCGCGGACGACACGGGCTGCGGGGCCGGCGGGGTCGCCTGGCCGGCGGCGGCATTGACAGGGCCTCCCTGAGACGGTATACCCGCCATGCCGCCGCCCGCCGCGGCGCCCGCCTGGGCGGCGCCGCCTGCAGCCGGTTCAGGCGCGGCGTAGTTGGTTACGTTGACGGAGTTGTCCGTGTAATTGACTGTGTTGGTAGTGGTTGTGGTCGTGGCCGCGCCTGAACCCGCGCCTGCGGCCGCCCCCGCCGTACCCGCGCCCGCGCCCGCGCCGCCGGAGCCGCCTCCTGCGGAGGCGACCACGATGGGCTTCTTGTAGAAGTCGCGGTTATGCGCTTTCATTGAGTCGACCTTTTTGACCTGACGGAGCTCGACTCCGCCATAGCTTTCAACGTTTTTGACCAGAAGCTCGCCGGCGGTGTTCAGTATCGCCCTTGATTCTCCGAGCTGCGCGCCGAGCCTCTGCAGATTATTGCGTATTTCAGCCAGCATATTGTCGCTGCCAAGCTGGCCCCTTATCCTGCCCACCCTGTCGGCATACCCGTCCACCATTTTCGCGACGGCTTTCATATCCTCGCCCTGCTGGCGAAGGACCCTGTATGATACTTTATATCTTGCCATATCTGACTTCCTTTCCCTGCGTTATATGTTATCGAGGGCTGTCCACACGCGCCGTAAAGGCGCGCTGCCACCGGCGCCCAAGTCCCGGACCCTAAGCGCTGGACCCTAAGCCCCGGACCCTAAGCCTTGAACCCCAAGTCCCGGACACTAAGCCCTGAAACCTGATTACCTCATCGTATTTTCGGGCAGTTTCTGCATTTTCGACGCCTCGTCCTGCACGGATTTTTCGTTGCGCTCATAAGCGTCAGCCGACTCGTACAGCGCGTTCACCATGCGCCCGAGCGTTTCAAGCCCCTCGTTGCATTTGTCGAGCAACTGCTGAAAGCTGGCGTTGTAGGCCGCCGCGGCCTCGCCGGTCCAGACCCCCTTCAGCGAATCGACCTGTCCCTTGCTGCCGTAGAGGTTCGTGCGGTATACCGTGTGGCATTTGCCGATATCCTCGGCGTACTTCCTGAGTTCCGCCGGGTTTACTACTATTTCGTTCGCAGCCATAGCGATGATCTCCCTTCGATCTTGACATTAGTTATGGAGCGCGGCTCCATGCGACGCGCCAACGCGCCGGATTTTTACACTTTACATTGCAGCTCACATTTGTATGCGCCGCTCAACCCTTCACCATTTTTGTTTTTATCGCTTCGGAAGCGGCCATATCCGCCTTCCCGTATGTGGTGGTGATCGTGTTGAGAGTCGCGGAGCAACTGCGTATCGACTCCGCAAGCAATGTGAAGTCGTTCGCGTTTTGCGCGTACGCGCGAAGGTAGGCCTGCGCGCCTTCGCCGGTCCAGATCTTCGGCAGCGCGCTCACGAGCTCGTCGAGTTTCTTCCTGTTGCTCGTCATCGCCGCGTACATCTTGTCAAGCTCCGCCGCGACGCCTTTCATCTTTTGGATATTTACTGTACTTTGCGCCATAAAGCATTCACACTCCTATTTTATACATTTTGCGCCGCTTGTTTGGCGGCCGCGTCGGCGGCTTGCATTTTTTTCGCCGTGCTGCGCAGGAATTCCGCCGTGTCGCGCATATATTTCGCCTTTTTCAGCATGTCTTCGCGGATGCCGCTTACGTATCTTCTATATGCGGTGGCCGCGTCTCCGTTCCAGGCGGCTTCGATATTCTCGCCGATCTCACCCAGCTTTTTGCAGCACTGGTTCTGGACGTCGTTTGCGAGTTCGTCAAGCGCCTTTGCCTGCGCCATGGTCTGGTTGTAATTGAATTTAAACGCCATAATATTGTTTCCCCTTCCTTGCCGTTTTCCTGGTCTGCGGGCGCGTGCCGCCACGCTTCCCACGCTGTTACCGCGCGTCGGTACGACGCGCTGCGCCCCGGCCCTGAGTTTCAAGCCCTAATCCCTAAACCCTGCGCGTCGGTACGACGCGCTGCGTCCCGGCCCTGAGTCCTAATCCTAATCCTTAAACCCTGCGCGTCGGTTCGACGCGCTGCGCCGCGTTACCTCATTGGTTTGTCGAACTTGAGTGACTTGCCTGTCTCCTGCACATTTTTCTCGGTCCTGTCGTATATCCCGGCAAGCTCGTTGAGCGTCGTCCTGTATCCGCCGAGCGCGGCGAGCAGAACGGCCGCGCTGTTCTGTACCGCTTCCGTTGTGTTCTTGATATCGTCGGACGTGTCTCCCTGCCAGCTGCTCCTTAGCCCCTGCATGATTTTCACCCATTCCGAAAAACACGACTCAAGATCCTTCGCCACGCCGCTGACCGAGTCGGCCGTCGCGGCAAATAATCTGGTATCGATCCTGCTCTCTGTTCCTGTAGCCATAATATTGACCATTCCTTTCAAGCGCCGCATTCGCGCGGCGCCGGAGTTAGCGCCGTACCGCGCTAAGCGGTACTGAAGCGCAAAACCTGCCGTCCTTTTCTCTGACTTCTCATCGCAGCGCTCTCACGTTTGCCGTGATCTCGCCTTCCATTTTGTCGAATTCCCCGGCGGAATCCCGCAATCCCTCGTTGATCTCCTGAAGCTGGGCGATCATTTCGTGCAGGGCGTCAAGGTCGGCGTGGTAGGACGACATGAAAGCCGCCTTCACCTCCGAGACCCAACCCTTGTCGAGCGCGTCGATCGCCCCGCTGAACTTGTTGACGCACCCGTTCATCCTGCCTATGACGGCGTCGAGCTGGCTCACCGCCTGCAGGATCTTTTCGGAATCGATATTACTGATATCCGGCATATTGACCTCCTTATTGATTTGCATGTCCAATTTATGCGCTCCGGACTCTCCGGTTATGTAACTTTACATTTTACATTCTACATTCTACATTACAAAAGTATTATCGTGTCGCCGCTGGTGACGCCGATCTCGCCCAGTATCTCGCTGTCCTGCAGAAGGCCCTCCAGGGCTTGCGAACAAAACAGCACCTGCGACGGTTCAGCGAAGATCTCACGCCCTTCGACGGCGGATATCTGCGAAATGAACTGATTTTTCACCTTACCGACAGTCATGACGCTGTCGGCGGCGAACTCGTATGTCCGCGCAACGCCCGGAACCTGCACGTCAAGATAGATTTTGCTCATTACCGTTCTCTCCTTTCCAGTACGTGACGTCGATCGCGCCATTGCGGCGCGTCGTGACGCCCTGCGCCGCTCGGCCGCGCGGCGATCAGACCGCCGGATCAGGGCAGCCTTACGAACACATTGCCTTCGTCGTCTCTGAGGACATAGCTGTTGACTATCTCCAGTTCGACCTCATAACCGATATCTATGTAAACCGAATAGCCGTCCACATAGTAATCGGCGTTCGCCGCGTCCCCGTCAGGGTTTGTGACATCGACTGTGCCGTCGCTCCAGAACCACAACTGCACGTCGTCCTCGTCGCCGTTGAGATAATAACGTTCATACGTTTCGAGCTCATAGTCGTGGGCGCCCTCGAAATAGTAGCAGTCCCAGGAGTTTACGTCTTCAAGCTCGGCGGGGTTGACGACGACCAGAACCAGTATGACCTGACCGCCGCGTGTGATAATGATCTCTTCCCCGGTGTAAATGTACTCAGCGTAGATATTTTCGGCGCCGCCCTCGATATCGACGTCGCCGTCCTCCCAGAAATAAAGGCTGACGTCGTCCGTATCGCCTTCGAGGTAGTAATTTTTGCCGAAGATTATCGGCGGAAGCCCAATGGATACATACGGCGGCGCGCTCTCGCCTGATTCCATTGACTCCGCGTCCGCCCCGAAGCCGTCGCCGCCTTCGCGTATCCACCGGACGCCGGATTCTTCGTCCTCAAGAGTATAGGCGTCGATGATCGTCAGCGTGCCGACGTGGCTGCCGTTAAAGTAGATATAGATATAGCTGCCGCGCGCTTCGAACATACCTTCCGCGCCGTACTCGTCCTGAACGGTGTCGTCGGAAAAAAAGATGCAATACGGCGCGTCCTCGTCGCCGTTGACATAGTAGCGCTCGGCTGTTTCGAGGAGCCCGTAGTCCGAGTACCCGCCGTCGTCAGTCGGCGCAGGGGGCGGCGCAGGCTGCTGCGAAACCGGACTCGGCGTCGCCGACGGGGAAGACGGGCCGGGCGACGAGGAGCGGACAGGCTCGGGCGGCGGAGGCGGATCGTCTTTGCACCCCGCGAGCGAAACCATCAACGCGACGACCGGCAGCGCTAACATAAAAACTATAAACTTTCTCAAATTGTTGCTCCTAACTTAGATTTTTATATCACTCCACACCGCGCCATCGCGGCGCGTTTCAAACCAGCGGCGTGATTATCCTCACCGCTTTGCCTCCGCCGTCGGAAATGTAGCCCACGCCCGGAGGAAGTTGGCGTACGCTGTCGGCAGCCGTCGTCTCAAACCGCAGGATGCTCTGCTGGTCGAACATGCCGCCGAGATGGACGCCCCTGCCCCAGGCCGCCCATGTCCGCATCGCGGCGTAGCGGGCCATGTCGGCGTAATCGTCCGGCGTGACGGCGGCGAAGAACTGTATCTTATGTTCCCGGCCTTTTTCCAGGGCGATCTCCATGAAACCGCTCATGTCGTAATCCGGGCTGTATACCGCGCGCATGAAGGCGGACATATCGTTGACGATGAACACTATACGGCGGTATGAACTCATCGCTTCCGCGACGTTTTGGTTCGCGTCGCGCGCGTCGTTTACGACGCCGTTGCGTTCGGAAAACTCGGAAACGAGCGTACTTTCCATCAGATCGAACAGCTCGGCGCCGCTGCGCGCCACGCGGTCGAAACCGCACGCGGCCTCGAGCCCGCCGCCCTCGTTATCGAACAGGTACACAAGAGCGCCCTTTGCCTGCGCCTGCTTCGCGACAGCAAGCAACAGGTTCGTCTTGCCCGTCCGGCCGGAGCCGCCCACCGTATAGCAAAACTCGTCGTCCAGCTTTATGACCGCCAGCTTCCCGTCGTCGACCGTCAGGCCCAGGGCGATCTCGTCCTCCGGCAGCGCCCCGGCGTCGCCCCTTGATATAAGCGACTCGAAGCTCAGACTGTCGATCGCGTCGCCGAGTTTCTTCACTCCGCCGTCGCCCGCGCCGTCTCCCGCGGCCGCCGCCATTGCGGCGAAGTTGCGGCGGAGAGTCTGCGCCAGAGACATTCCGGGTTCCTCGCGCACGCAAAGCGCGGTCTGGAACTCGACGGGAAGCGGCGCCTTTATAAGCCCGCGCCCCGGAGTGCGGCCTTCGGGCACGATCTCCGTTCTGTCCCCGATCACCGCTTCATACTCGTATCTGTCCGGCATCTGCAGCGCGATCCCCGTCAGGAAGTTCTGGCGGATCCTGCTGCGCAGTTCGCCGGAGTTGTTCATGCTCAGCGTGAGATAAATACCATAGCTTGCCGCCTCGCGCGAAAGCTGCGCAAGCGTATCCTCGTACTGGTCGTAGCTCTCGATGAAGGCGACATAGTTGTCAATGAAGAACAGTATCGCCGGGCAGTCGCCTTTTTGCGCCACGTACTCGCGGAAAGACCCGACGCCCTGCTCGGAAAACTCGCTCTTGCGCCGCGCGAGAGTTTTCTGCAGCAGCTCAAAGACCTCGCCGATCTTGTCGTCGTCGCCCTCGAACATCACGCCGCCGACATGCGGAAGGCTGCCGAATACGGCCATTGTCCGGGAAGAGAAATCGGCGATATATATGTTGACGTCCGCCGGTGAATACCGCGTGACGGCGCCGTAGATCAGCGTCTGCATAAGCGTCGTCCTGCCGGAGCCGCCGGCGCCGCAGATGAGAAGATGGCCGTCCGCGAGGTAATCCACCGCCACGGGATACTGGTTTTGCCCCTCGGGGTTGTCGGCGAGGCCGACGGGGAGGAGCACGGAGAAACCGCCCGGCCGCCGCGTCTCCGCAAGCTCGTCGAGGTAAACCGATCCGGGCAGCGGAGGCATCCAGATCTGCTTTATCGCGGGGATATCGTTTTCTTCAGCAATCGCGGCCGCGAACTTTACGATAGCGTCGAGCTGCGTGGCCTTCGCTATGTTGTCGCTCTTCTTTTCCTTCTTTTTCTTAGGCGCGCCGTTTTTGCCAATAAGGTTCAGAAGTTCGACTTTGATGTTTTTATCGTCCGTGAACGGGACGTCGGGTTCATATTCCGCGCCCGACCATCCGGACTGGAACTCCTCGAATATTTCGTCGTTGCCCACCTGGAAATAGCCGCGCCCGGTTCCGGTGATAAACGCCGCGTCAGGGCGCTTGAGCATCTCGTTGGAGTCTTGTTTATCGGCGACGCGCAGGCACAGGCGGAATCGTGTGTTCGACCAGATCTCGTCGTCGACGACGCCCGACGGTTTCTGAGTCGCCAGGATCAGGTTGACCCCGAGCGAGCGGCCGACGCGCGCGGCCGAAACCAGCGCGCGGACGAAGTCCGGCTGCTCTTTCTTCAGCTCCGCGAACTCGTCGGCGATAATGAGCAGATGGGGCATCGGCTCGGTCGCCGCGCCGGAGCGGTAAAGCTCTATGTAAGCGTCGATGTGCTTCACTTTATACTCGTTAAAGATACGCTGGCGGCTCTTTATCTCGGCGTTGATAGACAGCAGCGCCCTGTTTGTTGCGTTGCCGCCGAGATTCGTTATGACGCCGGAAAGGTGGGGGAGACCGAGGAAACTCTGCGCCATGCCGCCGCCTTTGTAGTCGATCAGAATGAACGCGACCTCATGCGGATGGTAACTCAGCGCAAGCGAGAGAATATAGCTTTGCAGCGTTTCCGATTTTCCGGAACCGGTGGTACCCGCGACCAGCCCGTGCGGCCCGTGGTATTTCTCGTGGATATCGAGATACAGAGGCTGGTTTCCGGATTTATACCCGATCATAGACCGCATGCTCTCATATGTGCGGTTTTCCAGCCACTTGTGGAGCATGTCCAGGTCCTCGACGCGGGAGGTTTTGTACATATCGAGGAATGTGAGAAGCTCCGGTATCGCCGAAGATACGTTCATCTCCCGTACCCGGAAACAGGACAGCTTGCGGGCGAACGCCGCGATCTGTTCCGCGCCGATAGCGTCGAACGTAACGCCCCACCGCTGCGTGAAAGCGCCGACTGTGCTGTAAAACCCGCGTGTCTCCACGTCGTCGCGGATGATGGCGGTACACCCGGAAGGCAGCCTGTCGACGGAATCCACGAGGGATATCACCGTCATCCCGAGCTCGGGCGTGGGGTTGAGCAGATATTTTGCGATCGGTTCGCTGTCAAGAAGCGACCAGTCCGCGACGATGATGATATAGTGCGGAAGCGGTTTCGCGTTGTCGTCGTCGGAACCCGCCCGTTCGAGCCTGTCGCGGATGACGCCCGTCAGAAAATACATCACGTCGCCAACGGTATTTTTATCATTCGCGATAAGACGCAGGCTGCCGTCCGGCGCCCAAACATGGGGCAGGAAGCGGACATAGTCCCATTCGTCATTTTCCCGCATGGGATACACATAGCAAAGCCGCGCCTCGGTGTAAGGGTGCAGCCCCGCTATCTGAGTCGTCAGGAGCCTGCTCAGGTTCAGCGCCGAGCCCCTGTTCCTGCTGACGACGCCGACCATATTGTTCGCATAAAGCGAAATATCCACAGGCACTCCGACGAGCGTCGCCATTGCCGCCCTTATCTCTTCGACCTTGTCGTTGAGCGGATCGTGCGCGGCCATTATCTGCTCTTTCGGAGTTTCGATCTGATTGGGTGACGGGATGTTGCCTGTGCCCAGCCTCGCGCTCAGGAAGTCGTCGTGCGCGGCGCTCTTCTCCCATAAACGCGGGCGCGCCTCCATCGCGAAGGTTATGACTTCGCCGGAAGATGGGAGCATGCGGGCGAGAACGCTGCGGTTGAATTCCATTTTCCGCTGTAGCTGCCCCGCCATTTTCGCCATATAATCCGTATAAGTGTTCACGCGGGAGGCTTCCGTCTCCTGCTCTTCTTTTTTCTGGTAGCGTATATTCAGCAGCGCCCACATGCCGCCGAGGACGGCCGCCCCGACGGACATTATCAGGCCGCTGACGATCGAGCCTTCGCCGCCCATCATCATGGCGCCCGCGACCATTGGGATCATCATCGTAAACGCCGGCCCGATGGTGAACAGTATCGGCTGCCTCTTCTGCTCGTTTTTCTGAGGGGCTTTCTCTATGGTGAAAGCCTCGTCGTCGAGCTTCTCAAGGTTGCGGGGCGTGCGCATGAAAAATGTCTCTTCAGCGCCGTAATCGCCGGCGTCGTACGCGCCCGGCCCCTCGTCCGTATAGGTCGATTCGATGCGGATAGGCTTGAGTTTCAGGTCGTCTACAACGCAGCTGCCCTTGGGATCGTTGATGGCCAGGATATTTCCGAGGAAAACGATTTTCAGCCCGATGATGTATATGACGTCGCCGTAGCGGAGCCGCCTGTCGCCCGAGAGCAGGCGGCCGTTGACGAAAGTCCCGTTTACGCTGCCAAGGTCGCGCACGATCGCGGCGCCGTTGTCGTTGATGATCTCGGCGTGTTTCGGCGAGCAGAACTGGTTCCCGTAGCGTACGACGTTCCCGTCCCCGCTCCCGATCTTCACCCAGGGGCAAAGAGAGAAATTCAACAGGTATTTGTTGAAATGCGTGTTGCCGTAGTCCGCTTCGTCCACAGTCAGGGAAAACACCGTGTCGCTTCCGCGCATCTGGCAGTTCAGAAGCAGCCCCGGCCTGAGCTCCGCCTCTTCGGTCGGGCGCTCGTTCTCGGTTATGATGAAACGGTTCTCGCCGCTCAGGCTCCACACGTTGTCCCATACCGCGAGCGGGAGCGTGATATCGTCGCGCCAGCCGCTGATATGCGGGCGTATGTCGATCGGGTGCGTTTTGTTGTTGACCGACGGCAGATAGATCTCCTGGAATCCGTTTTCAAAAATAGTCGTAAGCAATAAGCTCAAGGCAAACCCCCCTTAATCACACTTTCGCTAATCGTATAGATCCATCGAGCCGGCCACGTCGACGAAGTCGGCCAGCGCAGCCTGGCTCGTCGCTTCGATCGCGACCGCGACAAGCTGCTGCGGCTCCGTGAACTTCTTTACTATCACGAAAGCGAAATACTCGTAATCGTTCTCCGCGGTCATCACGATGACCTCGTTTCCGTGGAAGTTGAAATAAGAGTCCCCGAAGTGGATGTTGTACAGGTCGTCGGTATCCCAGTCCCTGTCCCAGAAATAAAGCTCGGCGAAATCATATATGAGGTTGTCCATGCCTGACCGGCCGTCGCTCATGAACTCATGGAACTCCGGTGTGAAGTTATACACGAGCATCATATCCGTAGAGTCGCCGGGTCGGGTGACTCTGACGGGCGCGTAGTATGTGCTGGCGCCCGGCTGCTGGCTGACCGACCAGTCGGCCGGGTAGCGGAAGTATATCTTGCTGTTTAGGTCGTGGTATTCAAGATCTGACTGATAATAGTCGTCTCCGCCGCTGTAGGCCGGCGAGGAGTATGTATCGCCGAACTGGTCGAGCAGCGTGTTGTCGTCCAGAATGGCGAGGCTGTACCCCTCCACGCCGTATACCGTCCCCAGTATGGTAACGACGTCGTCTTCTATCGTGAAGCCCCATGTTTCAGTCGCGCCGTTACCTCTGTAGTAGACTTCCATTGTGCCGTCGGAATAGAAGTACAGGCTGTCGTTGTCCTCTTCGCCATTGAGGTAGTAATATCCGAAAACATCGTGCGACTGGTAAACATTTGAAACTGCGCCGCTTGTGTTACCGGAGGGTTCCGGGCTTCTCCCGCCGCTGCTTCCGCCTCCTCCGCCGACGCTCGCGCCGCTGCTTCCGCCTTTGTTTCCGCTGAGCGCGATGATAAGGACGACGACGAGGGCGATCACGACGACTGCGCCGCCGCCAATGATCGCGAGCATCTTTTTGTTCGCTAAAAGTCCGCCGACAGCCGAGGGCGGTTTTTGCCCCGGCTGTGAACCGCCCGCGCCATACTGCGCCCCGGGCTGCTGCGGCCGGCTCTGCGGCGCGGGCGGCGCGTACGAAGACTGCGCATCCCCTCCAAGCGATGCGCCGGCAGCCGGATCTGAAGAACCGTAGGGCGCTCCGCCCGCAGTTCCGGCGGAATACTGAGGCGGGCTTTGATAAGACGCCCCCGGCGTACTGCCCGGCGAATAGGGCGTCGCGCCCGTATCTGCGGGCGGCTGCCCCTGTCCCGCCATATACGGAGGCTGCCGGGCCTGCCTTGCGAGGGACTCCTGTTCTATGCGCCTGGCCTCTTCTTCGGCCTGGCGCCTGCGCTCTTCGACCTCCTGCTCCAGTCTTCTGACTTCGGCTTCGGCGGCGACTCGCTGTTCTTCTTTCTCTCTGGCCCTGCGCTCGGCTTCCTGCTGCTCGAGCTGCCTCTTCCTTGCGGAGACGAACAGCGCCGACGTGGTGTCGTCCGCAGGCGCGCCTGACGGCGTTTTGTTGTCATTATCCACTTATGCGATCCTCCATCTCAGTAGTTTGTGGTCGTCCGGTGATTTTGATCGTCCGGTGATTATGGTCGTCTTATGACTATGGTCAGCCTATGATCAGGTTTTTTGCGATTATTACGAGTTCGTCGTGTTCGCCTATGTAATGCGTGAAAATCCTGTACCCCTGCCGGACCATTTCGTCAAGCGCGTCGAGACTGTCAAGCTTGCAGTCTTTCCGGAGCAGCGAGGCCGAGACGCCGTGCCTGGCGTCCCGGTATTCCGCAGGGGCAAGTTCCATCGCGAGCGCGACGAGACCGCCGTTTGCGCTTTCGTCCAACTGGCTGTATAGTACGCCCTCGTATACAATGCTCCGCTCTTCGCGCTGCGCGTAGATGACCTTCACGGTCAGCGAGCCGGACGCGATATCCGGTTCGACGATGCGAACGCGGACGTTGCTGTACAGCGGGTCGGAGTTTTGCATCTCAAACTGCCACCTCCGGCAAATGAATAAAAAGAGTTATAAACAAAATAGCACGGATCTCTCCGCGCTGATAGTGACAAAATGTCACAAGTTAAGAAAGCAGGGGGACGGTTCATTTGCTTTGAAGATTCCAGATAGTGTTGGTTGAAATTCCTGACACTCTTGATAGTTGTATTACTGAAACGTCCTCCGTCTTCAAGCAAATGAACCGTCCCCGTGCTTTTCAAGCAAATGAACCGTCCCCGTGCTTTTTTTAGACACTTATACGACAGGCGGCGCGTTGTGAGGACGTTATTATCGCAGACTAATATACACATCCTCCTTTGGGGTGTGGATAAGGCGTATGGTAACTTCACACATAAAGCTATCGTAAAGGTTGACTTCGTATTTATCATCAACGCACTTTTCCTGTAAATTGATGATTGAAAACTCTAACGTATAGAAGCCCTCGACAAGTTTATCCTCGAGTAACTCAAGCATCTGAATGGAGTCTGTAGAATAGCCGCCACTGGGCCAATCAGCAAATCTTTCATCAAACAAAGTAAACTCAACATCTTTTCCGAAGTCGTCAATGCCTACCGTTATAGTTCCTCTAATACAAGGGTCGAGGTTTGAAAGCCATACGATATTACTAAACGAAGGCGGATTTATTCCCGTTAGTACATCGCCGGCAGCACCCTCAAATCTGTCACCGTGGCCAACTCCCGCGTCCATGCCGAAGAATCCTTCTTCATTAAAATAATACATGCTGACAACCGCTTCGCCGGACAGATAGTAAACATATGCTGTGCCTAATGCGTCTTTGTACTCCCACTCCACGCGGAACGTCAGCGCGTTGGATAATCTTCTTTCAAAGCCGGCAGTGTCTAAATCTATGCTGCGTAAAGCATAGATATTTTTTACGACTCCTTTCAAGATAAACAAGCCATGCATACGGGAATAATCGTGATCCTCAACTAATTCCCTCATTAACTCATTCCATACTTCCGCAATCCATATGTAGATTTCCTCATAAGCTATACCATATTGACCATCTTTGTTCCAATCACCTACAACCGCGAGTGTAAAAATCACCGTGAGCTTATCTTCCTGATACTTATACCGATTAATGAGCATGTTTATTTTGTCCGCAAACCGCTGTTCGAGCTTCATTACCATGTCCATTGCCTGCGCGAGGATAGCGTCCTGACCGCGGTAATTTGCTATTGCCCTCTTTATCGTCTGTCTTGCTACTAATTCGGGATCCATGACTTCACGCAAATAGTCATTTATCATAATGTGCTTATCTCTATTGCCAATACTATGGAACTCGGGACACTTAAATGAAATGCTTGGGGGTTCCGGCGCTTCCAGCGGCTGCCTGAGTATTTCTTTACCCATGTCCACCAATAATTCAAGCATACTAACAGTAGCCCCTCTGAAATTGCCGTTCGTTTTTACTCTTGTGCTGAAATGCCATATCGCTGCGGAAACCCAACCATCGCCAGATTCGTATTCTGTAAAGGTGGTATTTTTACCATCGTGACCGCCCTCAAAGATGACGGAGTCCTCGTCGCAGCCTATTCCCGTCACGGTAAGTGTCGCGGGTTGTATGAAAGTTAGGCCGTCGGGTGAAAGCAGAATGCCGCCGTCCAGGTCGTCGCCACCCAGTTTTATGTCACTCAATACGGTCATTGTGATGGTTTCGGGGGATAACAACGCAAAAGCGGGAATATCCAGCGTCCATGTCGCTCCGGCGCCGTCGGTCACGGACAGCGAGAGCGGAGTTTCATCGTCAGCCAAAAACTCGCCTGTTGCGCTGTTTGCGTTGTCCACGGTGAACGTGGCGTCGCCCAACGGCTCAATAAAGTCGGCCGGATCGAAGTTATTCCAGTCATAGTTCAACACAAAGGGGTCGGTTACATCGAAGTCGCCGCTGTTGCTATTATCATCGTCGCCGTTGTTATTACCGCTCGGCGTGCTGCCGTTGCTATTATTCCCTACGCCGTTTGTGCTTGCGGGGTTGTTGTCCCCGCCTGTGGGGCCGGACGGATTGTCGCTCCCGCCGCCGAACAGACTGCACCCCGTCAAAACTGATAACAGCATGACCGCGCACAAGATAATTGATAAACTTCTTTTCAATGCCATGTGAAATCTCTCCTTGATTTCGGTAAATTCACGGAACAAGGTGTGACCCCATTTATGAAAGCAGGGGGACGGTTCATCTGCTTTGAAGATTCCAGATAATGTTGGTTGAAATTCCTGACACTCTTGATAGTTGTATTACTGAAACGTCCTCCATCTTCAAGCAAATGAACCGTCCCCTTGCTTTTTCAAAGCAAATGAACCGTCCCCTTGCTTTCTGAACCGTCCCCTTGCTTTCCCTATCCATAAACCCTGCCGCTGAATCTTGTTTCGGGAAGTATCAGGCGGCTGATGATGGCGGAGGCTTCGGCGCGGGTGATGTTGGCGCTTGGGTTGAATGTGCCGCTGTCGTCGCTGCCACCGACGACGCCCGCCATATAAAGAGCGAGGATAGCCTCGCGATATAGCGTCGCGCTGTTCACGTCAGGCAGCGCGTTGACCGTGTTATGCCCTTCAAGTTCACTCGGCGGCAATGCCCGCGAGAAGATATACGCCATTTCAGCGCGGGTAGCCGGGCGGTTGAACTCCGGGAAATCTGCGGCGTCGATTATCCCGTTGGCGACCGCGTAATCAACATACACCTGATACCACGGCGTGCCCTGTGTGAAATCACCGCTGCCCGTCGTATAAATACTGTGTACTCTCGCCGCCATCGTGACTGCCTGCGCAACTGTTATATCACCTGTCGGGTTAAAAGTAGTATCGGACGTGCCGACTACAAGCCCGTACTCAAATGCGATGGCAATAACTCCCTGATTGGATGAGCCATACCACGCGTCTTCGTTGACGTCCGCGAACTGACCGGGCGTATATTTTTCTGCTTCGACGAAATTAGACATCGCGCCGGCTGTGGCGTCCGACAGTGAACTGGTGAACGACAGCGTATACTCCGTGCCGGGATAAGCTTTGTCATTATTCAAAACCGCATAATATGTGCCTCTGGGCAATGAGTATGTTATGGTGTTCGTAAGTCTGACGTCATTCTCCCGAATCTGCAGCCAAAATTCAATCTCGCCGTCTACCTCGCCAAGAATATCGCCATCGTAGTCTTCATTCCCTTCGTCAGCCAACAAGAAAAGGACGGAACCGGGGTTGCCGTCATCATGTCTGATCGCGGGGTTA
>Ga0082212_10007291_pt1 | contig 14668 bp, 14 predicted proteins | sample TergutNt197P3_FD_71548 | JGI IMG/M metagenome (GOLD analysis project Ga0082212, IMG submission 71548) | Neocapritermes taracua P3 segment gut microbial communities from Petit-Saut dam, French Guiana - Nt197 P3 | ecosystem: Host-associated > Arthropoda: Insects > Digestive system > Gut ... | reverse complement strand
ACCCGCCGGTCTATTTTAAGGTAACAAAAAAAGCCCAATACGGCATATACCAGTTCGACAAAAACAAAATGAAGTTTGAATCTATCACAAAACAATTTGACGGTGTGAAGTTTGAAGAATTTAAAAATTTATATACTTCTCCAGATAAATCGAAAATATTGTTCGTATTCAAAGAACCTGCCAAAAAGAAAGAGACCAGCAATTATCAGCTATTGGTGACAGATAGTCAATTGAAAAAGCTGTGGGGAAAGACAATTTCAACTCCGGTTATTTCTGATTTTGCAACGGATAATGAAGGAAATGTATACGCTGCATTTAAAGATTCCGACAATAAAAAGGATAAAACGGGCTACGAATATATTGTCATGAAATTGTCTGACAGCAACGAGAAACGTTTTGTTGTGAATATGAACAGTTATCTTTATCACGAATGTCAATTGCTAACCAACAACGATAACAACTTGCTTGTTATTGGATTTTATACCGACAAAGCGAATGAAGACAAAACCGGCGGCTTTTATTTTTCAATGAATAAAAGTTTTGATGCTGCTGAAAGCATTTCATATCAGGAAATACCTTTGAAGATATTAAACCTGTACGAGAAAAAGAAAAAATTGCACGAGCGATATGATAATTTTGAATTTGGAAAACCGCTGTATAGCGAAAATGGAGATATTGTAATTTGTTCGGAGGAAAATACCAATTATAGTCGGACAAGCTCTCAAACTTATGGCTGGGTCGATCATTCTGTGGGTACACCGGGAACGGGTAATTACAGTCCCGGCGCCAAAACTTACTCTTCCGTTCCGGCAGGTACTTCAGGTTCAATGACAACTACGTCAACTTCTGTGAAAAATCAGTATTATGATGTATATGTTTTTAAAATAACCGAAAACAAATTGGCGTGGATGAAGAGGGTGCCTAAAAATCAGCATTCGTCCGATACCGATAAAACAGCTAATGCACCTCAACTCAGCGATAGATTGAGTTATCTGGCATTTCTTTCGGGCGATAACGTAGTAGTAATTTTCTCGGACAACATAAAAGAGAACATGGGAAATAACGAGAATTCCGAAAAAGTAAAAATGGTTTACGGAAAAGATTGTGATTTAGTAAGCGTAACACTAAATAAAGACGGTGGACAAACGAAAAAAATAGTAGAAACAGGTAGTTTAAAAAATGACAAATTAGACCCGGAAGTAAAGACCGGCACACTTATATCAAATAAGTGCGCGATTGTTTCTGCAAGAAAAACCACAAAAAGTAAAATCGGTATCCTCTGCGTAGAATAAAATTTGTCTGAACTGTGATTTTTGGGATTTACCTGATTAAAATGATTCATCTCCGGTGCACTGTACCCTATAAAATGGACACGGGGGAAATAAGAAACCCTATAAAATGGACACATGTTTTACGATGGTATATTACTTGTATACCTGAAAAGTGTATATTTAATATGAGTTTCTTTTTCCGTTTTTAAAGGGGGTAAAAATGGCAAAATTTACATGGGAACAAATTGAGACATTACGGCAGAGTCCGTATGTCCGCAAGGTAGGCGCAGTTATAATATCTTTCACAGGGGAGTTCAAGCGTCAATTCTGGGAGATGTATACAAAAGAAAATCTAATGCCTCGCGAGATACTCGGGTTGTTGGGTATAGACGCCGAGATACTCGGCGCGGCAAGAATTAGAAGCATAGCGTATAACCTCAAACAGGAATATGCCGCCTTTGGTGAATTTTCAAATGTCAGGCGTAACGCAAGAAGCAAGCAGACGGAGAAACTTCCGCCTGCTCAAGAAATAAACAGGCTGCGAACGGAGGTAGAATATCTAAGACAAGAACAAGAGTTTATAAAAAAAATTATTTCAGCGGGAAGGGAGGTGAAATCGAAATGATTATAAATCCCCCACCCAATGTTAAATTTGAAGTAATTAACAAAATGACCAACAAAGCCGGTAATTTAATAAGCATAAAGCAGTTATGTGAGATTGCCGGAGTATCGCGGAGCGGTTACTATACGTGGCAGAAAGCGGAGCGGATACGTCAGGAGCGGGAGGCTCAGGACAAGGCAGAGTTTGACAAAATCCTGCAAGCGTACACTTTTAGGGGTTATGACAAGGGCGGCAGAGGTATTTATATGAGATTACTCAGGCATAAACCGCCTGTTGTTATGAATCTCAAGAAAATTTACCGGCTGATGCGTAAGTTTAATCTGAAATGCCCGATTCGCAAAGCTAATCCGTACCGTAGGATGTTGAAGGCTCTCAAAGAAAACAACTACGCAAAGAACTTGTTAAATCGGGAATTTAAAAGACACGGGGCCCGCTCAATACTGTTGACAGATATTACATATTTGAAACGTCAGGACGGTAGGTTTAGCTATCTTTCGGCAATTATGGATGCGGGTACAAAAGAGATTTTGGCTCATGTCGTCAGTCCGTCACTTGAAATTGACTTCGTATTGGAAACAATAAAGCTGCTGATTGAAAATCATGGGGCAGAACTCAAAACCGATGCGCTTTTTCATTCCGATCAAGGCAGTCATTACACGAGCCACAAACTTGTTAAATTACTGAACGACTCAAAGCTGAGGCGTTCCATGTCGCGCCGTGCCAACTGTTGGGATAATGCTCCGCAGGAAAGTTTCTTCGGACACATGAAAGAAGAAATTGATATATCTTCATGCATTACAAACGAAGATGTAAAAAAAGTAGTTGATGACTGGATTGACTATTACAACAATGATCGTTATCAATGGGAGTTAGCGAAGCTATCGCCTCGCGAGTATTATGAATATGTTGTTACAGGGATTCACCCATTAAAAATTACAAAGGTAAACTAATGGGTAAATATCTTAGAAATCGCAAAACATCTGTCCACTACATGGGGTACACTTCTCGGTTCGCCAGCTTTTTGTGCCAACGCCTGTATTTGGGGCGCACGGTTCACATACATCAGTATAATCATATAAATCATGGTTCAGACAAACGCAACGCATTTCGGTGCAGGGTAAAAGCATGGGGTCAGAGCCTGCCGAAGCCGGGGTCTGACCCCGCGGCGTTCCGTTGGAATGTACGGCTATCATCAACGGTTCGCCGAGGGCGGCGCGCACTTGCCATTTTGGGCGTGGGGCAATTTTTAAGAATTATTCGGCTTAAAACCAATCGTTTTGGTTTTCCGGGGATGTTTTATAAGAGAATTCAGGGCAATAACGATTTCATTTACCCGCTTATCGTTTTTCTCAATGTAGAGCATAAGGAGTTTCCGCAGTTCGTCAATTTGACCATTTGTCTCGCTTTGAGAAAGCGCGTATTGACGCATATTGACAAATATCCGCATTACCTGAATGTTTATATTAACTGCTTTTTCAGAATTCAAAACACTTGATAACATTAGTATCCCATGTTCGGTAAAGGCGTAAGGCTTGTATTTTCTGGTATCTTTGCTAAAGGTCACAATTTGTGACCTTAGATTTTCCCATTCTTCATCCGTTAATTGAAACATAAAATCAGATGGAAAACGCTCATTATTGCGCTTTACAGACTGATTCATAACTTTTAGTTCAACGCCATATAATTGTGCCAAATCACGGTCAAGCATAACCTTTTGGCCGCGAATTTCGTAAATCATATCTTGTATTTGTTCTAATTTATTCGCCATGTATTTTTCCCCCATAAAATTAATACGAATTATTTAATGGTTTTGTAAAAAATTTTTTGGTTCCTTCATTTTTTTTTGTTGGGGCGCATGGCGATGCGCCCGTTGTATGCGGGGCTACCCGCCCCGCTTGCGGGACGATTACCATCGTCCCGTACAGAGAAGGGCCGTATTTTCTGGTATCTTTGCTAAAGGTCGCAATTTGCGACCTTAAATTTTTTTGTGCTTGTTTGACAGAGAGGAGCCGGGAGCGAGGCCATCCGCCAAATGCGCGCGAAAATAAGTTGACTTTTCATTTTGCGAGGTTCCTTTTGACCGTATCGGTTACCTGAAATATAAAGAAATATGACTTGTTAAGAAAAAGGAGAGTAATATGGGAGTAGCAGCGATAGTCGGTATAGTCACGGTCGTTTTGTTGATGTTGATGATTATTGGCTTGTACAATTCGATGGTAAAATTGCGCAATAATCGGGAGAACGCGTTCGCCGATATTGACGTTCAGTTGCGCCAGCGTCATGACCTTATTCCCCAATTGGTAGAAACCGTTCGCGGGTACGCGAAACACGAAAGTTCGACTTTGCAGGCTGTTGTAGAAGCGCGCAGCGGAGCGATAAAGGCGAGCTCCATCGATGAAAAAATTGCCGCTGAAAACATACTAAGCTCCGCTTTGCAGGGATTAAAGGTTACTGTTGAACGCTACCCTGATTTAAAAGCGAACCAAAACTTTATACACCTGCAGGAAGAAGTTTCCGATGTCGAAAATAAATTGGCGGCCAGCCGCCGCTTTTTCAATTCCGCGACCAAGGAATACAACAACCGTATTCAAACATTCCCCGCGAATATTTTGGCGGGAATGTTTAATTTCCACAGAGAAACATTTTTCGACCTGGGCACGGAGCGGGAGACTGTCAGCGAAGTTCCTAAAATTCAGTTTTAGCCGCTCAAAATCCGTTTGGTAGCTTATGAAATATATAGGCATCGCTACGCAGCAAAGGCGCAATAATGTAAAATCGCTTATGCTCCTGCTGTTCTTCCCTTTGCTTTTATTCGCGCTGATGTATATCGGCTGCTTTGTTTTCTTTTTGCTGCTGTCTGATGATTATGATTACTATAATTCCTTTCTGCAGGCAAATAATTCATTCATAGAACTTTATCTCTGGGGCGCGGCTATTCTGTCAGTATGGTTTGTAATTGCTTATTTTATGAATGTCCGTATCATCGACAAGGCCACCGGCGCCCATACTTTGGACCGCAAGGAAAACAAGCGGGTCTACAATCTGGTGGAAAATCTCTGCATATCCTGTGGAATGAGTATGCCCAAAATTCATATTATTGAAGACCCGGCATTAAACGCTTTCGCGAGCGGCGTTAGTTCTAAATCCTATACTATAACTTTGACCCGCGGCATTATTGATAAATTAGACGACAAGGAATTAGAAGGGGTTGTCGCTCATGAACTCACGCATATCCGCAATAATGATGTTCGGGTGTTGATAATTTCTATTGTATTCGTAGGAGTTTTCGGCATGCTGGCGGAACTTTCCTGGCGTCTGCTCTTTTCGGGCAGACGCTCATCCGGCAAAGATAATAAGAACGGCGGAATCGTGATATTGGTGCTGGTTCTCGCTGTGGTCGGCTATATTGTCTCTATATTGATGCGTTTTGCGATTAGCCGCAACAGGGAATATATGGCGGATGCCGGCGCGGTAACTTTGACCAAGGATTCTATGGCGCTGGCGAGCGCCTTGCGCAGAATTTCCGGAAATTCCACTTTGCGAAAAGAACAGAGCGAATCCGTTGCCCGCCTGTTTATTGAGCATAACCCGCCCGAAAGAGGGTTAAAAGCAATGTTTGATTCTTTATGCGCGACTCATCCGCCGATTGAAAAGCGCATCGCGGTATTGGAGCAGTTTTAGCGATTTTTAAAATATCAAAAAAAAATGTTTTTTATTGACAAAAAAACACCATAACTTTACATGGTCATATATTTAAGAAATTTTCCTCGGTGATTATAGAGAGAGGGTCACACCTGTTCCCATTCCGAACACAGAAGTTAAGCCTTTCATCGCCGATGGTACTGCATGGGTAGCTATGTGGGAGAGTAGGACGCTGCCGGGGATTATATAAAAAAATGACATCGGATGATGTCTTTTTTTATGCCTAAAAGGGGGACCATGGGAAAGACGGAACTTAGGAACGCTATTTTTAATGTGGTCGAATATCTGACAAAAAGTCAGCTTTCGGATCACACCGAAAAGCTTATTCTTCACTACTTCAACGACTCGAAGGAAGACGATGCGTACGATAGAGCTATCGGCGCTATCGGGAGATATTGCGCCGACGATATCCCTTCCGGCGACGCTATGCCCGCGAGGCTGAGCAAACTGCTGTCTGTCCTTAAAAAAGAAGCCGATGCGTGGGATGACGAGTAAGCGGTTTGGACGCCGAATAAAAATAAAATGACGCTAATGACAAATAAGAACCCGTCTTTCGCAGAGATTTACCCTGACATTTACAAGTTATCCCTGCCGTTTCTGAGCGAATCGGCGAAGGGCCCGGGACCTGTAAATATTTACCTGTTTACCGGCGATCCTGTTACGCTTATAGATACGGGAACTGCCGGCATGATTCCGATGATACGTCACGCGCTGTTTGAACTCAATCTTGCCTTATCAGATATAAAGCAGGTAATAATTACGCACGGACATCTTGACCATTACGGCGGAGCTTATGAATTGAAGCAGTATGTACCCAATCTGATTGTCGCGGCTCACAAGGATGATGTAAACCTTATAGAGGGGCGCACGAGCATCCACAGCAGTTTGAAGTATCCGTTTCTAAAATTGGCAGGGTACCCGGCCTTGTGGAGGATACCGCTTCGCATACTTGATAGAAAGGCGCGGAAAAATTTTTCCTCGTGCTCTGTGACGAAGCAGCTTGAAGAGGGCGAGGTTATAAAATGCGGACGCTACGATGCCGAAATAGTCTGGACTCCGGGGCATTCAAAGGGTTCTATCTGTATATATCTCAAAAACGAGAATATTCTTTTTTCAGGCGATACGATTATCGCGAACGTGACCCCAAACGCCATAGTTATGATTGAAAAGGACGGCAGCGCCGGCGCGCGTAAAAGTCAGATTGAGTTTTACTCCTCTCTTGTTAAACTGGAGGAATTGAATCCGGCGAGTATTCATTCCGGGCACGGCGAATCGGTAAATAATATCAACACCGTTACAGCGTTTTACCGGAGGCTTTTCAATAAGCGGCGTGAAAGGATACTTGAACAAGCTGCCCGCGCCGAACAAACGATTTATGAAATAGCTGTCGCGGTGTTTCCCATAAGAGCTGTGAACAAAATTGACGCCTCTTTCGAGATATTTCTTGCCATGTCCGAAGTCTATACGCACCTTCAGGTGCTTGAACAGGAGGGGCGGGTAGAACTCACGAAACGCGGCGGTAAATTGTATGTGACCCTGCTTTAAACCGCGAAAATAAAGTTGACACTAAAAGCGGTATGCCCACCCTAAAAATAGAAAGGAAATAAACTATGACAATAAGATTTAAACTTGCGGCTTTTGTTTTTTGCGCATTGCTTTTTCATGGATGCGAGGCTGCTCAGGACTCAAAGTCGTCGGATTATAAGCGGGGCGGGATAATCACGGAAAACAATACGGCCTTACGTATAAGCCCCCTTGTTTTTTCCGGAGTGGTCTCCCGCCTTGAAAAGGGACTCCCTGCCGAGGTAACGGAACGTTCGGCTGAAAAAAGCAGAATAGCCAGAACGACCGACTATTGGTATCATGTAAAACTTCAAAACGGCATAACAGGCTGGGTTTACGGGCAAAACCTGCGCCTCGTTGACATAAAAAACCACAAGCAGCTCAATAATCTTATATCCGAATTTAAAGAATTTGAGGAAGGCGGATTCGCTAAAGTCGTGGCCGGCAAGTGGTGGAGCGTCAACGCTTTCGGTGATTTTACCGAACACGCCCTGGAACTCTATGAAGATAACAAATACAAATCTTACTATAAGGGACGGGAAAAGAATCCGATTGAAGGCGAATTCAGGGTCGATTTCAATAAAAATGATATAATTTTCCCGAAAGGGACAACTTTTAAACAGAACCTCAAGTTTGCCGAACGCGGCGATTCGTATATCCTCTACACGCAGTCGGACGAAAAGGAGATGAGTTTCAAAAAAATACGGGAAGGCGCTGAGGAAAATGTACCTGAGCAGCAGCAAGAGCAGCAAGAGCAGGAACAGCAGCAAGATGCACAACAGGAAAAGGATGAGAATCAATAAATATCTCGCCAGATGCGGAGTCGCCTCAAGAAGAAAGACCGAGGAACTCATCGCCTCAGGGCAGGTTACGGTAAACGGCGAAACCGTAACGGATTTTGCCTTTCAGGTCTCCGAGAATGATGAGGTTATGTGCCGGAACAGCCGCGTTAATCCCATAGCCCGCGCTTATTACCTGATGCTCAACAAGCCCAAAGGTTATATAACTACGTCAAATGACGAAAAGGGGCGGCCTACGGTAATGGATTTGATACCTGAGAAATACAAGCGCGCGGGCATATTTTCAGTCGGGCGTCTTGACAAAGACACCGAAGGGCTTTTGCTGCTTACGAATGACGGAACGCTTGCCAACTATCTGTCTAACCCCAAAAATAAGGTGGAAAAAGAATATGTGGCCGAGCTTGACCGCCCGCTTGAGCCTCATGATAAAAAAAAAATTGAGGCCGGAGTATTCGTTCACCAGTTGATGCTTAAAACAGGGAGATCAAAAATAGATACCCACCCGTTTTCGGCTAATCATGTCAGCATAAAAATAAGCGAGGGCAAAAAACGTCAGATTCGGTATACATTTAAAAACTTCAATTATGCCGTGCTGAAGCTGCGCCGCACCTCTTACGGTCCGCTTTCCATTAAGGGAACCGCTAAAGGGACGGTTCGGGAACTCAGGGACAGCGAGTTAAAAAAACTCAAGGCTATGATGGCAACGTAAAAAAAAGGCTTTTGCGGAATATCCGGCAAAAGCCTAACCTGGTAAAAGTTATAGGAGTGTTATTAACAATTCAATAATCGGAATGCTGTTAAAAAACCCTTAAAAATTTACTTGTAAACCGGCATTTTAAATAAATATCATCTTGACGTCTGAAATGGATAATATTAAATGATGTCTTATAAATCAGGTGGTTTCCATGAAAAAAACAATTATACTGACAGCGCTTTTTATAACCGTATCCGCCTTGTGCGCCCAAGGTCCTCAAATCGAGTTTCAGGAAGACAATGTTGATTTCGGGCATGTCGCAAAGCAGACTACCGTTAAGCACGTATTCAAATTCAAGAATACGGGGGATGCCGTTTTGTTCATAAATGACATTGTGGCCGGCTGCTCCTGTACGGGAACGCTTGTATCGAATAAAGCGGTACAGCCAGGCGAGACAGGAGAGCTTGAGGTAAGCCTCTACACAGGCAAGGTAAAAACTAAACTTTTAAAACCGGTCTATGTCTATTCCAATGACCCCAAGAACGGTATAGTTATTCTGAATATGACGGCATTTGTGGATTAATCCGCCGGAAGATTAGTCAATGATTTCAAAAAGAAATACGGCGCCCGGATTTCCCACCCATTTCGGGGCAAACCCCTACAATGGCGGGGTGCAATTTGCCATATTCAGCAGGCATGCCGAATCCGTAATTCTCGTAATATTCGAAGATGATTCTTCATACGAAATACCCCTTGACCCTGTGTACAACAAAACCGGAGATATATGGCATATATGGGTTGAGGGCCTTGGAGAGGGAACTCGTTACGGTTACAGAATAGACGGCCCGTTTGATCCCCGTAACGGCCACCGTTTCAATAAAAACAAATTGCTGCTTGACCCGTACGCTCGCTCTATAACCAGCGAAAGATGGGACCTTTCAACGGCGCGTCCGCTGACGCATAGCGCGTTTGATTTTTCCGAGACTGACAGCGCCCCTTACGTTCCTAAAAGTATCGTAATGAGCCGCGTTGAACATATAAATAAGACCCTCAACCATCCTCCCGAAAAAAGCGTTATCTATGAACTGCACGTCAAAGGTTTTACATTCCATAAATCGTCACAAGTGCAATACCCCGGGACATACAGGGGCCTTATTGAGAAGATACCTTATCTCAAAGAACTCGGCGTAACCGCTGTTGAACTTTTGCCGATTCAGGAATTTGACGAGTTCGATAATATCAACAGAAATCCGGAAACGGGAGAACCCCTCAAAAATTACTGGGGTTACAGTACTATTGCTTTTTTTGCGCCCAAGTCCTCGTATGCCGTGAAAAAGGATTCACAGCTGCAGGAATTTCTCGAATTGGTCAAAGCCATGCACGCGGCAGACATAGAGGTGATTCTTGACGTTGTATTCAACCACACTGGCGAAGGCGACTATCTGGGCCCCACTTTGAGTTTCAGGGGAATTGACAATTCTATATACTATATGCTATCGGAAGAGAAGCAGTATTATCAAAATTATTCGGGATGCGGCAACACGTTTAATTGTAATCACCCGTTCGTTCGTTCGTTCATAATGGACTGCCTTAGGTATTGGGCCATAGAAATAGGCGTGGACGGGTTCCGGTTTGATCTGGCGGCTATTCTCGGGCGCGATCAGGACGGGCGTATACTGGAAAACTCGCCCATAATTGAACGCATAGAGCAGGACCCTATTTTGCGCCATGTGAAAATAATTGCCGAGGCATGGGACGCGGCAGGCGCTTATAACCTCGGTGATTTTCCCGGACGATGGAAAGAGTGGAACGGACGCTACAGGGACGACATAAGGCGGTTTTGGCGCGGCGATGACGGCTGTGCCGGCCTTTTAGCTACAAGAATGTGCGGTAGCGCCGATCTTTACGAGAACGCTGAACACGATCCGTGCCGCAGCATAAATTTTGTCACTTGTCATGACGGTTTTTCACTGAATGATCTTGTGAGCTACAATGAAAAACGCAATATGCTGAACGGCGAGAACAACAGGGACGGTGAAAACCACAATATAAGCTATAACTATGGAGCAGAGGGACCGACCGATTCGGCTGAAATAAACGCTTTGAGACTCAGGCAGGCAAAGAACTTTATGGCAACGCTTTTTTTATCGCGGGGCGTGCCGATGATTACCGCCGGCGACGAGTTCCTGTGTACAAAAAAAGGAAACAACAATACTTACTGTCAGGACAATGAGTTATCATGGCTTGACTGGGGGCTTCTTGAGAAAAACAAAGGAATGTTTCGTTTCACCAAAGAGATGATTGCTTTCAGGCAGGCGAATCCGGTGCTGCGCGGCAACAAGTTTTTCCACGGTAAGGTAATGGAAGGCCATTCCGCTCCTGATATAAATTGGTATGACGCCAGAGGGAATTACCCTGATTGGGACAACGACAAACTTGTTGTCGCGCTAATTAACGGTGAATACGGCAAAGAGGGCGACAGCTACGTATGTATAATCTTTAACGCGAACTACCGTGATGTAGATTGCGGGATTCCGCCCGCGCCTTCCGGATGTTTATGGGAACTGGTTATTGACACATTTTTGGAAGAGCCCTTTGATATACGCGAACCCGGCAAGAGAGAAACATTGCGCGGCAATCGTTACCACGCGCAAGGACGTTCCACAGTAGTGTTTGTCAGCGGCAAAGAAAAGGCTCCGTTGCGGGAGCCGTAGAATTTTATTAGTTTGCCAACTGTTTGAGCTCTTGCACAAGAGTCTCTATGGCGTTATCGTCAAGACCGTGAGCTTTCATCCCCTGTTCGAGAGTTTCGAATGCGCCTATATGACAACCTACGCAATGCAGGCCGTATTTACCAAGAAGCGGAGCGCTTTGAGGATACTCGCGGATGAGATTGGCGAAAGTAATATCTTTGTTGATTTCCGACATAATCTGAACCCCTTTATTTGTTTTACATGAATCCGTATATTTATAAGCAACGCACAGTATGAGATACGGCGGCAAATTGTCCAGCTTTTTTTATATTTCTATATTCATACGGTTAAAATTATTAAAAAATGCTTTAAAAAAAACTCCTTTAAAAAATTGTATCTCTTAAAGGATAATTATGAGCGATATTGATTTTAAAATAAGGAGCAGGGATATAGACACGCTTCTTGCCCGGATTGAATCCTATAATCCCGGCGCTGATTTGGATATCATAAGGAGGGCATACGAGTTTGCCGAAAAATCCCATCATGGACAAAAACGGCTTTCGGGCGAGCCGTATATAATTCACCCTCTTGAGGTAGCCATAAATCTGACACAGCTTCACATGGATGAAATATCCATCTGTGCCGCGCTCCTTCATGATGTTGTAGAAGATACCGGAACGACGCTCGATTTTATATCCGAAAACTTTAGTCCCGATGTCGCGATGCTCGTTGACGGCGTTACCAAAATATCGGTTATGAAAAACAAGTCGCGCGCGACCGCGCAGGCTGAAACTTTGCGCAAGATGCTTATCGCGGCCATAAAAGACCTGCGGGTCATAATAATAAAACTTGCGGATAAGCAGCACAATATGCGCACCATCATGTTTCAGCGCGAAGACAAGCAGCACAGAATTGCCCAGGAGACCCTTGATATATATGCTCCCATTGCGCGTCGGCTCGGAATTTCAAGAATAGCCTCCGAACTGGAGGATCTTTCTTTTCATGTGCTGTACCGCGATGAATATGACGATATAAAAAGCCGCCTCGCGCAGAGAGAAGAACAGAGGACGGCCTACATTGACGGCATACGCTATGCGTTATATGAAAACCTGCTGAAAATGGAGCTTAAACCGCATATTACGGGCCGCGCAAAAAATTATTTTTCTATATTCAGAAAAATGAAAATGCAGAGCAAAACCTTTGACGAGATATACGACATTCGCGGAATACGTATAATCGCCGGCGAGCTCAAGGATTGTTACGCTATACTCGGGGCTGTTCATACGCTGTGGGCGCCTTTAGAGGGGCGGTTCAAGGACTATATAGCCGTTCCCAAATCCAACATGTATCAATCGCTTCACACTACGGTTATTGGCCCGGAGGGGCGTCCTCTTGAGGTTCAAATACGAACTAAGGAAATGCACGAAACAGCGCAGATGGGTATTGCCGCGCATTGGCTTTACAAAGAAAATAAAACAACAAGGGATAAAAGCTACAAAGATCTCGCGATACTCAACGATATAAACAGGCTTTTCGATGAGGCGGATACATCCGCGCAATTTATGAAAAACCTGAAGATGAATCTTTATGAAGACGAAATATTTGTTTTTACGCCTCAGGGCAGTATTGTGAAACTTGCCAGAGAATCGTCTCCGATAGATTTTGCTTTTGCCATTCATTCTGAGGTCGGGCTTAGGGCGGTCGGCGCTAAAGTAAACAAGAAGATTGTTCCGCTTAAAACAAAACTAAAAAGCGGAGATATTGTGGAAATACTTACGAGCAAGACAGGACACCCAACAGACGCCTGGCTTAAATTTGTAAAATCGTCGGGAGCGCGCTACAAAATAAGAAGCTGGCTGAGAAAAAACCAGCAAAGCGCAGAAGAGGCTGATAAAAATAAAACTAAGCTGAAAGAGGCGCCCAGGGCCGAGGTCATAATTCCGGAAGACGAACAAATCAAATTATCCAAAATATCGGAAAATAAGCGAAGCGGCATGATTTCAATAGATGGAACAGCCAATGCCCTTATAAAGCTGTCACGCTGCTGCCAGCCTATTCCCGGCGATGACGTTGTGGGTTTTATAACGCGCGGACGCGGGGTTACAATACACAAAAGAAGCTGCCTTTCGTTGAAGCGCATGGAAAAAGAAAAGGAGCGCTTTGTAAACATACTTTGGGAAAGTTCCCCATATAACCTGTACCCTATAAAACTTGCCGTTGAGGCTGCCGACCGCGCGAACCTGCTGAAAGACGTGGCTGATGAAATATCGTTCTGCAAGACAAATATAATAAAGGTTGACGCTAATTTGCGGAAAAAAGAATACGCTCTGCTTAAATTTATTCTTGAGGTAAGCGGCAATAAACATCTTGAAGAAATCATGGCGCGTCTTAGAAAAATAAAGAGCGTCACCAATGTTTATAAACTTAATGAAAAAGTAGTAATCAAAGAGTGAAAGTGATACTCGGATCGGCCTCGCCCCGCCGCCGCGAACTGCTTGGATTAATTTACTCTGATTTTGACGTTCTTGTTCCCGATATAAATGAAGAAATACACAACGGCGAAAGTTCGGCCGATTTTGCCGAGCGGATGTCGCGCGAAAAAATGGCTGCTATAATGCCGCTTTGCCGCGATGAAAAAATACCGTTTATTGCCGTCACCGCCGATACCGTCGTATCAATAGACGGTAAATCTATAGGTAAACCGGTTGATTTTGAAGACGCCAAACGTATCCTCAAACTTTTGAGCGGGCGGACACATGAGGTTATTACAGGCGTTACCGTTTTTATGAAACAAAAACAAGGGCGCGGTATCATGCGTACCGCTCATGAAACAACTAAGGTTGTCTTTAAAAAATTAGATGATGCCGAAATAAGCCGGTATTTAAGCATGACCGAGTATATGGATAAAGCCGGCGCATACGCTGTGCAGGAGAATGGCGGGCTTATAATAGAAAAAACATTTGGCTCGCTCAGCAATGTGGCCGGCTTCCCGCTCAGGCTGTTTTTTCGGATGACGCAGGCTGTCGTTTTGTGAAGCCTCTGCCGGATTATCTGTGATTTTTCTTTTTAATCTCTTCATAACTTAAACCTTGCGCCATAAGTTCAAGCACATAATTTTTTCTTGACATAATCCAATATATAAAAAAACTACAACTACAGCAAAAAAAATAAAAAAAGGTGCAACTAAAAATGAGCGCGGAGGTCTCACTTAGCGAACAGCGAACAGCGAACAGCGAACAGCGAACAGCGAACAGCGAACAGCGAACAGCGAACAGCGAACAGCGAACAGCGAACAGCGAACAGCGAACAACGAACAGCGAACA
>Ga0082212_10007290_pt1 | contig 14668 bp, 15 predicted proteins | sample TergutNt197P3_FD_71548 | JGI IMG/M metagenome (GOLD analysis project Ga0082212, IMG submission 71548) | Neocapritermes taracua P3 segment gut microbial communities from Petit-Saut dam, French Guiana - Nt197 P3 | ecosystem: Host-associated > Arthropoda: Insects > Digestive system > Gut ... | reverse complement strand
ATGCAGGACTTGCCGAACCGGGTGTTGATAAGCTTGTAAGGGCAGCTTACAAAATGCTTAATCTTCAAACATTTTTTACCGTAGGTCCGATGGAAATAAGGGCATGGACTATAAAGGCCGATATGACAGCTCCCAAAGCCGCCGGCGTTATACACAGCGACCTTGAGCGCGGTTTTATACGCGCCGAAGTAATGAAATATAACGATTTTGTAACGCTCAAATCAGAAAACGCCTGCAAAGAAGCTGGTAAATTTTATGTCGAAGGCAAGAATTATGTTGTTGAAGACGGAGATATACTCCATATCAGGTTTAATGTTTGATAAATACTCAATGAACTGAAATTTTATGATTTGGATATTACGGTTCGAAAACATTATGTTATTGTAAATACCCCACTTATTAAGTAATTTCGATGCTCATTTTTTGCAGCAAATTAGCGAGATTTGCAATAAATTTTAAATGAATAAAATGGTACTTGAACAATGGTGAAAGATATAATGAAAACCATTGTCTATCACATCAAATATCAATTCAATTATGACTAAAATAAAATCGCTTGATGATCTCAAAAAAATAAGAGATGAGGTACAAACTAAAATCAGGCCGGGAGTAAATAGTGAGCATACTGGGCAAACGGTACAGGTTAGGGTTGGTATGGCAACCTGTGGTATAGCTTCGGGCGCCAGAGAAACAATGAACTATTTTTCGGAAGAGTTCGAACAACAGGTAATTGATGCGGCTGTTACACAAACCGGGTGTATTGGATTTTGTTATGCCGAGCCTACTGTTGAAATTACCCTGCCCGGCAAAGAACCTGTTGTTTTTGGTTATGTCGACAAAGCCAAAGCCAAAGAAATTATTGAAGTTTATATAAAACGCGGCGAACTTGTTGACAATATCATTCCTATGAGTTTTAAAACTATTGACGATTAAATAAATCTTAATCGAAAAAATCATGAGCAAATACAATATGCACCTTCTCGTATGCAGCGGAATAGGCTGTAAAGCAGCTGAAAGCGAGGAAATTATTCAAACATTAAACCATTTTATTAACGAATCCGGCCTCGAAAATGTTCAGGTTGTTCGTACCGAATGTTTCGGTTTTTGCGAAAAGGGCCCGGTAATTAAAGTTCTGCCCGATAATACTTTTTACGTCGGGGTTACGCCTGCCGATTCGGAAGAAATTATTAAGGAACATGTGATAAAAGGCCGGCCTGTTGAACGCCTGCTTTACAAAGATCCGGTTGCCGGCAGAGAAACTGATGGTTCAAAGGGAACTGATTTTTATAAAAAACAAATAAGAATCGCCCTGCGAAACTGTGGTTTTATCGACCCTGAAAGCATTGATGAATACATTGCCCGCGATGGCTATATGGCGCTTGGTAAGTGCCTTACAGAGATGACTCCCGAATCGACAGTTAATGAAATTAAGGAATCGGGTTTGCGCGGCCGGGGAGGAGGTGGCTTCCCTACCGGATTAAAATGGGAAATTACCGGCAAAGAAAAATCTGATCAAAAATATGTGGTTTGCAACGCCGACGAAGGCGATCCGGGCGCTTTTATGGATCGTTCGATAATGGAAGGCGACCCGCATTCGGTAATCGAGGCTATGGCTATTTGCGGCTACTGTATTGGCGCCGACAAAGGGTTGGTTTATATACGGGCTGAATATCCTCTGGCTATCGAAAGGTTAAAAATTGCAATGAAACAGGCTAAGGAATACGGGCTGTTAGGAGAAAATATTCTATGTACAGGTTTTAATTTCGATGTTGAAATCCGCTATGGAGCAGGGGCTTTTGTGTGCGGCGAAGAAACTGCATTAATACACTCAATGGAAGGATCAAGAGGAGAACCAACATTTAAGCCGCCATTCCCTTCAGTTTCCGGTTATCTGGGAAAACCAACCAATGTAAACAATGTTGAAACATTTGCCAATATTCCCGTTATTATTAACAAAGGCGCAGGCTGGTTTAATAAAATCGGTACCGAAAACTCGAAAGGAACCAAGGTTTTTGCATTAGCCGGAAAAGTAAACAACGTTGGGCTGATAGAAGTACCAATGGGAACAACTCTGCGCGAAGTGATTTACGATATTGGGGGAGGAATTAAAAACGAAAAAGAATTTAAGGCAGTACAAACAGGCGGGCCTTCGGGTGGATGTTTGACAAAAAAATTTCTCGATACGCCTATCGATTACGATAATTTACTAAAAGCCGGTTCCATGATGGGATCAGGGGGGATGATTGTACTCGATGAAGACGATTGCATGGTTTCCATTGCTCGATTCTATCTTGAATTTACACTTGAAGAATCGTGCGGGAAATGTGCCCCTTGCCGAATTGGCAATAAAAGGCTGCACGAGATTCTTGAAAAAATTACAGAAGGGAAAGGCGAATTGGTTGATATAGAAAGGCTGGAGACACTTGGAAATATCATTAAAGACACATCTCTGTGCGGATTGGGGCAATCATCGCCAAATCCTATCCTTTCAACCATTTCAAATTTTGAAAATGAATACTTGGCCCATGTAAACGAAAAAATATGTCCGGCGGGGCAATGCAAGGCGCTTTTAAAATATGAAATTAAAGAGGATTTGTGTACAGGCTGTACGCTGTGTTTAAGGAATTGTCCGGTTGGAGCAATAACAGGGGAACGCCGTCAGCCACATTACATCGATCAGTCGTTATGTATCAAATGCGGCGTATGCTTTGATAAATGTAAGTTCAATGCAATTTCGCTAACCTAAACAAAAAATATGGATACTGTAAATCTTATCATCGATAATAAACCGGTTGCTGTAGAAGCCGGAAAAACCATACTTGAAGCGGCATCAGGAATTGGCATTCATGTACCTACACTGTGCCACATGAAACTCGACGATCTCAACATCGAAAATAAACCCGGCGGCTGTCGCGTTTGCATGGTTGAAATAAACGGAAGAAGGAACTTGGCTCCTGCGTGCTGTACCGAAGTTACCAACGGAATGGAAGTAAACACTCACTCTATCAGGGCAATTAACGCGCGCCGCACAGTGCTTGAGCTTATCCTTTCCGACCACCCTGCCGATTGTTTGATCTGTCCGAAGTCAGGTAAATGCGATCTCCAAAACCTTGCCCATCAGCTTGGTATAAGGGAAATTCATTATAAGGGTGAACAGTCTCATTACCGTGCCGATACTTCGCCTGCTATTATCCGCGATATCGACAAATGTATTATGTGCCGCCGCTGCGAAATGATGTGCAACAAAGTGCAAACAGTTGGAGTGTTGTCGGCAATAAACCGCGGATTTTATTCGGTTGTTTCTCCGGCTTTCGAAATGAACCTCGACCATTCGGAATGTACTTATTGCGGGCAGTGCGTGGCAGTTTGCCCTACAGGAGCTTTAACCGAAGTTGATGAAACCAGAAACGTAATTCGCGCCTTGTCTGATCCTTCAAAAACGGTAATTGTACAAACAGCGCCGGCTGTAAGAGCTGCTTTGGGCGAAGAATTTGGTATGGAACCGGGAACGCTTGTAACCGGAAAACTTGTTGCCGCTTTAAAACGGCTTGGTTTCGACTATGTGTTTGATACTGATTTTGCTGCCGACCTTACAATTATGGAAGAAGGTACCGAATTGCTTAACCGGTTGTCGAAAAGTCTTGCCGGAGACAAAGATGTAAAACTTCCCATACTAACATCGTGCTGTCCTGCATGGGTGAAGTTTTTTGAACACCAATTCCCTGATTTGAAGGATATTCCTTCAACTGCACGTTCGCCTCAGCAAATGTTTGGTTCAATTGCAAAAAACTGGTTTACTGCAAAACTGGGAATTAAACGCGAAGATTTGGTTGTGGTTTCTATTATGCCGTGCGTTGCAAAAAAATATGAATGCGGCCGCGACGAGTTCAAAGTAAATGGCAATCCGGATGTGGATTTCGCACTTACCACCCGCGAGTTTGCAGCATTGATTAAAATTTCGAACATTAATTTCAAAACACTGCCAAACGAAGATTTCGACAGTCCTTTGGGTGAATCCAGCGGTGCAGGCGTTATTTTCGGTACTACCGGCGGTGTAATTGAGGCCGCAGTAAGAACAGCTTACGAATTATACACAAAGCAACCGTTGCCCCGCATTGACTTTGATGAGCTTCGTGGAATGGAAGGAATAAGACAGGCTACTATCGACTTTGGAGGACTGCCGCTGAAAATAGGTATTGCACACGGTTTGGGAAATGCAAGAAAATTGCTTGAAGATGTTCAGGCAGGAAAAAGCGAATTCCATGCCATAGAAATAATGAGCTGCCCGGGTGGCTGTATTGGCGGAGGAGGCCAGCCCTACCACCACGGAAATGCAGAAATTTTGAAAAAACGACAAATGGCTCTTTATCATGAAGATAAAAACAAAGTTATTCGTAAATCGCACGAAAACAAATATATCGCTGAGCTTTACAAAGAGTTTCTTGAAAAACCTTTGAGTGAAAAAGCGCATCATTTATTGCATACGGAGTACTTCGATAGAACAGAGTAGTTTATTTATGAGGATTATTTATTTATTCTTTGTCAAACGTCTAAAAAGATCTTGAAAATGCCAAAAATAAAATTGTCTAACAGTACCATACAGATTATTAATGATGTATGTGCCGAATTTGGAAACAGGGAAGGAGAGCTTATAAATATATTGCATCAGGTACAGCATAAGTTGGGCTACCTGCCTGCCGAAGTTCAGGAAGTTATTGCAAAGGAATTGAAAATACCTGTAGTAAAAGTTTATGGAGTAGTAACATTTTACAGCTTTTTTACCATGATCCCACATGGCGAAAATCCTATTTCAATTTGCATGGGAACAGCCTGTTATGTTCGTGGAGCTGAACAAATTCTTGCTGAATTTAAACGTGAGTTAAACGTGAAAGTGGGCGAATCAACCGGCGATGGGAAATTTTCGATAAATTGCCTGCGTTGTGTTGGAGCTTGTGGATTGGCGCCTGTTGTAATGGTTGGGGAAAAAATTTACGGACGTGTTGCACTAAGCCAGGTAAAAGACATTATTGCTGAATATCGCGAAGGATCCGCCACTGACAATACAAAAAACACTTAGGGAATGTCTCAGTTTTTTTAAAAAGTTCTTTGGCTGTTTTGGCAAATAGCTGATTATTGCGTACCGTAAAAAAATTATCCCGTAAGTAATACAACGCCTACAATAATCAACGAAATTCCAAATATTTTTATCAGCGTAATGGATTCATCAAGAAAGAAAAACCCCAGAAACAGTGTAAATATGTAGGCTAAACTTGTCATGGGATAGGCTTTGCTCAATTCTAACTGCGACAACACATAAAGCCAAAGCGAAAGATTAATAACGTAACCCAGCACACCGCCCCAAACGTATGGATTCAGTAGCCCTGCCTTAATAATTTCACCTGTACTTTTGCCGGCGGTATCAATAGCAGCTACACCCGTTTTGAAAAAAAACTGTGCCAAAGCCGCCATAATGGTACTGATAAGAAGGGCAATATATTGCATAATTAGGCTGTTTTTAGTTTTGTATTTTTTGTATCCTTTCCACAAAAGTAAGAATTAAAGATCGGATAAAAATGATTTTTAACTAATTCGTAACTCATAATTCATAACTGATATAAGTCCATAATTTTCCTAAATGAGCAATGGGTTTTCGCAGCAGTTTAATACATTTGCATTATAAAAATTGAACGACATGCAAAATTTCTTTGTAAAATCACATGGTTTGGGAAACGACTACATAGTATTAAACAGTCAGGAAATTGATTTTGAGTTAACTGAAAAAGCTATTCGGAAAATATGTGATGTTCATTACGGTATCGGATCCGACGGGATTTTGCTGAAAGTGCCGAGCTGCTCGGCGAATTTTGGTGTTCGTATTTTAAACCCCGATGGCTCGGAAGCCGAAAAAAGCGGAAACGGACTTCGCATTTTTGCCAAATATCTGTATGATTACAAATTTGCGCACGATAATGTTTTCACAATCGAAACTCCCGCCGGTTTGGTCTGTGCCACAGTCATAGAAGAAATTAACGGCAAGGCAAAAACCATTAAGGTGGATATGGGAAAAGCCAATTTTGTTTCGGCCGAAATTCCGGTTAAATGCGAACACGCTGAATGTTTTGACGAAACGTTAATGCTCGAACACAATAACTACCAAATAAACTGTGTTTCGGTAGGAAACCCGCATTGCGTGGTTTTGAAAGATAACCTCGACGAAAAAGAAATAAAACAGTTTGGGCCTCAAATTGAAAAACATCCTATGTTTCCTAATCGAATTAATGTGCAGTTTGCAAAAGTAGTTTCGCCCACCGAAGTTGAGGCAATAATATGGGAACGCGGCGCCGGATGGACATTAGCCTCGGGCAGTTCGGCATGTGCAGTGGCTTCGGTTATGGTGAAAAAAGGCCTAGCCGAAAGAAACCTGACCATTAAAATGATTGGCGGAAATTTAAAAATTGAAATCGATGAAGACTGGGCGCTGACGATGACCGGCGAAGTTAAAGAAATAGCATCCGGTTTTTTAAGCCCGGAGCTGATTGCTGATTTGTAATTTAGCAAATTTTAAATTTCGCTCAACTTAAACAGGCTTAATTTAGAATATCCCTGTCAAATTCGGTCATAAATTTTATTTTTGTGACTCTTTAAAATCAAAAAAATAATGGCAGATAAAAAATTACCTTTTTCGAAAGAACAAATTGAGAAAATAATTGAAACATACCCAACCCCATTTCATATTTACGACGAAAAAGCCATTCGTGAAAATGCGCGGTATTTTAAAAATGCATTTTCGTGGAACGAAGGTTTTAAGGAATATTACGCCATTAAAGCCTCGCCAAACCCATATTTAATGAAGATACTCCGTGAGGAGGGGTTTGGCATTGACTGCAGCTCGGAGCCCGAACTTGAACTTGCCTCGCGTGTGGGGATGAGAGGCAGCGAAATTATTCTGACATCGAACGATACGCCTGCTTATGAATTTCAAATGGCCAAAGATTTGGGCGCAATTATAAATTTAGATGATATTTCGCATATCGAATATCTTGAAAAACATGTGGGTTTGCCCGATACCATCTGTATGCGCTACAATCCGGGAGATTTAAAGCAGGGAAATCTGATTATAGGCCACCCCGAAGAGGCTAAATACGGTTTCACACACGAACAAACTATAGAAAGTTTCCGAATATTAAAGGAAAAAGGAGTAAAACACTTTGGTATTCATACTATGGTTGCTTCAAACGAACTCGATCCCGATTATTTTATTGAAACAGCTGAAATCCTTTTTAAACTCATTATCGAAATTTCAGAAAAAACAGGGATACATATTGAATTTGCCAACCTTGGAGGAGGCGTAGGGATTCCTTACAAGCCCGAACAGAAAACAGTAGATTTGGAATATGTGAGCGCAGGGATTAAAAAGTTGTACGAAAAAATGATTTTTGGGAATAATCTGGCTCCGCTGAAAATTTTCTTTGAGTTGGGTAGAGCTATTACCGGGCCATACGGCTACCTTATTACCAAAGTGCGTCATATCAAAAAAACCTATAAGCAGTTTGCCGGCCTGGATGCTTGTATGGCAAACCTTATGCGGCCCGCCATTTACGGAGCCTATCATCACATTACGGTGTTGGGCAAGGAAGATGCGCCGCATACCGAAAAATACGATGTAACCGGTTCGCTGTGCGAGAACAACGATAAATTTGCTATCGACCGTATGTTACCCGTACTCGAACCTGATGATATAATTGTTATTCACGATACCGGTGCGCACGGATATGCCATGGGGTTCAACTACAACGGCAAGCTAAAATCGTCGGAACTGCTGCTGCGCGAAAATGGCGAAGTTGTCCAAATAAGAAGAGCAGAAACTGTTGAAGATTATTTTATCACGCTCGATTTCGGCGGATTAAAAGATTTTCAGGTATAAAATATTAGTAGGGCAGTTCAATCCCTGCTCCCCTTGTATTTTCAACCTTCCAGCTCTTCGATTATTTTTTGAATTTGCTTTTTAAGTAATGGAATATCATTAATAACAGTACTCCAAATATCGTTTAATTCGACTCCGAAATATTGGTGAGTAACAAAGTTCCTCAGCCCTCTCATCTCTTTCCACGAAATTTCGGGATAATTATGTTTCAACCCGTCTGAAATATTTACGGAGGCTTCGCCGATAATTTCAAGATTTCTTATAATGGCGTCCTGCTCTATCCATTTTGTTTCAAAATCGTCCTGAGTATGAAGTATCCCTGCAAGGTACGATATTTTTTCAATACAGCCGAGTATATGTTCTAACCGGAATAAATCTTTATCCTTCATTGCTGTAAATAATTTTCAGATCGTTTAGAATAGATGGTTTCAATTTGGGATGTACGTATTTTTCCGAAACCAGATCGACTTTTCTATTCAGTTTTTCTTCCAAACTGTCCTTTATTCGCACAAGATTGAACAAACCAACGGCTTCTTTCAATTGATACAGAATATCAATATCACTGTTTCCTGCATTTTCGCCGCGGGCTGCAGAGCCGAATATGCCGATTCGCACCGGATGAAGCGGCATTATAGTATTGATGATAATATTTTTTTGCGTTTCGGTAATCATACCGCAAATATATGAAATTTTCCCACTAAAACGCAAAAAAGGCACGCATTCACGCTTTTTAAAAATTAGGAATGTCTTTAAATTACGAATTAGGAATTAATTCAGTTACTCAATTTTTAGTTCATAATTATTTCATCCGGCGTATTTTTCAGAAAAAATGATTTCTTTGTATTTTTTAATATTGTTGTAAAACCATGCAAAACGACATAAAAAAAGCGCTCGAAGTTTTAAAAAGCGGCGGAGTAATTTTATACCCCACCGACACTATTTGGGGAATTGGATGCGACGCCACAAACATTGAGGCTGTAAGGCGTGTTTACGAAATAAAAAAACGGGAAGATTCGAAAAGTATGCTGGTTTTAATGGAAAATCCGGCGCTGTTGGAACAGTACGTTAATAATGTTCCGGAAATTGCCCGCGATTTGGTTGAAATTTCAACCACGCCTTTGACAATTATTTATCAGAATGCAAAAAATTTAGCGCCCAATTTAATTGCCGAAGACGGCAGTATAGGGATTCGGTTTACTAAAGAAATTTTTACAAACCGGCTGATACAGCAGTTCCGAAAGCCACTGGTTTCAACGTCGGCTAATATTAGCGGAGAAAAATCGCCCGCCTTTTTTAACGAGGTTTCCGAAGAAATTAAAACTCAGGTTGATTATATAGTAGAATATCGTCAGGATGACCTCGTTCCTGCATCTCACTCAAGTATTATAAAACTTGGGCACGGAGGAACAATCGAAATTATAAGGAAATAAAGATACATTTATAAAGAAATGCAGTTATTAAGTTACGAGTTACAAGTTACGAGTAAAAGGCTGAGCGTAGCCGAAGCCACAAAGAGGGATTTAGAGTGCAGAGTTTAGATATTAGTTATTCCGTTACTCAGTTATTCAATTATTCAGTTACTCGGCAGTCTTATGTTTTTGCGAATAAATTAAGTTATCTTAAATACTTAAGATTTAACAAATAGCCGCCAATAAAAATGACAGTAAAAATCAGGTTTACGACTGAAAATGCCTGACTGCTAATCCAAAATATTGGAAGGAGTAAAAGTACGATTTGTGTAGCAGTATAAATAAAAAAACCGTCGCGATGAAGTTTCCACATCCGTATGGCGCCGGTTAACGAAAGCGCCGATAACGCCATAAAAATCGTAAAATAAAGCGCCGTGATAGCGTTTATTGGGTACAATGCAGAGAATTCTGCAATAATTTCCGAAGCGCGTTCGAAAAACAGCGAAGCCGCTAAATACAAGACAAACGTAAAACTGCTTCCGATAAAGGTTAAAATGCATAAAGCACTTAAAAAATCAGGCCGATGTATTTTATTCATAATAGAAAAGTTTTAAACTAAAAGCCGCAATTCACAGCTCTTATTTTAATTGTTCAAAAATAATAGGTTTTTGGTCACTGTTTTAAAAAATCTTGCTTTTAAAATCTATTACATTTGTACTTAAAATTAAAATTTGAATAAAATGAAGAGAGATACCTTAGTATTCGATATTCTTAAAAAAGAACGGGAACGACAGTTGGGAGGTATTGAATTGATTGCCTCCGAAAATTTTGTGAGCGACCAGGTTTTGGAAGCCATGGGGTCGGTAATGACCAACAAATATGCCGAAGGCTATCCCGGCAAACGTTATTACGGCGGTTGTCAGTTTGTTGACGAAACCGAAACTCTGGCCATCGAACGTCTTAAAGAAATTTATAACGCCGAATGGGTAAATGTACAGCCACATTCCGGAGCGCAGGCCAACGCGGCAGTTTTAAGCGTTATTTTGAATCCAGGAGATACATTCCTCGGCCTTGATTTATCGCATGGCGGCCACTTGTCGCATGGTTCGCCGGTAAATTCTTCGGGAATGCTGTATAATCCGATAGCTTACAAGGTAAAAGAAAATACCGGTCTTGTGGACTACGATGAAATGGAGGCATTGGCGCTGGAACACAAACCAAAGCTGATTGTTGGCGGAGCTTCGGCATACAGCCGCGAATGGGACTACAAACGTATGCGCGAAATTGCCGATAAAACAGGTGCAATGCTAATGATTGATATGGCACATCCTGCCGGGCTGATTGCTTCGGGTTTGCTTGATAACCCGCTTGAATATGCACATGTGGTTACTTCAACCACGCATAAAACTCTGCGCGGGCCGCGTGGCGGTATTATTTTGATGGGAAAAGATTTTGATAATCCCTGGGATTTAAAAACACCAAAAGGCGTTTTACGCACCATGTCGTCGCTGTTCGATTCGGCTGTTTTCCCCGGTCAACAGGGAGGCCCGCTCGAACATGTTATTGCTGCAAAGGCTGTGGCGTTTGGCGAAGCGCTTTCACCTGAATTTAACGAATATCAGAAACAGGTTAAAAAGAATGCCGGCGTAATGGCAAAAGCGTTCATTGATTTGGGTTACAAGGTAATTTCAGGTGGTACCGATAATCATTCAATGCTAATTGACTTGCGCACTAAATTCCCCGAAATTACAGGGAAACAGGTTGAGAATACGCTGGTAAAAGCTGAAATTACGGTAAATAAAAATATGGTTCCGTTCGACAGCCGCTCACCTTTTCAAACTTCAGGTTTGCGGGTGGGGACTCCGGCAATTACAACACGCGGAGTAAAAGAAGACTTGATGCCGGTTATTGTGCAGCTAATTGATGATGTTATTTCAAACATTGATGACGAAAAATTGTTAAAAGTAGTGGGAGAGAAGGTTCATAAAATGATGAAGGATTTTCCGCTGTTTGCTTATTAATTTCAGGTTATACCAGTAGTTTGACAGTTAACTTAAAAATGTAGATTAATTCTATATTAACAGCAACTTGAATAATTACTCTCTGATTATCAGTGTATTATTGCATGTTTTTTATTAGCTGTGAAATAAATAGATTATGAACTTTTTTTTTACACTAAACTTTGTACATTTGCTTGAACGTTAAAGTTTAATTTATAAAATTAATAATTATGGCATACAAAATTTCTGACGAATGTATTGCATGTGGAACATGTATTGATGAATGCCCGGTTGAAGCGATTTCTGAAGGCGATATCTATGAGATAGATCAATCACTTTGTACTGACTGCGGTTCATGTGTTGAAGTTTGCCCGGTTGAAGCGATTTCTGCTGACTGATAATTCCGGACAACATAAAAAAAACCTGTTCTGAACGGACAGGTTTTTTTGTGTTTGATTCTCTCAAACAAATCGTCAATAATACCGAAATACTACTGTGCAATAAAAGTGTAATGAATAGTTCCGGTTTGTATTTCAGGTGCAGTTGGCGATGCATTGAAAACTGTTTTCGAAGCGGCTGTTTCGGCAAGTGAGAAAACTTGTTCGCTTATCGAACCGTTTCTGCGAACTGCTGCCTTAACTACCCTTCCGTTTCGGTTAACACTAATATCTACGATAACGTTACCGCCGCTTTGCGCCAGATAAACCGGAATAGGCAAACTTATGTGATGTCTGTTTTCGAGATAATACACAATATTGCTCTCACCCGTATTTATTACATTTTTTATTGAGTCGGGATCCATGCCTTCGGTATTATCGACAGGCATTTTAATATCCGAAATATCGGTGATTTTTTGCGATAACTGGTTGCTTACATTTGAAGCCAATTGTTTTGCGGCTTCTACTTCATTTAAATATTCCTGATCAAAAAATCTATCGGGTTCTGCCAACCGGTTTGAAGCGATATTGCTTGTTCGATTCAGATTATCTGAAACCTGTGAAGCTGTTTCTTCCGGGCTTTCAACTTGTTCTTCTTTAATTAGTTCCGGTTCGTCGGGCAGCATATTTATAAACTCAATCAACAGTTCTTTTTTATTTACATTACCTTTCATATCGATTTCAGCAAGTAAAAATGACATCACAAGCAGTATGTGGAACACGAGTGTTCCCATTACACCGTAAATGTTTTTCCTGTAAAAATCTTTTAACTTGCTCATAAGGCAAATGTATAAATTAAGATTGAAATCATATTAATTTGAATATTCAACTAAAATTTTTTGTTCATTATAAAAATAGGAAAAAGAATATTGTATTTTAACGTGCCAATGAGTGAAAAAATTAAAATATTGATTTTAAGCACAGTAGTGTTTATTTTTGCCTTTTTTTCAGCTGCAAAACCGCAATCTGTTATAGTTGATACTGTAAATTTAGGTGTTTTTTCTGAAGAAAACGGAAATTTTAATGATTCTATACCCCAAAACGAACCTGAAAAAAACGGGTTTAACAATTATTTTTACAGGTATTTATTCTCTCCTTCACGAGCGTATGTCGATAAAAAAGAGCTTGCATTGATTTATTACGGGCAAATGCAGGGAAAAACAATTTCGAAAATTAATGTTACCGCTCTTGAAGCTTTTGGCCCAACTACCGAAGACACAACAAAGCAGGCGAAAAGCTGGATTGAACGCACGGCAAATGCAATTCATACAAAATCGAACCTGAACACAATGCAGAAAATGCTGATGTTTAGCACGGGCGACACCATAAATCCGGAATTAATGTACGAAAATGAACGTATTATACGTTCACTGCCCTATATTCGTGATGTGCGGTTTTTACTTGAACAGGACACCATTAATCCTGATTATGTTAATGTGCATGTAATAACAAAAGATCGATTTTCGTTTGGCGCATCGGGACATATAAGCGGCGGGACTTCTTCTGCAGACTTTGAAATATATAACAATAATATTTTTGGAGTAGGGCATGAAATTTCTTTACGGCTTGATGCCCATTTAAACAGGCAGCCTAACATGTTAAACAGGCAGTCTAACATGGGGTTTGAAACTTTTTACACCATAAACAACATACGAGGGAAATTCATTAATATCTCAACCGGTTACATGGATACCTATCTGCGTGAGGGTTTTTCATTTGTTTTGAATAAGCCGTTTATTACACCTTCCATAAAATGGGGTTACGGAAGTTCGGCATCTCGCATGTACCGAACAAACCATATTTACGACAGCGATCCGTTTAAAAGCGAAAATTCTCTCAGTCTTTCGCTTTTAAGCGCCTGGGTAGGCCGAAGTTTTCAAATAAAACCTGAGTATGCCAACGGTTCACAAATTGTTATTTCGGCAGCGTTTTATAACCGAACATTTTTCCGGCGCCCCGATTTTAGGCTAACCGATAATGAATATTTTTCGAACAGTATATTTTATTTGGCAGGAATTACTTTTACGCAGCGTAAATATATACAAGACCAGTTAGTTTACAGTTACGGAATTACCGAAGACATACCGAAAGGGTTCAAAAATGAGTTGGTATATGGCTACGATAATAATGAGTTTGGCAATCGGCACTACCTTCATCTTTCGCTTTCGAACGGAAATTTTTTAATAAACCGCGATAATTATTTATATCTGACCGGGAGTATTGGAGGCTATTTCAGAAATAATACTTTTTCGCAGGGGCAAATTCAGGGAAGCATGAGTTATATATCGCGGCGAATTAAAGCAGGCAGAAAAACTTTCAGGTTATTTTTGAAATCAAATTACTTACAGGGAATAAACCGGTTCGAAATCGAAAACATTAATCTAAGCCAGAATGACGAAATTCGTGGTTTTAAAAGTTTAAAAACTATTGGAAAACAAAAATTAAGCGCCGATTTGGAATATGTGCTTTTTCTGAGAAAGGAAATATTAAAATTTAACATTGCCCTTTTTACTTTTGCAGATGTTGGGGTAATCGGTTCAAACAAAAAATTAATTTTTACTCAAGACTATTACAGTGGTTTTGGGCTTGGTTTGCGCCTGCACAACGAAAATCTTGTTTTAAAAACTTTTCAGCTAAGGCTTGCATTTTATCCGTTACGTCCTGATGATATGCGTTTTATGGGCTTTGCAATAAACGAACAGCTGAAAAATAATTTTTACAGTTTTGAACCCAAAGCTCCCCAGCCATTAGTATTTCGATGATTTAACGTCAGTTCGACATAAGAAAATCCCGTTAGGGATTAAATATCAATAGCATATCAGTTACAAGTTACGAGTTTTGAATTTTCAGTTATTCAATTACTCAATTATTCAGTCATGAGGAAAACAGAGAATCAAG
>Ga0082212_10007289_pt1 | contig 14669 bp, 7 predicted proteins | sample TergutNt197P3_FD_71548 | JGI IMG/M metagenome (GOLD analysis project Ga0082212, IMG submission 71548) | Neocapritermes taracua P3 segment gut microbial communities from Petit-Saut dam, French Guiana - Nt197 P3 | ecosystem: Host-associated > Arthropoda: Insects > Digestive system > Gut ... | reverse complement strand
TGTATGTGGGGGATGCTTATGCTCAAAAAGTGCTTGATCCTATTCATGACAAAGGTATTTCTTCTACCACTTATCCGAATCTAAAACCATATCCGGCAGGAAAAAACACCAACGATGGTATGGTTTCCGTATTCCAAACAAATGAAACTCCGTATAAATGGGAAGTTGAGAATTTCCAACCTCCCCGTCAGGATAAATTGGTTATTTATGAATTATTGATTCGCGACTTTACTTCTTCCGGTGATTTAAATGGCGTCATGAGTAAATTGGATTATTTAGAAGAATTGGGAATTAATGCCGTAGAGTTGATGCCTACCCAAGAGTTTGACGGAAACGACAGCTGGGGGTATAATCCCTGTTATTATTTTGCAATGGACAAAGCATACGGCACGAAAGAAATGTATCGGAAATTTATCGACGAGTGTCACAAGCGCGGTATCGCAGTTATTTTAGATGTGGTATTCAACCACGCTACGGGACAACATCCATTTGCCAAATTATACTGGAATCCGGCAAGCAATAAAACTGCCGCCGATAATCCCTGGTTTAATGTAGACGCACCTCATCCCTATAGCGTGTTTCACGATTTCAACCACGAATCTCCTTTGGTACGAACGTATTTCAAACGCAATTTGAAATTCTTGTTGGAAGAATATAAATTCGACGGATTCCGGTTTGATTTGACAAAAGGATTTACACAGCGTAAATCTACGGAATCCACCGCATCCAATTACGATGCTTCCCGAATCGCCATCTTGAAAGATTATTATAACGCTATTAGAGAGGTTAGTTCCGATGCTTATGTGATTATTGAGCATTTCTGCACAGATACTGAGGAAAGGGAGTTGGCTAACGCGGGAATGATGCCTTGGGGAAACAAAAACTATGCATATTGCCAAGCGATTATGGCTTATCAATCCGGTTCGGAATTTACCGGCGTCAATGGATGGACAAGATCGTGGACGAATAATAATTTGGTCGGATATATGGAAAGCCACGATGAAGAACGCTTGATGTATAAGGCAAAAACATGGGGAGTTACAAACGATATAAAAAACGACTTATCAGTTCAAATGGAAAGGGCTGCCTTGAGCGCCGCTTTCTTTCTTCCTCTGCCGGGCGCCAAAATGATTTGGCAATTCGGCGAATTGGGATATGATTACTCCATCAATTCGAGAGCGGGATCAACCGTAATCAACGACAACAATAGGACTGCAAAAAAAGAAATCCGCTGGGATTATTACGATGTTCCCGAACGTAAAATGCTGTATAATACTTATTCCAAATTGAATCGATTAAGAGAACTGTACGATGACGCTTTCGATAATCGATCTTATTGGGACATGCAGGTCGGTTACAGCAATTGGGGAGGGAGACGCATACGTTTAGACGCTCCCGATTTGAAAATGGTTATTGTGGGAAACTTCAACTCAAGCGGAAACGCTACAATCAACCCTAACTTTCCGGTAGCAGGAACTTGGTATGATTTAATGACCGGAGAAACAATGAATGTAACCAACACAAATATGACTGTCAGTATGGAGTCAGGGAAATTCAAAATACTGACCAATAAAAAAATAGATTTCTCTACCGGCATTAATGAAGTAAAAAAAGGAAACACGCATTTGCAACAATCGCCGGACAACTTGTTTATCGTTACGGACGAGCCTGTTATTGCTGCAAAAATATATACCATCAACGGCCTATTAATAAAACAGACACGCGGCGAAAATACCATTTCAATAGCAAATCTGCCGAAAGGCTGTTATATTCTTAATGCTCAATTAAACGAACAAAATATATCTTTCAAATTTGTAAAATGATAGTAGATAAAGCCAAAACAGTTTTGTGTATGTTAAAAATTTCTTGCATCTTTACAGAATATTTAGTTTATAAACAAAATAATTTAAAAATATGGAAAAGTTTATTGTACGTCAAAAATATTTAGATGCAGTTAAGCCGTATATCGGGCAACAAATTATTAAGGTTTTCGTTGGGCAGCGTCGTGTCGGAAAAAGTTACATTTTATTGCAAACAATAGAAGAAATAAAAGCGCTTGACAATACCGCTAATATACTGTACATTAATAAAGAAAATTTGCAATTTGATAGAATCAAAACTGCAAATGATTTGTATGAATATTTGCAAGAAAATACAAATGACAAACTAAAAAATTACGTTTTTATTGACGAAATACAGGAAATCGAGGAGTTTGAAAAAGTATTGAGAAGTTTGTTACTCAACCCAATTTACGATTTGTATTGTACAGGTAGTAACGCTCGCATTCTTTCGGGCGAATTAGCAACTTTTTTGAGTGGCAGATTCATTGAAATTCCTGTTTATAGTTTGTCGTACAACGAATTTTGTGAGTTTCAAAAATTGGAGAACAACAACGAAGCGCTGCAAAGATATCTAAAATACGGCGGACTCCCCTATTTAAAACACTTGGAGTTGGAAGACGAAATTGTTTTCAATTACCTAAAAGGTGTTTATAATACAGTTATTTACAGAGATTTAATTCAGCGTTACGAAATTCGAAATACTGCCTTTTTAGAAAGCCTTGTGCGCTTTTTAGCAGATAATACAGGACACCTTTTTTCGGCAAAGAAAATCAGCGATTATCTCAAATCGCAACAAATCAATATTGCCGTTTCGCAAATTATCAATTATCTTGATTATCTTGCAAATACGTTTTTAATTCAAAAAGTAAAGCGAATGGACATTGCAGGCAAGAAAATTTTTGAAATTGGCGAAAAATTTTACTTTCAGGATTTAGGGTTGCGACATACAATAAACGGGTACAAACCCAACGACATTGCTAAAGTTCTTGAAAATGCAGTATTAGAACATTTACTATATTGCGGCTATGATGTGAAAGTCGGACAAATCGGCGATTTAGAAATAGATTTTGCGTGTGAGCGTGGTGGAGAAAAACTCTATGTACAAGTTACATATATTTTACAAGATGAAAAATCTATTAACAGGGAATTTGGTAATTTACTGAAGATAAATAACAACTATCCGAAAATAGTAGTTTCCATGGATGAATTTACAGGCAACACTTACGAAGGTATTAAACACTTACATATACGAAATTTTTTAACAGAATGGAAATAAGCCGAACGCACAACGAGCGTAGCCGTTGCGCAACTTTACTGGATAATTTTTTTTCAATGGTAAACCATGCGAGAAAATACACGAAGATGAATAAAAAATTTACCAATGGAGCATGGGATAATTATCAATATTATGATAAATAGATTAATATTTTTTGCATTACTTTTCTTTTCCTTATCAGCCTCCGCCTTGGAAATCGCTCGCGTAGAGCCTGCTTTTTGGTGGGTAGATATGAAAAATACCGAACTGCAAATCTTGGTTTATGGAAAAGACATTGCCCGTTCCGAACTGCAATTTGAATACCCGGGTGTTCGCCTGAAAGAAATTGTCAGGGTCGAAAATCCCAACTATCTTTTTGTCTATTTAGAAATTGGGAACGGAACACAACCGGGCGTTATGAATATGACTTTTACCGAGGGAAAAAAGAAGCTGACGAAAACCTTCGAATTGAAAGCGCGTTCAGCCACGATTGGCGCTCAAGGATTTAATTCATCCGATGTGATGTATCTGATTATGCCCGACCGTTTTGCCAATGGCGACTCGTCCAATGATGTTTGGGACAATGAAGCAATAGACCGCAACGAACCGTTTGCCCGTCACGGCGGCGATTTAGCCGGCATCAACGCACATTTGGATTATCTTGATGATTTGGGAGTAACCACTATTTGGCTCAATCCCGTTCAGGAAAACAAGATGAACAGTCCCGAAAAATATAAATCCTATCACGGGTATGCCATTACCGATTTTTACCAAATTGACAAACGTTTGGGAACGAATGAGGAATATTGCCAAATGATTGACAATATCCACAAACGCGGTATGAAAATTGTTATGGACATGATTTTCAATCATTGTGGAAGTAATCACTGGTGGATGAATGATTTGCCCTGCAAAGACTGGTTAAATCATCAGGAAGGTTTTGTGTCGACAACCCATAATCTTAGTGCGGTAGCAGATATTCATGCTCCGGCATCGGAAGTTGCTGCAATGGCAGATGGATGGTTCGTTCCCTCAATGCCCGACTTGAATCAGCGCAACCGGTTACTGGGAGATTACTTGATTCAAAACAGTATCTGGTGGATTGAATATTCCCGCATAGATGGCATCCGTCACGATACGCATCCTTACGCCGATTTCGATTTCCTGTCGCGATGGGGAGCACGGGTAGAAGAAGAATATCCCGAATTTAACATTGTCGGTGAAGCGTGGTATGCAAATAGCGTCCTATTGGCATGGTGGCAACAAAATTCCAAAGTGAACAACAGACAAACCAACCTGAAAACCATTATGGATTTCAATCTGATGATGACTTACAATAAGGCTTTCGATATTCGTTCCACCGAAAATAATCCGTGGAAAAGTGTCTATGACGTTATTGCCCAAGATTTTATTTATAATGATGTAAATAATATACTCGTATTTTTGGATAATCACGATACCAGCCGTTTTCTGAAAGCGAGTGAAACCGATTTAAACCGTTACAAACAGGCATTGGCTTTTCTGCTAACTACTCGCGGCATTCCGCAGATATATTACGGTACGGAAATACTGATGACCGGCGAAAAAGAAGATGGTGACGGTAACCTGCGTAAGGATTTCCCGGGCGGTTGGCGCGGCGATCCTGTGAATGCTTTCACAGCAAACGGACGAACAAACCTGCAAAACGAAGCATTTGACTTCCTCAGAAAACTGCTTCAATGGCGTAGAACCAATCCTGCCGTATTCGACGGCGAATTGATCCATTACGTTCCCGACTGGCGGACGCAATGTTATGTTTACGCTCGAATCAAAGGTAATCACAAAGTGTTGGTTATCTTGAACGGTTCCGACCGGGAACAATCCCTGTCGCCGGCTAAATATTGGGAAGTACTTGGAAACGCGCTTTCAGGAAAAGAAATTATTTCCGGAAAAACAATCGATTTGAAAAAAGAGATAAATATTCCTGCAAAAGGAGTGTATGTTGTAGAATTATAATAGAATTTATTTAAAAAATTCATCATGAAGAATGTCGTATTATCATTATTATTTCTTGCATGCCTTTTTGGTTCCTGCAATCGCCAACCGCAATTTACTTCGGTCGTTCTCGACCAAAGCACAGCACAAACATTGATCTCCCCCAATGGGAACTACCAAATGTGGTTTTCGCTTTCCGGCGATGGTTCACCGGTTTATGAATTGGCTTACAAGGGAGAACCCGTCATTAACCCAAGTAAATTGGGTTTGGAACTGATGCAGGAAGGCGTGAAGCGCACATTTGACGATTTTTCTCCCGAAGGGCAAAAATCAGATAATCAAGACATTCAAACCAATTTATACAACGGTTTCCAAATCATAAATACGCAAACTTCTACATTCGACGAAACCTGGCAACCGGTTTGGGGTGAAACCAAAAACATCCGCAACCATTACAACGAACTAACGGTTACCTTGAATCAACCGGCAACCGACCGGCAAATCCTTATCCGCTTCCGACTTTTCGACGACGGATTGGGTTTCCGTTACGAATTTCCTCAACAAAAGAATTTGATTTATTTCTTCCTCAAAGAAGAACATACGCAGTTTGCCATGACCGGCAACCATACCGCTCTTTGGATACCGGGCGATTACGATACGCAGGAATACGATTATACCACCTCCCGCCTGTCGGAAATCCGCAGTTTGATGTCGAACGCCATTACCCCCAATGCTTCGCAAACACCATTTTCGCCCACAGGTGTGCAAACCGCTTTGATGCTGAAAACCAACAAAGGTTTATACATTAACTTGCATGAAGCGGCTTTGATTGATTATGCTTGTTTGCACTTGAATTTGGATGATAAAAACTTTATTTTCAATTCACATTTAACACCCGATGCCAATGGGACTAAAGGCCACTTGCAAACGCCTTGTGTCAGTCCATGGCGTACTGTTATCGTGAGTGATGATGCCCGCGACATATTGGCTTCCCGCATCACCCTGAATCTGAACGAACCCTGCAAAATCGAAGATATTTCGTGGATCAAACCTGTCAAATACATCGGCGTGTGGTGGGAAATGATTACCGGCAGAAGCGCTTGGGCTTATTCTGATTTACCAAGTGTTCAATTGGGGATTACCGATTTTACCCAAGTAGCACCAAACGGACGCCATGCCGCTAATACGGCTCATGTGAAAGAATACATTGATTTTGCCGCCTTGCATGGTTTCGACGCTGTTTTGGTAGAAGGTTGGAACATCGGCTGGGAAGACTGGTTTGGCAATTCCAAAGATTATGTTTTCGATTTTCTGACACCTTATCCCGATTTCGATTTGGACGAAATTCAACGGTATGCCGCAAGTAAAAAAGTGAAAATGGTGATGCACCACGAAACAGCCTCATCTGTTCGCAATTACGAACGCCACATCGACCGCGCCTACCAATTTATGAAAGACAAGGGTTATGATGCGGTTAAAAGCGGTTATGTGGGCGACATGGTTCCTCGAGGCGAATACCACTACAGCCAATGGATGAATAACCATTATTTATACACTGTCAAAAAAGCGGCGGATTACAAAATTATGGTCAATGCACACGAAGCGACTCGTCCAACCGGTATTTGCCGTACTTATCCGAACCTGATCGGCAATGAATCGGCTCGCGGAACCGAATATCAGGCTTTTGGAGGCAACAACCCCAATCACACAACCATTCTCCCTTTTACCCGTCTGATTGGCGGACCCATGGATTTTACACCGGGCATCTTCGAAATGGATCTTGAAAAAATCAATCCTGACAATACTTCGCACGTCAATTCGACGCTTTGCAACCAGTTAGCATTGTATATTACAATGTATAGTCCTCTGCAAATGGCGGCCGATTTGCCGGAAAATTACAACCGTTTTCTCGATGCTTTCCAATTTATCAAAGACGTAGCGTTGGATTGGGATGATAGCAAATACCTTGAAGCCGAACCGGGCGAATACCTTACCATAGCCCGTAAAGCCAAAGGGAGCGATAACTGGTTTGTAGGCAACGTCTGCGGTGAAAAAGGATTTACTTCTAACATTTCTTTTGATTTCTTAGACCCTGATAAAAAATACATTGCCACTATTTATGCCGATGGGGAAGATGCACATTACAAAACCAATCCGCAATCCTATACGATTCGTAAAATGGAAGTAACGAGTGAAACAAAATTGACGCAGCGGTCGGCGCCGGGAGGAGGATACGCCATCAGCATTTTCAACTGAAAAGAAGGCACATCAATGATGTAGCCTTACAAAAAGAGTATCTTAAAATATAGTTTGTGGATTTTGTACCGTTGTTATTTTTCTGTCTGTTTTCAGTACTTAACCAAGCATTAACATAAAATGCCTTATATTGAATATAGACATATATGTTTGTTAATTTTACGTTAAATCAAACGGTTTTATAAAAATATATTTGTAATTACGATATTTTATCAATTCCTTTGCTCCATATTTGAGAGAAAATTATACTAACTAAAACCATTTTATTTATGAAAAAGACAAAATTATTTGTGTTCATGGCAGCATTATTAATCAATTGGGGTATTACAACAGCGCAAGTTCAAACCGGAGTGTTTAAGACTTCTTCCGGGAATACGGATTTCCATCATTTCACCCGTAACCATGCCACAGGCGCTGCCGTATTTGTTAATCAGGAATCAAGTGCGGGGCCAATCTTGCGATTGTCGAGTGGAATAGCCACCGCCGGCTCTAACGTAAAATTCTCTTTTGAGAACAATGGTAATCTCGGTATTGGAACAATTACTCCCGGAGAGAAATTATCATTATACACAGCCGGCAACACCAAAGTTGTGACTCAGTATGGAAACGGTACGGGAAGCGGCTTTTCTGTGGGCATGAATACAGAAGGCAACGGATCTGTTTGGCATACATCTACAACAAAAACTATTTCTTTTGGAACGAGTAATCTTGAGCGGATGCGTATCAATGCCAACGGTACGGTTGATTTTCTCAGTACTGTTCAGTCAAAGGGATATCGGACAATGCCCGACAATACGAATTACCATCAGTTTGTTTCAAACAATACCTCAAATGCTGCCGTATATATCAATCAGGCAGCGGCTTCCGGAGCTATCCTGCGTTTGTCAAGCGGGATTGCTACCGCCAATCAGAATGTAAAATTCTCATTTGAAAACAATGGAAATCTGGGCATCGGCACGACTGCTCCCGCAGAAAAACTGTCACTTTATACCGCAGGCAACACCAAGGTCGTAACTCAGTATGGAAACGGAACGGGAAGTGGTTTTTCAGTGGGTATGAATACAGAAGGAAATGGTTCGATTTGGCATACGTCCACGACAAAAACGATCACTTTTGGAACGAGTAATAAAGAAAGAATGCGTATCAATGCCGGCGGCGCTATTGATTTTTTGGGTGCCATCCAATCCGTATCCGGTGGATATAAGATAGATACAACAGGCATTTTCCAATCAAAAGGGTACCGGACTATAGCCAACAACGTCAATTATCACCAGTTTGTTTCAAACAATACCTCAAATGCTGCCGTGTATATCAATCAGGCAGCGGCTTCGGGAGCTATCCTGCGTTTGTCGAGCGGGATTGCTACCGCCAATCAAAATGTTAAATTCACTTTTGAAAATAATGGAAATTTGGGCATCGGCACGACTGCCCCCGCAGAAAAACTGTCGCTTTATACCGCAGGCAGCACCAAAGTAGTAACCCAGTATGGAAATGGAACGGGAAGCGGATATTCTGTAGGTATGAATACAGATGGAACCGGTATGGTTTGGCATACCGCCAACAAAACTATTACCTTTGGGACAAACAATGCCGAGCGAATGCGTATCAACTCCGGCGGAACAGTTGATTTCCTGAGCACTACACAATCGAAAGGCTACCGTACAATGCCTGATAACACAAATTATCATCATTTCGTATCAAACATTACCTCTAATGCAGCTGTATATATCAATCAAGCAGCGGCTTCCGGTGCTATTCTGCGTTTGTCAAGCGGGATTGCTACCGCCAATCAGAATGTGAAATTCACTTTTGAAAACAATGGAAATTTGGGCGTCGGAACAACAACGCCTGCCGAAAAACTGTCGCTCTATACAGCCGGAAACACAAAGGTCGTTACCCAGTACGGAAACGGAACAGGCAGCGGTTTTTCAGTAGGGATGAGTACGGAAGGAAACGGTTCAATTTGGCATACGGCAGCAAAAGTCATTTCATTTGGTACAAGCAACGCCGAGCGAATGCGTATTCACTCCAACGGGAATATCGGTATTGGAACCGCTTCGCCCGACTATAAGTTGGATGTAGTCGGTAATGTTCGTGCACATTCCGTACAGATCAGTACCGCCAAAACCGCCGACTTTGTCTTTGAAAAGGATTATCCACTGATGTCGTTGTCGGAAGTGGAAAGTTTTATCACTGCCAACAAACACTTACCTGAAGTGGCTCCTGCAAGTGAAATGATTGAAAATGGAATAGATATGGCAGAGATGCAAATCAAACTTCTGCAAAAAGTCGAAGAACTTACTTTATACGTCATACAACAACAGAAAGAAATTGAAGAATTAAAACTAAAAACCAAAAACTAAAAACTATGAATTCAAAATTATCAATTATTCTGTTGGGAGTTGTGTGCTTTTTGTGTTGCGGTCAAGCACAGGCACAGACCACTTTCGGATACGACCTCTCCGGTAATCGCATCAGCCGTGTTATTAAATTAACATCCCCATTACGGAGCGCTGAGGAATCGGAAGAAAATCAAACAGAAGAAGAAACAACAGAAGTGACCGGCGACACAATTGAAGAACCTGTTGAACAGGAAATTCACAGCGAAATGTTGAATGATTTTTCCGTACTTATTTATCCGAATCCGACCAAGGGCGAACTCACGGTAAAAATACAGGGATTGCAGAAAGAAAAAACTGCCAACCTTAGACTCTACAGTGCGTCGGGAAGTCTTATTCAGCAAAAGACAGGCGTGAGTGATATGGAACATCTTGATATCAGTAACCAACCGGCAGGAATTTATATCCTAAAAGTTATATCGGATGATTCATCTACCGATTGGAAAATCATTAAGCAATAACAGTTATGGGAACATATAAACATTATATCCGAATATTGCTGTTGGTGATTTTCCCTTTGAGCCTTTTCTCACAGCAAAAAGCCATCACGCTTTCAGCATCCATAACCGCAAACGGATCAAGCGTATATGAGGCGCAGCAAACGATCACTCTCAAACCGGGTTTTTCCTATACGGCAAAAAGCGGTGCTTCCTTTGTAGCAAAAATAAACGAGTCGATGATTACTCTTCCCGATTATGCAACACCCATAGCGGTTGGAAATCGAACACTCAATACAAATTTGAGCTTTGGAACAATAGCCGGCAGTGCAGGAGTGGGAGAAACCGGAGCAGGCAATTATCAGGTAGCGCTCACGCTTCCGCCGGGAATTAACGGAATGCAACCGGCTATTTCATTGGTTTATAACAGTCAGGGAGGAAACGGCGTTGCAGGCTGGGGTTTCAATATCGCAGGATTCTCATCAGTTTCCAGAGCGACGCGAACCATTTATTCCGATGGGGTAGCCGAAGGAATGTTGACTACACCAAACGCCAAATATGTACTCGATGGAATTTCTCTGATTCCTGTTTCGGGTACGAACGGCGCCAATAACACGGAATACCGCATGGAAATGGAAAATTTTTCCAAAATTTATTCTCGTGGGAGTTTTAACAATACGGGCCCGGACTGGTTTGAGGTGAAAACCAAAGAAGGCTTAACTTTGAAGTATGGATCCGGATCGGGAAAACTAAAAGCTACATCGGGAACTTCCACCGCTTACGTACAGGCATGGTATCTTAACCGCATGGAAAACCCCGATGGTGTGGGAGTTGATTATGAGTACGAATCCTCCGGAATGGGATTATATATTAAAAAAATAACTTATGCAGGCAATGCCGTAGAATTTTACTACGATACCCGAAAGGATACGATACCTGTTTATCTTGGAAGTAAAACCGGATTTCAAGACCGTATCCTTAGAAAAATAGCTGTCAAATGTGAAGGAGAAGTGTTTCGCAACTATGAATTCGAATATGCATTCGACCGTTTCTCCAGACTGATCAAGATAACGGAAGGCGTTGGGACAGGTGAAAAGAAAAACCCGACCGTTTTTGAATGGGGAAATTATCCTTCTAAAACGAATATTGATGTAAAAAACATTACCTTTGCTGCATCATCAATGGAAACTGATTTTTCCAAGCAATATTATACAAGCGTGGATTTAAATGGGGACGGATTAATGGATATAATAAGCTATTTTCCTTACAAACAAAATGGCAGCGACTACAATGCTGTTCAAATGTACATTGCAAAAAGAGATGGGGACAATATAAAGTTTGATAAAGGCGGATATTATTTATTATCACCTTCCAGTAATTTTAGTAATGTCAAAACAAAATATGGAGGATTTATTACCGGTGATATTTTCGGTACAGGTATGCAAACTGCAATATTACCCGCATATAGTTTATACAACAAAGAGTCTTCTGTAGATTTTTTTATTATTAATGATAATAGCTACAGAATTTTTTCAAGCACTCTTGTGTCCAGTTCGGAACTACCGGAAATTGCCGTTGGTGATGTAGATAACGATGGTAAAACCGAATTACTTTACATTGAGAAAGGTAAAACCAACGGAAACTATGTGTTGAAAATAGGAGGAGATGGTAAAAACCCATTTAAGAGTTTTCCGCTTAGTATTACCAATAAGCCTGAAAGAATGTTTGTTGTTGATTTCAATGGAGATGGTATGGCAGACGTGATGGTTGTAACTAAAGATGGTTATCATATCTATTGGAATCAGGGAGGCGCTTTCGACAAGTTATTTTCTTCTGCTAATAAGACTGTCGGTACACTTTTCAACAGCGACTACAGTGAAATTGCAGTAGGGGATTTTAATGGCGATGGACTGCCGGATTTTGTTCTGAACGAACATTGCAACAACAAATGGCATCTTGCAATTAATCAGGGAAATGGCATTTTCTCTAAGAAAGCGCTGCCGCAAATCACTGCCGTTGAAGAAAATTTCACTGCCTTGAACGATGATAAGGATCAATGTTTTGTAATTGACTTCGATGGAGACGGTAAATCGGATATAATCATTAGTGATTCCGAGTATAAACAAGATTATATTCTTGGACTTATTAAAAATGGAGGAAGTTTTGTTAATCACAAAGTCTATTGGTACCGCTCTACTGGAAATGACTTTGAACTCGTAAAATCGACGACATACAACAAAGATGATGCCAGAATGAAATATTTCGCCTTTGGTGATTTTAAAGGTATGGGGAATTCACAAATGCTGTTTTTCGGTTACGATTGCTACAATGGAAAAGACTTGACGCAAAAATGGCGTCTGTATGAAAATGCGGGATTCACTGCCGAAAGCGGTAAAATTAAAGGAATTGCAGACGGAATGAATAACCGGACACAATTCTCTTACAAACCGCTGACAGATCCGTCGGTTTATACTACAGGTACTTCGACTTACCCTGTCGCATCTCTGAGAGGCCCGCTGTATGCGGTTGCCGAAATGACGCAGACCAACGGAGTAGCGGGAAATGCAGTGAACAAATACACCTACCGAAACGGAAGGATACATATGCAAGGTCGTGGATTTTTTGGATTTGAACAAATCAAAACAACTGAATCACTTAGCAATACAACCCAAATACAGGACTATGGAATCAATAATACCTATTACTTTCCTGTGTTAAATAAAACAGCGCTTTTAGCCGGCAGCGATACATTGACTACCGTATCTTTCACAAGCAAAGTAAACGTTATCAGTGGAAAACGCATTTTCCCCTATACGGAATCAACTGTGGAAAAAGATTTTCTAAACGGAGTTTCCAGTTCACGCGTACAGGTTTACAACAACGACGGAAACCTGACCAAAGAAACCGTCAAATATGGAAACGATGTTACCGAGGTTAAAGATATGCTTTACGGACATTACGGCGGAAACGGCATTGCCAATAAACCGACAACTTTAACTCAGACACAAACCTATACGGGACAGACGGCTTTTACTACCAAACAGCAATTCGGTTACGATGCAAAGGGACATCTGATCAGAACATCCCGGTTTGATAATACAACCAATCCATTGGTTACCGAATACCTGAATTTCACAACTACCGGATTGCCGGGGAAAATAAAAGTATCGACAAAGGAAGCGGTAAGAGAAACCTCATTTGTGTACGATAATAGAGGCAGGATTACTTCTACAACCAATGCCATTGGGCAAGTTTTCAAAACAGCGTATGACAAGCGCGGGCGAATGATTACACAAACCAATCATTTGAATAAAAGTACCGTTCACGCCTACGACAGTTGGGACAGGGAAACTTCGGTAACCTATCCCGACAACACTTCTGCAACCGGTCAATGGGCATGGTCGGGAACAGGGGGCGATGTTCCTGCCGGTGCATTGTACCGCTCAACATCGACCGCTACGGGAAAGGCAAGCGTAACCACTTATTACGACGCGGTTGGACGTGAATTGCGCACCCTTTCATACAACGCTACCAACAAGAAAGTGTATTCCGACAATCAGTACAATACCAAAGGACAGTTGGAAAAATCTTCGCTGCCTTATTTTCCGGGTGAAGCCGCCAAATGGATTACTTACGCCTATTATCCCAACGGACGGCTGAAAACGGAGAATAATCTCGGAAGAAACACGGAATATGCATACGGTACACTGACTAATACCGTAACAGCTCCCGACGGGCAGAAAACGACAAAAACGACCAACGCCGCCGGCGATATAGTGAAAGTGGAAGAAACCGGAAGAGGAGGATTAATCCAGTATGTTTACCACAGTTCAGGGCAGCCCCGATCTATCACAGCCAACGGCGCTACTTTCACCATGGAATATGATGCTTACGGCAGACAGACGAAACTGACGGATCCCAATGCGGGAAGCATACAATATGTTTATAATCCTTTCGGGGAGTTAATTACTCATAAGGATGCCCGCGGCTTTACCACTTCATTCAAATATGACAATCTCGGCAGAGAAACGGATCATACCGTAAACGGACAAACATACACCAATGTATATAATTCTTATGGAATTGAATCGGTGAAAAACGGAGATAAGGAGTTCAATTACAAGTATGATACCTTTGGACGCATCCTGTCGTTTACGGAAAAAGCAGGTGCGGAAAGTTATACCACAAGTTATGCCTACAACGACATCGGACAGTTGCTCACTCGCACTTTTCCTTCGGGATTTGCAGTGGAATACAGCTACACAAACGGTATGACAACTGCCATCCGTAAAGCCTCTAATCGTGCAGTAATTTGGGAATTGACTGCATCCAATGCTTTGAGTCAGATAACTTCCTACCGCAAAGGCGGCAAATTCAATGTTGCCCTTGAGTATGATGCTTATTTCAATCCCAATAATAAAAAATTGGATGGCGTCAGCTATGCTGCCCGTGACATCAATCCAAAAACAGGGAACCTGAACAGCCGGTCGGTTGGGACACGCAAAGA
>Ga0082212_10007288_pt1 | contig 14669 bp, 13 predicted proteins | sample TergutNt197P3_FD_71548 | JGI IMG/M metagenome (GOLD analysis project Ga0082212, IMG submission 71548) | Neocapritermes taracua P3 segment gut microbial communities from Petit-Saut dam, French Guiana - Nt197 P3 | ecosystem: Host-associated > Arthropoda: Insects > Digestive system > Gut ... | reverse complement strand
CAACAATGTTTCCCAACGCCACGTTCAAATTGCCAAACAAACAGAGCGTGCCATGTCGTTCATAATTATACTCGATACGTTCTGGTTTTCCCGGCTCCATCGGCTTCGTCGGTGCTTCTCGTCCCAACGCTTGAATGCCGGTTTTCTCATCGACCGACACCGTGTGGATGCCCAGCGCTTCGTTGATCGCCGCTGTCAAATACGTTTGACAAACTTTTTCCACAGCGCGTTCGAACTGTTCGCGATCTTCTATCTTGGCATTCAGCCAGTAGCGGCTTCGGTGGGGCGACAAGTCGTTTTTTTGAGAATCCGATGCACCGAGGCTCGCGAAATCGTGCCGAGGATGCCTTGCTTGATGGAAACGGTAACGAGATGATCGAGCGTCCAGTGCGTCACCGGAATGCCATATTGTTCGGGTGTTTCTTGAGCCAGACCAGCCACTTTCGCTCGTTGTTCCAGTGTGATTTCGTTTTTCCTGCCACGTCCTTTTTCATCGGCGAGCCAATGAAGAACGAGTTTGGCATCCATCGCAGGACGCAACGTGGCAGCGCTCTGTTGCCAATCGTGATGGTGTTTTGCCCATCGTTTTCGCCATTTTCCGACCTCATTTCGATTGAGACCGATTTGGTGGGCGATGTCTTGATTGTGCATTCCTGTAGCGGCGGCAAGTACCGCTCGGACTCGCTGTTTTTTGTACTCCGGCACGCTCAGTTGCCGAGTGATTTTTTCTAAAAGGGCTTGTTCGCAAGCCTCCAAAGTGATGGGGACTGCCGTCCGGGACATAAAGGGCTCCTCAAAAAAGAACAACTCTACGGAATAATAACAATCTTGCTAATGTTATGCAAGAACAATTAGGAAACCGTGTAGTAGTTCCCAAAATCTGACTGGGTAAGGTATGTACTTTCTCGATGTCTTTTTAATGCCCCGTTTCAAATACGGGTACCGGCGGGGCGGCAAATAAGTGTGTCGGAAGTTTGCCGTCCCATTTTTCGACTGCCGAAAGCCAAATCAATTCCATCGTGGCGAATTGCTTTTTCAAACTTAATGCTTCTGCTTCCGCTTTTGCTTTTTCCATGATCGCTTCGGCTTCCCCTTTTGCGGTTTCGACTTTTTGCTGGGCTTCAAACCGGTATCGTTCCAATTCATTTTTGGCTTGCTCTGCCCTTTGAGCCGCCGTTACTTTTGCTTCAATCGCTGTATTGAATTCCGATGAAAAGTCAAAATTGGTAATGTTGACGGCATCAACAACCACACCAAACTGAAGCAGCCGTGTACTGATCGATTCCCGGATGCCCAGTGAAACGGTGGAACGTTCGGTAATCAGTGCTTCGGCGGTGTATTTTGCGGCATCCGCTTTGAAAGATTCCTGAATCGCTGGCTCAATAACGGTTGTAAGATAGCGCATGCCGAGTTCCCGGAAGAGTGCTACCGCCTGTGCTTGATCGACTCGGTAGTTGACCACAATAGTCGCGTTGACCACTTGCATGTCCTGCGAAGCGGCGGCGGCTTCCACTTCGGCTTTCTGAATTCTTACATTGAGTCGCTCCACCTTGGTGATAAAGGGGATGACCACATGGAGTCCCTCGGTGAGGGCAGTTTCTTGGGCAGCACCTAGTCGAATCACGACACCGACCTCACCGGGCTCAATGAGGCAAATGGAATTAAAGAGACCGACAAGGAACAAAATAACGATTGTTCCCATGAACACAGTACCGGCACTGACTTGATTGGGGCTGGAATTGTTCCTACGCATGTTTCAGTATGTAAAATGTGAGCGGGCTAAATCCTATCACAGAGTCGGCATTTTCGCAAGGGCGTGTTGAAAGATGTCCCACGCCGTTTGTAATTCTCTCGGCGGCAAAGCGGGCAACCCCGTTGACAATCGCACGAAACGCTTTAGAATGGCACAGTAACGACCTACTTCTATGCCTGTATTTAACCCTGCGTCGGCTCTGGAACAATACGATGCCAGCATTGAGTTGCATCGTGCCGGGGAAGTTGCCCTGGCAATGGAAAAGTTGCGGAACATCACCGCCGAATATCCTGATTTTGCACTCGCCTATAATGCTCTGGCTGCCTTTCACAAGAAGGCAAATGACGTGGATGCTGCCATAGAGCACATGGAAAAATACTGTGCGTTGGTCCCGGACGACCCCTTCGGTTATTCCGTGCTCAGTTCCTATCATATCGCGGCAGGGCGACGAGCCCAAGCCGAAGAAGCCCTTGGTCGAGCCAGTGAACTGCGATTCAAGGCGCAGTTCGGGTAGGCTCTCCCGAATGCCGACGACGGCGTCGTCGGCATTGTCCCAAAGCCTCACCCGCCGGTGTATTCGTTGCCGATTTTTCGGGCACGTTGCGGTTTGTCAAGATTAATGCCGCGTGCGATGCCAGTCTGAACGAGGAGATTCCAACCCGATAAAAGTTGGAGGTAGGAATCGTATCCCTTAAGTGCCGGAATGACAATCGTCTCGAACGGCGTTTGCTGCGGAGCAACAGCAACGAGTTTCAAATTGATGGCATCCACATAACGTTCCTTGATGCGCTGCCATTCCGCCTCGAAGGGGTCGATCAGCACAACCACGTCGTTCGGTTGCATAATCTCTTCTGCGCCATGCAACAAGTACGTCCCTTCAAGAAAATCGCTCTTCTGCCGCGTGATCTCGTTCGTTTTCAAGGTAAGTTCCTCTGCAACGCCATTGTTTCGACCTGCAAAGTAGATCGTACCGGCTTGCGCCAGAGCAGCAATCATTGCTGGTTCGTATTCGACGCTCAAAACTTGCCTTCCCAATACCGCCGCTTGATTTGCCAACTCCGCACTCGAGAGATCATCTATTTTGCACAAGAGCGATTGATAGACCAGTGCTTGTTCTATCACGCTTTTTGTGGCAGCAACGGCTTCTTCTTTGCCGCAAGAAAGGACAATCGACTCGTCGGCAAATTCGAGAATTTTCCCCTGCGGATTAGCAGTCACAGCAAGACACCTGTTGTGCCCTTCCCGTTTCAATTTTGCCAAGAAATCAATCGTTTCTGCCGTTTGCCCACTGTTTGAGGAAGCAAACACGACCCAATCGGACAGATCGTATTCCATCGCCTGCCGACTGCCTTCGGTAGCGACATAGAGCTCGGGGCTACAAGCCCAACGCCGGATACTGTCCATGAAGTTTTTCGCAGGAAAAATTCGGGAAGACCCCTCGCCAGAAATGAAAATTTGCACTTTTCTCTCGGTTTTCATTTTTTCGGCGATACTTTGCATTTGACCGAAATCGAATCGGGCAATCAAATCTGGAGTTTCAAGCATTTCGCGGACGAGAGCAAAGGAGTTGTATTTGGATTCGGTCAGGTTCATGTGTGTTAAAGGAGTTAAGGGTTGATAGTGAGGAATTCGATTGTTGTGGCGAGGAAGGCGGGGGAGAAAAGCCCCCGCTCGTGCGTTTCATGCATGTGCAATGAAGTGAAATGAGGATTACGCAACATAGGGATTGTATTCACCCGGTATGGCTACGGCATGTTCGTAGGTTCCATCAGGACCAGGCATTAGCGGCGGTATCGTATCGACAGTCAGTTCCACGTCATACGGAAAGAGGGATTTTCCCTTAGCGACGGCATCGTCCCACTTGATTTCTTGACCGCTATAAGTTGCCATACGACCCATTACAGCAGTCATGCTGCTTGTCGCGGCATGCCAGCCATCATGCAGTCGTTCACCCTTCCGTATCATTTCCGCCTGATTGACGTGCTCTTGCTCATAGGGGTTTCTGCCTTTGGGGGCATTCCATCGCTCTTCGCCGGTGGGGCGCAGCCAGGCGGCTTCCCAAGAAGTTCCCCCGCTCCCTTTTGTCCCCGAGACCATCTCCGCAACGTTATTCCAGCAATTCGGTGTCTGCCGACACGTGCTGATCATCACACTGTCGTCCGCGTACCGGTACTCGACGTAATGGTGATCGAATATGTTTCCGCAAGCGGCAGGTGGGAACTTCGGCGATTTCCGAACTTGCCTTCCGCCGTTCCCGGCACAGGAAACCGGATGTGCCAACGGCTCCCCTTTGCCATGAATCCAGTTGCCGACATCGATGTTGTGGCAGTGCTGTTCGACGATGTGGTCGCCGCACAACCAGTTGAAAATGTACCAACGCCGAATTTGGAAACTGATTTCCGTTTCTCCTTCTAACCGAGAGCCGGCACCGCTGCCACCATTCCAGAACATGCGTGTCGAAAGAACATCGCCGATCGCACCAGCATGAATGCGAGAAATCCATTCGAGGTACTTTTGTTCATGCCGGCGTTGGAATCCTGCGCATACGGTCAACCCTTTCTCTTCTGCGATCTTGTTCGCCTTCATACAGCGGCGGTATCCTTCAGCGTCAACGCAGAAGGGTTTCTCCATGAAAACGTGCTTTCCTTTTTCGACGGCGTGCAGAAAGTGGTCGGGATGGAAGCCAGCCGGCGAGCAGATATGTACCACATCGACTAACTCTGTGACCTTTTTGTAACTATCGAATCCGAAGAAAACATGGTCGGGAGACAGATCGACTTTTCCTGCGGCGGCTTCCATGGTTGAAAGTTCAGTCATTCTCTGCGTTGCTCTTGTTTCATTGAGATCGCCGAGAGCAACGATCTTGATGGCATCCCCGACTTTGAGTCGATCAACAATACTGCCCATGCCGCGTCCGCCGCAACCGATGAGTCCTACTTTGATGACATCGGAACCGACGGCATGGACTGCTGGGACTGTCGATAGTACGCCGACAGTGGTGATCCCTGCCGAGACGATTCCGGCGGTCTTCATAAAACCTCGACGGGATTGTCGAGAAACACTTACGATTTCGTTCATCTTATTATCCTTCTGTTTGTTCAAAGTACAGACGCAATTCTTGCGCCTCCAGTTGCTCGAATTCTAACACAACACACTACGCTCTGTCCAGTGGGAGACAAACTTGGCGCACTCGCTTTGCGCCAAGCAAATTGTATCACCCGGAAACACAGGCTTTGATCGCTTCCGATGCTCTTTCGACGGCAATCGCATCTATGTCAAGGTGCGTTACTGCACGAAGTGTTGCCGGAGCGGTGGCGAGCATGAGGATTCCATTCTCCGCTAACATTCGGCAAAAATACTCGGCAGGAGTTAAGCCGTTTTCTGTTGCCGCTTTCACCACACGAGCCGACAGTATTTCAAAAAACACCATATTGGTTTCCGTTTTTTCGTATTTCAATCGGACAAGTTTCGGGTCAAGATTACCAATCGCTTCGGCAAGCCCACGAGCGTTTTCATGGTCATACGCAAGCCGTTCGATGTGATGATCCAAAGCGTAAATCGCAGCGGCAGCGAGAATACCAACTTGCCGCATCCCTCCGCCGAGAACCTTTCGCCGCCGCAACGCACGGTGCATCCAGTTCGCCGACCCCGCTAAAACAGAACCGATGGGGCAACCAAGCCCCTTGCTCAAACAGAGGGAAACAGTGTCGAACGGCTTTGCGAGTTCGGTAGCAGAAAGACCAGTCGCAACGACTGCATTCATCAACCTTGCGCCATCCAAATGCGTTGTCAAATCATGATTTTTGGCAACTCGGCAAACGTCGAGAACGTTGTCTTGCGACCAGAGGCTTCCACCGCCTCGATTGTGCGTGTTCTCCAACGCTACCGCTTTGATGTCAGGATGATGAAGGTTCGATGGGCGAAGATGCCCCAGAAGTTGTTCGGCAGTGAAAATTCCACGCTGCCCCGGTAATGTCCGAACACAAACGCCATTGATTTGGGCGTAACCGGCTTGCTCGAAGATGAAAATATGAGCGTTTTCGTCGCACACCATCTCTTCGCCCGGTCGGCAATGGAGTGAGATGGCGATTAAATTCGACATCGTGCCGGAAGGCACGAAGAGGGCTTTTTCTTTACCAAGAAGTTCTGCGACTTTTTCTTGTAGTTTCAGAACGGTCGGATCATCACCGAGAACATCATCGCCGACAGGAGCGTGCTGCATTGCCCGAAGCATGTTTTCGGTCGGTCTGGTTACGGTATCACTGCGGAAATCGTACATGGAGTCAGGGGCAGGAGTTTACAGCAATGACATTGTACCAGATTATGTCGACCATTTCTCATCATCGCAATTTCCGCTCGTAGTTGTTCGATGAGAATTGCTTGTTCCAATGGCAGTTTTTTCCAATCCATAGAAGGAATCCTACGCTTTTGTGGCTCTTGACGAAAACCCATCTGAGAATAGAATGAAGAAACTGTTAACGGCGACGAATTCAGTGTGTTCGCACCGCGAGTGTTGAGTATCATAAACACCACAAATGAATAATGGCGAGGCTAAACTAACGGCAATGAATGCGGTGTTCCGAATCACTTGGTTTGGCGCGGTCATCAATCTATTTCTCGCCGTCATTAAATTCGTTGCCGGCGTCGCGGGACACAGTTCCGTACTCATTGCCGATGCCGTCCACTCGCTTTCCGATCTTGTTACCGACGCCGCTGTTTTGCTCGGTATGCGGTTTTGGAATCGTCCTGCCGATCAGCGTCATCCCTACGGACACGCAAAAATCGAAACACTCGTAACGCTGTTCATCGGCGTTGTCCTTGCTTTCGTTGGTATCGGTCTCATTTTCGAGGCAGTGCATGCGCTGATCGACATTTTACACGGGAACCCACCGCCGCCGCCGAATTGGCTGCCGTTGATCGCCGCACTGGTGTCCATTGTTGTCAAAGAGTGGTTGTACCGAGCAACGGTCAAAGTTGGCATGACTGCCAAGTCTTCCGTAACGATAGCCAACGCTTGGCATCACCGGAGCGACGCGTTGAGTTCTATTCCTGCGACCACTGCTGTCGGAACGTGTTTGTTGTTCGGACCGGAATACGTTTTTCTCGATCCAGTCGGAACGGTGGTTGTCTCCTTCATGATTATCCATGTCGCATGGAAAATTATGCAGCCGACCTTTGCCGCTCTGCTCGATTCCGGTGCGTCGGAATTGCAGTGCAAATCCATCGCCGAAGAAATACGTTCGTTTGCCGAGGTCAGAGATTTGCACAAATTCCGAAGCAGATATGTTGGTCCGACGGGACTCGTTATTGACGTTCACATTCAGGTTGCCCCAAGCATGTTGGTTACAGAAGCGCACACTCTTTCCCATCAGATCAAACGAAAACTGTTGCAGAACGGCGAAAATATCATTGACGTTTTTGTTCACGTGGAACCGGATACTCCCGAACAAGAACTAGAATCCGTTGTGGCACCATCGTCGTAGCGTGTTGCCAATAGGGAACCGACGGATGGTGGCGATGGATTTCAGATAGAGAAACAGTAAAAATTGTGAGCGAAGGACTTCAGTCCGTAACTCACAACACGCTCCTCAACCCACCGGCTTCAGCCGGTGGTGGTGGTTTAGTTTCCCAATGATATTCCCTTTGTTTCGTACAAAGACACGGAGTTCACGGAGGAATTTTCGGATATTTCGACTCCTCCGTATGCTTGGTGCTTTTGGGAGAGAAAAAACTTGGAACGGTATTGGGAAACTGTGGACTAACCTATTGCACTGCTGATGATCTTACCGGCAACCGCAACCGCAGGACGGCTTTGCCTTCTTCAAGGAATTCCTTGCCCCTTCCAGTTGACCAGCACTGCCGAGCATGTTGTTCTTGTGCATAATGTACTCCGCATACGCCTGCATAAACGTTTTTCCCGGCGGACGAAGATCGAAATCTTCCGGCTTGTCGCGGAAATGTTCCCGATGAATCGCACACCAAACAAGCCGCCCGTCGGTGTCGATGTTGATCTTCGTGACCCCCAATTTTGCCGCCGGGAGATACTGCTTTTCGTCCACACCACTTGCGTCTTTGAGTTTTCCGCCAGCGTTGTTGATCCGCTCGACCCAGTCCTTGGGAACACTACTACTCCCGTGCATGACCAGTGGGAAATTCGCAGGAATCGCCTGTTGGATTTTTTCCAACACATCGAAATGCAGTCCCTGTTTCCCGGAAAACTTGAACGCTCCGTGCGAGGTGCCGATGGCAACTGCGAGCGAGTCCACGCCGGTTTTTTCGATGAACTCGGCAGTTTGGGCAGGATCGGTCAACTTGACGCTACCGACAACGTCTTCTTCGACACCGCCGAGTTGACCGAGTTCTGCTTCAACAACGATTCCCTTTGCGTGTGCCCTGTCCACCACTCTTTTGGTCGTCTCAACGTTCTCGTCGAACCCGTGGTGCGAAGCGTCTATCATGACGGAACTGTAAAAACCACTGTCGATACAGTCGTAACAGGCTTCTTCAGTACCGTGGTCAAGATGAACGGCAAAAATTGCTTCGGGAAACACCTCATCAGCACAGCGAATGAGGGCTTCGAGCATCCGTTTGTCGCTGTATGACCGGGCACCACGCGATATTTGGATAATAAACGGTGCGCTGGTACCATTGTCGACGGGTTCGTCGTTACTCCCCTTTTTACCTAGATTACCCCGGAACAGCCCGATGGTTTGTTCGAGGTTGTTGATATTGTAGGCACCGACGGCGAATTTTCCGTAGGCGTGTTGAAATAAATCTTTGGTGGTAACGATCATAAAGGTTTCTCCTCTTTCTTGTTAGTGGTTGTAGGCTCGACGACCCTACCCCCCCCATTGTACCGCAAACGTTCCGTCTTGTAAGCGGGGTTGCCCAGAGCAATTGAGCCCGGATTGGGCGAAATGCCAAAGTTGCCCTTGTGCGTTTCGGAGAAAATCGCTACCCTCCAGCAACTTTTCAAGAAAACCATTGCAAATGATAGCAAAACCAAGGGGACTTGTAAGAATCTGGCGGAAAATTACGAAACCGTTTTTGAGGAAAATCGAACTCGCAAACAAGATGAATGCACTGCGAGCCGGCAAGAACGAAATCATAACCGTTTTTGGTGCGTCTAGTGAAATTAGCAACGCCGTAGATACCCTGTTGCGATTCAATCGTTGGAAACTCATTTTGGGACGCGATGTTGTCCGATTCTTGCGGATCCCTGAGCCTCGTTCATGTGGATGCTGGTTGTATGCACAACACATCGGCGTTGACCTCGAAGCAGAAATCCAATCTACTGATGAAGCCTGGATACTTGATGGCATCAAACTCCCTCATGTTGCGAGCAAAGAAAGAGCTCTATGGAATGACGAGTTGTCTGATATCGTGTTTCCAAGTTACCTTAGGCGCAAATCCGGCGATTTTGACACATATTATGATATCGTGGAAAATTGTCTGGAAGATTTTTGTGAAGGTCCCTACGAATATGGAGACGTTTGCCTTGGAGAGGGCGACGTTGTGTTTGATTGCGGTGCCAATTTGGGAGTGTTCTCAGCAGTGGCAAGTCGATATGGAGCGGAAGTCTTTGCGTTTGAAGCCATTCCCGATATTATCGACGATTACCTTTCGAAAACAGCAAGTTTGAATGACAACATCCATATTGTGAACGTTGCGGTTTGGGACGAGGAAAATACGCTCAGTTTTTCTTTGGTACCGGACAATATTGGTGCATCTAGGGCTGATATATTATTGCAGGATGGCATTCAAACAAGTAAGCAATTTGTTGTTCCTGCAATCACACTCGATGCTTTCGTTGAACGAAATGGTATCCAGCGTGTTGATTTTATCAAAGCCGACATTGAAGGAGCGGAGCGGTGCATGTTGCGTGGGGCAACAAGAATCCTCAGGGAATTTGCTCCCAAACTTTCCATTTGCACTTATCATCTTCCAGACGACCCGAAAGTGCTCCGAGAAATTATTTTGGCAGCCAATCCTGATTACCAGATCATCGAAAAATTCAAAAAAATGTATGCTCACGTTCCAAAACGCACGTTCGCGTTACAACCCAAAATGCCATTTTTAGTGCAACCGTTCAAAAAAGCCTCCTAGCAACAAAGACTGTATTGTTGCTCTACGAGAAAATCCCATGCAGCCGAAACTTTCCATCATCATTCCTGTTTACAACGTTGAGCCGTACCTACGGCAGTGCTTGGACTCCGTTGTGAACCAATCGTTGCGAGACATTCAGGTCATCTGCGTTAACGATGGTTCGACTGATGGTTCTCTTGCGATTCTCCGTGAATACGAAACTCGTGATTCTCGAATAGAAATCATCGACAAACCTAACGGCGGACAATCATCGGCGCGTAATGCGGGTATCGAACGAGTTCGTGGAAAATACCTTTATTTCCTTGATTCCGACGATTGGATTACCCCAACCCTTTGCGAAAAAACATACTATCGGCTCGAAAGTACCGGAGCAGATGTCGTGCTTTTCTTTTACCACGAAGTTCCGGAAAAAGGGCAAGAAAGTCGCCTATCAAACCCCCTTTCATATTGTCGGCATTCCGTAACACGCCCTCAGGCGCACAATCTTTTCGAATTTTTCTGCGTCCCATGGAATCGTGTGATTCGTACTTCTTTTTTTCGGAGTCTCGGCGTTCAATTTCCCGAAAAGTTTTTGCCGGAAGACCTGTATCTGCATTGGATTCTTCTCGTCAATAATCCTCACGTGGAACTCATCCTGGAAAAACTCTATCACTATCGTCTCCTCGGAAGATCGATAGTAAGTGGTCGAGGAAGTGAATACTTGGGTCGTACCTGCCAAGCGTTTTCTCTCATCAAAAGGTATCTCCAACATGTCGGGAAGTATGAACAATATCGTGATTTGTTACTCACGCAAAAAATCTCAAATTTCGTTTGGTACACATCAAACCGGCGAGATGTTCACCCCGACGCATTACGCTGGTTCAGGGAATCTTTGGATGATGAGGAAATTGATTTTATTCTCAATGACGCGAGTCTCAAGCCAAGGCTACGTACCCCTGTTTTGTGCCTATTAGGGAGCAACTCGTTGTATTGGAAATACATTTGGCATATATTCAATACTCGATTCTTGAAAAAATTTACCAAGCCAATCGAAAGGCTAGCGAAACCTTTTTCACCCCGGAATGTTGCCGAATGCGAATCACGAATCCGCGAATTGAGCGAACAACTTGCCCAACGGGACCATATCATTGTTGACTTGCGAAATCATCAAAATCAATTAGAACGTCGTGTTGCCTAAAATTTCCATCATCATCCCCGTCTATAACGTCGAAACGTACCTTAGGCAGTGTTTGGATTCCGTTGTGAACCAAACGTTGCAGGAGACTCAGATTATTTGTGTCAACGACGGTTCCACGGATAACTCCTTCGCCCTTTTACAAAAGTACGCGCACCAAGATTCACGCGTCAAAATCATCGACAAGTCCAACGGCGGCGTTTCTTCCGCACGCAATGCCGCCTACTCTCATATCAAAGGAAAGTACACGTTGTTCGTTGATTCTGATGACTGGATTAAAACCGACCTTTGCGAAAAAGTATATTGTAAAGCAGAAGAAACCCATGCGTCAATAACCGTTTTTTTTGATCAACGGCGAAGCAAAAAGGTTGTTCGGTCAATTACACCACATGATAAAACAACGGTAGATGAAAAGATACCTTTTCTTGGGATTCCCGTAATATGTGACAAACTTTGGCGCACAGATTTTTTGCTTGGCAATCAACTGTACTTTCCCGAAGGAATTGGTTTTGAAGACAATTTCGTCAACTGGCAGGCGGTCACATTGGCGGATAAAATTTCCGTGGTTCCAGAACGGCTTTACCATTACAGGCGCAATCCCAGTTCCGCGATGCAGACACGCGGCGAGCATTCCCTGCATTTGGTCCCGATTTACGAGAAAATTCGTGAGTATCTGGTCGCATCGGGCTACTACGCGGCTTACCGTGAAAAATTTATTACGATGAAACTGGATGTTTGGTTTCGCCACTATCGGAATCTTCCGAGGCATCTGCGGTCGAGATACACCGCAATGATTCGGGAGGTTCTCACAGAAGACGACCGGGAGTTTTACCGCACCGTGCCGTGTAAAACCATCGTCCGATTGTTTTACAACATGATCGACGGCAACAGGTCGGATGCATGGCGATTCCATGTTGTCTATACAATGCTTCAAACCGTACGGATGCCAGAACTGTTGATCCGGCAGTGGATCACCCAACCCATCCGACGGTTGCGCGGCAGTGTTTAACCTTGTGTGCCAAAAACAGAGTCACACACCGGGCTGGCGGGAAATTTGTACAACACCAGACCGGATGCCCCTTATCCGAAAAGTTCATCCTTTCCGAGCACTCGGATGGCTCGTTTCAGCAACGAGTCGAGAGCAACTTCTGGATCATCAAAGCGAAACACGATAATGGCACTATCTGCAATGTCATTACCGCATTTTGCGAGCCCAATGCGCTGCGAGAAACCGTACATGTATTCGATGTTCAGGTTGGCATCATCAAGAACATCGAGAATGTCCGCCAAGCCGCCGGGACGATGTCCCACTGCAAGAGCAACAACATCCGAAACACGGACGACCACGCCGTTTTTCTCGAAAACTTCCTTAGCCCGTTCCCAGTCTTTGACCAGAATACGAAGGATGCCGAACTGCTCTGTGTCTGCCAGAGACATCGTTTCGATATTGATTCCATTGTCGGCAAGCATGCAACAGGCTTTCCGCACATTACCCGGTTTGTTTTCCAAGAAAAGCGAAAGTTGTTTCAATTTCATGAGTTTTCCCTCGAGAAAAACGACTACGACCACTGAGGTCCACATCAAGTCTATCCTTTTTGCTGACGCATGCAAGTCGGTACTTGCGCGAAACCCTTTCGTCGCTCTCCGCATTCGATATGGTGAGATGTTCGTTGCCATACGGACGCACCTCAATTAAAATTCTCGCCTTTCTCGACCTCGGCGGCATACTGCTACGTTTCCGCGGTTGTGCGATGAACGAACTGCTGGTCATCGCAACGCCCACAGAACACGGTACGTAAGCGAAAGCACAAAGTACCGGGAACAGAACGGCACCCCGCGAAACTTGCGGAGCATTCGGGCAACACGCGGTGCCGCCCTGTCGCCCACAAGTTTCACAGCCCGATTGCTTTTTATGCCACCTACACTCGCGACTCTGATTTTTCCCCTCAAACATTCACCGGCACGACGTACGGTGCTCGATACTCGCGTGTCAGCAGTTTGTCGGCGGCGGGATTGTTGACGAACTTTTCTCGTTCTGGATCGAATGCGAGATTGGGTCCCAATGTCCACTGCGGGTTAGTGAGACCAGGCAGTGCGTCTGTCGTGTTCTTCATCACATCATCGACTGCTTTCGCAATAATCGGATCGTCGCCGAACGCCGTTTTGATATTCGCGACGGAGGCAGTCGTTCCCAGCCGGTACGAAATGTTCCCAAGATGGCACAACGCTGCCGAAAGATGTCCCTCGCTTATGTCCGCATGCAACATACCACGATCCCGGGCACGGACAGCATCGACAAAATTCTGGAACGGGTTCCCGCCGGGGTTCCTAACCTGTACATCGAGTTTGACTTTTTCACTGGAGTTGTAGGGGGTGAACGAATCCCCTTGAATGACCCCCTGATCGGTGTAAAGCACGACATCGACGACCTGAGGCCACGGAGTGTTCGCCTTCACGAGACCGCGCGTTTCAAACAGGATTTTCACATCGCCGTAATCGTGAACGGTTAGCATCTGGTTGGGCGTCTCCCCTTGGTCTTTGAACCCTTTTTCCGGTTCATCGACGTACCTTGCTCCGAACGAGAGAACGTTCTTCGGTAGCGTTTTTCCTGCCATCCAACGGCACATGTCATACTCGTGGACTCCCTGGTTGCCTGCATCCGCGTTGCCGGTGTCCCAGAACCAGTGCCAGTTGTAATGTACCAAATTACGATGGAAGGGCTGCATCGGAGCAGGACCGAGCCAGATGTCCCAAGCGAGCGTGTCCGGCGGCGTTTCGACCGGCTTGTATCCAATGGTCCAGCGCGGCTTACAACAGTAGCCTCTGGCAATTTTGAGTTTGCCGTACTTGCCGGACTTGACCGCTTCGACCATACGCGCACGCCCCTGCGAAAGTCGGCTTTGCGTACCATGTTGAACAATACGTTTGTACTTTTCCGCTGCCTCGACACATTTTCGCCCCTCGAAAATGTTGTGCGAGCAAGGCTTCTCAACATAAACGTCCTTTCCCGCTTGGATGCCCCAAATCGTTTGGAGTGAGTGCCAGTGGTTGGTGGATGCAATTGAGATTGCGTCGAGGTCCTTGTCTTCGAGTGCTTTGCGGAGGTCTTGTTCGACCTTCGGTTTATTGCCGCGATCCTTTTCAACCTGCGCTGCTTTCGGGGCGAGCAACTTTGAATCAACATCGATCAGGTACGCGATTTCGACGTTCGGCAGGGAACCGAACGACGAAATATGCGACCCGCCGCGCCCGTTGATACCGACAACTCCAACGCGAACCCGTTCGTTGGCACCAGCAACTTGCCCCGATGCTTTGGTTCCAGAAATGGCGAACGTTGACGCAAGACTAGCAAGTGCTACGGACTTCTTGATAAATGCACGACGAGACTGTTTCATAAAATTTGCCTCCTAATGGTGAACATAACAGGGATTATCAGTCAATGACTCCCGGAGTGTACAGTGTGTATTCATGTTTGTCAAGACACACGAGGATTGCAAAGTCATTTTAGTCCGAGAGTTTTGAGAGCGTTCTTTGGATTCCATTGGACTTGCTCCGCTCTCGCCCGCACAATTTTCTCCGTCCCCGGAAACAATCGTAACACAGAAATCGCCGCATTCGTTAACGACGCAAAGACCG